>Ga0164241_10000444_pt1 | contig 77828 bp, 99 predicted proteins | sample OricomyardsoilBY_FD_108780 | JGI IMG/M metagenome (GOLD analysis project Ga0164241, IMG submission 108780) | Backyard soil microbial communities from Emeryville, California, USA - Original compost - Back yard soil (BY) | ecosystem: Environmental > Terrestrial > Soil > Unclassified | place: USA... | reverse complement strand
GCCGCCGTCTATATAGAAAGATCCATGCGCATCATCAGCGTTGTAATGACAGATCAATTCTTCTGACGGCGCATTACTGAGAGGCTCGGTTAAGTTTGTTGGAGTAAAGAGCAGCTCGACACGTTTATGATCTGCGTATCCAGGGATATCGGTAACGTCTCCAAACAGACCGACCTCTGCGTCCTTCATAGACACCGCAAGTTCTTCACGACCGATATATACAGATAGATCTGCAACCCGGTCTCCCTGGGCGAACACAAGTGCTCGATCAATCATTTCGATGAAAGTTGATTTGCGAATCTTGAACGAGTTTGGATATTCGCGCTTTAAAACTCGATTGATATTCGGGTAAGCGTCACCAAAGATCGTTGCTCTGATTTGGGTTGAAGCATCTGGCATTAGCAAGAATTGTCCCTGACTAATGCCTACCGAAACGTCATTCATGGTTTTGATAATTGGATCAAAGATTCCAACGGGTACTGTTATCGGCTCATAGATAGGACTAGCCTCGATTGGAACCGTGGCTACGCGATATCGATCTGTAGCGATAATCTTTGTAGAATCAAGATGAACGCCGCTGAGAGGAGGAGTTCCCTTAGTATCTGCAGCCCATTCCACCATCTTGATTTTTCCGCCGAGGCCAGGAATAACTTCTAGCCCGAGAGGATCAAAGCCCTCCCACTGTGGAAAGTAGGAGGAATCCATAAGCCGCATTCGACACTTTGTTCGGCCAGAGAGGAGATTTACCTCGTTGCCGTTCTGGATTAATTCTACGGTCTTTCCTGACCCGATAGGCAACTTAGCGAGCATGGCTGAGATAATGGTACTCGGGAGTCGCCATTCTCCCTGTCCTTCAGTCTCTAGTACGTTGACCGCCTGGAGATAGAAGATATCCAGATTAGTAGCCTTAACAGTAAACGTACCGTTGCTATCCAGGAGAAATAGAACACCTGCGCACTTATCGAAGTTATTTCCCTTAGTCGGCGCAACGCTTGCTGCCTTTCCTACCGCATCAGCAATAGTCGAGGTTTCAAATACGGCTCGCATTTCACTCCAGGTCGCTTATTTTCTGCTGAATAGAATCATCTTTGCTTGCTTCGCCCTCTTTGTCGCTATCGCGTTTTAAGAGTGAGCGACGGCACGTGACTGCGTAATATGTTCTCCCTAGAGCGAGTGCTACTTCTAGCGCAGGAAGATCTCTAGTTTGTTCGAGAAACTCTTGTTCCTCGGTAGTCCAAGCGTTTCTATGTTTGTCAGCTTTCTCGATTGTCTCGTCAAAGTACTCATTAAGCGCTTTCTTTGAGAAAATCGCATGACATTTAAAACACATAGACTCGAGGTACTTGCGATCCGTCTTGGGAAAGTCGCTCGCAGGCTTGAACTCGTCACACTTGAAACAGGTACGCGCAAGAACTGTTCTGAGTCCTACGGTGATAATTCCACTTCTAAAAGAAACCCGCATGCCTTTTCTGGCGACCAATTGGGATCACTTCTTTTCAGTAGAGTTCACAGGTTCTTGAGGTGTTGCCGACCAGGCGCGAGAGTCGTTGCCGATGTCAACCCAACGGCCCGGCTTCCACGCGAGCCGATTCGGGCCACACCAGATGCACTCAGTCCGCTCGTAGTTGAGCGTATGTAGGTTCAGAGGGCCGATGGGGCACCAGTCGCCTTTCATCGCTCGGCCTCCATGTCGGCGCGGTTAAGTCCTTTTGGATAGTAACCATGTTCTAACCATCGCTTGCCGTCAGAGTCGAGGGTCTGATAAATGTTGCACCGTCTACAGATCCGTCGAGTAACCCAATGCGCACGCGGTTCCCATCTGTGTCTAAGCAGACAACGCCACCGCCTCATAGGACTAACATTCCTACGATAATGCTAACCAAGAAGTACAGAAAGACTGCAACGGCAGCGAATATCATAAGACAACAACCTGAGTTCATTTTTCTGCTACCTGATAAGAGCGTATCGACGCTGTGCTGTAGCGGCGAGATCAAGGGTATGTTCTTTGGGGCTCAGCTTTAATCCGTCGCACGCACAGCAACGAATCCAGGCTCGCTGAATCCACGTACTGGTCGCACCAGGCTCACGAATGATCGAGAACTGAATACCTGGATTGTCAAGGCGCTCGCCATCGTTCCACTCAATAGAGTGGAAGTTTTTTGATTCATTCCAGAAGGTGTGCTTGTCGTGGAACGGCGCGTGAACAAGCATGCGAATTGCACCCAAATGAAAAGATGCTCCGATTGTGGCAAAATGCTTCTCGCCACTGAAATCGGTCTGACAGCCAAAGATTACACCTTCGGCTACCTTTCCATTATTGGTACAGTGTCCACTGTATCCACCCATCACGATACAGGTAGGCTTCTCGCCACCCTCGCCGTTTGTATCTGCTTTCGCAGATGACGCGAGCATCGCGGTTCCGACCATAAGGCCAGACAGCGCTACACAAAAGAGTTTAATTTTCATTAGAATCTCCTCCTGCTAAAGAAGCATCCCGAGCTTGTTGATGGACTTGTTTTTGAATCTCCTGTCCACGGAGATATGTTTGTCGCTGAACAAGGGTCTGTAATTCGCCTCTAAGGATTGGAAACTTATTCATATCGATAAGTTCACCCTTGTTTGATCTTACTTCAAGAACTCGTCCGTCCTCTATGATTACGAAGCCGTTAAGTTCTTCGGAACGCTCATTCCAAGTTACAATGTTGAGCGTTTTAATTTCGTTCAGGACGTGCGAAGGTAATTCTGGCATAGCCACTTCCAGTACCCAATGGAGTCAACCAGGTCGGGGATCACTCTGTGGATCTTTCGAGATTCACACTCCTCCTCAGCGCGCTTCCATAAGGAGTAGTTGCTGTACTTCATGGCTTCACAAATCGAAGAGACATCAACAACGCGGTAGTGAAAAAGCGCCGCCAAGCTAGGACAGTGCCTGTTCAGAAATCCTCTGTCAAAGTCAACAGAGGATCCACACAGGGGAGGCTTCGAGTCACCTACGAGATCATGAATCCAATCGCGAGTCTCCTGGAATCCCGTCCAGAACGGAGTTGAAATATTTACAGACTCAAGATCCGACCACAGGCCAGACGATGAGTGCATATCGTTTACGACCGGATTGAGCTTCGCTGTAGCGATTGCGTCATGGTAGTAACCAGACGTGCCACGAAGGACTCTAGAGAACTGATCTACGGTACTGCCCTGCGGATCGGTAACCTTGAATCCAATCTCGAGGATAGCGTCCTTTTCAGGATTCAGTCCTGTAGTTTCAAGGTCTACCCAAAACATCAAATCTGACATTACTCGTCTCCGTACTTCTTATTGAGGAGTCGTTTTACCTCAGACTCTGGGACTCTCCAGTGAGCGTTTTCTCCGAGAGGCTTATATGCTTTAATCTTTCCTTCCTTGATCCATCGAGCTACGGTTACAGTCTTGACGCCAAAGAACTTGGCGACCTGTCCCGTTCGGTATAGAGTTTCAGGTGTATCTCCCATCAATCTTCCTCTGCCATAAGAGCAGCGATGAGCCGCTTTTTGAAATCAGACTTCTCGACCACCATGCCGAACAACTTTCGTTTCTGATGAAGAATCTGTTCAACACGATTCTCGATTGTGTTTCTACAGATGTACTCAAAAACCTGTACGGCCTGCGTAGTGGAAGCCCCGATTCTATGAAGCCTGTCGATTGCCTGCTGGTTCATTCCAGGAGTGAACAGTTTGTCCAAGAAAAAGGCATGGCGGGCCGTTGTCATATTTAAGCCCACGCCAGCTACTTGGAGCATGCAAACTAGAACCGCTGGCTCCTTACATGCTGACCACTCGCGAACCACAGGCATACGATCTGCCTTTGGAATATCGCCATGTAACTCCCAGATATTAATATCTGGATTAGCAGCCTCTAGACGACTTGCATAACACTCTAGTACGTCTCTAAACTGCGTAAAGACGACCAACTTGTTAGGTTCCTGCTTGAGAATCTCGACGGAATCCTCGATAGCAAGATCGAGCTTAGATGAGTTATCAATTCCGCTAAAGGGGAACGTAGTTCCGCAGATCTGTTTCAGCCTGAGGAACTTCGTGAGCGCATTCTCTATCTCTTGCGGGTCATCCTGGTCGAACACCGAAAGTTTAAGCTCTTCGATTACCTCGTCATAGAGCTCTTTCTGCTCATCCTTCAAATCGACTCTGCGCTGAATGATTTGGACATCAGGTAGATCAAGAACATCCTTCTTCATCCTGCGCAGCATGTAGCTGTGCAGGAGTCCACGAAGTTCTTTTTCATTCTTGACGCCAATTATCTGCTTGTTTTTATATCCCCCGAACACGCAGTATCGGTTAGTAAAAGACCAGTTGTTTCCAGTTCGAGCAGGATCGCATTTATAAAGAAGTGCCCAGAGCCCATCTACCTGATTCAACATCGGAGTGCCCGAAAGTAGAAATGTTCTCTTGGTAGAGAGATCTACCGCAGCTTCGGTACGCTTCGCTCCAGCGTTCTGTAAGTAATGCGCTTCGTCGAAGATCGCAATATCGAATCCATGAAGATTGAACTCATGAACATGCTTAGTAAGCTGCTCATAGTTGGCAATTACGATCTTGACTTCAGTATCATCATGGCCCAAGAACTCAAGAAGTTGAATGGTTCTTTGCTGAGGAGTGAGAGCTTTTCGCTTACCCTTGGAGTTAATTTCCTCGCCAAAGATGAGATACTTGAATCGAGTAAACTTCTCAATCTCGTCAGCCCAATTTCCCTTCAGAGTGACTGGACATACAACAAGAATCTTTGAGGCTCGATGTAACTTAGCATCAATGGCGACGATAGTCAATGACTGAAGAGACTTGCCAAGCCCCATATCGTCGGCTAGAATGAAACTAGGCTTACGCGCAAGGGTCCGAACTCCGTCTACCTGATGAGGGTAGAACTCTACAGTATCGTAGAGATACGGCTCGAGACTCTTGCGGCTATACGGGGAGGTCACTTGACCTGCTCCCTCCACTGAACGCCACGAATAGCCAAAGCCGCTTGTACAGCGAGGCTATGAGAAACCTTCTCGCAAGTGCAGATAGGATCACGTGAATACACTCCACGTATTACGTCAATACACTTTTGACAAAAGTCGCCCTCGCATGCAGGGCAAGTAGTGACTAGACTACTAAGAACCTGACTCCTGGTTCGCGGCTTGGTGGACGACTTCGGAAACGGGCGGGACGGCCTTGGGGACATTGTGGACTCTTCCGTTCGGGAGATGTAGTGCGCCTGCAGAGTTCGAAGCGGCTGCTCCAGCGGGCCTAACGAAAGCCTTTCGTGCTTGGATTTCCGCTTCGGCTTGCTTGGCCTGTTCGAGTAATCCAGCGATCATGTTAGAGACGGTTACCTGATACGTGTTATCAACGTCTGCCATGAAGCCTTCGTCGATGATCTGATAATCAAGAAGCGTTTTGAGAAGAGCCTGGAATCGAAGTTCGTTTCCATCGAGGTTTGGAGTTGCACCAAACGTAGAGCAACGCTCGACTAGATTCCTCCACATAGCAGCATTCGCCGCCATGAGTTTCTCTGTGGAGTTCTTTGTCTTTTCAATAGCCGGATCGAGTTCCTTCTGAGGGAAATCTCCCTCTTTGCGGTTATGCTTCTTTCCCATTAACCCCAACCATCCTTCACGTAACACCCGGAGCATTCGTCCGGCTGATTGAGCATTCTGTCTTCGAGTGAAACGTAGACCATTTCACACTTAGCGCACTTTACTTTCGGAAACTTGCCCTCAACTAGGGACATCCTGTATGTAGCCATATTAGCGACATACTCGGAATCGAGCTTCGAAACGAGGTTCGCCCAGCCAGCGGGGGTAGACTGATCTGTTTCATATGACTCCGAGGAACCGTCGCCTACAACAGACTCAAGTTCGGCGTCGTGGTTTCTACCACATCCGAGACACCTTTGGAACTCATAAGAGAGTCTCGACATAATCAGCCCTTCAATATAAAGAGTGTACTCTGGATTCATTCGTACACTCTTTAAGAAGGCGCCCATGAAGCTAAGCTGATCCTCATTAAGGCTATGAAGGAACTGTTTTAACGAATGAAGATCAGCGATCATCTGCTGCTGCACTTCGTCTTGCTGGTCGGCATACATCTTTTGCTGAGCTATTTGCTCAATGACCTGCTGCTTGGCTTCCTCTGGCAAATCGTCAAAACTCATATTAAACAAAGAGTGTCCTTAGAGGAGTGCCGGATTCCCTCGATACAGGTATTAACGAGGGAATCCGGCAGAAAAGGGATACCTTTACTTAGAAAGGCAAATCATCATCATCGTCGTCAGCCGGAGCGGTAACAGCTACCGGCTGCTGTGCGACAGGCGCTTGCGGAGGTGGCGCAACTAAGGGCTGTGCGACAGGCGCTTGCGGAGGTGGCGGCGCAACGGGTTGCGTGGCCGTTTGTGGGGTCGAAATCGGCTGCTGGACCGGAGGTACGGCTACGGGCTGCTGGGCCGTTGGCGGGGCCGCTACGGGCTGCTGAACGGGCATCGCTGGCGGCGCTGGCGGCGTAGCAACGGGCGGCGGTGACGCTGCAGTAGCGAACGGATCAGGCGTATCCCAAGGATCGACTACCTGCGTCTGATCATTGATGATCGACTGCGCATCACTTACGCCTCGATCCTCATACTCATCATCGTACGAGGTCTGTCCAGGCATGCGCTCGATAAAGCCCTTCATCTGGCCGTACTGAACAGCATAAGTGCGCCATTCGTTTCTATCGGTTTCTTCGCCGATAGAAAATACGGGCTTAGAGTAAGTGTTCCCCCCCATTGAATGCTCTTTAAGCGTGATTCGAGTCAGCTTCTCGAATGGCGCAGCGTTTCGCTGGAGGAAAACAGTGAAGAACGACTTGAGCGGCCCGAGCCCTGACTTAGCGAAGGAGATAATTGCCGGAGAAAAGACTCCATCGCCGTAATGCCGCATGATAGGCAGCGTCCAAGTTTCCTGGCAATACGGCTTGTCGCCAGCAGGATGCGAGCCCCACTCCTTCAGAGAGCAGGCTTCGCAGGGGAGATGAATGTTTCCATCAGACTGAGGTGGATAGTCTGCTGGATTGAAGGCGGTAAGCTCCCAGGGAAACCTCCGGTCGCGAGGAGTGTCCTCGCTTACGTTCGGCACGCCGAGGGAGAAGAATGGTGCTTGACACATCGGCTTGACGTTGGCCTCGTTTGTAATCTTGTGGAACCAGAGGAGCCGCTGCTTTACGAGACCAAGAACAATGCAGTCTAGGACATCAAAGAGAGTGTCAGGCGCAAGTGAATCCTTAAACTTTACTTCTTTGTGAACGATGTTGAGCCTTGGAACAATGGCGTCCTGCATGCCGAACTGTTCCATTCCAGCGTAAGAAGATCGATCATACGCAACAACATCAGTTGATTGAGGGCCAGTTGGAGCTACTGTCATGAGGTTCCTTTGCTTGAGTTTCTGCATTCTTAGCGGCTGCAAGATAAACCAAGTAGCCATTGAGCTCGACCATTCGAGCCCGGAGGGTTTCCAGAACTTCTTTAAGGTGCGCTAAGCTAGAATCAGACTCATCAAGACCGCCCTGAACTTCACGCTGCTGGTGTCTATAGATCATCAGCTGTGCATCATTTCGTCGTGCAGTCTTGATATGAGATTCGAATGCCGTGGCCGACATCTGAGGATTGTTTCCGCGCTCTTCGATCGTAAGAACAGCTTCACGATCCAAAATCTTGTCAGCTAGCTCTCGCTTCTCTGAAACCAACTTGGTGATATTAGCCCGAAGACGATCCATGTCCTCGAGGACAGAAGAGGCCTTATCAAAGACCTCATGCACCTCAAGGATATCCTCGGCGTATCGGACTGCCTTGTTACTCATTGTTGTCCAATCGTATCATTTAGCATGATATCTAGCAACTCATTGAGTTATCGGACTCTGAAGAATCAGTCATGTTATACGAAGCCTCGTGTATAGAACTTGATTCCCTTCGCACGAAGGAAGTTCTTAAATGCCTGCTCGGATACCCTCCAAACAGGCTCCTCGTCAGTTGGGGCAAGGTTTACTGCTTTAATCATGGTCTTTGGGCAGAAGCCTGGCGAGATTCCTTCATAGTGAATAAACCTACTGAAAGTAATCTCGCTCACCTGGAGGAATCCACGAATCTGATCAAACGTATAGAAGAAATACTTGTTTGGCAACTCGATTCGCTCACCTTTTGTGTAGGTCATAGCCACTCATAAAATCCTCGGTTCGTCCATCGGGGAAGATAATCTTAGTATGAAGGCCTCTATCGTAAGCTCTACGAATTGTCGTCCACGTGCCCGACCTCGTAATCATCTCAGACTCCAATGGAGTTGCAATTAAGAGGTCGGACTCATTCACGATATTAAGGTTGCGAGTCAAGTAGGGCGCAGCTGAGCGTACCTGATAACTGCCTGTACACCATGCGCGATGCCCGGAGTTCTCGGGGGGATGAGAAATAACTAGCCATCCGACAGAGCGCGCAAGCGCATGAGCCGTAACGTCTGATCCTTTGCAATCTCCGTGATGAAAATACATCTCATTACGGTAGTGACCTGTGTACGGATCCAGGGTTCGAAGTAGGTCAATGCTATAAAAGAGGTCGACCAAGGCTAACCGCTGCTCTTCGGTCATGCCCTTTCGGGTTCCAGTAAAGCCTATATGCCTCATGCAATAGCTCCTGGAGGGATAATCTCGAAGTTAAGAACGTCGTTTACAACTGTGATGTTGATAATCCACCCGTTGTGAATGACTGTCGCTTCGCCGAAAGAAAGGAGGTCTGCCATAGCCTCGCCCGCTTTGGTATTTACAAGCTCGATAAAGTCAGGATCCGCCGCGAGGCGCATGATCTCTGCTTGGCCCGCTTCGTTCATACTTTTATACCCCTCTTTTGGGCTGACTTAAACATGGCAGATTTTTTGCGAGCGCTTGACTTTAGCTTGTCGAGCTCCTGAGCGCTGAACTTGAACTCGGATCTCACCATCCGAAGTGGCTTCTTCGCTGTCTCGCAGAACCCAATAGAAGCCCATCTTTCCCACACGGCACTAATCGCTCCGGTCGAAGGCGGGATCGACTGATTGCGGGTCGCAAGCTCTTCTGAGATATTCTTTGGAGTACATGCATCCCAATCATAGACTCCCATATCCCATGCTAGACAGACCTCGAGAACTTCGTATTCTAGCCTACCTCGGGCCTTCCTGCCGGTCGGTGTGTCCGCGAATGCATGCCCAGCCACGACAACCGCTGGTGTCGCCACGGTTCCCTCGTGGCTATGGGGTGCGATTGTACCGACGGAATTAAAGCGGGTCGCATTGACCTCATCGATTATGACGTCAATAGGCACAAAGCTGCCTAAATCTGGAACATAATCGGACCTGACCAGGACTCTTTCGATGCCTGCCATCTCGTACATCTCGTCAAGATCTGCATGGCACTTGCAGGGGCAAGTATCCCACCAGGGACAAGTGGGATACGGCGTCCCTGCTGGAGATTTAAACTTAGTTCCCTCACACTGGCCAAGGCCACAGAAGCCTGTCAGGAACTTCATTCGCCCTGTGCGTTTGACTTTCGTTCCAGGCCGCGGTAATACAGGCATGCGTTTCTCCTATGAAAATCAAAAAAGAACAGAGCATTGGTTTGAGTGTAGAAACCCTTAACTTGTCCGCATGGGCAGGTTAGGCACCAGGAGTATCCTCCTGGCTCCTTCTTGATATTTGCCTTTTGGAACGCCATTTCGGTACTGTCTATAAAATCTGAAGTATCAATGAAGATGGACGGCGTTCCGTCAGACTTCAAGAGGTTATACTCAACGACAGCTTCGTTACGAAGCTTAGAGTTTACCGCAATACTCCAGCAGTCAGAGTCTGGGTCGCCAACTAGAACAAAATAACTCGGCGTAAGACTCATTCGAAATCAACTCCATCACGCATCTGCTTGAGGTCGACTCCGGTATAGATCTCGGTCGTGGCCGAACTACTGTGTCCAAGGAGCTCCTGGGCCGTTCGAAGGTTGCCAGTCTTATTAAAGACAGCGGTCCCGAAGGTAGCTCGCAGATCGTGGCTTGCGATCGGCCTCGATAAGCCGGCCCTCTCGCCTAGAAGGGTTATCATTCTTCGTACTGACCTGTCATTGTAGGAAACGAGTGTCTTTTGCTTTGTTAAGCAAGCGGTTACATAAGCTCCGTTGAGAGCTTCCCAACACTTCTGCGACATGGGAATCTTACGGACCTTATCGCCCTTCCCTCGAACCGTCAGCATCATGTCCCGAGGTTCGATGTCGCGAGGACTAATACTAATCGCTTCGCCCACGCGAAGGCCAGCGTATCCGCAAAGGCCAATTACGGCTCGCTGTTTGTCGTTTCCGCAGACTTCAATAAGGCGATCAATCCCATCTATGCCTTCAGGAAGAGGGTGCGGAATCGACTTGCCTGGCTTTGGAGCCTTGTAATCATTGAGAAGATAGTCTCCCCAGCCGGCCCACTTGCTATAAGACCTGAGTGCCGCCAGTCTCCTCTGTGTTGTTCTCGGAGCTAGAAGGGATTTCGTCGAGTTCAGCCACAGAGCCGACGCCCTCTCGAAGCGGTCCTGCGGAATCGCTTCCACCTTCGCTGCCTGGAGTAACATCCTGAGATCCGTGCAATAAGCCTTCGCTCCGTTCTCGCTCAAGCCTCTTTCTAAAAACCAATTGCGGAATTGGTCGATAGTTCCTAATGTAAGAGTCGTCACCTTCTCTTGCGGCATCTTCGGCTTCCTTGTCTCGTGCGATGCAGATAGGCTCTGCCCAATCGATGGCAGTTGTAAATATTTCCTTTAGAGCCTCAAGCTCTATATGGTTCATGTTAGACAGGTTTAGGTACACGTAACTTCGAGGGAACGCTCTAACCACCAGAACGATTTCTGGTCCAACCCCGACGCCCGATTCAGGATCTTCAGAGACTTGAAGAACTACTTCAAGTTCACGAATGTTGACCCATGCGTATCTGCTGGGGTCAAAGTTCCCTACCGATTTTCGGTTTCGCATTGAGGGGCTCGACCGTCGAGCGCCAGGCTTATAGAGGCGCTCGGGGGGCTTTGGAGGATCCGAGCCATCATCTTCATTAGGTGGACGTATAGGCTCTTCTGTTGTACTCATCTCTAAGATCGACCCATCCTTTCAGAGATACCGGATTGATGTATCCGTTACGATGATCGTATACAGACGTTGGCTCTGCTTTCGGATGCGCAGAACTCGGCTTCGCTACTGCTCCAGCGATGGCTCGCGAGGCTTCGTCAGCTGACTTTATAAGTTGCCTATAACAAAGATTACAGCAGCCATCTAGAAGCAGCCTAATCCCATGCGCAAGGTAGAAGTAAGAGGCTGTCTTTAATTGTGTATTAAAAAGACTGTCGATCCTCTTAGAATGAAGATGCGATTCACACAGTATGATTTTTCTAGAAAACTCGTTACGAACGTATTCGTAAATAAGATATCTCCAGGAGATTATCCCCTCACCTTGAAACCATGTTCCAAGTGGGATACTTAAGGTCGAGCCCTCGAAGGTTAGGTATTCAAGAAGTGTTTTACTATCAGACGTGATTCTGATCAGAACGTAGATCCTCGAGTCTGGCATAAACGGCAGCGATATCACTTGATCAGGTGCATAAAAGTTGACGTCTCCATTTGAAGAGATAAAATCCTCAACATGGCTGCACCATTGACTCTGGCACGGCGCGCATACCCAGGTACGGAAGTGAGAGTAGTCTTGGTTTAGAAAAAGAAGAACACCATCGCTAGCGACGATCATAGGAGCAGTCTAAGTTGCTCGGGGTTTACGCCAGCCTTAGCTAACTTCTTTTGCGCCCAGGCGAAGTCCTTCTGCATGCGCTTCCAGCGATACGGACTCTCTCTACGAAGATATTCGGATAGAGTCAGGGCGTCCTTGGCCGACAGAAGAGGATCCGATACGGCGGCTGTCATTCGTTTTACATCTCTATTAGAGAGAGGCTTCGGCGACTTTCCTTTATAGTTATGGCGCATTCTTATCACGCCATTCGTGAAGTTTCCGTTCGACTTCGGCTGTACGATGAGCGTTCAGCATTCGTTCGACCTTTGGTTTCTCGGAGCTATGCAGAATAGGAAGTAAGTTACGAAGTGCCGACTCTAGCGAAAGATCTCGTGTTGCACCGCCGGTCGGCAGCGACGCCAGCTTCTTGGTTCTTTGAGATTTAGTCGGGTTTTTTCCTTGGTCCTGGACTTTAGAAGACTTTGTTGGCACAACAGCCTGATTGCAAATACAAGGAGACTCTCCACAGAGGATACAAAGATCGAATTGCCGTCTTTTCATAGAGACTCCCTGTTCTGTTACTACTATTCTAGCACAACCTTACGGCTTTGTCAATCAAGACTGAATTGCCCTTACCTCCTCCAGGGAGACCAAGAAGATTGAAGCCATGTCCTCGTCGGTCATTCCACCAGCCCTGCCATTGATAATGGCTTGCTGCCTTTCAGGTGAAAGCCTAGAGCGAGGAGTCGCAGGTTTCCTAGCAGTACTGGACTTTGGAGCAGGACTGTTTTTGGCGAGAGTTCCAGGAGGCGGTGGATTGTACTTGTAGCCTAGAGTCGGCTCCCACTCGATAAGCTTTTGATCCATCTTCCAGCGACGTTGCGCCTGACGGAGAACCGCTTGCTCGTCTGGATAGTAGTTGAACTGAAGTTTTGCGAGCGAGAAAGCAATCCCCTGCGCCTTTCCCTGAAGGCGAAACATATCGATCTCAGTTCGCATGGGATCGTGAATCTTGATGGCTGCGATTATGGCGTCGAGTTCTTCCCAAATCTTTTCACTAACAGACCTGCCATGAAGTACAGGAGTCGTAGGCTGTTCATTCTTATCCACAGGCTTAATTCCTTTCAGAGGACAGGTGTTTGCAAGATGTTGAGCTTCGACCCGCTCTGCATCTTCGATTGTCTTATGGCCTGTCGTCCAGTAACAGCCTGGATTGTCGCAAGTAAACTGAATAGGCAATCTGGAAGCAGTCATTGATTCGTTTTGGACAAACATTAAAGTCCTTAAGGTAGAGTAACGGCGCAAGGATGGCCGAAGATCCTTGCGCCGTTACTGTCTAGGTGACCTGATATTCTCGGGCGGCTTCATCACTTTCTGTCTCTCGCTAGAAAGCAGAAGTTCTGTCTTTTATTAGTCAGGTCGTCCTGGCGTATTTCGCTTAGCGCCCTCCCAGGACTATTGCGGCCTACTCGCTGGCTCCAGCCTCAGCTTCAGCCGCAGCCTTTGCATCCCGCTCAGCCTTGGCCTTAGCCTTAGCCGCTTCCTTTGCCTCGGCCTCACGCACCTTGTCTGCTGCAGTGAGGTGTCGGTGACCGAGGTCGGTGTGGTCGATCATGCTGTGAATGCTCTCACAGGCCGCGTCGTCCATAGAGTTGGCCTTGCTCAGGCTATAGCCGTGCCTGTCGACCAAGTGGGAACGGACGTTGTGAGCCTCGATGATTCCGAGCTTCTTCTGGCTGGCTTTCTTCTCCTTGACAGGAGCAATCTCGATCTGCTCGATGCCGTCAGGCTCAGCGAGCTGCACCTCACGCTTGCCCTTGACCTTGTATGCAACGCCAGCGGGAGACGCGCCCTCGATATGGGCCTCGACTTCCTCCAACGATCCATCAGGCTGAATGAGATGCATGATGACATTCTTGCCCTTGTACTCTGCAAGTTCCGTGGGATCTACCATTTCTTAAGTTCTCCTATGATACGCCAATTCAGGCGGGACGGATTGAGGCGCGCCAGCGTGGCGCGGGTTTAGGCTCCATCCTAATGCGGGTACGGCTACCTGGCAACCGTACCCGCATAGAAGTGTTATCCGGCAATCAGCGCATGAATAACTGACCGATATGAGTAATGACTTTCTTGAGATCATTTTCACTATCGATCTGAACCGTATCCAAGCCGTGACGAATCGGAGAATCAGTATGGATGCCTACGCCGACTAGATGAATCTTCTTCTGCGCACAGACCTTGATTTCGCGCTGAAGGATCTCGAGCTCCTCGTCGTGATTAGCTGCAGGCATCTCGCCGTCAGTGAAATACTCGATAAGGAGATCCGTGTAGCTCGTCTTTTCGATGACTTTACGGTAATACTCCAAACCGTGTCCGTCAAGGTTAAGCGCGTCTGGTCCAATGGAGTCGAGACGGCTCTTCGTGTCCTCGTTCCAGAGTTCGTCGAATCGCTTGATCTCGTACATGTCCAGCCACAGCGACGAATCGCCAAGAGTAGACTTCTGTGTGGTTCGCCATGCAGTATGGGCGTAGATAGCAAACTCTACGCCTGTTCTAAAGAATAGCTCTGCCTGATACTTAGCGGCACGCTTGGCAAGGATAACGTTCGTACCAGTTGTCGACCCTGAGATGTCGATTCCAAGAATCGCTCCGTAGGATCTCTTGCCGGGAATCCGCTTCTTCTGGAAGAGCCTGTCGTCCTGGATCGCAAACCTTCGGCCCAAACTCTTGGTGCGAACTCTGCCTGACCGCTGGTTGCGAAGCATTTCAGCTCTGCGGTTCTCGGCAAAGACTGCTCGCATTTGCAGAAGCATCGGGCCGATTACAGCCTCGTCTACAGACATGTCGCACGAGAAGCCCTTCCTGACTAAAGTCGCCTGTGACATTCCAGGCACGGGCCAGCCCTCGGAAAGGATGTCGCCATTACTGTCTAATATTGGCTGACCGAACTTATGGATCCTGACTCCTGCAACGTTCTGCGATGCAGTCTCAAAGTACAGACTCTGCATGATTGCAACTTCCATCGCAGCTTCCTCGGCGGCGGACGAACCATGATCTTCAGGTGTTATGTTACTGAAGTCCAGATCGTGATGCGCAAAGACCTTGATCTCTGCATTCAGATCAGCAGCTCTTCCGCCGTCCGCAGCATTAGTCTGAACGCCGCCCATCCCGCGGTCCTCGCCAGACTCAACAGGGTCTAGTTCAGATGCTTGTTCAGATGCCTGTTCAGATCTGCCAGAATCCTCCTGGCCATTTCCGCTTCCGCGATCTCCCTCACCATCTGGCTCGCCGCTCTCGTCGTGTCGTCCAGGGACAGCCTCATCGCTGGATCCTTCCAGTACGAGCTCGTTACCGTCACCAGCTCCACCTCCGGACCCAGCTTGATCTGGACTTCCGCATGGTGCTCCATCTTCGTCACCTTGATGTAACGAGTCGGCTCTCCCCTCTTCTGAATCCTCCCCAGGATCACTACCTTCCGGCGCTCGCTGCGAGCTCCCGGACTGAGGAGATTCATCTGCTGTGCCTCCGGCGCCGCGTCCCTCCACGGACGGAGATCCCTCACCATCGACAGATCCTGGAGATACCGAGTCACTATCTGTGCCATCTACCTGCTCCTGTTCTTCGTTTGACGAATCGTTTCTTCCACTTTCAGTACCGCTGCCGTCTGACGATCCAGCATCACCGTCAGGATCTGACTCTCCACTCCCAGATCCATCGCTACTATCCGAAGAATCATCAGAGGACTCGCTGCCATCTCCAGGCGAACCATCAGTGGAGTCATCGCCTTCTTCAGACGCAGATTCTTCTCCAGGATCGGACTCAGGAGATCCAGAAGAACCTGAGCCATCTTCTGACGCAGGGCCTGGATCGCCACTTTCATCCAACGATCCACTTTCATCAGACTCTTCCTGACTTGACTCTCCAGATTCACCAGGCTCGCCTGACTCTTCAGGCTCATCTTCGGGCTCATCCTGGATAGGGTCTTCAGGGAGCTTACAATACCCAAGTTCCCGAAGTCGGTCGAGAACCGGAAAGGCGAGCCGATAGGCGTCTTTGGCTCGGGTTGCCGAGTCGATTCGTCGGACAATTCTGTTGAGTTCTTCATCTTTGAGCATCTCCTCGATTTCCGGCAAAAGCCAGCCGTCGTACTTGTACTTGCAGGCAATCAGCAGGATTCCGATTACCGCCTGATGATTGACGGGCCTGTCGATCCAGTGAAGAATAGTGCCGTCGTCAGCTTCCTTGCCGTCGCGGAACAACTTCTGAGTCTGCGAGTCAAACATGATCTTTGTGCCCTTGCGAGCGCGATGCATAGCAACGTCGACTCGACAGTCCTCGAGAACGTTCACAAGAATCGGCATGTACTCACTCAGTAGAGAACTCACTGAGATGTAGCCGTAACCAGCTTGAGTCTGCCTCTGCTTAAGGGCGTCCTGAACCAGCTTCGAGTACTTCGAGCCGCGCTCGTCGATTGAGGCCTTAATCATCACGTCGATATCTTCTTGTGACGGCTTCTCGAATGAGCCGCCTGCGATATGCCCGATCTCATGGTAGATGTCCACCATGATTTCTTCGTGAACATCACAGGCCTTGCACTTCAGGACTAACGTCTCTGGATCACGCTTGTTACAGAGACTCCTGACGTGAGTATGGTTGTCACCCAGAGCGATGGGAGGATGGTAGTAAATCCTCTTCCCATCGGTTCGAGGTATCCCGACAGCGAGTTCGACTGTGACGTTTCGCCCTGTGAGCGCACGCGCAAAGCCCGTAAGTCCAGCCTGCATGGGCCGGAACTTACGGACCGCCTCGCGTGCGCGAGCTTGAGTTAGGTCTATCGCTTGATCTGACCTAAAAACATCTGTTGACATGAATACTTCTCCTTGGGGAGAGTTAGCGAACTTACTTAGAGGTCGCGCATCCTGGCACTGACCGAAGCGAACAGATCCTGAAGCTCTTGGGTCGGAAGCTTCGCTAGGGCGCCAGCGCCTGCGTGAAGAGCCTGTGCATCGAGAATCATGTAGATTCCAACGATCCCCAACAGGCGCTCCCAGCGAAGCTTGATCTTAGCCTTGGAAATCGACGTGCCACGACTTCGAAGGTCAAGCATCCCGTTAACTACGGAGAGCTCAGACCTGAAGGTACGAATGAACGAGTTTCGCTGAAACTCATTGAGCGCACTCTCTTCGTCAAGAATGATCTGCATAGTCGTGATTTGGTCTGTCATTCGTAATCCTTCCTAAAGATAACTTCAAGCACGGCTTTCTGGATGCACTTCTTTGAACAGGCGACCCAATCTCCCCCATCGCCACCTGTTAAGTGATGATGGATTACACTTCCGAAATACCATCCGATGATGTCCTCTGGAGTGTCTGTCAGAACCTCTTTTTCGCAGTCTGGATTATCGCATGTATATCTCGTGACTTGAGTCACGTTCTCTACGATCGGCATTGTTACTCCTTGCTGTACTGGTTGCGAGTTTTCCACGGCCTGCGCTTTCGAGCGCGCTCGATGTTCTCGAGGTTTGTGATCGGCTCCAGGTGCTCGGGATTGCAGCAAAGCTTGTGATTGCACTTGTGGTCGACAATGCAGCCCTTCGGGACGCGCTGGCCATTGAAGTGCTCCCACGAGATACGGTGAGAATATGCCCATACCCTCTTGCCGTCGATCATTCCTAGCCAGAAGCGACCGTAGCCTTTATCGTGCGTGCCAGCGGTCCATATCCAGCAAGGAGACAATTCCTGGGTGGAAGGGTCAATCCAGCCGAGGTCTACATTCTTTTCGACCTTAGCGAAGAAGCGACTCGCAACGGCGTAAGGCATAACGTCCCAGCCGAACCGATAGAGACTTGCGTCCTCGCCTGCCCAAAAAGATTCGGTATCCTGGGGCAGAGCATCGGGCATACTACTCTCCTAACTGAGAGGCGAGCTTGAGAATGTAGAGCGGACAGCGGTCGCTGACTGCCCAGCCAATGACGACTCCAGTGTCATGGTCACTGATTCCAGGCATCGCGCCTTTGACTAAGGCCTCGGACTCGCTGACTGGATCAGCGCTGTGTCCCACGATCATGCAGATCTTGACTTCATGAGCTTTTGCGATCTGTATGATTGCCCTCTGCGACAGCACAACAGGGGGAGGCGAATCGGAGTGACAGGCTGGCACTGAAGCAATACATGCCACAGCTGCCAATAAGGGGAAGAGCTTCATCTTTCTATCCTTCGGACACGTGAGCGTTCACTACGTCGAGAATCTGCTCACGAACGGACGGCTCCAGAAAATCTGCAACCGCCAGACTATATGCCTTGAGAGGCTTGAAGCCCTGCAGTGCGCGGGCCACTTTGATCTGTGGTCGGATCGCCCAGGTGATTGGGAGAGTGCCGTTGTCACACAGTCCGCGGATCTCTGTGCCGATCGCCATGATCGTCTCGAGCTGGTCTTGACGGAGCTCGAATCCGCCATCTTCGCAGGCCTGCTTGATGATCTCCATCTCCACCGATTCGTCAGGCAGAGGGATCTCGTTGTGCATGAGCCTGTTCACGTCGGCGTCCGAGATCGGATTCGCTCCAACGTTCTTGACGTCCCAGGCTGGGTTCATACAGAAGGCCAGGAAGGTTCCGTCGGTCCTATCCAGCGTCTCGCCGTCGTTCATGTCGAGAATGAGTTGCTTGGAGTCGTCGGTCAGTGGACGGAAGAACTGCCAGACGTCATTCTGGCCAGTGTTCGGTTCGTCCACGACGAGCACGCAGGGACGCTGCCAGGCTTTGACGAACCGCCCGTACTGGAAGTATGTTCCGTCAGTCGGGTTAACCATGATCTTTCCGGCGAGATCCTCGAGCTCCGACGAGGCTGTGATACTGAAGCGCTCGTACGGAATCTGCATGAGCCATGCCATATGGCGCAGAAACTCGGTCTTTCCGGTTCCGGGCTGACCCCAAAAAGCTGGAGTCTGGTCGGTCACCTGCCAGCAGAAGGAGGCTGTATATACTCCGTCGAAGTGGTCGACATAGTGCTCAGGGTGCTCAGAGTCGCCAGTGTTCGGGATCTTTCGCTGCTCCAAGGGAGTAAAGAAGCTCCGCTCGTAGACCGGGATCATCACCGAGAAGACTTCATCCTCCTGCGACACGATCTTGCGCCAGGCACGAATCCCGCTGGCTGCATCGTCTGCGCTGACTGGAGCGTCGGTCTCGTAAGTCGACGGCTCGATCAGCTCTTGCTGAACCTGAACGAACGCTGTCGCAACCGATCCTGTAAATCCAGGCGCATACTCCGGAAGGAACTGGAGCGACTTGTACCAGCCTGTAGAAAAGCCGTCACCGTTGGGGGTGCCGTTACCGAGGGATATGCCGGCGAAAGACTTGTATTCGCAGTCTTTCGACTCCACGGTCAATCGATTGCCGAGAAGCAGCGTTCCCTTTGCGGCGCAGATAGGAACGCTCCAGCCCCACTCGTTTGCAACCTTGTCCTCATTGAGGTAGTGGACGCACGCCTTGCATGACGAGACGAGTTCCGGCGCGTAGCCTTCACCGCTTCCGACTTGCGGCATACCGAGAAGAACTTCCATCTTGACGGTCTCGAAGTTGGGGATCTGAGGCTTCGGCTCTCCGAACTTGGGGCACTTGGAAGCGAAGTGGCGCTGACGAGCTGCGATCTCGTCGGGACTCGAGTCCGGCCTTGCCATTGGTGTACCGAACCTTGCGCAGGCAGATACGCCAATACCCTTGCGAAAGAAGCTACTTGCGTCTCCCGCGGTCAGACAGGACGGACAATCAGCGCACGATGGCGCCTTTTGGAACGGCATTGTTACTCTCCTTACTTGGAGGATTCCGAAGCGATTCGCCGCTTCGCCTGATCTGAATTGTGCTTTTCGAGGTGCTTCTTGCAGAGAGTGATCTCGGTCAGATCCTCTGTGATTCGGCCAGCAGACGGAACGGCGCAGATGTCGCCGTCGTCACCGATGTTCTTGATCCAGAACTTGCAGATCGGCTCTCGTTGGATGAGATCCCAATAGATTCTGCCGTGCTGAGCGTCCTTGTCCGAAAGTGAATACTTCCACTCCGGGTCGCTCTTCCGAAGGACGCCCCGAGCTCTGCCTAGCGACATTCCGAGCAACATCTCGAAGTCATGGTCATAGTACGCTCTGGCTAGAACCATCGGGAAAATGTTTGCAGAAGAATGCCTGAATCGATTCCAAGCTCCAATTGCATACTCGGGGTTTGAGGCTTCAGGCATGCGGTCGATCTTCACGAGAAAGCCAAACCTGGTGTATTTCCAGGTTCCATGATTCTCGATCTTGATCGATTCCTTCTCTTCTGGAATTGAATCGAGTTCAAGCTCCAGAAGAGGACGCGCAACCTTTCCTTCATCCAGAGGGTCATAGACCCAAGCGTCGGTGATCTTCATTACTTCTCCTTTGAGAGTTTGTTAATCGAGTTTGCTACGAGATTTCTGAACCGAGCTCCAGTGCGCAGGATCTATATTCACCACGACTTATAGGAGCTCGATCCACAATTCTCGTTTCAATTTGACAGAAAGGCGAACAACAGGCGCTTCCTCCACGTAAGCCTCAATCAGGCTTCACCGGAAGTCCTTTATGTAATTGCATCTTGTCTTCCTATTTCGCAGAAGACTCTATCCCACGGTACTAACCCGAGGACCTTTCGCGCTTGTTGCAGAGGCGCTCACGAGATTGCGGCCTTACCTAACCCAATAATATACTACACAATTAGTACCTTTAAGGCTCACCATTCGGCGGCGCTCTGGAGTTATTGGTCATGCTCAATACTACCTCATTTCTTTGAGGCTGTCTAGTCCAGATCTTGTTCGCACAAAGCTTTAAGCTCGTCGAACGATGCCTGAAACTCAGACAGGTTTTGCACAGAGTGAAGTGTCTTGTTATTAAGGGCGTTCTGTTTATCCTGAAGTTCGGTGTTGAACTCAACCGAGTTGATCTTGCCAGACCCGATTGCAACTCGAACTTCCTCGAGGATCAGGATTTGAGCGTCTCCCGATTCTCCAAGACTTTGTGCCGACCTAACGGCCTGCTCGGACTCGGCAATCAAGTTCAAGCATGACTGTGGAACATCGTGATTGGTCACAGTCTTTGTCGTAGCGACCGGGACTTCTTTTGTCACGACGACTGTCGTTGGACTCTTGACGACATCGACCTCTGGGGTAACACTCAAGGTTGCAGCGGTCACTCCGAGAACGAAGCCGCCTCCGGCGACAACGAAAGAGGCCAACGTAACGAAGGTAGCCTTCGACATCTGCCTCTTACTCATCGTCACCAGGGACGTAAGGCCCGTCTGTCTCGTTGGTGCGAATGATGATGAGTTCGTTGCGCTTCTCGCAGTCTGGTCCGATACCATAGTAGCGAGAGCGCGGGTCAGTGAGCTGCTTGCCGCAGCAGCAGCAGTAGCCCATCTTTCGACCATAGGCGATATGCGCAGTCACCGGGTCGAGTGCCGACAGAAGGATCGCATCTTCGTACGACCTGTCGAACACCGCGAGCGAGTCGTCAGGGTAGACCAGCATGATGTTCTTGAGAACATCGCTGTGCTGCGACTGGATCTTGATGCAGCCCGCCAGTTTATTCTTCTTTGGCCGACTTACGCGCAGAAACTGCCAAGGCTGCGTCGTATCCATCTGTGCTGCGTAGTACCCATCAGGGATCTCCCGGAGCATCACCAGGGGCACTTTAGTCGTGTTGCGCGTTCGGTCACCGAACACTACAGGCGCGCTTGTGGTGGTCACGACGGCATCGCCAGCCATGTCCACGCCAGCGTCCCTGCGGTTCAATCGGTCAGTGATCCGGTCGGCCAGCTCCTGGCAGGACAACTCTGTCGCCGCCCACTCGGGGTCGCCGCCGAGATCCTCGTACCAGGACAACTGACGCTGACTCGGAGGCCCTTGGGGTCGGTTGAAGGTGTACCTCTTGTGTCGGCCTGGATAGATCTGGAACTCAGGCACGTACGGAGCGACAGGAGGCTCCGGGCGTACGAGGACGACTGTCTGGTCGGTAGACAAAACAGACTTTGCGCCAACGCAGCACTTTCGGACATCTTGAATGGTGTCGTGATACTGCGTACAGTTACCGCACTTGATAGCCATGATGCTTTACTCTCCTTTCGGAGGATTGAATCGAGTAATGGGAGCTAGGTCAGACAGACAGGATCAGGGAATTATGAGTTCCATCTAAACCTTGTTAACCCGTCTTGATTATTTTTTTCTGTCTCGTTACCGGATAGTCGACCCAGCTCTTTTCTTTCTGAACCAGAATCTTTAATTCCTGGTTCAGAAAGCTGCACCTGATTAGTATCCAGCTGAAGGACTTCATCAGATACAGCCATATGAACCAGTCTGACTAGATCAGTCAGGTCTGGAGGGTACTGCGCGCCAGGCTCGGGTGTTTGCTTGACCGAGAGCGATTGGACAGTCGAGCAAAAGCCTGGCGCGCAGTACGATTTTGGACCGAAGTGCCAAAAGGCGGTCTGTTTAGCTTCCCCAGCTTCAACAGACCGCCTCTTGACGTTTTCGGTTAGGCGACCTTGCGGGCGCCTCGCGATGCACCAGTGGCGTCCGACTCGATGCCGCTGGGCAGGTTGGGCTTGCGGTCGCCGTTCTTTCCGGGCTTCGGGAAGAGGCGAGCGCTGATCGCGCCGGACGAGGGCCGCTCGTTGCCGTACTCCTCGGACGCAGCCTTGGCGATCTCGTTCACGGTCAGGAACGAACCGACCTCGAGCTTGGCGAAGACCTGACCGATGTGAGTTCCGACGTCTCGGCGCGGGCCGCTGTAGACGTCGCCGGACTTCTTGCCGCCTCCACCGCCCATGCCCTTTCCGGAGGCGATCTTGAAGGCAGCCTTGACCGAACGGCTGACCTCGGGCTCGCCCTCCGACTCGCCAGTGGCGAGCCAGGCGGCGTACGCCTCCAGCTGGGGCTTGTCGGTCTCGACAGCGGCCTTCACCTTGTCGGCCCACTCGTCGGAGACACCCTCGGGCACCTTGAGACCCAGGACGGCGACGGCGAGACGAACCGCGGTCTGACGCTGCACGTAGGCAGCAGTCGGGTCAGCGGGCGGCTTCGGCGCGGAGGTGACGGTTGCGGACGAGACGGCGTTGCGGACTGCGATGTACGAACGAGCTCCGATGAGGTTCCCGTTACTGACCTCGGCGGTCACGCCGTCCTCGATCAGTCGCTTGGCGGCGTTGCGTGCCTTCTGGCCGTCGAGCTTTCCGAAGGCCTCGAGAACCGGCTTCAGGTTCTCGTCGCTGACGGAACCGTCAGCCGGGTCTGCGGTGGCGACCGCAGCGTCGAGCGCCGACTTGAAGGAAGAGGTGTCGGGCGCAGCGGCCTTCGTCTCTTCGGTTGGGGTCTCGGTCGTCGACTCCTGCGTGGAGTCCTCGGTCGAGGCGGACTGGTCGACCTGCGCGTCGGTCTCGGTGGACTCGGCGGACTGGTCGGGGTTCTGCGGGTTGCGGCGAGACATTTGGTACTCCTTGAGAGGGATTGAGCCGCTTCGGGTGAATCGGACGATTCACCCCTGGATGGGTTGTGCTGTTGTCGTGCTATCGCCAACTCTACTCCCACACTTGGCGTAGAGCAAGCATAAAAACCGAGGTGATTAGGTATCACTTATCGGTCCCGATATCACGACTTGGGATTCAACATCTTGAAGAATCCGGCACGGCAGACAGTGGAGCTAGGAGGCAATATAACACTGCCTGCCATGCTGGCGGCTTCTAGATGGAGTTGATCTTGTGGGAAGGTGTCGCGCTCTCTGGCGTCGCAAGAGCGTGATTACGCTTCCTTCGGGGCGAGTCTTGTGGAAGCGCCTCGTCGCGAGCCTTCGCAGCGACACGCTTCTGAGCCTTATGGAGGGCCTTTGCGCCCTTCATATGCTTGCCTGAGAATGCTGACATAGTTTCTCCAGTCTGTCTGGGACTTCTGAAAAAGGGCAAACCTCGCCCGCGATACTTCGATTATACCATGACCTTGCGAGGTTATATGGTATATTTCCAAGAATTCTTTTGAAAACCGCAGAATTCTTTTTGGCCCCGATTTATTTGACTTGCTCGACTGAAGGGTTGTAGTACTCGACCTGGCCGAGCTTTGAGTTCTCGTGTGCGACCATGAGGCAGAAGAAGCACAGAACGCCGATCAACAGGCCCCACAGAAAGCCTGTCATGCCGCCCAAGCCTCGCTGTGGTCCTTCAGGTACGTGAACTCGACCAGAGTGGCGATCTGGCGGAAGGAGAGCCTCACGGAGTCGTTGAGCGTCGTGAGGTTGGCGAAGTACTTCAGATCTTTCGTGACGAAGACTGGCGGCGCGGCATTGAAGCCGAACCCATAGTACTGAGCTACGCTGGACGGAAGGATGGCTGCCGAGCGACTTACTTCCACGAAGTGCCTGTCGAGATGGACGAAGCTCGGCTTGCTGTCGAAGGTCATCAGCTTGAGCCTGAGGTCGCCCTTAGCTGCGAAGCAGGCAACCCCAAGGCAACAGTTCTTCGTGTTCTCGACCGTGGCCTCCCTGAGTGCAGAGTTCAGCGTCTTGCCTAAGTGGGGACCGATGTCGGTCAGGTTCCAGCGAGTCTGCTTGAGGCCTGGCGTCCGAAGAAGCTCGACCCACTTTGCGATGCGCTCCCTTTCCAGTGCCGGAAGAGGCAGATTCACAGAGTTTCCGTAGCTCCCGACATGAAGAGCGGGCTCTGTCGAGCAGGTATGGATCTGCTCCACAAAGACTGCGGAGAGAAGCTTCTTGGAGGGCACAGCCAGGTCACTCAGCTTGTAGCCTTCTTCAGCAAGAAAGTTGGACATGGAATTATCTCCTTTCGGGAGACTTAAGGGTAGGATCGACTTTTCCTACGTGTCCGCGACGAGATTCGAACTCGCACTGAACTCCTTTTAAGGGAGCCGCCTCTGCCGTTGGGCTACGCGGACTGCTCTTGCGGCTACGTTCAGTCCGAAGGTGGCCTTTGCGCCAACGTCGCACTTTCGTCCCTCTCCGCAGCGATCAGGAGCTGAAGCTTGGTGATAAACGCGCCGATCTTTCGGTCGTCAAAGAAACAATCGGCCTCGGTGCTACGGATCTTGTTGGCGAAGTCAGGACGCAGCCTATACAGCGTGTTGAAGTAACGCTGTCCGAGTCGCCATACAGAAGGCTCAGAAAGATCCTTGTGAACATCGTTGAAGAATCTAACGAGAGTGAGCGGTGGCCTGACTTCGACCGTACTGATGATCTTCACGCATTCGCGCTTAACTCGACTCATAGCCTGATCCGAATTGTCTGCCTTGACCTCGATTACTAGCCTGAATATTGCCATGACTTAACCTTCCTCGCAGATTTCTTTCGGGAATGCACACTCAGAGTGATCTCCCTGATCGTGCTTGAGCATGACTGCGTGACCGATCGGATCATCGATCTCGCCATGACCCTGACAGTAGTCAGAGTACTCGCCACAGACTGGACACCGTTCTGGCATGAGACTTGCCTCCTTAGGACTTGATTCCGGGGTTCAGGTAGACCGAGCCGTTCTTTCGGACGTAAAGAATCCAGTCAACGCGCACCAGGACACCAGGCTCAGTGTTGAAGCTCTCGACCTTGACTCCACCTGCTGGCGCAGGCATACCGTGAGTCTGGTCGTTCCAGATGCGAACTGCCTCCTCGAGAGAATCTCCATGATGGATACGTTCTCCGTTGGTGTACGTCGAGTATTCTGAACGAATCATCTGACTAGCTCCTTACCGGGTTGGGAATCGCTGATTGAGGTGCCGCCTGCGGTGGCTGGACGAGAACGGGTCTCCCCCAGGCTTGTTGAAGTCCAGCGGGAAGTCTTCGCGGCACGCATCGAGTCTTCTGAGCGGCCCGTCCTGGGGAGATTGACTCGTGCCAGGACGGTAGCAGTTGTCCTCTTGCCAATTTTTGTCGGCAAGACGCTCTTCGGTCATGACCGAATCTCTGTTGTTGACTGTATCGTACGACACGAAGTTCCTGTCAAGAACCTCCTCCGAGAACTCACAGTGCCAGTTAGATCCCTGGTTCTTTCTGACGAAGCTCAACAGCTCGATAGTCCGAGACTTGTACTTCGTTCGAGTCAGGAGCTCAGTCACCGAGTAGTGCGCGACCTGGAGTTTGACTGAATTCTCCTGGATTTCCAACTGAAGGATCTCCGAGTAGTGCGGCAACGACCCGAGTCGCGCACCGAGTTTTCTCTTCAGTTCCGACTTGAGCTGTGGCTGTGTTGGAGTCAGGTCGACTTCCTTCTTGATCGTCGGACCCCAGATCTCACTGAAGCCAGCCCATCCAGTCGGATAGAGAGTGTCCATCCAGGGAATCAGCTCAGCTGTCGTCATTCCCGCGAACAGGGAACTTCCCGAGTGCTCGACCAGCCAAGTCCTGGCTCGAGTCGATACGGTCTGAACGGTCATGCTACCTCCCGCCAGGCGCCGTCCACGAGCGACACCAGCTTGCCTGTGATGGTGCTGTAGTTTCTGCCTTGCCACTGACAGACGAACGTAGTCAGGTACGCTCCGGCCATCTTCTTGGCGGCGCGCAGGCCGTTGACCTCTGGACAGAACCCGACGTTGCTGCGGGTTCCGCCTTGATGCACGGCCCAGACGTAGTGATCGTCCTCCGACTTCTGCCAGACGACGATCTCAGTCCCGCAGGAACACTTCTGCGCGTCGGCGTCGGGCCTGACGTTGGACTCACGAGGCCTGACGTACTCGCCTCGATCGTTGCTGTAGTCGCGGAACGAGCCGATCTGCATAGCGATGGTCTGGTTGACGGACAGGAAGAACTCCACGAAGCCGTCCTTGCAGACGTAGTGCGCGCGAGGCGCGAGCAGAAGGTAACTCGCCACATGGTCAGGTCGACTGGTGCAGGTCTCGGAGGTACTCTCGCAGAGGTACCTATCGTTGAGACGAACAATCCTCTTCATCTTTTGAGCCTCCCAGCTCTTGTTGATTCCGGGCAAGATACCCGTAGACTGGCAGGTTTTTTTCAAACCTGCCAGACTATGGTGAGTCTTGATCAGATCGCGGTCAGGTTGGATTCTTGAACGATCATCACCGCGCGACGGTGGATCTTGTTTCGCTCTGAACAGCGCCGGACTCCGGTCAGCTGATGCCGCCATTCGAAGTGGCAGAGTTTGATCTCAACTCCGCATTGTTCGCAGGTGGCGAGCTTCGTGCCGTCTGTGTCGGAATAGGTTCCACCTTCCGGCACGGCGACAGTCGGCACGCCGACCATGACTTCCCGAGAGCTGATCATGGCATGAGCTCGACATCCATGTAGGCGATCGACGCCTCGTCTTTGATGTCGATCAGCTCGATGTTCGGATAGCCACTCGCGTCGGGATCGAGGGTCTCGAAGAGCGCCTGCATGAAACCCTGAGCGTAGCCGACAGCTGCATCCTCGGACATGTACAGGTTCGTGATCAGTTTGCCGTTCCAGAGCACCTGGTGCGTGCTGTTTGCTAGCAGCCTGTCTCGCTCGAGCTGGATCCTGGCTCGCTCGACTTGTTTTTTGTTCCAGTGATAGATCTCGTCGGCGTGTCGACTGCAGAGACAGGCATCGAGGCGCGCGACGTCAGTCGCGCCAGAAGTCAACCTCCACAATGCGACGGACGAGCAGATCGGAACCGAACAGCTCGTCTTGGTGAACGGAGTCAGACGGACCTTCATGACTTCTTACCCCATTTCTGGTAGGTGCCGTTGAGTGACCAACGGACGTGAAGTACGGCCACAGGGAGCCATACCGAAAGAACGATGAAGAACAGCCAGCCGATCATCTCGGCTCCGGCTGATCTGCGAACTTGACGATCTCTGACACGTGCTCCGGGCGGAACCTCACGCGGTCGCCCTTCTTGTACTTTCCATTGACCGTGTACCAGCTGTCAACCAGGCACACGAGCCAGGCGCCGTCATGCATGACGAACTTGACCCGGACTCCCTCCCAATATTTCGGGGAGCAGTTCTTGACAACGAACGTGTCGCCAATCTCGAGTCGGGCTGTGGCGTCATACGCCAAGGCCTTCTTGCGGGACCGGATCATCTCTTCGATGCGGTCGAGGTCGAGGTCATATTCCCCGCGAGAAATCTCGTCGAGAAGGATCGAGTAGTGTGTCATGCGCTGCAGCCGTAGCTGGAGTTGTGGCACACGATGAGGGAGCCTGTGTCGAAGCGACGATAGACCTTGCAGCCGTAGCCGCAGTCGCCTCGGACGATACCGAACTCCCGCCAGTATCCTGGCGGCATACTCTCGTTGTGCGAGAGAACGCGGATCTTTTCCGTTTTCTCGCCGAACGGCGTACTGAAGGTGACCTTTCGGATCTTCATGCGAGCCTCCTATAGCTCTTGATTCGAATGGGTGAACAGATAGCGCACCCATAGCCTGCCAGGTTATTTCTAACCCGACAGACTATGGCGGGAGCTAGCTGGCAGGTGTCATCCAGGGAGCCAGGTGCTCTTCCATGTACTCGAGGGCAGCCTGGTCGCCGTCCTCGGCACGGAACATCAGCTCTTCTTCGTACGGCCACTCACGGCCGACAAAGTCACGCTTCCGTTCGTTAGCCGCGACCGCAGAACGATGCAACATGATCGCCTGGTCGGTGGTCAGTTTCCTGTGCGGACGTGCAGGGCGCCTGCTCATGAGTGATCCCAGGCGCGCTCATCGGTGTCCCACAGGACGATCTCGCCGCACCGATAGCAGTTGCCCTGCGTGCCATCCCGCTCTCGAAGGTGATTGACCCAGGTGAAGTCGCCACCACAGTCGACTAGGACTGTTGTCGGGTCGACCTTCCTGCGAATGACCTGCACGTTGGGGTCGGACTTGGTAACCCAGATCAGATCCTGGTCGTCGTCGTCCGGCCTACCGAAGACGCCGCTGTCGGACCATCTGTCCTCGACGTACTCAGTACGGTAGACATCGCCGTTACGGTACTCTGTGATGCGCCATACCTCGCGCAACACCTCGAATTCTGCCATTCTGGAGCCTCCTAAAGCTCGGTTGGTTCCGACTGTATACGATACAGCCGTAGCCCGCCAGGTTGTTTCAAACCTGGCGGGCTATGGCTAGATCGGTTCAGTCGTCGGGGTCGTTCTGGTCGGGGTCGGTGGGGTCGGTGACCGTGTACTGTGTCCACGGCCAGTTTCCGTGCTGCAGACCGTCGTGCAGAACGCCGACGAGCTTGCGGATAACCACCTGGCGGTCGCCGCCAGTTTCGATGTCTTGGAACATGTCCCAGACCATCTGCGAGACGAGCGCCTGCTCGGCGCCTGTGGGAGCGTAGAACTGCAAGATCCCAACGAGCTGATCCTGCACCTCGTATTCGAACCGTGGCATGAAAGATTGCCTCCTAAAAACGAGAATGGACCTGAATCCGTGTGGACCCAGGTTTATTTCGGTTAGCCAGACTCAAGGGCTAACCTGTGTGGAACAGGGCGACTTTGCGCCAACGTCCCACTTTCTAGCCCATTCAGGTCTACGAACGACTGTCCGTTTTGACCTGAATGGGCTAGAAAGGTGGATGTGACTGTTTTGTACCGATTTGTCACGGTACGGCCGGAAAGTCCGTTTTGTCTGGATTGCGGCTAGGCCGGATCGGGCGACGCGCGCCGCTAGCGGCGCGCCACGTGGCACGCGCTAGGTGCCGTTTTACGGGCCTCTTTACCGTGGCGGGTATCCGCGTACCCGCTATGGCTGTTGGCCCGTTAGATCGGCGCCTAGCGCGTGCCACGTGGCATAGGAAGCGACGAACCGCCTACCGTTGGGAACGGTAGGCGGTTCGGGTAGTCGCGTGTCGGGTTAGTCCGATTCAGGCGCGTTGTCCGTGTCGTCCGAGTTGCGACGTAGTGCGACGTTCGGGCTGTCCGTGTAGGAAAGTCCCATTTCGTCCAGTTTGCCGGATTCGCGGAGAGTTGCGATGGATGCGGAGATTGCACCAGATGATGGCGAATATCCGTTCTGGTCGATCCGCCCGATTGCGGACACTTTGTGCCAAACGTCCGCTTCGAGGTTGTTCATGGCGAATGCGATGAAATCTGGTACATCGCCCCGCTTCGTCACGATTGCCTGGGATGCCATGATTGTGGCGTCTGCGATGATCTGGGCGGAAAGGACGATCTGTCCGTTTTCGTCCAACGGTTGCGCGGTGACGGTTCCGGCTGTTGGACCGTATGCCCCGGATTCCAACAGGTCGGCCGCCAACCGTAGGGTTGCGACTCTCGCGACAACCCAGACGTTCGGGTCGATTTCGGACTTCTTGGACGAATCGGACTTGAGGGTTTTCGACAGGTTGACGTAGACCATCGCCCGGATCAGGTCACCCGATTCGATGGCGGCGTCCCGTAGGTCCGCCACCGATGCCCGGATTCGGGCCTTGCCGGATCGGTCGGCGTCGCCGTAGCGCGCGGTGATTCGGTCGGTGATGTCCGAGATGTCCATGTTGTGCAGGTCTGCGACGAATGCCGCCCATGCGGCCTTTGGGTCGACCTGGGCGGTTTCGGTCGATTCGGTCGATTCGGCCGATTCGGTCGATTCCGGGGAGATTGTCTGTTCCGACATGATTCGCACCTTTCAGGTGGATTGTGGCGTTCTGGCCGGGTTTGGCTAGATCGTCCGTTAGGCGCCGAAAGTCCGTTTTGGCGGGTTCGGCGCCACGCGCGCGACCTAGATGCCGACGAACACCGAACCGTCGTCGGACCATCCATCGAACCATGAAGGCCCGTCCGAGATGTCCGATTCGGGCTTGATGTCGAGAATGGCCGCTAATGGCAACCAAGTCCCGTTTGGGCTGTCTAGGACGATTACAGACGGGATGTCGTCAATGTCCGAGTTGGTCATGTAGCCCGTTACGGTGTGTTGTGTCGCGCCGAGTCCGTTATATGTCTTCATGTAACGGATTGTCACGGTCTGACCCATGTAGGACAGAATGTCCGCATGGGTCGGTGTTGAGACGGTTGTCATGGTTTGTGCCTTTCGGGTAGAAAGTCCGTTTTCGTGGATCGGCGCGCGCGTTAGATCGGCGCGCGCGTAGGCGCTCTTTCGGACGGATTCGGTTGGTCGCACGCGACCAGCCTAACTCGGTACAAAGAGGGACGTTGTATGTCGTACTGGTGCAAAGTAGGGCAAAACGGACACGCGATGTTATGCAACCGTGACATTGTGTTCGAAGACAAAACGGACAGTTCGAGACAAAACGGACACGGTTTGGTTTTATTCGAACAGACGTACGAGTCCGTTTAGTGTGGGAAGTCCGGTATGTCCGAGTTGCCCCGAAATTATGTGGCGAAATGTCCGAATCCGTTATGGGTGGAAAGTCCGTTTTGTCTCTCGAATAGTTGTTCGAATAGTCCCGACCTAGCCGAACTACCGTAAACTGTGACAAAAAGGTGCGATGTATAGCAAAACGGGCATCTAGTACAGAGTGGTACGAAACGGACATCGAACGATCGGCGCGCGCGGTTGGTTATCTTATCATATCTTTTGCGTAAACTATAGGACAAAGATGGACAAAGTCGGACATGTCCGACATGATCCCGTGGCGTGGCGTGGCGCGAACTAGAACGCGCGTTCGAAGTCCGAATTGTCCGAGATTGCACAAAGATGGCCCGATCCGGCCCGATAATGGGCATTATCGGGCCGGATAGTACGTCTGTCCCGTTACGGCTGCATGTCCGAAATGCCCTCGAATGACCGAGATGGGCGATCTGTCCGGTTTGAGATAAAATCCCGACCCCCCGGTCGCGCGCAACACTTAGCCACTCTTCTGTGCACAGAATATTTTCGCCAAAGTTCTCTCATTCTAAAGACCCCAAAGACGTCCCGTATACTAGCTAATCCTGTCACCCAGGGATTGGGAAAATACAGTCGATTTTATAAGATACTAATTATGACATGCATGTTGACGTAACCGTAGACGATATGTTGCCATAATTGTTGACATATATATATGCAGGTCAAAGGGGGTTTAGGTACATATATATGGGTATTGGCAGCACACAACACCCTACCGTGATCCCTTCGTGTTATCGGCAGGGTCTAGTTATCCGGTCATGGCCGAATCCATCTTTGATTTTCCCAATGTCCCCACATCTTTAAGAGACCCCAAGTCAAAACGTATTTCAGGGGGGAGTGAGGGAGGGTCCGATCCCGTTGCCATAATTAATTCGAAATGTCCGATTTATCATCACCCTGAAACCGTGCTCCACTACGCTGACCTGGGGTTTTTTATGGCGCGGTGGAGCAAGGAATATTGGCAACATTTCGTCAACAGGAGGGGGTAAGCGTTGACGAAATAGGCAGCCCGTTGCCAATATTCTTAGTAAGGACTACCCCCGTCAAATGCCCCTTACAATCTTTGAAAAAACACCAGTCGTAAGAATATTGTCAACATCCGTTTGGACTTCAATAATATTGTCAACAGTTGCTTTTTCTACGAATATGCTCCACCTCTTAGCCAAAAGCGGTGGAGCATATCCACCGATCCTTGGCCGAACACAAGACTAACTATAAGATGGAGTATGTGTACTGGTTTAGTAGTATTTTACTGAAAAAGACAAAGAAATAGGCTGGTTTCTAGACAGATTCTATCCAGAAACCAGCCTATTCTTGGTTTTTCTAGAAACTAATCCAGTCTAGTCGGCCTGCATACGGGAAACGTACTTCTTGATCTTTTCGGTCACAGCGTCGGCGTACCTCTCGGCGGCTTCGCCCGAACCGTTGTAATGGTAGGCTGCGAGGTGCCAGGTTTTGTACTTTACGAAGTACTCTTTCAGAATCTGCGCGCCGACCAGCATGTTGACGTACGGCCTCCAGCAGCCGCCCAGCGCGTCGGCGCGATCCTGAAAAGCGTAGTAAGTCAGCTGCATTGGGCCGACTCCCTGCGAGTTGTGCGCCGCGCGGCCCGCCTTGTAGACCGCGTAATTTTCGCGGGTGACCGGACCCTTGCCGCAGAACCAGCCCGGATCGTGGCCGTAAATGTTCTGGCCGCCGCCAGATTCCTGCTCGAGGAACGCACACAGAACCCCGTAAGGAATCGGCACCGCGTGGGAAACCTTCATCGCGCGGAAGGGCATCTTGATCCCCAGGTTCGCGGCGATTTGGATCTTTTCTTTGTCTGTAGCTGTCATTTCTAACCTCTCCCTGCTTGTAGTTTCTACTCTGTCTTACCGTTTAGAGGGAAGTTGATCCAGTCCCTCTCGCAGAGCTCTTTGATAACTCCCGCCATGATCTCTGCCATGCTCCACTCCTTGACAACACACAGGTGTAGCAGATAGATCAGAATATCCCCGACAGCATCCTGCGCTTCAAGCGCGTGCTCTTCGGTGGTGCCTCGGATATTCTGGTCAGCCTTGAGCGTTGCGTGAGACAGCTTGCCGTTCGCCACGACGAGCGCGGCGACAAGCTCTCCGATCTCTTCACTGACCCCGATAGTCGGCCTGTGGGACGCGCTGTTGGGGAAGTTGTGTTCTGACCACTCCTTTACGAAGCGCTGTAGACGAGACAGGCCGTGCTCGATAATGAGCGGCATTGAGCCGCCCGGCACGTCGTAGTCGTTCTTTGTAGGAGACTTAGGCTTCTGTAGTTTTGCCTGATATACAGCGTCGGGACTCACCTGCGCGTAGACAAGATCTTCGCCCGGATGGACCCTCTTGTAGTGGCCTACCAGGCTTTCTAGGCCCCTGATTACTGGCGTTGTGTAGGCAACGGTCTCGCCGCTGAACACCTTGTGCTCAGTGCGCTTTACCTCGCAGAGCATACAAACTGTGCCCCTGAGCGCACCAAGAGACTCTTGGGGAACCTCGGGACTGTGGTTCGCTAGGATTAGGATATCTTCATTGGTCGAGATATCGATCTTGCCCTGCATAGGGTCAGGCTGTGTGGTGTCTGACATATTACTTCTTTCTTAGTTGGTGAACAGGTTGTCTAGTCGCATACAGGAGTCAGCTGGGATCTGGCCCGGAGGTACGCTGATTGGCATGATCTCGAGGTCGGAGAACTTTACGAAGATCCCAGGCGGCGGAAACGGTGAATCCTGTACTGGTCCACCGTTGCCAGTGGGTAGCTGTGTTTCAAAGAGCTTAGTTCCGCACCAGGCGCACCTCATTCTTAGTAATCCGTCTACGTCGATCTCCGGGCCGGTATAGTGAGTGTTGTTGTTAAGAAGGTTTGACATTAGGTAAGCCTTTCCAGGATACCGGCGTGGGCACGCAAGATAGCGCGCTTCCCTGCCTCCTCGAAGATATCAATGATAGGATCAAGCTCGGCGTACCGAGCTCGCTTTTGGGAAGAGGGCTGCTTAGTATGGTAATAATCGCGCGTACCCTTGCTACAGACAGGGCCGCGGCATCCCTTGACATAAGTTCTGTAATTGCCGTGAGTCCACTTGGTTAGCTTCGGGTCGAGTAACTCTTTGATGATCTCAGCCCAAAGCTCGTCTAGGAAGTCCTCAGTGAGACTAGTGGTTTCTACGTCTGGCCGCATAGTCATTAGGCCACCACCAGGTATCTGATAGTCGGTCGCCCTGGACCCTTGTGTTGCTTTTCGATCTCGATTAGATCAAGAGCAATCATATTGTCTAGCGTTCTCTTGAGTAGGTCGGGCGGATAGTTCTTTCTAGCTAGCTGCCGCGTTATATCACGAGCAGATGCTCCACGGCGACTTTTGTCTGTAATCTGCTCTGTTACTCGCAAGACGTCTGCAACAATCTCGTGGCTAAGTGTAACGCCGATTTCTGTATCAAGAATCGCGTAGCAATTAATGATGTACTCAAACAGCTGTTCGGCTTTATATACTAACTCTGGCCCGACCTCCTGCTTGTGCTCGTTGATTGCAAACAGTAGGATGATCTTCTTAAAAAGAAGGTCTAGGCGCTTGAGTAGATCAGAATCATCCTGATGTTGCTGCGGATACAATCTGATTCTAAAGAAGCGCGTTAGCTCCTTCAGGCCGGTCGCTGACATAACAACTGTTCGGCCACCTGCGGCCCAAGCGTGAACTCGCTCTAATTTCTCGCAAGCTGCGTCAAGATCGATAACTCTAGACGAATGCGACCCTCCGATGATTTCCCTCTCTTTAGGAGGGCCACCCGCGAATACCCAGCGATTCAAGAAACCCGACCCGGCATCATACCGGGTTAGCAGAGACCGTAGGGCCTTGGGCTGTGTCGTCGCTGTGATCGAACAGAAGGGATCGATTGCGATATAGTCGCCATGAGTCAACGATCCTGTTGTTACGCGGTTGCGACAGTCGGCAAACTGCATCAGAGTTGTTTTGAGCGTATTGCCTTGTCGCTGGGCGCGACCCATCAAAGCTGCGAACTCGTCGAAGTCAACTACTCCGTTTACGGGCGATTGGCCCAGGACGATCTTAGGGTTTCCCGGATCAAGAACAGTGTGCTGGAAAGAGCGAACAAGGTACTCGCCAGAAGCCGGGATTGAAATGATCTTGACGCCCGTTGTCTGAGAGCTAATGTCTTTAAACGGGAGTACTCTCGAAATGACATTATTAAGCCAGCCGCGAGAACGAGATTTGCCGTAGCCAGTGCCACCGAGGAGACAAAGAAGGAGGTTGCCGTAGACTGGTGTAGTATCATCTAACTTTACACGCCTTCCCGCTGCGTGCCCCAAGGCCAGTAGGCCGTGCCAAAAGTGGTATTCTTCTGGAGAATCATCATTAGAGCAAGCTTCCAAGTAGTCTCGTAGAAAAGTGTCGTGCGGTACAAGGGAACGCCAGTCGATCGTAGGATAAACGGTAGGAAGAGATTCTTCGTCCTCATCTACGTCGTCCTTTCTCATGATGTTGACTACGTTAGTTAATTCGACTGGTCCCAAAGAACCCTCGGGCTGCTGCTCAGGATTTTCCTGCACAGGATCCTGAGCGTTCCGAGCAGTGTCCGAATTGTCCGAATTGTCCAGTGTGTCAGGAGTGTCCGCTTCGAGCGGAGTGTCCGGTTTGACTGGCTCCTCCGCTATGGATTCTTCGGGAGCGACTGCATACGTTTGTCCATTTATTCTTCGGACAAGTACTCCGAGCGACTCGGCCATCTCTTGACGAAGCTTTGGGAAGTTCTGTCCAGTCTTATAACCTGGAACATCGTACCCGAAGTGATAAGCTGCGATATCGAACTTGTCGCCACCCTCCTGGCAACCCCCGCAATACCAGACACCCTTGTCGGCGTTAATCCAGGCCGATGGGTCTGTGTCGGGATGATCCGGCTTTGGGCACGAGATCTTGATTCCTTCTCGACGCTTAGCTGTGGCTTTATCAATAGACTTGCCGCACCAGCGCTTGTATGCATCGAGAATATCGATCCGATCGATCGCTTGCGTTATCTCTAACGGTTCACTGTTCTCGCTTCCCTCGAATGGATTAACTACATATTCGCTTGGTGCATGAGTTGTATCTTCTTTGAGTAGTCCGCGTTCTTCTTGAAGTTGCCTGCGGCGCTCCGAGAATGAGACAACCCTGCTTGAAGGGTCTGTCATGTACTACTCTCGTTAAAGGTAGGGGTTGCCGGACTCTAAGAGTCTCTCGGGTTCGGGGTGTGGCGTAAGCTGCGACATTGGGGTTCTGAGATCTAAAAGAAAACAGGGGTCAGGGGATTTCTGATTTCTCCCAAAGGGGAGTCTGACGAGATTTCCCAAGTCTTTGTTCTCGAGTGAATCTTGCTTGGGGAATACTTCAATCTCAAAGTTTTGAAATCCCTGAACGGGATCAGCATTCTTGTGCCTGAAGAAGTTGTTGCCACGCGAGGGTTCGAACTCGTCCAGAAGATCCAACACTAGAGCAGCTCCCTCGCGCGCCTCCCTGGCTGCAATCGGTCCAGTAAGGCCATATACGTGAATGCCCTTACTGCCGCTATAAGAAACAGCACAATCGATACCAAGATCCTCTGTGATTACTCGTGCAAACTTTTGTGCGAGCATTCGCATCTGGTACTTATACCAAGCGCGCGGGCCAGGTTGTTTACGATCGTGCCAAAGGTGCCTTGGGGAGATTTCGCTATGAACAAGAAAGCCCTGATCCACTTCATTATCAGTAGCGTCAGGGCTTAGCGTATTAATTTCTGGAATCTCAACCCAAGTGCCAGACTGCGTGATCTCGCCGGTAGAGGTATTGACCTTCATTTCAATAAGATCGATGTCAAAGACGAAAACTCGACAGAGATCATTCTCGTCAAGTAAGTAGTGTCCGTATGTTCTTTCGCCTGCTATATGATCCCGCAAGTGTTGCATCTTGAATCCAAGTGGCGCGTATAGGCTTAGATTGCGCTGAACTTTGGTATCGGGCGACCACTTGCCATCTGCAAACTGAATTGCCTTAATATCGCGCCTTTGAATGAATCGCTTAGCCACTAAGGCAGCAAGTTCTTCTGACATTCGACCTCCGCAAAAGATTAGGCGCATGGATCGCCACCGTATAACCACAACCCTACAGGTTACTAAAACCCTTCGTCAAGGACCGATAATCATATCTTAAGAATGGTAATTTTTTGAGTGGAAAAACTCCAAATAGCTTATTAATAAGGCGTCCTTTTATGCGCGATAATAGGGATTCGCGGTATCCCTGGACAATGGCCCGATAACTGAGGTATGGTTCGTCTTGTTGGGTTGTTGTTTGGTTCGGGTTGAGGAAATGTCTAGGTGCAAAGAAACGCCTCCTCTGCGGCGAGGGGGCGTTTCTTGCTGGGGTTGACTACCTTTGCTAGCGGTGTATAGTTTGGACCTATACGCGCGCGTAACGCGATATAGATCAGTGATCCGATTGGACTTTATTGTGACAGAAGTATGGTATAGAAACCCACACTCCTATATCAAGGAGCTCGTAGAGGCCGGAGGCAATACGGTTTCTTGGGATCGCGGAGCGCTTACCAAGAGGCGGATCGAGCCATTCGTTCATGCAAAGCTCTACTTTGGAGAAATTAATCCTTTCCGGCTTCTCTTGGTAGGAGATCAGGGTACAGCAGAATTGGATCAGGATCACGATCTGACTAATCCAAAAGCTGTTTATCCAACCTGGACATTCGGTGAGCCAATTGAGCTCCTGAGAGAAATGATTGAGTTTCCCGTGGGGGAGGATCCGCAATCTTGTGATGCAAAGCTAAACGGAACCGCTATCGACGAAACTCCAGTATTAGGCCAAGAGCATAGAGTTATCGTAACGGAGTGGCCTCCGTCACAGACGATGCAGGGAAAGCAATTCCTTAAAGAATTAGCTATCATGCAGGAGGAGAATCCAAACTGCATAATTCATCTGCATGGAACATATAGCTGGCGAATTGCTTTCGGACTAGGCTTCGCGGCAGCTGATATTGATCCGCGTTGGGATGCACAGAAGGGCAAGGTTATTCTCCCTCCTGGGAAGGTTATGTTTTGGGAAAGAACTTCTCATTGTCAGGCATGGATCCACCTTTTAGGTTTTCAGGTAGTAGATCTTAAGATTCCACGGAATCGATGCATGTATAACATCAAGTCAGCTCAGTGGGCGGGCGAACACTGGCATGAGAACCTTAAGTTTAGAACACGCGGTCCTTACGACTCACTTCAGCATCAGTTAGACGTACAGCGAAAGCCTGCCTTGTCGAAATCTTATAGATCAAGTACGGGGCGCGCAGAACAGGGAGACAAGTTTTTGTGTGACACCTGTTCTATCAATCTCACTTGTAATTACTTCAGAGTAGGGAGCGTATGTAGCGTGCCGGGAGCCGAAACATCAAAGCTTATTACAGCATTCAAATCACGCGATAGTTCAAAGATTATCGATGGCTTAGGAGCTATCATTGGGGTTCAGGTCGAGCGCGCTGAACGTGCTATTGAGGATGAAGAGGAGTTTGGCGAAACTGATCCTGAAGTGACAAAGATGCTTAGTACGATCTTTACTGAAGGTGTTCAGCTTGCTAAGCTACTTGATCCCAACCTGCGCGGTGGCGCAAAGATTGCAATTGGAGTTAATACTAATGGGGCCGCAGCTGCGATCACTGCGATCACGCCTAATCAGTTTGTTTCTCAGGTTATTTCTCAATACGAGGCCGACGGAATCCCTCGAGCTAAGATCACTCCTCAAATGATCGAAGCCAAGATGGAGGAGTTCTCTAAATCCGAAGTTGTCACCGGAGAGCTGGTTGACTAATGACGCCTTCGCCGGGATGGGACGCTAAGAAGGCTGCAGCGCAACTTCGTTGGCTCCAGAGGAATCCGCACTTTCACGAGAAGCCTGCGAGTGTAAAAGAGTTTCTCGGCCCAGGCTACTGCAACATCATGTCGAAGATGCGTCCCGGCGTCGTGGCGGAACTCGTTGAGATATTTGGCGAGAATGTAAACAATGCGCGAATTGCGCGCTATCGTAAGGCTATGTTCACAGGCGCTATTGGAATCGGAAAGACCACAATGGCGAGTGTGGTCATACCTTATATGACGCACTGGATTCTATGCCTGAAGGATCCGCAGGATTATTACGATCTTCTTCCCGGCGCGCGTATTGCGTTTATGCAGATGAGCACAACGTCCGACCAGGCGGTCGAAACCGTATTCGGTGATATCAAAGCTCGAATTGAGCATTGTGAATGGTTTGCAAATAACTACCCCTTCGATCCGAAGTTCACTAAGCAACTTCGATTCGAGAAGGATATTTGGGTTCTGCCGGGAAATAGCAAGGAAACTACCTTCGAGGGTTATAACATCCTGGGCGGCATTCTAGACGAGGCCGATTCGCACAAGGTCACAGAAGAGAAGGACTACGCGGAGGATGGATACAATACGATCTATACTCGTATTGATTCACGATTCCAAGACAGAGGATTCCTTCTGGTAGTTGGGCAGATGAAAAAAGCGTCTGGTTTCGCAGCTCGAAAGCTTGCCGAGTTCGAGAAGGATCCTGACGCCCATACAGTCAGAATGACGCTTTGGGATTCGCTCGGCTGGAAGAGATTCTCGGACGCCAGGGGGAAGCGACTTTCTTTCTGGTATAGTATCAAGCGTAAGCAGATTATTCCTACCGATGCCGCTTTGCTGATTAACGACGTAAGTCAGATAATCGAGGTTCCAGAAGCGTATCGAAGTAACTTCGAAAATAGTCCCGAGAAGGCGCTTCGTGATCTGGCCGGCATTCCGCCTGCGGCTGGCGATCCGTTTATCAGTCTTACTTACAAGATCGACCAGGCCGTTGAGCGCTGGAACGAGCGCTATGATAACCTTGGATCTCCTGTAGATACAGGAGTCAGTCGTCCAAAGTTTGAATCTTGGTTTACATGCAAAACTCCACTTAAGAGAGCTGTCCATATTGATCTTGCATATTCAGCTGATGGAGACTCTCTCGGCTTATCAATGGGACACGTTAGTCATGTCGTAGAGGTTGACGGAGACAAGAAGCCATATATTGTCTTTGATTTCCTGATGCGTATTCACGCGGCGCCCGGCACTGAGATTATGATTCAGGACGTGCGGCGAATTATTTACGAGCTCAAGGATCATTATGGGTTCAGAATTCGTATGGTCACGATGGATGGCTTTCAGAGTACCGACACGATGCAGCAGTTAGCAAAGCGTAGATTCGCAGTTGACTATGTATCGATTGATAAGTCTATGCTTCCTTATGAGGATCTCCGAGAGGCGTTCTATGAGGACAGAGTAGAAATGCCTCCATATATGACTTATATTCGCCAGGGTGACGGCGAGTTAGTTGAGATAGCAAAGCGTGAATTGTATGCACTTGAGCAGAAGGACAACAAGGTCGACCACCCGGCACAGGGTAGTAAAGACGTCGCGGATTCTATGGCTGGGGTTGTGTTCACCCTGATGGGTGACAGGAGCTTCCGCCGTAATGTAATCTCTATGGATAAGGCACGAGTAGAGAAAGAAATGCTCGGCACAGGTACAGACGGATACGGTACTGGAGATCCTCGATTGCCAGATCTTGGTATGCCGGGCATGCACGCACCGCGCCCTCCATCTTCGATTAATGACGGCTCTCAAAGCATTGTGTTTCCACTACCGGCTCGACTTCTACCAGGAAGAGGTAATAGACGGTGAGTGGACTCCTCGGTCCTAACGGTCAGCCAATTAGTTCTCTGCAGTACAGAAAAGAAAAGCCTCCTAAGCTTGGAGAGGGCGTAGGAGTTTGGGCTGGCGAAAACATGCGGCCACTCACTCAGCTTCCCGGCGGCGGGGCCATCTCGTTTAACTTGGATAATCTGACGCTTCAGGATTTCCGACAGATGAAGGATCATTATCAGATTAATTCTTCATTATCAGTGTTGACGTTCTTGTTGCATCAGATGCAGTGGCATATCAAGTGCTCTAAAAAGAGTATCGCAGATCAGATTGAAGAGAACCTTCGTAAGGTTTGGACTCGACTAATTCGTGGAATGGCGCAGTCGTTTTGGGCTGGGTATTCTCCAAATATTCTCGAGTGGGATAACGATGTCGATAACAAGGCTATCGTTCTGTCGAAGGTTAAAGATCTCTTTCCTGAAGATTGCTGCGTTCATTGGAAGTGGGTAAACGGATTTAAGCCCGAGGGACGCTCGGTGGCTCCAAAGGTTCGCAGGTTTGACGGTATTACTCAATTCGGCGCTCCGGCTAATATTCCAGTAGAGTATTCGTATTGGTATCCGCTCCTGATGGAGAACGGTGATTACGCAGGACGAAAGCTTCTTCGGCCAGCGTTTCAGAGTTGGTTCTTCTCGATCCTCATGCATCTCTTCGCTAACCGCTACTACGAGCGGTTCGGGGAGCCGACTCCTGTAGGACGCGCGCCATACGACGATACAGTTACAGTGAACGGTGAAGAAATCTACGGCAATACAATGATGGCGGGCTTGATCCAGCAGCTTCGTAATCGTTCTGTCGTGGTTTTGCCAAACGATAGAACTCCAGTCGGCCAAGAAAATAATCCGAATTACGATTACACTCTTGAGTACATGGAGTCTCAGATGCGTGGCGCTGATTTCGAGCGCTACATGCAGAGGCTCGATGAAGAAATGTCGCTGGCGCTATTCACTCCGATCTTGCTTCTTCGTACCGCCGACGTAGGCTCATATAACCTGGGCGTAGGACATATGAAGGTCTACCTCTGGATGCTCAATGCTATCGCGGGCGACTTTAAGTACTATATTGATAAGTACATTGTCAAGCCCTTGCACGACTGGAACTATGGACTTAATGCGCCACAGGCCGAGATTGAGTTTGCTCCTTTGAATAACGATAATCAGGAGATGCTCCAGAACATCGCAACCGCGATGATTACAGCAGGTCGCGCAAAGCCTGATCTTCGGCTGCTTGGCGAGATTATTGGAGTTCCGCTAGAGGAGGTCAACATCCTCACCGAGCCTCAAGTTGATCCAAATACTCCATCGCAGCCCAAAGACGAACCTTCAAAGAAGGTTACTCCAAAGAGTAAAGCAAAAACCGACAATCAAAGGAGAGTCTATTCAGTACTCGAAAACATCTCTTCTAGAATTGAAGCACAGGTCTCCAAGGCAAATCTAGACGATAGACTCGGAAGCTACGAGCCTTCGTTTGGGTTTGCAAAGCAGCTTGGTGAAGCTTTGGAGGAATATGGTATTCAGGACGCACAGCAGCAAGTGGTCAGGTTCTTTACAATTCTCGGAGGATACCTTAGCGATAAGACCTCTATGGGGTTCGTAAACGGCCTGAGTGCATTTATGTTAGAGTTCAGGACTGCCATGTTTAGTGAAATCGACCTGGTGCTGGAGAAGATGTGAGTGCGGGACGATCCTCTCGTGAAAAGGAGCTTCGGTGCTTTTGTAACCGAAATCCTTTGTTAGCCACTTACGGTGTACGAAGAGGTAAACTGTTTGTACACGTCAAGGTCTATAAACAGCACAGGATCTTTGGGGAGGTCTTTGTAGAAGGCGGCAAGGTGATGCTCAGGTGTAGAGAATGCCTGAGAGTTCACACGGTTAATATCACTCAGGATGAAGCTAAACTTTCTGAATCAACTCTTACCGAGATGAATAATTTTTGCAATAATGAAGCGGAATCCTTGCCGAACACAACCGCCATAACGTAAGGTATCGAACTAATGACTGACACCCTGATTCCAGATTTAGAGCGCAGCGTAGTGTTGTTCTCTAGCCTTTCCTTCGCAGATGGTTTTGAAGTAGAAACCACCTTCACAAAGGCGGACGACGGAACACAGCTGCTTGTCAAGAAGGGCGTGCCGGTCTTCAGGTCTGGCACGTTTAGGGATTCACGAGGCGAGCAGCACACCTGGGAGCCTCTACATATGAAGCAGTTGGTAGATAACTGGAATCAACTCAGGGAAGACAAGATTCTTGAGTCGGTTCCAGTTCGTGCTGGACATCCGTCACTCTTTGGAGGAGGCGGAGAAGTCATAGGCTGGCACACGAACCTTCGAACGATGGTTCATAAGAACCCGGTCGATGGCTCAAGGGAGACATACCTTCTTGCTGACTACGAGATCCTCGACCCGCAGGCTATTCAAAAGATCCAGTCCGGTCTGTGGCGGAACCAGTCTAGCGAGATCGGGACATGGATAACAAATAGCGAAGCTGAGTATTGGCCTGTGTATCAGGGTGTAGCGTATGTAGACTTCTCGGCAGTTGAGGGCCTGCGTGCGTTTCAGTCAAACAACACGGCTAGTTTCAGCCTGATGTTCGAGAATCCAAAGGAGACCCCTGTGGGTAATTTAGCAACCAAAGATACTCAGGCTCTGGCTGGAACGGTTGCCGAGCCTGGTGCGGCTGACGAGGGGAGTAAGAGCGACACGCAGCACAGCGCTGCTGTGCCCGCCGCTCCTGCCGTAGTCGCTCCTGTTTACCAATTTACTCTCGGCGGCGAGTCGACTACTGACTACGCCGCGGTCCAGAAGCAGCTCAATGTTCTAGAGGAGTTTGCGGCTGAGACCATCAAGTCGAGCCGGACTGATTTTGTCAAGCAGCTCGCTGCTGCCAAGAAGATTCCGGCTACTATGATCGATTCAATGACAGAGCACGCTCTCTCGTTGAACGATCAGCAGTGGACTAACTGGAAGTCGGCTTACGAGTCGGCAGGCAGTGCTCCACTTTTCGGTCAGGTTGAGACCAACGAAGATCCCGAGGAAGAGTCGAGCACCGGCGAGAACGGGCAGACTTCTGCTCATTCTAAGTCGAAGCCCGAAGCTTCAAAGGTCGTCGTCGGAAGCAATATGACCGAAGCGCAGTACGCTAAGCGTGTTGAAGATCTTCAGTCCATCGTAGCGATGCACTCGCGGACAGGCAACAACGTCGAAGCGACCCCAGCATACAAGGAGCTTCAAGGGCTCCTTGCCCTCAAGAAGTAAAGGATAGCAGATGCCTTCATTTACTAAGGGGCCAGGATCTGTTCGCAGTCCGTTCGGTAAGAACGTATATCTGCGAAACACTGATCACGTGCAGTTTGAGTCGTATACCTGCTCGGCGGCAGCTACGCCGTCTGAGACGATCGACACTATTGTACAGAAGATCCTTCAGCCCGGCGAGGTAATGGCAAAGATTACCTCCACTGGAGAATCTGGCAAGGTTGGACCGTTCATGGCGGGCGTTGCGGATGGGCGTCAGACTTTGGCGAACGTCGTTGGCCTGAATGACACCTTCCTCCCCTGGCAGTTGATTGAACATGACGAGCAGATTTCCGTAGCTTATGTAGGAACTGCCGTCCAGGCTTGGTGCTTTGAGCGTGATGCAGGTGGAGCTCGAATCGTTCTCAGTAACACCACAGCTGCCGGTATGTTCGCCCTCAAGTCACTTGACGTGACCTTCAAGTAAGGGAGTTGACAATGAGTATTAAGCGCTTTAGTCGCGCGAGTGCCGACGACCTTCTAGGCATGTTTGCGCAGGCTGGTGACAGTATCGAGAAGGGCAGCGCGCTGGATCAGCTCCTCGAGGCATTCTCGGGGAACGACGCAGGGCGCATGGAGTTCGCTAGCGCAATCGGTCTTGATCGACTGATTCGCAAGGAAGTTTCGCTTGGCTCTATTCGCAACTTCCTTCTGCCTGACACGCATATCGGACTGGCGCAGATCGCGCCGTTCCTTGAGGTTGCAACTGATGAGGTTGTCTTTGACTACCTTCCTGTTGCAACCGACGGCCTTGCGCCTGCTCGCGCAGAGGACGCCGAGGCTGAGCTGTCGCAGAAGGACGAAGCGTTTGCCGGTACGGGTCGCGCAAGCGTTATCGACTGGTCAACGAAGGATCGTTACGCGCCTTCTGACGTCAACCGTTACCGCGAGGCGAGTCGTATCCTGGAGATCATGCAGGGCCAGGGCGGCAACCTTCCGATCTACGTTACTTCGGCGCTCGAAGATTGGGCAACGAAGTTGGCTAAGGACGAGCAGCTTCGTAAGCGGAAGCTTGACAACCGTCTTGAGTTGCTGATTATGACTGCCCTTTCTGCGGGCGTCATCGCCTACAACGACGGAAAGATCAAGTTTACCGTTGATTACGGGCGTCCTGCTTCTCAGTCAAACGGTAACGCTGCGAACGACTTCGCTCCGCATGTCGTGGATGGAGTTTGGGACGTGAGTACGACTACTCACGATCCAATCGGATTCTTCCTCGACATCAAGCAGTTCTTCTTTGACACTTACGGCATTGTCCTTGATCGTGTTCTCACGACCAAGGCCGTGTCTCGGAAGATGGTCAACTCCGCTCAGTTTAGCCAGCGTGCGGGCCTTGGCGCTCGTTACGATCCGGCTGGCGCACCACAGATGCCGAACCTCCACTATCTCCTGGATGGTTGGGGTCCGCAGGCCGCACTCGATGTCATTACGAATGCGACTGGTATTGAGTTTGTTATTTACGACTCCGTGTATCGTACGCGGCCAGTCGGATCTAACACGGTTACCAGTAACCGCTTCTTCCCGAACGACGAGATGGTGTTCCTGCCGTCTGCGGCTTCGGTGAGCGAGTTCGATGACACCGATATCGGCTTTGCGAAGACTCTTACGAGTCCTCACCCCGAGGGCAATTGGGAGCCTGGCTTCTACGAGTGGGAGAAGAGCCGTACCGATCCTTGGGGCTACGATAAGGGTAACGGCATCAAGGCGTTCCCGGTGTATCCGCACATGGAGTACACCTACGCAGTCAACGCGAAGCTCACCTAAGAGGAGGCGAAATGACCGCAAAGAGGGCAGTTTACACAGAGCCGACTTCTACGCAGTCCCTCCGGGCGCTGCAGAAGCGTGACTACGAATCTACTCGTGCGAAGCACGTTGTAGACGGTACGCATGTCGAAGAGGACGACGGCAACGCTCGTAACTTCGGTGTCGAGGATAATGACACTGATGCTTATGTCGGAGTTTCTCCTGAGTACGCCGGATACGGAGATCCGACTCAGAAGCCTTACGCGGCTACTGGTGATTCTCCCGAGGCGTTAGCTGAGGCTAAGTTCAAGGAGTCTCAGAAGCCGTACGACTACGAAGCCTGGGAGGAGCGCAACGCTCCGACAGCAGTAGAAGCGTCCGACGAGGACGACACTGAAGATACAGACGATCTTTCTGGTCTTCAGTAAGTAGACGAGCGACAGGGCGACAGTGGCATACGCTGAGGTATCAGATTTAACAATTGGAGACATTCCCCTTCCTCCGAGGTTGGGGGACGGCTCGAATACCATCACAACTGTATCCGAGCAGATGGATGTCCAGCTTGGGCAACTTTATGAGACTCCAATTGTTATTAGCGATACACCTCAGACGCATTCCACTGTCGTCCTGCTTCGTCAGATTAATTCTCTGATCGCTTCTGGCAGGCTGCTTATGGACATGGCAGCTAAATCAGAAGACATGGACCTTCATAAATATGGAAAGTCCCTCTTTGACGAGGGAATGTCTTTATTGATGAAGGTACTTGACGGATCGTTCCCGCTCAGGGGAGCCGTTCCTCTGGACGAAGAAGGCCTCCCGGACAAGCTGATCATTCTTCAGCAGGATCCCGAGTCGTTGGTAGAGGGCTTTTATCAGCAGGTAACCTGGAACGAGGTACGTGGGCCTTATGCGCCATTGGGGCCTTATGCTCCTCGCGAAGGTTATCATAATCCGCCAATTCAGACTGTAGAGAGTGGCGTCTGATGGTTAACGTAGGACTCCTTGTTGAGGTCTTAGATAAAGAACTCCAAAAAAGTCTTATTGGGATTACGGGCGCCCTCTCTCCTGAAGGCATGTCTGCTTTCATGAGTGTAGTCATGGTTCCGTATTTAAAGGACAGAGCCAAGGAGAGGTTCGAGGACGAGGGAGACGACGTTTCAGGCAAGTGGGAGCCGCTTAAGCCTGCTACGCAGGCTATTCGTGCTGGAAATCCAGACTGGAACGTAGGGCCAGATCATCCAATTAACGTTCGTACTCACGAACTTGAGAATTACATCATTGGATCGAACGCTCTTGTTCGCCCGAATGATCTTGGCGCTCAGATGCAGTATCCAGCTCGTCCGTCCACAAAGAGGACTATTCGAGATAAGATGAAAACAGCTCAGACAGGTTCTTCTAATCCTAGAACAGTTGCTCGACCCGTTTTAGGAATGAACGAGGCTGATATGATATACATGCAACTTGCTCTCGTAAAGCATATCTTGATGGGTGAGTCAGTTGCTATCTGAGTCTACAGTAGTCTTTCCTAACAACATCGTCTCGTTACTTGTCGACGAGCTGGGCGTTATTGATCCATCAGATACAACGATCAAAAAGCGTCCTCTTCGAGCTACTGACCCAAACCAGTCTATTGGTATCTTTTCTACTATGTGGACTCCGAATGACGAGTCTCTTGAGATGGGTCACAGGAATCCGCATGAGCCAACTTTGGGAAGGTATAATGTTGGTGTTCAAGGATTGGTTTCTCATGGGGATGAAGAAATAGGACTTGCTGTACATGCGATTTTAGCGAACATGATACGGTCGATCCTTTACCGTAGTTCTACAATTGCTGTAGAGTTACCACAGCTTGTAGTAACAGACGGACTGAATACCGAGCGACCGATGCGATGGGGAGTTAATCAACAGCGGTATATCAACAACGAGATAGGTGGAACTTTCATCTTTCTCTCGACACTCGAGTTTTGGGTAGAAACGGTGGTACAGTAGATGTCAGAAACTAAAGACGAAACTCCTGGCGACGCCGCTGTTGATGGCACTTCATCCGAAGATGTCCTTGACGCGAAGCGCGCAGAGGCAGAGGATCTTCGCAAGCAGATCGCAGGCGAGCAGGCGAAGCAGTCAGTGAATATCGAGGCTGCCTCGCGTGTTGCAGATGCGGCTCGCCTTGATACAGAGATCGGGCGGCTCAAGAAGGAGCTCGACGAGGAGAAGGCGAAGACTGCAGTGACCGAAAGCGCAATTACGAACGAGCAGGGAGATCCGCCCACTACCGAGCAGGGAGATCCGCCCACTACCGAGCAGGGAGATCCGCCCACTACCGAGCAGGGAGATCCGCCCACTACCGAGCAGGGCCATCCTCCGACGACAGAGCAGGGAGATCCGCCCACCACCGAGCAGGGCCATCCTCCGACGACTCATCCTCCGACGACTCATCGGCCTCCGCGTGAACAAGGTTTCGGAAAGGGAGGGGTGAAGTAAGATGGGATTCTCTTCGCAAGCCGGTCAAGTCGCATTTATGACGCAGGCTTCACCAGACACTTTCCCGGTTGCGTTCGACGCAAACAACACTGCGATGAAGCTTCGTTCGGGGTCACTTGGACCGAACCGAGACCTTCTGATTACGGATCCTGAGATTGGCGGCGGCAGGGATGTCGTTGACGCTTACCTGGGAGCTGTTCACTGGTCTGGCGATCTTGAGTACTACGTTCGCATGGAGGGCATCACAACCCTTCTGAAGGCCGCGATGGGACAGGCGTCGAGCGTAACCACAACTGGCGCTACGGTTCATACCATCACTCCGAAAGACTCTGCGACACTTCCGTTCCTTGCTATCCAGGAGTCTATCGGCGGAGCTGCAACACATCTTGAGTGTTACAACTACACAGACGGTGTAGTGAACACACTGCATTTCGAGGCAGATGCAAACGGGTTCCTCATGGGGACTGCGGGAGTTATTGCTCGAAAGCAGGTTGCAGGAATCACGCCTACGCTGACTCCTATGTGGGACGACTCGTTCTTGACCGTAGGTACAAACATTACGGTTACTTACAATGGCGTCACGCTGCCTGCAAAGTCTTTTGCCTGGGACTTGAACAACAACTTCTCAGACGACGACTACAGGCTAGGTTCGTTCTACCTGGGTGACCTTACGGCCATGCGTCGTGAGATCACAGGCACGGTTCATATTCGTCCGCAGGATTCGGACTTGTGGCGACAGGCTGTTTATGGTACTACGGCAGCTACCTCACCAGGCGGTCTTACTACCAAGAATCAGTTGATTGTCACCTGTACTACCTACGAGGACATTGTAGGCGCGACTCCAGCTGGAACGAAGGAAGTCCTTACGCTTACTATGCCGAAGGTTGCTCTAGAGCCTTTCGCGTTCGGTCCTTCTGGCGACGATGTTATCGAGTCAGACATCACCTGGCGGGCACTTCGTCCTGCCGTTGCCACTCCGGCGGCAACGGTTACTGTAAGAAGTGGTGCAGACACTATCGCGTAAGCGCATCCCATCGGCTAGGCTCGTATCGCTGGAGTCTAGTCGATGGGATGTTCCATGAAAACTAAAGCGAAAATCCAAATAGCCCATCGAAAGGGGCACAGGACATGACTGAAGCACCAGGCTTGCTGCAGGATGAAGTTGTAGTCGAGTACGTGGACTATTGGGGCACAGACGAGACCGCAAAGCATATGCTTCCTGACGGAAAGCAGTACTTCATCATTCAGGTGATGAATGAAGGCCAGAAGACCGAGTATCAGAGTAAGAACCGCGTCGACGTTACAATGACTCGAGGCGGTAACTCGCAAATCAAGATGGACCCAGGCAAGGAGCGTCACGCACTTATTGAGACCAGCGTTACTGGCTGGAATCTTTATAAGGGCGGCGAGGCGATTCTGTTCAGTAAACAGATGCTTCGCAAGTGGCTCGAGACGGCCCCGGTCGCTCTGGTCGAAAAGTTGGAGATGGCGATTCGTAAGGCGAACCCCTGGATTCAGGGTGACATGACAGCCGATATGATTCGAGAGCAGATCGAAGAGCTCCAAGACCTCCTTCAGCAGGCGATTGACCGAGAAGCGGGGGAATCTGGTTCCGCGAACAAGTAGATCTCTTTGTTCGCGGAAAAGAAATCCCAGGTAGACCTCATCCGTTCTTTAGAATATTTACTCTCTGTGACTTAACTAGCTGGAGACATCTTCCTGCAGCCGGTGGACTCTATGATCAGCATCCTGATTTCGTAGAGAAGGCATATTACGTTCTTATGGAACGTGCCGCTGAAGATGAAAAGCAGCGCAAGGCAGAGGAGTCAAAGAGGAACGCAAGGATGGGCAGAGGCGGATCAAGGCCGCATTGATTCATTAGAGCGCGTTCCCGGTGCTGGACATATGCCGGGAACGCGCTCTATGCTGTACAAGTCATTCGGACACAAGAGGTCCATAAAGATCTTCTAAGATCGGACAGGTAAGTCTTGTATTCTTATATGACCATCCAGGTCCGAGCGGTAACCACTAATGCTCAAGCTAAACTTGCCGGCATTAAGGCCGAGACCGACGCCGTGGCCGCATCTGCGGCTCGTGCTTCTCGCACGCCTATTATTGGGCAAGGCCAGATGTCGAACTTGCTCAAGTTCGGAAATAGACTCCAGTGGACTGGTCGACAGATCCAGTACAACTTTACTTTGCCTATCCTGCTTGCTGCAGGAGCTGCGACTAAGTTCCAGTTAGATATCGAAAAGTCTACTGCAAACCTTACTAAGGTCTACGGTAACCAGGCTGCGGCCGTTCGCTATCTAATGAAGCAGAACAAAGATCTTTCCCGCCAGATGGCGGAGGATAAGGCAGCAAAGATTGCAACCGACGAGATTACAGCACTTGGTAATGCGTTCGAGGCGCTCTCAAACAAGTACGGTAAGTCTCGTAAGGACGTTATCGACATCGCTGCTGCATGGGCGGCTGCTGGCGCGTCTGGAATTGCTTTAGCGCGTTCTGTGGAACTAACGATGAAGGCTATCGTTATTGGTGACATGGATGCAGTCGAGGCTACCAAGGCTCTTATCTCAATTCAGGCACAGTATAAGCTAAGTGCTATTCAGCTTAACTATGTTCTCTCACAGATGAATGCGATTGAGAACCAAACTGCTGTAACAATGCCAGACTTAATTACAGCGTTTGCTCGCGTAGCGTCTGTTGCGAAGCAGGCTGGAATTAGCACTCGATACCTTGGTGCAGATATTGCGGCGCTTGTTCCCGCGTCAGGCTCTGCCGCGCAAGCCGGTAACGCCCTTAAGACTATTATCAGTCGAATCGAGGCGCCAACCAAGGCGGTCAATGAGGCTCTAGAAGCTCTCGGAGTTAACATTGATGGAGTTGCTTGGCGTTCAGGAAGTGCGCAAGACAAGCTTATTCAGATGGCGGACGGCTGGAAGGAAGTTAACGAGGGCCAGCGTCTTGCTATTGCTTCCACTATTGCCGGAAGGTATCAGGTCAACAAGCTTACTACCCTACTTGATGCTATTGGCGACAAGCAGAGTTATTACGCAGCAGCATTAAATGCAACTGCAACGCGAGCGCAAGTTTTCACGATCGCTCAGAAAGAGCTCAATACTGTTCTGTCGTCTAACCCACAGAAGCTTAAGCAGATTTGGGTTATGCTTCAGAATGCGATGGCAAATGTAATCGCGCCACTTCTTCCGTACCTTATTGGTATTGCAGGAATGATCGAGCGTTGGGTTCAGAAGTTTAGTCAGTTGAATCCTGAGATACAGAAGTTCATCGCATTGAGCCTGCTACTTCTCGCTGTGGTCGGACCACTTCTTCGTTACCTTGGCTCGTTTATCACTTTGTTTGTTACCTTCGCTGAGGGAATTAAGTATATTGTTCTTGCTCCCTATCTTCTTGCGAAAGCTTTCGTAAAGCTTGGAATTGCAATTGGGGGCGCAATAGCTTCGTTTGTTGAGTTCATTGCAGTTCAGGTACTTTGGGGATCTGCAGTTCGGATCTATAATGGCGTAGCGCTTGTGTTAGATTTTTTGCTTGTTAAGTTTAAGCTTCTTCCTAAAGTCGCAATGGCTGGCGCAAAGGGAGTCCAGGCTGCGTTTGTATTTATGAGGACAGCCGGGATTGCTTTTTTTGCTTGGCTTAGGACTATGGAGGTTGCATGGATTGCGTTCTGGGCTTTCATGCGAGGCATGGTTGCTGCGGCTCGCGTGCAACTCGCATTCGAGTTCATGCTTCTTGGAGCACAGGGTAGTATTTTCCAAAAGATGCTGCTGGTGTGGGGGAAGATCTGGCAGTTGGGCTGGATCGCAATTACTGCTATGACGCAGTTATTTACAACTGGAATCGTAAGAGTAATTCTTACGGGCTTTGGTGCAATTCCTGCAATCTTCGGAGCGCTACGCGCCTCCCTTATGGGAATATGGGCAGCCACCTGGACATGGCTAAGAATTATCAGTATCGTAGGCGTTACAGAGCAGTTGAGTCTTTTTACGAAGTTTAGGCTCTGGATGCTTGCCGCGACTACTGGAATGTGGAATGCATTAAAGGTTATCTGGGCAGCCGGAACCGCTTCGCTTGCTCTTATCTACGCAGGTCTCCCGCCGATTCTAGCCGCAGTAGGAACTGCGATAGTCGCTGTGCTTACTAGTCCTTGGACTTACGCTGTCCTCGCCGTAGTCAGTCTTCTGTATATTTTCAGGGATAAGATTACGCAGTTATTCTTCCAGCTAATTAACTGGATCAGAACAGCCTTTAACTCTGTTCGTTCTTACTTCGATAATTTGATTGGCTTTATTGTCGATCGATTTATGTCTTTGCCTGTTTCGATTCAAGGCGCAATGATCGCTGTTGTGCGAGTCGTTCGTGATGCGGCACTTCAGGTTTATGAGTGGTTTAGTTACCTCAACCCGTTCGCCCATCACTCTCCTTCTCTGATTGAGAACACTCAGAAGGGAATGGGCCAGGTACAGCAGCATCACGCAGATACTTCAAAGAAGGCCCAAGGTCACGCTAAGGAAGTACATGGCGCTTTTAAGCAAGTTGCGCAGCAAGGCTTCTCGGGAGGTGGCGGTGGAGGCGGCGGCTCGCAAGGTCAAGCGATACAGCTACCTATATCGTCCGCGACGAGCCTTGCGGCTCTCAAGGCACTCGAAGCTGAGATAGATCGAATTAATTCAGGCTTGCGGGTAACACAGGGCCTTATTAATGCACAGGCTGCAGTTGTCGCCAAGTGGCAGCATGCAGTAGATGCGCTTAACGCTCGACTTGTTATCGAGCAGGCAAAGCTAGAGGCTCTCCAAAAGACACTGCAGGACTATCAGGACAAGCTTGCGCAAGCGCAGGACATGCTCCAGTACTATGCTAACGCTCCGCTCAAGGGAATGGGCGCTATGGAGGATAAGATCTTCCGTAACGAGCAGGCACAGAACAAGCTTAATCTTGCTATCCTGAAGATGTCCAAGGCGTACGGCTCCTTGGATGACATTAAGGCCAAGCTTGATTCGATCAATGGGGCTCAGGAGATCCTTCGTGGAACTCAAGAAAACCTTCGTCAGGCTGGCGCGGGAAGTGAGATCCTAAAGGGCTACGACGATCAGATCAAGAAGCTGGATCAGCAGAAAGACAAGTACGAAGAGCAGGCCAGGGCACTTGAGAAGCTTCAGGCAAAGCTTGATGCTTTACAAACAGAAGCACAGAGGCTTGACCTCGTAAAGGCTATGCGCTTTGATGCGTTACAGCGCAGGATCGACCAGGCCGCTAATCAACTCAAGGAACTGTCTTTTCAGCAGATCATGCAGGGTATTAAAAAGTCTAATCAGCAGATTGATTACTATAGTCAGAAGGTTGACGAAGCATCGAGAGCGGTCGAGCGCCAGCAGCGCGTTGTCGATCAACTTACCGCTCGTAGGGATGCTTATCAGAATAAACTTGACGACGAGAAGAAGATCCTCGCCGCGCTGACTGCGCAGTATCAAAAGCTTAATAAAGCCGCAGGTGGCAAGAAGGATCAGTCGGCGTTCGATCTCGCTCTCAATGCAAACAAGGGCGGATTCCCTGCTGTAGGAGGAACTGGAACTGCTCTCCGAAAGAACTGGAAATCTCAGGTTCCGCAAATCGATAAGTTTACTGATCAGCTTAATAAGCAACTTGAGGGATCGTTTGGAGACCTCAATCCGTTCGCTCCATTCAAGCAGTACTGGACTGACGCAGTTGACTGGATCAGCAAAAACATTACGCCAGCTGTCACCGGCTGGATGGACAAGATTGAGTCAAGGAGTCATTCCTTCGGGAGTCCATTCAAGGGGCTTGGAGACAACTTAAATGAATCTCTAGCAAAGGCTGCTCCTCCGGTCAAGTATTTCAGTAATCTTCTTGGGTTTATCTGGAAAATTGTTGGTCCGGGTATTATCGATACACTTCAGATTATTGGCGATAAGTTAGTCAAGTTCTTTATGGAGGTTGGGCCAGAGTTAGCAAGGGTACAGGAGTCGTTCAAGAATCTCATTCCAGCACTTCAGCACTTGTGGTTCGTATTCAAGATTGTCTTTGCTGCGGCGCTTGCGTCAGTTGTAGTCTTTGCTGCGGCGGTCCTGTGGGCGTTCAACAAAGTTATTGGTCCAGCACTTGATATCATTATTATCAATATTAAGTTTTTTGCTCGAATCATTGTTGACGTGTTCAATATAATTATTGATCTCCTGGCAGGAGACTTTGCGGGCGCATGGGATAATCTGTTTGATCTTATGATTGCGCCATTCCAGTATTTCTACGACTCTCTAAAGGCTATATTAAAGCTTATATGGGCTATTCTATGGGCGTTCATTAAGCCCTTGCTTGCTGCCTTTAAGTGGCTGGCTGGGCGAATTAAGGATGTAATTCTCGGCGTACTGAATTGGCTCAATGATACTTGGTCCAGGTGGAGAAGGACTATACTTGGGATCATAAGTCTTGCTGTGCATGGAGTTATCGGCTGGTTCGTCTGGATGTATAACCGTCTTGTCGCTATTGTTCGCCCGGCAGTTAACTTTGTGATTACATGGTTTGACAGGATTCGCAACTTCATTCTTAGTACTTTACCGCAAGCGTTTATGAATGGCGTAGGTCTGATTCTTGGGTACTTGAGAAACCTATGGCAGACTATTGCAAGTATATGGACAGACCATATTTCTCATACGTTGAATGCTGTTGCGAGCTTCGTTACTGACAGGCTTCCGCGAGTATTCAGGGATGCAGTTGCGGCCATCAAGGGACACTGGAATGATCTGCGCTCTATTCTTGAGTCGCCACTGAAGTTCTTCATCAATACTGTTTATGATGAAGGGGTTGTTCCCATCGTAAACCGTATTATCAGTGTTTTCAGTTTAGGGAAGGTTGACCAGGCTCTAGATAAGATCTATCCATTAGGTCACGCGGCTGGTGGTATGCTTGACCTTAAGTCTGGCGGCAGGATTCCGGGATCTGGATTCAAGGATTCTCAACTTGGAATGTTCATGCCTAACGAGTATGTTATTAAGCAGAAGGCTACTCGTAGACTCCAGAAGGAGCGCCCCGGCTTCCTCGATGCACTTAATACAGGAAGATATGTTCCTGCGTTTGCGCACGGAGGCGACACTGGCGGCAGCGGAGGCACTGGTGGCTTTGCTTACAGTGATGCGCAGGCGTTCGCTAAACAGCAGGTTGGCAAGCCTTATCTATGGGGCGGCGTTGGGCCGAGCGGATATGACTGTTCTGGATTCATGAGCGCACTGACTAACGTGATGCGCGGCGAGTATCCATATAGTCGACTTGGTTCTACAGCTTCGATGCCTTGGGCTGGATTTCAGCCAGGGCCGGGATTCTTCACTATCGCCTGGACGCCGGACTGGAGTATGTCAGGGATTGGACATACTGCAGGAAACATCATGGGACTTAATGTTGAGTCCTACGGAGGGCATGGGCCAGCCGTTGGCTCAGGCGCTCGTAGTCCGCTCGATCCATACTTTACTCAAATGATGCACCTCGGCCCCGCAACGTCGCAGTTCCTCCATATGTCTAGCGGGGGTAGCACTAAGGGCTGGGATACCATTAAGAATCTTATCGGATTGCCAAAAGAGTTCCTTGGCTTGATCGACAAGGCGCATGATGGCTTAGATGATATGCCCGGCTTATTTCCAAAGCAGATAATGGGAATGACTTCCGATATGGTTCATATGGGATACCCTGTGATTAAGAACGCCGTCTCGCAAGCTGTCGGTGATATCGCTCATAGTCCCCTTGGTATCGGAGTCGTTGAAGGCTTCAAGCATTTGTTCCACTTCGACAAGGGAGGCTATATGCCTCCAGGTCTTGCATATAATGGGACTAGCGGAGTAGAGCCGGTCTTTACTACTAATCAGTGGGGAACTCTTCGTAGAATCGTAAACCGCGGCGCGCTTGATTCTGAAGAAAGATTTAATGCGCCGTCACGCTCCGGCGGTAATACATTCATCTTTAATGGCGACCTCAGCTTCCCGAACATCGAGTCCGGCAAGGACGCAAAGGAGTTTGTGAGGAACTTGAAGGTTCTAGCTGGAGGTAAGCAGTAATGGCTCACGAAGTATACCAGTCCGGGCTTAGCCGTGGTGGAAACCATACTCCGACGAGCAGCCGCAGAAATGCCCTCTATATGTCTAACGGGGATCTTCTTATTGTCGTTGGAGATACTAATGATAGCGACTGTCCATCGGGCTGGGGAACTGGAACTGACGATCAGAAGATCTTCGTCTACCATTCGTCAGACCGAGTGACCTTTACCAGAGTAGCGACTATCGTTCCAGACGATCCGCTACGCATGCCGATGATCGTTAACGCAGATCTTTTCGATGATGATTCTCTTGGCGTTGTCTGGATAAACGACGATAAAGAAGTAAAGTACTGCAAAGTTAACAACGTTGGCGGCGGTGACTGGACAGCCGGCTCGCAGGAGGAGATTGCTCCTGCGCATTCAGGCTCGCCTGGTTATAACGACTGCGATATCACTATCGGAAACAACGTGCCTTCGGTTGCTTTGTTCTACGGAGACTCGACAGGCGGGGGAGGCGCAAACTATTGTGGTCTGCGCGTGCATACCAGACGGACTAGTGATTCCACGTGGGTTCTTTCTCAACAGACGATTTTGTTAACCGATGTCGCTCTTCAGGGAGGGACTCAGGACATTAGCCTTCAGTCGCTAGACGGAGGCTCGGGCACCGCGCGTCCTATTGCTTTGTCAGTAAGTTATTGTCGACAGAATCACGACTACGGCGTTACTATCTATGCAGGAACTCTTAACGAGTCAACTGGCGCTATGTCGGGCTGGTCGGATCGTAGAACTCTTGATATAGGAGATATTCCTAATAACATCAGTTGGCCAGGGCGTCCTCGAAAGACTTATATTTTCAGGAGCGGAACGAACGAGTTCGCTTTTGGACTTATGACATGGTATACGGATCCAAGGTTTATTGCAGCTATCTATGGCTGGGATGGTACGGATTTTACGACCAAGATTCAGCCATCGACATTTAAGCCTGGGTTCGGAAGGCTGTATGGCGAGAACAACCTTTCAATGACGTTTGGGTCGGATGTCTTCAACTTCATTACTGCAGCGCAGACTGGCGGAAGATCTGTTGGTCAAGAGGATCCAGTGAATTACGTTGCAACAATTGATAGAGATTTAGATACGATCAGTTGGAGTGGATTCTTCCATTGGAACAACAACGGAGACCCTGTAACTGTTTCTTATATTCTCGGTGGAACCGGAAGAAACACAGACCAAACGACTCATGATTCTATTTACTACCATGAGTACAACGATAATAAGTTTACTCTGGTTCATAGGCATGCTTTTCAGAACGTGGCGCCGCACGCAGTCTCGCCTAAAGATAGCTCTACAATGACGACTTCGACCCCTCCTGTTTCCCTGGATGCAGATATTGATATGCGGTCACCAGAGGCCCTCATGAAGGGCGTCTGGCATATTGATACCAGCTCGGGATTCCCTGACCCAATGAAGTTCCAGCAGACTGATGATAAGTTTGCCAAGGTCGAGGGGACAGATGTAGATGGGGTTTACCACAAGTTTACAGATACTTGGCCTTCGTCTATGGAGCTAGAGCAGGGCGTTACTTGGTATATTCGAGGAGCGTCTCTCGATCAGTTTGGCAACCTTTCTCCGTGGGAGGTTAATAGCGCTGGGTTTATTATCTCTCATCCTCCAGCAGCAGCGAACTTGCAGCCGACAAATGGGCAGGCTGTTTCTTACGGTACGAATGGATCTGTATTCTTAAGTTGGGAGTTTACCGATCCGTACGACAAGGATCTACAGACTGCGTTCCAGATTCAGATCGCTGTTAACGAAACAGGATCCGTTCTCGAGGATACAGGAAAACTTACTTCAGGACAGACTAACTATCTGTCTGATCCGATTGGGAGTGGACACAAGAACGAGCTCCTGAAGTGGCGAGTTAAGCTCTGGGATAAGGATGATATCGAAGGTGCTTACTCTAAGTGGGTTACTTTTGTAGAGGTAGATCCAGCCACCATTGGAATCATTTCGCCTGATGGAGTAACAGATGTTATAACTCCGCGACCGTATATCATCTTTGAGGGAGACGCTAGCCCTCTTGCGGACATCACTTTTTATCGAGTCTCTATCGAGCAGAGCGGTCAGTTAGTTTACGATTCAGATTGGGTTCCGTACTCAGCTTCTGGTTCGTATTCGATTAACTACAGACTTGCTACGTCAGTACTTCACAATGATAACAACTATACTGCCGTTGCGCAGGTGCGTGACGCGCACCAAGTGGAGTCAGAAGATAGAGTTCAATTCCATACGGCATGGACGCCCCCTGCGACCCCAGCCGACCAGAGTGTTAACGTGGCGTTGTACAATACTCCCGACAAGGGATATATCGCTGTAACTTGGTCTGACGATGATCGGGATGCCGCCTTCCTTTGTTGGGTTATCTACCGTCAGGTCGACGTTCTCGTAAGTCCTGGATTTGGTGACGACCTTCCTGTTTATGAGGTAGGAGAGGAAGAAGAAGTTTTTAGGGACTTTACTATTCAGGATGATTACGAATACGATGATTACTTCGCGCCGACTGGTTCGCGTATTAGTTATCGAGTTTCGCAGATCATCACTGAGTATGGAGATGAAGTAGAGTCTGACGACGAAGGCTCAATAATTGTTTTCCCAGAGTCTGACGGCTACTGGCTGATTGACCCTGATCCGCCGGCGCCTGGCGATACAGCATTTAAGCTGTCTATTGTCACAGCCGACGAGTATACAGATGAATACGAAGAAGCAGAGTACGACATCATCGGTCGCGGAAGGCATTACGAGCAAGGTAGTCATTGGGGTATTACTGGTTCAATGACTTTGCAGCTCCGCGATGATAGCGGCACTACCGCTCGATCCAAGAAGCAGCGGCTCGAGAATCTTAAGTCTCGTGTCACACTGTTCTATCTGCGTACTCCGTTTGGTGATATCTACTTTGTCTACGTTGGGAATCTTCAGGTTTCTCGGCTCGCAGGTGTTGGGCAAAGTGAATATGCAACTGTCACTATCCCCTACAGTCAAGTCTCCCGGAGCTGAGTGTGTCTAGTCCTCCAACGATGCCCTTATCTCAGGACGAGGGTCCGGTTACACTTCAGGCGGGTCCGCCTACTCAAGAAGTCATTGATGCGATCGAGGGTGGCTGGGCGAAGATTACTCGGCGTGTTGCATTCTTTGAGAACGATCGAGAGACGCCTTGGTATCCTGAAGGAACCGCTGACGGCGCTGCGCCACGACTTGTTTCTGGATCAGTCACTATTGATTCTACCAGAGATGAGCGGCGGGCTATAGATGTAGTTCTTGATAATTCAGATAACCTTCTGCGTCCTAATCCAGAGGGTGGATTTTGGTACGACAAGTCTATGAAGGTATATCGTGGCATTAAGTATTCTACGAGATATCTGGCGCCAAAGATTTGCATTATTGAAGCTGGCGACCTTGACAATGCGTATGCATTTAAGCAGACTTTAGGAAGGATTGGCTACAACAAAGTAGACGTGAATCTTGACGTGACAACTCTTGAAGAAGTTGGCCAGTATGATATATTGGTTTCGGCTCTCAATATTATGGGCACCTCTAAGGCAACCCTCTTAAAGAATGCCTATGCAGCCGGTAAAAAGATCCTTACCACAGGTGCAGGAAATACGGACAGCGAGATACCTTTCGTAACGGCTGTTACTTCTTCTGCAACCCGAAACACAGGAATAGATGTTGTCAACAAAGATACGCCACTTAACGGAGGATGGAGTTCGGAATCCTACGGGAGCCACGCCAACGTCCGCTCCGTTACCGCCGTGGCTGCCACAGCAACCGTGTGTGCAACCTACTTTGACGGGACCGCGACTAATTTAGCCGCCGCAATTGAAGCGAATTCAGCGCACGGTCGATGGTTCAATTTTCAGACTTGGAGCATCGGCGCTCAGGGAAGAATTCTGTTGGCAAATGGCATGCGCTGGCTAGAAGCCAGGCGTCCCTACAAGACATGGGAAGCGCAGATAGGATCTTTCGGTATTGAAAATCCTAGCTGGGATTATGAACCAAAGACGATCCATGTAACGGGAAGAGACTTTACCGCAAAGGGGTTGCGGTCTTCTTTCGAGCAGAATGAAAGTTTTCCAGCCGGTACTAAATTAGTCGATTACGTGAAAGCTATCGCAGCTAACTATGGGACTACGAAGTACGAAGTTCCTGACGTAGACGACGAGTTTCAGTCTCGTATGAGTTTCGAGAAGGGTACGCCTCGGTTCCAGGCTATGAAAGATGGCGCTACGCCTTTTGGGTACGAGTTATTTTACAGTCCAGACGATGCACTCGTTATGCGCGAGTTCTTGGATCCTACAACTAGTCCTATCTCCTGGAAGTTCCAGACCGGCAGGCAAGGGAACTTGGCTAGCTTCTCGAGGTCTGTTGACGACAGTAGAATCTATAACCATATCATCGTTACTGGAACCAGACAGGATTCTAGTCTGCCTTTCTTTGGCGAGGCTATTAATAATGAACCGTCCAGTCCTACAAATGTAGATCGTCTTGGAGATAGGCCGTACTTCTTTGAGGCTGGAATATTTGAGTCTAACGATGAATGTGCAAAGTATGCTCGTAAGCTTTTAAAGCTAATGGCTCTAGAATCATATGAAATTAACTTTGGGTCATTCGTCTATCCGTGGATGGAGGCTGCAGAGATTATCTCGTTCCTAGATCCTGAGCGTTTATCTTTTGAGCCTACTCGATTTTTGATGGATACCATGACGATACCACTTGGACTTGAGCCTATGACTGCTACAGGAAAACGAGTCACCTTTGTTGATGATCAGGGGCTACAGGGACTGTTTCAATCGTCTCCTGGGTCTATCCCTGACTTGAGTATTTCGAGCATTTCGTAATGGGCGGCTTCGATGATTACAGTCTCGCACTTGAGATGCGAGATGTTATCAAATCTATGATTCGAAAAGAGGTTGCGTCGTTGCGACCTGAGCCAAGAGTTGGTGCCGTATATGATTTCAGCGCAGAGGGGGGCTGGGCAGATATTTTGTTTGCTGGAGATACAGCTCCATTAAGGGTAAGTGCTTCTCGGTCTAACACTCCGATGCATAGTATTCTGAGTGATGGGGACGATGCAGATATAGTTAGAGTCTCGAGGGTTAAGAGTGGATACTTTATTTCAGAGGTTATGACGTCGCCTGGCACGGGAGATGTTCCGACAACTACGCATATAGACGGCGGGTTGTGGGATGGATCTGGGTCCGGAGATGGATCTTACGATGGTGGAGGTTGGTAAATGGCAACTTTAATTCAGATTCGCGGCGGTACGTTAGCTGACGCCACAATATCTGATCCAATCCTTGCCGTACGTGAGCTGTCCTTCTTTACAGATCTCGGCAAGGCGGTCCTAGGCGATGGCGCAACTCATGCCATGTCTCTTCCGTTCCTCTGGTATACGCCAGATGAAGTAGACGATCTGTTTTCGGCTTTAACTCTAACCGATATTGGCGCTCCGACCGCTAACTTCTCTATGGGAAGCAATAGACTTACAAACGTTGCGGATCCTGTTAGTTCTCAGGACGTAGTAACAAAGGCCTGGGGACTTGCAAACCTTGGTGGCGGTGGCGGTGGCACTGGAGACGTAACCGGACAGTCGTCGTCTGTCGATTCAGAGATCGCCCTCTTCTCGGGGACTACCGGCAAGATCATTAAGCGTATGACCGGCTCGGGTATCGTGAAGGTTGCTAGCGGTGTCGCCTCGATTGCTAGCTCTGGTACTGACTATGCTCCAGCTACGTCAGGTTCCGCCATCCTTAAGGGCAACGGCTCCGGCGGCTTCTCTGCGGCCTCTGCGGGCTCTGACTACTACGCGCCAGGCTCGACTGACGTTGCTGTGGCGGACGGCGGAACAGGCGCATCTGGCGCTCTCGCTGCAAGAGTTAACCTCGGCTTGCAGATCGGAGTAGACGTCCTTGCACCCAACGGCTCCGGGGCATCGCTGACTAGCATTCCAGAATCAGCCGTGACGAACCTCGTGACCGACCTCGCAGCGAAGCAGCCGCTGGACTCGGACCTGACAACCATCGCCGGGCTGACCGCGACGACCGACAACTTCCTTGTGTCTGTCTCGTCTGCGTGGGCGTCACGGACCCCGAGCCAAGTGCGGACGACCCTCGGTCTGGTCATCGGCACTAACGTCCAAGCCTGGGACGCCGATCTCGACACGTGGGCCACCAAGACGCCACCGTCAGGGACCGTCGTAGGGGCAGCGGATGCACAAACACTCACGAATAAGCGAGTCACGCAGAGGGTCGGCACGACCACTTCGAGTGCTACTCCGAGTATCAACGGCGACTCTTACGACGGTTACGACATAACTGCATTGGCGGCTGCGATTACAAGTATTACGATTACCGGGACGCCAACACACAACCAGCAGCTCCTTCTACGAATTAAAGATAACGGAACGGCGCGCGCCATAACGACAGGTTCGTCTATCATTAGTTCTGGTGTTGCTTCATTCCCGACCACTACCGTCTCTGGAATGGTTCATACAATCTTACTCGTCTGGGATGCAGTGTTTGCGACTAAATGGGTAGTAATGGCTGCAGATGCGGTAGGCTACTGACGTGACTGGCATCGGCTACCGTGGCGGGAACGTCGCCAACAACGGCATCAGTAGCACGACCGCCAACATCGTCCTGTCCCTGCCGCTCGGCTCGCAGGTCGACGACCTGGCCGTGGCGGCAATCGTCTGCTCGGCTAACGGAGTGGTTATGTCCTCGGCTCCCGCAGGATGGTCGCAGCTTACTCTTTCGCCAGTCTCTGGCAACCAAGTCACTATGTACGTCTATTACAAGGTGCTCGTATCTGGCGATCTCGTAGGTACTAAGACTTGGACAGTTGCTACAGCTCAGCGACCTTGTGGCATTCTGGTGGGTTTCTCTGGTGTTGATACGACAACGCCTATCGAGGCACAAGATATGACTAATGAAGCCGCCGCCACAACGCATGACGCATCTGCGATCACTTCATTGTCAGCGAACGCATGGATTCTGAACTTCTGGGCGGGGCGCAATAGTGCTGGAACGCCGCCCTCAATTACGGTCCCAGGTAGCCATACAGGCCGAGGCGCTGTTGCTACTGGCTTTGGTTCAGGCCAGGTTAATACATCAGCCGCTGCAGGAACACTGACTACGCCAGGCGCAGCAGGCACCTATGGCCCGTATACCGCTTCCTATGCTATATCTGCATCGGGAGGTATGGCATCCCTGGCACTTAAGCCTGCCAGTAGTCCTACTCCGAATCCCGGCCAGTTCTTTGCGATGCTCTGATGAAGTCCGATAAGATCATAGAATGTACAGTAAGCGTCCTTGACAAATTGCAAGTTTGAATCTAGACTCTGGGCAACCGGCAGTAAGAAAAAGGAACGGAAAGGACAAAGATGGCTGTTCCGCCGAGTATTTCAGTCTGTACAATTACTGCTGGCTCTTCACTCAACTTCTTCGGCGATGATTTCTCTATCTCTGTAACGGTCACTCCCCTGTTGGGTACAGCTTCGCACCTGGTGTGGACGGAAACTGGACAGGAGTTCGCCCCAGAAGCTAAGACTTTTGAGGGAGCGGTTAGCGGAGAGATCTCTTTCCAGGTGCCTCATGTTGACCAAGATGGCTTTGTTGATCCCAATATGCAGGAGATTAAGAATTGGGCTTACAAGTGCGTCGTTAATATTAAAAGCGGGAGCGGAGGGCCGGGAACAACTTTTACCAAGAATATTTCTCCGCTAGTCGGACAGGACGTTGTCGATCTTGATTCTGTAGCAGATGGAGTTCCAACAACTCCAGTTCTTGCTACGATTCCTGCAGTTCTTTCGGTTAATGGAATGACCGGAAACGTGATTGTAGAAGGCGGTGAAGGTGGAGGTGGCTCAACTTGGTATACCGGATCGGGAGCACCTTCTTCTTCTCTCGGCAAGGTTAGCGATTTCTATCTCAGAAATAATGGCGATTATTATGAGAAAACTGGCTCTACAGTATGGACACTAAGAGGTAATCTAACTGGTCCTGCAGGTGCGGGTTTCGATCCAGATGATTACTTCGATGAAACAACGGGCGACCTGCTATTAGAGTTAGTTCCAGATCTTCCTGCAGGGCAGGTTACATCAGGAACATTCAGTTATGATTTGCTTCCACCGGGGGCAACGATAACGGTTCATAAGTCCAGTGGAGGAGCATGGCCTACTCGTCCGACAGCTAATTCAAGTATTGTTGTTCAGTGGATTGGCGTTGCGCCCGCTCCAGTAATCGGCACAGGTGGCGCGCTTAATGGAGATATTTGGATCGAGGACCAGGCGTGACGAGCGTTCTTACTGATGCGTATAAACGCACAAAGCCTAACTGGACTAATCTCTATAGCGGGCTTATGGTCCCAGGTGGAACCCCGGTCTGGCCAGGGCCAAGGTTTCCAGGCGACCAGGGTATTGGTAAAATGTACTATGGTACTTCTACTGAGCCCGGTCGGCAGACAATTAGGCAATTTGAGTTACAGGTAGACCCTACGGGCGAGTATAGAGCAGGCATTCATAGAACCTACTATCCCAATTCAACTCTCGTGTCCTCTATGGTCGATGCAGCGAGCGACGATATCGAAAACAAGAGGATACCAGTAGTCTCTATTCATCCTCCGAGTTTAGGTGGAGGCCGTGGTGCAGATTGGGATTCAGTTGCCGCTGGCGATCAGGACGCCTGGCTTATTTCTATGGCTAATGCGCTTGCGGACCTTTCTGGCCCGGTGTGGTTGAGTATTGCGCCCGAGCCGAGGGGTGACGGTCCAGCAGAAAGCTGGACTGCTATGTATGCAAGAGTTACTTCAGTAATGAAGCCGCTAGCTCCTAATGTTGCTCATGTCCCGATTATGAATGGCTTTGCTTTTCAGGTCGGTGGCGACCCTGATCCGTCTATTTGGTTTGTAGAGTCTGCTGATATTCAAGGGGTAGATTCATATAACGAGTGGTGGACTTATGAGCCAGGGTCTCATCCTACGTGGGATCCTCCCAAGACTAAGCCCTATCAGCCATTCGGTGATATGCAAAGAGTATTCGGTAACGTCATTGATGGAATCCAGAAGTTTGGCGAGGGGAATTGGCCTATCCTGTTTGCAGAATATGGCGTGCATTACGGCTGGATAAACAGTGCAACTATTCCTAACAATGATTCCGCTGCGCAATTCATTCTGGATGCATACGATTTCTGTTTAGCTCGTAATGTTGTAGGAATGAGCTATTTCAATTCGGGTCTAAATGCTCCCTGGGGAGCATGGTATTTAGACGCTTACGAGCAGTATCCGCCGTATTATCCTTCACCAAGAGTCTATATTCCAAACCTGAGTAAATTGAATGCCTTTGTCTCTAACACAAAGAAGGTTGGAGTAGTGAACCTTCCGTGACTACTCTTATTAATACGGATTTCGAATCTGGTACAAATGGCAACTCTATTACTACCAGTGTAGAGCCGAATTATAGTCAGGTTAACGGGCCTTGGATTTACAGTAATGCGCATAAGAATGGGTCGTTAGCTGCTAGATGCGATACTGGTGTAGGCTCTACTTTTTGTTCTTTGCTTAGAAACATTACTGCAGCGCCTGATGTATCGATAGTTCTAGATGTATGGATATCTGCGCTCCCTGCTTCGACAATGGTAATTGCGCAGGTTAATGATTCCGTTGGAGCCGCTTCACAGATTAAACTGACATCGGTGGGCGCTCTCGCAATTACAGATGGCTCCACTACGGTAGCAACAACTTTGCTTAATGTTGCTCCGTTAAATCATTTACATCTGGAATGGAACGTATCGCAAACTCATGGCGCTTCTGAATTACGAGTTTATAAGAATGCAGACCCAGGCGATCCGCCTAATGAATTGCTAAATGCTACATATACAAAGGGTGCAATAACTCGATATCAGCATGGTGCGGTTGCAAGTCCACCAGCTAGCTGGATGGGCTGGTTTGACGATATAAATCTGCGAGATGTTTATACAGCGCCCATGCCTCCTCTTAGTACGATAACAACCTTCATTAATGAGGGCTTCGAGGCCGGTACGCTAAGCGATCCGCTTACAAATATTACAACAGATTTCAGTACCATTAGCGGCGGCGGACTGACGTTTGATAATGTAAAGAAAATCGGCACGCTTTCGGCCAAGGTAGATTCCGGGGCTAGCGCCACTGCGCAGGTTATGGAGAAAGCGTTTACTTCAAACGACGACCTCTCGTGTTACTTTGATTTCTGGCTGTCTAGCCTGCCTGTCGGAACTGGCCTTACTGTTGCGTCCGTGGTAAATGGTTCAACACTAACAGGAGCAGTTAGAGTTGAAACCGACGGTACATTAAGCATTCGTAATGTCGGAACTCAGGTTGCGCGATCTCTTTCAGATTACGTTCCTGGCTCTAGAATGCACCTCGAATGGCACACTAACGCTTCGACCGGAAAACAAGAACTTCGAATCTTTAAGGGTTCGCAATTAGATACAGATGTTCCAACTGAGTTTATTCAAGGAGCATACACAGGGCCAACCGCTAGCAAATTCAGGGCTGGCCTAGTCGCTGGTGTTGGAATAAACTTTACAGGCTGGTTTGATAAGGTCAGAGTAACTGATGAAACAGTTACGCCTTTAGTTACGCCGCCAACCACAGTAGTTGTAGACGAGCCCTTCGAAAGTGGAACCAACGGAGCTGCGTTAACTTCGTCCAATACCACTCTAGATTCTTTTGCTGGATCCGTTACCTTCGATTCTGCAATTAAGAAGCGAGGTAGCCTTTCTGCGAAGCTAGATTCAACAGGCGCGGGTGACAATGTTACCGTTCGTAAGAACTTTACTGCTATATCTGATGGCAAGATTTTCATTAGAACCTACGCATACTTTACGGCAATCGCGCCCGCTATTGTTCAGTTCTGTCACGTTGCAGATGGCGCTACCTTGCAAGCTGCGTACTGGATTAACACAAACGGCACCATTCGATTAACTAATGGCTTTACCGTACTTGGTAATTCAATTCAGCCGCAGGCACTGAATAAATGGACTAGATTCGACTGGACGCTCAACTTAGACTTAGGTACGCAGTCTCTTGGTATTTACACTAAGACAAACCTCGAAGGCTCTACGCCAACCGAAGTGCTAACAGGCGCACTTTCCGGGGTTGTTATTTCTAATATTATGTGGGGTGCTATCTCGGGACACCCTGTAAACTGGATAGCGTATCTGGATGATATCGCTGCCGATACTGCTCAAATGCCTGCGCCTACCGGAACGCCAGACTCAGATACTACATTCACACGTAGAGCGAAGTCCGGTTCTTGGGTGCATGCAGTAAACCATAAGTTGCATTCCTGAGAATAAAGGAGTTAGAGTGACTGACTATACAGAAGCCCTTGATGAAGAACTTGCGACACTTTCAAGTCGTATAGATACAGCAGAGGGCGGACTCACGCTAGCTGTCACGCGCATCGACAAGAATCAGTCTGATATCGCTGAACTCCAAAGCAAGATCGACGAGCCAGGTCAGCCTCCAACTGGCGGCGCTAGCGAAAAGTTCACGGTTGGGCTTCCTGGCTCAGGAGCTTCGTATGAGGTCACCCAGGGGGCGTGCGAGGTTGCGATTAACCAGGCACTTAAAGACGCTTCGGCGTTCAGCGGAGGAGTAGGAGGTAGCGTAAGACTTCTTGCGGGACAGTATATTACAAAGGGTCCGATCGTCCTGGGCGACAGGAATACCCTTTCTGGAGCTGGGTCTCCCGCAACAAACATCGTTGCAAATGTTGCAACATGGTCTGGCGAAGCTATGATTCTAACTCCTTCTGGATTCGCCGGCGCGAGGGTTACTGTTGAAAACCTTCAGGTAGACTGTCGGAACAAGGTTGGATTTGGAGTCTATCTTCGTCAGGACGGAGCGCCAGTCGTACTTGGTCCTGACCCTATGCACAGAGTTCGAGGCGTAGATGTCTTCCAGGCAGTAAGTGATGGCTTTAGACTCGGCGGGGCTCGCGCTGGGGCTTGTCGTGAGTTTCATATTACAGATTGTCGCGCACAGGTCTGCGGAGGTTTTGGGTTCAATTGGGCGGACAGTTCTGATGGATTTATTCAGTTCTGTTCAGTCCAGGGCTGCAGAGGTGGTGGCTATAATGTCGCCGGAGGCAACAGTAAAGTTTCTTGTTGCAAAGCATACGGTATCGGAAAGGCCGGAGCTCCCGCAAACGCTTTCCAAATCAGCTCAGGAAGATGTACCGTTACGGGCTGTGAAGCTCAAGATGTAATCGGTAACGGCTTCTACGTCGGGGGCACAAATTCTTCAGTTTCAGGTTGTAATGCAGATTCTTGCGGGGACGGAACTGATCCAAATAATTCAGCTGGCTTTGTTATTGCAGGATCTCGTTGCTATGTTTCAGGTGTCTCTTATCAGCGTGGCAACGGAGGTATGAAGTGGGAGCTTCCCTCTGCAGGCCAGATGTTTGCCGTTCGCTTTGCAGGCGGTAGTAATTGTGTTGTTAGCGTGGTCGGTGGAGCTACAATTGAAACTTACAAGGGACACGTCTCGGGAACTCCAGGTTCGGGTTCATCCGTAACTGTCATTTAAAGAAAGGACAAATTGATATGTCCACACCATATCAAGAGCCGGTTAATGTAAGTATTCCGCCTTATACAAATAGGCCCTACGGAGGTAATCCTGCAACTCCGCAACTTTGGGATAGAGATTCGGCCAACAGGGCGCACCAAGCTGCAATTGAGTATATGGCAGATTGGGATAAGGATGGCCCTTGGAAGAGCGACACTGTAGGGGAATCCTTCAGTTCCGCTCAGGGCTGTTTTCACAAGGGGTATCCGCCCAGCGCAGGAACTCATGACGAGTCGGGCTGTATCGATTACAACGGCACCTACGAGCCGGGCTTAAAGCAGCTTGCATTTGCAAGCGTAGGATCGATCTATTTCTACAGAACAGCCGCAGATGGCTTTACGGTTCACGGTCATACGGTTCCAGTAGGCAATCCAGATTTGGCATGGCTCGCGCGAACGCAGATTACTTCATTCTACGCGGGTCGTAACGGGCTAGCCAATCAAGGGCCGTTCCGATTCGCACCAGGCGTTAGCGCGTATCGCTGGGCGCAGGTCGTAGGGTCGGCATTCCCGTCGCTCAAGCGATGGGAAGATCCTTGGCATGGCGACAAGCCGACGCCACCTCCACCGCCTCGAAAGATCTGGCCGGGGATGGTAGCAGGATGGCCTGGTGCGACAAAGGTAGGATGGGGAGAAGGAAAGGTCTCGGGCTACAATCTACTCGCGTCTTGCGCGGTCGGTATCAGAGGCTATGCAGGATGGTATGGAGACGTTATCGATAAGACCTGGGATATTCCCGCAGCCAACGGACTAGCTCGGTGGCAGTTGCACCATCAGCCCTGGGCGGGAAAATTGTTTACAGAACAAGCTTGGAATGCACTTCAGGGCATTCCAGTAATTAAGCACGATGAGTTCAATCCAGACTCTATTCACCTTGGCGAGAGGTCGCATGAATCATACTTTGCGCAGATGCTGCTCGCCCTTCAGGGATTCAGCCGAGAACTCGGACTTCGCGCAGAGATTACCTGGCGAGCTCGAGCGGTAACCGCTACTAAGGCCTTTCAGTCTCACGTGGGGATCAAGTCAGACGGGATTGTTGATCCTGTGACTTGGAAACTTCTTTGGGAAACTCACGCATAAGGAGGTTCTCTAAGTACTAATGAAAGGTGGATAATGGCGGCGGATCACATTACTCCACTCCGAGCCTTAATTTACATGGCTTTTCTCGTTGTTGGGTTAATGGCTTTTCTCGGGATAGCAGGGACTATAACTGGAGTTCTGAATGTAACTGCTGCATTTGCAACTGTAGGAACTGTAATGACAGGACTTATTGGAGCGATAGCACTCAGGATTGCAAACGACGACCGGGATTCAGATGAGAAGAAGTAATGAACTTTTTCCATGTACCGTCCAGTCCTATACTCTGGTATATCTGCACCCTCTTACTTGGAATTGTTATAGGTCAGTTGATTCCAAAGAAGTTTATACGAGAATGGAGCATAGCCATGCACGCTAAGACGAAGGGATGGATAGCTAAGACTTGGGATCGAGCAACTGACTTCGTAAGAAGGCATCTCATTCTCATAGTCATCTTTGGCGGGATACTTTCTCTTCTGATTTCGCTTGGCGCTTGGTTCGGAGTGGGGTATATTCTTCAAGGGCAGCAGAATCGTGACGATCTTAATTCAAGTCGAATTGCCTGCCAGAAGTTGATTAATACTGATCTTCTTCAGGCTCTTGACTCTAGATCAAAGCCGTCTCGGTACGCAATTCTTGCACCCCGAGCGTTCTTCAATACCCTTCTTCCTGAGCTTAGAAATCTCATCAATTCACTCGAGGATCCAAATGGGCCACCGCCTGATCCTGCAGATGTAAGAAAATCTATCGAAGGCCTCTATGCTGCAGCTGCTGCTGCTGACGAGGATTACGATACATATATTAAAGCTTTAAACAAGAACCCTCTGCCAACGGATCCTGACGAACTATGTAAGGAAGGATAGATTGCATATGCAAGCCCATAATTCTTCTGTAGTTAGACTCCTTGATGCAATACTTGCAAGCCTTGCTCTTGTATTGTTAATCATGTCAGTCGCAGGACCAAGATGGGCGAAGCTATCTCCACGAACACGAAGGCTTGGCTTATCGTTCTGTCCAATTCTAATGGTCATGGTTTACGGGTACTGGTATTCTTACAATAACAGTTTGCCCACGACTCCCGCACTCTACCTGATGGGTGGGGCTTTAACAATTCTGGTCGTATCAGTTGGTTACGGCCTCTTCTCTGGAAAGTGAGAAACATGGTTATCGACTTCAATGACACCGCCATCCAGCTTTTTATCATCCTGGGTGGTACGATCATTCCTCTTCTGACGAATCTGTTGACCAAGACGGATGCGTCACCGCGAGTCAAGTCTGTTTTGACTCTTATTCTTGTTACCGCCGGAGCCCTGATTACACAGATCCTGGCCGCACCGGATGGCTTCGATCTAGAGCAGTGGCTCTGGACTGCAGTGCCGACGTTCATCGTCAGTATGGCTGCCCTGTTTGGAATCTACATGCCGCTGGGTATCCATGAAAAGACGAAACAACTCGGAGTGCGGTAACTCCACAAGCAGCAATACCCTCGACCTGAAGTGTGGGCAGGTCGAGGGTATTGCTTTTTCTTTTTACTCCTGCTCCACCCCTGGCGGTGGAGCTCCGAAGCTGGTTCCCGCAACAACGACGCCTGTAAGCCACAGAGCCTGCTGTTCCGTGAATCCTGCTTCGATCCATGAACAGTAAAGCTCGTTCAAAATCGTGCCAGTTTGCGCGAGCTCGGTTGGCAGCTGCGCATTCTGATTCAAGAGCACCTTCTTTGCTAAGGCGTCGAACTCGTTATCCTTGCTCATAATGATCAGTCTCTTTCTTTCGAGATGGAGTTCCGGTCAGGGTTGTATCCTTGCGAATCTTCCTAGCTTCTGCTCGAGTGATTTCTCCTTCTTGGACTTTTCGACATATCTCAGAGCAGACGCCCGTTCCAACGAACGTCATAGTAAGAATCTTTTGACGACAGATAATGCAAGTTTTTCGCATCAATCATCCTCGATATAAGAAGGTGCAGTGACCTTAGGTGTTGGTTCTGAACGTTCGTAAAAAATGGCCTTCTTGATTTTATTACGCTGCTCATCAGTAAGAGGCTCAGCCCTAAGCATTCGGTCAATATCTGTGATATTGAACTTACCGTACTTGGCTGTAAGTACTGGACCGACGATCTCCTGGATAGCCGCTTTGTCGGCCTTACGAGTCTTGCGAGTTGTAAACTCTACGCCAATTCCTGATTCAGTTTTCCATGAAAACAAATCTAAGTGTTCAGCCTCGGCTTCGAGGCGTTCGTCCAGGAGGTCACCAAGAACCTTGAGGCCCTTGAGTTGATATTCGACTTCTAGCTTACGAGCTGCAACCTGATCTGGAGTAAGGCTGTGGATTCCGCCGGTGTCTACATTCCTTTGAAGAGCTTTGCATGATGCAGAGATTGGGCAATAGCCACAATCGGCGTTAAGCATCTCAGGAGGATCATTCTCGTCTGTCGCTATGATCCGTTCGGCCTCGCGCTTTAAATAGCGCCACGTCGATACGTTGTCCTCACGAGTAAATACAGTTCCGACTTGCTCGTATCGGAGCATGTCGTAGATAATCCAAATCTTCTTTGCCTCGGGCCACTTGATCTGTGCAGCCAGGGCGTATGACCGCGGCTGAATCCGCTTTCGCATATCTTCTGAGCTGATAGAGCGCCAGCCGGTTTTGTAATCGACTACTCGAATTACTCCAGGCTCAACCTCGTCGCACCTGTCCCAAATGTACGTGTAGGGAATCGTGCCTGCAGAGGTCGGGATGTCGAAGGTCTCCTTTCGCTCTACAGAGAGAACGGTAAAGTCATCAAATGTAGTTCGTTCCCACCATTTACGAGTCAGATCTTTTCCGTCAGCGAAGAGATCTGAAGTGATATCCGAAGTCTGAAAGATCTCCTGGTAGGCCACTTCATATGCGGCAGAAAGATTACTCCAGGTTGGATCAATCGCCTTCTCCATGATTGCCTTTTGAACATAGAACTCTAGCCCAGCGTGGATAGAAGTTCCCATAAGTGCGGGCGCGCCTCCGGGAGTCCTGCTGCGCTGAATGTACTCAGCATTGTATCTCGCGAGACATGTCTGCGCTACGCCGAGAGCGGAGGCGGATAGAGTTCTTGGAATCATTTCTTGGCGTTCCCTCCGAGCCTAAGTGCGTGAAGATTCCTTAAATGAAGATCTAAACTTCGCTTCTTGGAAGCTAGCTCATCGATTCCCTCCTGGCCGGAAATAGCTCTTGCAAGCCATTTCTCGTTGCCAAGTTTTTCGATAATCTCAAGCCGGTCTCTGTGAATACTATCCATTGATTTCTCCTGCCCACATTCCGTGCTCGTTGGATTCGGTTCGTTTTGCATAGTCTTTGCATTCAGCTCTTACTGGACACTGAAAACAGATAATACGCCCCGGATTTGCAGACTCTCCCCTCTCGACAAACCAGAGGTCTTTCGCTTGAGGATCGAGTCTTTTGTTTGGCGCCATCCCTCTACAGAGACCGTCCTTCATCCACTCCTCTTCCTTGAAAAGGAAGTTAGCGAAGAGCTCTCTCTCGGGCTGTGTGTTCCATCTTCCTAATCCACAGTCAGCTCTGCAATCATTTCCTACTTTGACAAAGATTTCTACCCGAGGTCGTCCGTCAGTGCTGTCAGGCTTTGTTGGCCCGAGGTCTCCGCAGAGGTCTTCGTCGAGTCCTCCGTATCGCTCAGGACTAGAACTGCGTTCGGATTGGCGAACGTCGGTACTGGAATCAAAGAATCGCTTTCCTGTAAGACTGCAGGCTCCGGTGCAGATTCGTCTTTTGGGACCTCGATTTCCTCGGTGGGTCCAAGATGAGGTGTCGCGGCAGACACGGCAGGAATCGCGGGCGTAGTGACAATCTCTGTGTCAGAAGAATCCTTTGGATCATGCATGGTGGGCCCAAAGTTTCTCCCGCCAGAACCTGGCGCTCCGATCTTCTTTGTGAACGGCGTTCGAATTGTTGCTTTCTCGTCCGACATAAAGTCTCCTTAATTGGCGCGCGACTAGCGCTTCCTCGATATGGTAGCGCATATTCCTTGCGCATGGTAGAGGTTCTAGTTATCGGGAGTCAGGGTCGTTTGGACCAGACAGTGAAACCATACTACTTATACCTGAAAAGATTGCCAGCAGTATAGATAAGACTGCACTCTCGGAAAACTTAGTAGATTGTTCTCCGTCAGTCCAAATTGAGAGAATAATGAAGAATACGCCCAGGGCAAGAAGAACAATGGTCTGTCCTATGAACCACTTGGCAATATTACTCATCAGAACAGGCCGTCCTCTTTGGACTCAAGCGCCTTGCTTGCGAGACGATAATTTTCCTCATCATATTCGATTCCCACGCAAGATCTACCGACAGCCTTCGCTGCCCTGACGGTACTGCCGCTGCCGGCAAATGGATCGACGATAAAGTCACCGTGGCTCGTGGATGCCTTAATGAGAAGTTCAAGTAACGCCGTCGGCTTCTCGTGAGGATGAATGAGCTCGTTTGGCCTGAGCTGTGGTATCGACAGAACGTTATTTCTTCTCTTGGCATCTTTCTCACGCCGTCCCTTCTGGAAGAACAGAATAAACTCGCAGCCCATTCCCCAAGGACAATTAAGGTCGCCCATGCCTGGGCCTTCCTTTTGCCAGATCAGAACGGCTTTGCGAGTAAAGCCAAACAACTGCAGAAACTGATCTGTCATTACTAGCCATTCCGACAGAACTTGGTAAGAGGTGAAAACGTACATATCGGCATCATTAGCCGTTTTGGGGAGCAAAACGGACATTACCGACTTAAAGGTAGATATGGCGATTTCCGGTGACTCATCGTTTGCAATCTTGCGTGCATACTTCTTGCCCGATTCGGTAACTGCCATATTAGACAGATTGTCCACGCCAAAAGGCGGGTCCGTGAGGATCAAGTTTATCGGCTTCACCTCTGGCTTGAATCTCTGGCAAAGTTCCGTACTGTCGCCATGCCATATCTGATGAAAGAGGCTCATCGAGACCTAAATCTTCCTCCTCGAACTGATCGAGGAACGCTTTGAGTAATCCGAGTATGTTTATTCTCGTGCGAGGAAACTTGTATAAGAACCTGTTTGTAATTCGCACTGACGTAGGTCCAACTTTAAAGACGGCACGAGCAGAATACTCTGAGTTTGTACCATCTTCGGATCCAGCACTTTCGAACTTAATCTTCGCAAGCTCAAGAGGTGCTTCTGTCTCAGAAACATGCTGGATCGTAACTACGATCATTAGAATACTCCGTCAACTGTATCGTCCCAGGAATCGAGTGGCCTTGAAGGAGCTCTTTCTACTCCTGGAACATAAGGCGGAATGTTCTCTGTGTGAACATAATCTTTAATGAAGATATAGATCATTGGCTCCACAGTGAAGGATTGCTCAACAATATGCGAATGAATGTCTCGCACATTCTTGTCGTTATCAAAGAGAATGCCTTGTAGAGCATCCTCTAGGCCCTTCTGCAAGTTTGTTGCGTCTACTTGATGCTTGCGAACTCTCTTTCCAGAGGCGGCTTCGTAATCATCCAGTCTTCGCCAGAAGTAAAACTTGATTGTGTATTCTCCAGGCTCAATAACTGGAATGTCCATACTAGACAGTTCTTGTTGAACAGCGTTTTGGTACGCCTTGAGCTGCGCGTTAGGCGAAACATAAGCATACACTCCACCTTTTCTGCGACCTACTCCAGCTGTACCTATCGCCCACGGCTCAGGATTAAGGTCTAGCCTAAGCCAGATTCCCGATGCATTCATCAGATTGCCCTTAGATTATATTTACCCAAGAGTCCCCGACCATAAAGCTTTGGCGTCACTCTCATAACTTTAAGGCCGCAGGCGATTGCTGCATTCAGCTCGATTTTTGCACCTACGGACTTTTCCCATCCGTCCATCATGGCGATTGTGCTGCAAGTCAGCATCTGAATGAGATCTGATTTTATCCATTCGTGATACTCGTGATTATGCTCCGGATTGTTTGCAACCGAAGTGCATCCGTCAGGCAGTGCCACTTCATGCGGCGAGACCACTTCGTAGAGATAGTGCTCTCGAAGGTCAGCGGCAATCTCAGTGAAGGCTTTAATGTTGTGGTTCTCGTGTCCAGACATCGGACCCGAGAGGTATACGCGCGTAGTCACTGGCGCTCCTAGTTCGCTTTAATTTGGTAGGGGTGAATGTACCTAGCGGGTAGGGTTAATCGATCCTCGGGCACGTTCTAGGCCAGCCAGCCCGCTTCCTGCAGGGGTAGGAAACCCTTAGACATGGGATAGCGCCGCTTCGCGGTCGGCCCAATTGGTATCTGATCTGATTGCAGTTCGGAGATAGCCATGCCACTTGCCGTGTGCAGTCATATTGACAGGCGCTACGAAGGCAAAACAGATCTTGCAGATTTCCTCAGTAGATCCAGGTATTCTATGAGTCGCAGCATGCGTAGTGGTGTATTCATAGAGAATGAATACTCCACAAATCGTACAACTGGACCCAACCTGGTTGACATTAAGCCTTGGCGTAGGAGGCGGGTCGCCTCCAATTAAGGCTTTAACGGCCTCTAGGGATTCGCCAGTAACGAACTCCCCTGAGTCCATATCTGTTGCTCTAAAAGTTGAGGTATTTCCGCAGCGAAACTCGTCGTAATGGATATTTTTATCACTCACAGGTCGAAGCCTTGGAATAAGACTTCGGTGTAGACGGCCTCGACCTCGGTGTCATTCGCGCGCAGCCCAATTGGCACCCCGTTCAAGTAGTGGACTGTCCACCGACCGTCGCGGTCGCGCCGGTAGAACTTCTCGGCGTCACGGACCCAGGCGCCGAACTTGTCCGGCAGCGGGTCACGGAGTTGCGCCTTGGCCTGGGCGACGACATGCTCTATAGCCGCCTTGTAGGTGGTCACGCAGCCGATCCCACCAGCGACGACGCTCCGCGCCTCCTCCTCGGTCAGAGTGATAGTCACTGTCTTGCTCATTATTCTTTCCTTCCTGATTACCAATCGGTTACGGTTGCCGACAGGGTTACAATCTTAATTCTGAATCTAATCGCTGGCATTAACTCACGAAGGATACTCAATTGCTCTAGAGCATTGTCTCGAGATTCAAAGCTTTTAACTGGAGTCCATTGGTGTCCTGCGTCTTTTCCGAAGGAAACCGAACACTCGATATGGTACTCAGTTGCAAAAGCATTCCCTGGTTTCTTCATACTAGACTCCAACTAGCCCAAAGTATGCAGGTAGATCTTTCGTAAGCACGTGTTCAAGAATTGGCTTACTTAGCGAGAATAGCTTGACTTCCGATTCAACTCGCCCCTTTAGATCGCATACTTCGTAGGAGCAGTTCTCGGCGTACATATTCCAGAATTGCTCATTTGTAACGCCAAGATCTTGAGTAGCAACTGTGTAGACTAATTGCCGAATAGAATAGACAGCGTTGTCTTTAGAGGAATGCGATTCCTCCCACCAGGTCTTCTCGCCATTTCCAGCAACTCTCACTGCGTGCCATGCAGCATAATCACTGCCGACGGAAGGTACAACGCGAAACTTATTCATTCTAACGATCATGATTCTCCTTATGTATGCTTGCGCGGCTGCGCCCAGGCTTCGTAGCCAGCGCCGCCGTCTATATAGAAAGATCCATGCGCATCATCAGCGTTGTAATGACAGATCAATTCTTCTGACGGCGCATTACTGAGAGGCTCGGTTAAGTTTGTTGGAGTAAAGAGCAGCTCGACACG
>Ga0164241_10000443_pt1 | contig 77965 bp, 47 predicted proteins | sample OricomyardsoilBY_FD_108780 | JGI IMG/M metagenome (GOLD analysis project Ga0164241, IMG submission 108780) | Backyard soil microbial communities from Emeryville, California, USA - Original compost - Back yard soil (BY) | ecosystem: Environmental > Terrestrial > Soil > Unclassified | place: USA... | reverse complement strand
TTGAACCGTTCGGCCAGAAGATGGATCAGCGCGGCGTCGATATTGTCGATCGACTGGCGCAGGCGCTGGAGTTCTGGATTGCCGCTTGCCACTTCACTCATACCCGTGTCCCCGAAATGCTGAAGGACAGTCTTAGGCAGAGCGGGTCTTCCGGGCAAACCGCAAAATGCTGCGGGCCGCGCGCGGGTTTGCTGCGCGCGGCCCGGCCAGGTCAAAAGCTATCAGAATTTATTGGGAAACTGGGCGGCGATGCCGGTGGCCAGCGCATCGGCGAGGACGTCCATGTGGGCTGACATGGCGGCCCGTGTTTTTGCCTCAGCCGCGGGATTTTTGGCGATCAATTCCTGAATTTGCGCGATGTGGTGGCTGGCATGGATTTGCAGCAATTCCATCAGGGTGGATTTGGGCAGATGGGGGTTGGCCGTGCTCAGGAAGGTGGCGATTTCTTCCGCGTTGCTGGTCATCTCATCAGTGGCGGCACCCTGCTTTTTGACGTCTTTCGCCACGGAGGCATCGAGATAGGCTTTGACCGCGCCATAGTGACCGGCGAGCAGGGTGAACAGTTTGTCGGCGGCAGGCTGGCCGTAATAGGGCGCGATGGCGTTGGCGATGCCATGGGCATTGGCGACGACCTCGCCTTCCGCCGTTTTCAACGCCCCGTTATCGCCTGCGATTTCGGCGACGACGACTTTGCGTACCGCTTCGATATGGCCCTGCCACAATGCGCGCAAAGCGGTTTTGGTGGCTTGAAGTTTGGCGGAAGCGGGGGCTTGCGCTGCGGCTGCATGGGCGTGAGCGGCTTCTGCAGCATCGGCGGACGGGACGGCGAACAGGATGGCAGCCAAGGTGGCAGCAGCGGCGACTGGCAGGATTTTCATGTGGGGTCTCCCTCGTTGAGGGGTGGTTTTGGCAGACATTGCGCACTTAATCAATAAAAACATGTCGAAACATTTTAATATTGTTTGGGCGATGATGGCACGCTACATCTGGGTTGGAACAGGAACAGACCATGGCAAGCGAAACGGCAGAGGGCACGCAAGATTTGCTGCTGCGCACGCTTCTGCGCAGCAAAGCGGGCGAGACGGTGGAGGGGCTTTCGCAGGCGCTTGCGATCAGCCGCAATGCGGTACGTCAACACCTCACCGCGCTGGAACGCGACGGGCTGGTGGCCAAGGGGGCGCGCCAACCTTCAGGCGGGCGGCCCGAACAGCTTTATGTGCTGACCCCGGATGGGCATGAGAAATTTCCCCGGCAATATTCCTGGATCTCCGAGCTTTTGTTGCAAGCCCTGGAAAGCCGCAGTCAGGGAGATCTGGGCGGCGAATTGGAACGGATGGGCGAGGCGGTGGGCCGGACCTTGCGGGCCCAACTTGGCGACGCGCAAAACCCCGCGAGCCGGGTGGAGGCTTTGGCGGCGTTGATGGCGGGGCTCGGCTATGACGCGCGCCCGGTGGGTGACGAGACCGCACCCCAGATCGAGGCGCAGAACTGCGTGTTTCACAAGCTGGCGTTCAAACGCCCCGAAGTCTGCCGTTTTGACCTTGCCATGATGGCGGCGGCAACGGACCAGACCATTGAACACCGTAGCTGCATGGCGCGCGGCGCTGATTGCTGCACCTTTGCCTTTCGCCCGCGCTAGGGTTTGCCTTCCCAGCGGTTGACCAGACCGGTTTCGAGGTCGAACAGGTCGAGCAGACGGCCGACGCTGTGGTCGATGATATCGTCCACCGTCTTGGGGCGGGGATAGAAGGCTGGGACCAGCGGGGCCACGACCGCGCCGAGATCGGACAGGGTCGCCAGATTGCGCAAATGGCCCGCATGGAGCGGGGTTTCGCGCAAGGCCACCACCAGGCGGCGGCGCTCTTTCAACACCACATCGGCGGCGCGGGAGAGCAGCGTGCCGGTGACGCCGGTGGCGACCTCGCTCATCGTCTTGATCGAGCAGGGCAGGATGATCATGCCCATGGTCCTGAAGGAGCCGGAGGAAATCGCCGCGCCCACATCCCCTATCGCATAGGAGGTATGGGCGAGGGCGCGGACCTCGGCGGGCTTGAGGTCGGTCTCGTAGGCGAAGGCCAATTCCGCCGGTTTGCTCATCACCAGATGGGTTTCCACCCCGAGGCCACGCAGAACCTCCAGCAGGCGGACGCCATAGATCACGCCGGAAGCGCCGGAGATGCCGACGATCAGGCGTTTCGGCCCCGAAATTGGGGGAATTTTTTCCATTTTAACCTTCGATTCTCGCAACAAATTGACGCCGGACCTGCCATTTATTGCGCCAGAAGACGGGCCGCGCGCCGGTGTCGCATCTTTTTGCACATTTGTGCATTGCACAAGCAGGGCGCTTCAGGCGACGCTTTGGCCTTAAACCGCGTCCAGTTTTGCACGCATCGTACCGGCCTTCCGCCCTCAAAGCATTTGGCCGGGTGGGGCACCCAGACATGAATCATACCGGCACGACGCCGCCGCCGAGGCAAGGCCTCTATGACCCCGCCAACGAGCATGATGCTTGCGGCGTGGGATTTGTCGCTAACATCAAGGGCCGGAAATCCCACGATATCGTGGCGCAGGGGCTTCAGCTTCTCATCAATCTCGACCATCGCGGCGCGGTGGGGGCGGACCCTGAGGTGGGCGATGGCGCGGGCTGCCTGATCCAGATTCCCGATCTGCTGCTGCGCGACTGGGCGGCGAAGACCGGTGTGAACCTGCCGCCGCCGGGCGATTATGCGGTTGCCATGTGTTTTCTGCCGCAGGAAGCCAAGGCGCGCGATCTGATCGTCAAGCAGTTCGAGCATTTCATCAAAGTCGAGAGCCAGGTGCTGATCGGCTGGCGTGATGTGCCGGTGACCACGGCCGGGCTCGGCAAGACGGTGCTGGAGCAGATGCCGCTGATCCGCCAGGCGATTATCGGGCGCGGCGGTAATATCAAAAATCAGGATGCGTTTGAGCGCAAAATTCTGGCGATCCGCAAGCAGACGCAGAACCCGTTGCAGGCGCTGGCGAAGAAGCACAAGCAGCCATCCATCACCGATTTTTATATGCCGTCCTTTTCCACCCGCACGGTGGTTTACAAGGGGCTGTTGCTCGCGCCGCTGGTGGGCGCGTTTTACGACGATCTGCGCAATCCGCTGACGCAATCGGCGATTGCGATGGTGCATCAGCGCTTTTCGACCAACACCTTCCCATCGTGGAAGCTTGCCCATCCGTATCGCTTCATCGCGCATAATGGCGAGATCAACACGGTGCGCGGCAATGTGAACTGGATGAATGCGCGCCGCCGCACCATGGAATCCGAGTTGTTGGGGCCGGACCTCGACAAGATGTGGCCGCTCATTCCGCATGGTCAATCTGACACCGCCTGTCTCGACAATGCGCTCGAACTTTTGATCGCGGGCGGTTATCCGCTGGCACATGCGATGATGATGCTGATCCCCGAAGCCTGGGCCGGCAATGCCTCGATGGAGGCGGATCGCCGGGCGTTTTATGAATATCACGCGGCGTTGATGGAGCCGTGGGATGGACCGGCGGCGATTGCCTTTACCGATGGGCGGCAGATTGGCGCCACGCTGGACCGCAATGGTTTGCGCCCTGCCCGTTTTATTGTGACCGATGACGATCTGGTCATCCTGTCGTCTGAGGCCGGTGTGTTGCCGGTGCCCGATGAGAAGATCGTGCGCAAATGGCGTTTGCAGCCCGGCAAGATGTTGCTCATTGACCTTGAAGAGGGGCGCATTGTCGAGGACGCGGAAATCAAGGCCACACTGGCGCAGGCCCAGCCCTATGAAGACTGGCTGAAGCACGCGCAGTTCAAGCTCGAAGAGCTTTCTGAACTGTCGGACGATCACAGGATCGCGGCGGCAGACCCGGCGACACTGTTGGACCGCCAGCAGGCTTTTGGCTTTACGCAGGAAGATGTGCAGTTCTTCCTCGAACCGATGGCGACAACGGGCGAAGACCCGATTGGCTCGATGGGGGCTGATACGCCGATTGCGGTGCTCTCGGCCAAGGCGAAGCTGCTGTATAATTATTTCAAACAGAACTTTGCGCAGGTGACCAATCCGCCGATTGATCCGATCCGCGAGCAGCTCGTGATGTCGCTGGTGTCGATGATTGGGCCGCGGCCGAATTTGCTGGGGCATGATGCGGGCGCGCATAAAAGGCTGGAAGTGGCGCAGCCGGTTCTGACCAATGCGGACATTGAAAAAATCCGCTCGATTTCCGAACTGCTGGATGGGGCGTTCCGCACCATCACCATTGACTGCACCTGGGATGCGGCAGAAGGCGCTGCCGGGCTTGAAAAGGCCGTGACGCGCATCTGCATGGAAGCGACCGATGCGGTGTTGCAGGACAATAATATTCTGATCCTTTCGGATCGCGCTGTTTCTGCGACGCGGATTCCGATTCCGGCGCTGCTGGCGACGGCGGCGGTGCATCACCAACTGATCCGTCAGGGCTTGCGGATGCAGACCGGGCTTGTGGTGGAGACCGGTGAGGCGCGCGAGGTGCATCACTTCTGCGTGCTCGCGGGCTACGGGGCCGAGGCGATCAACCCTTACATGGCGTTTGAGACGCTGGAACAGTTGCGGGTAGAGCGCGGGATTTCCCTCACCGCTTATGAGGTGCAGAAGAATTACATCAAGGCGATTGGCAAGGGGATTTTGAAGGTGATGTCCAAGATGGGCATCTCGACCTATCAATCCTATTGCGGGGCGCAGATTTTTGACGCGGTGGGGCTTTCGTCCGACTTCATCGAGAAATTCTTCACCGGTACCGCCACCACCATCGAAGGCGTTGGGATTGCGCAGGTGGCGGAGGAAGCGGTGCGCCGCCATCGCGATGCGTATGGCGACAATCCGATCTATGCAACCATGCTGGATGTGGGCGGGGATTACGCTTTCCGCCTGCGCGGCGAGGACCATGCCTGGACGCCGGAGACGGTGTCGAAGCTGCAACATGCGGTGCGGGGCAATGCGGTTGACGACTATCGCGCCTTTGCCGCGCATATCAACGAACAGGATCAGCGGTTGCTGACCATTCGCGGCTTGATTCAGTTCAAATTTGCGGGCACGTCGGTGCCGCTGGACGAGGTGGAACCGGCGCGCGAGATTGTGAAGCGTTTTGCGACGGGTGCAATGAGCTTTGGCTCGATCTCCCGCGAGGCGCACACCAATCTTGCCATTGCGATGAACCGGATTGGCGGGCGCTCCAACACCGGTGAGGGCGGCGAAGAATCGGATCGCTTCAAGCCGCTTGCCAATGGCGATTCCATGCGCTCGGCGATCAAGCAGGTGGCTTCGGGTCGCTTTGGTGTGACGGCGGAATATCTCGTCAATGCCGATGATATTCAGATCAAGATGGCGCAGGGCGCGAAGCCCGGTGAAGGCGGGCAGTTGCCGGGCCACAAGGTGGACAAGAACATTGCCCGCGTGCGCCATTCGACGCCGGGGGTGGGGTTGATTTCGCCGCCGCCGCATCACGACATTTATTCCATCGAAGATTTGGCGCAGCTGATCCACGATTTGAAGAACGCCAATCCGAAGGCGCGTATTTCGGTGAAGCTGGTTTCTGAAGTCGGGGTGGGCACGGTGGCGGCGGGTGTTGCCAAGGCGCGGGCCGATCATGTGACGATTTCGGGCTTTGAGGGCGGGACGGGGGCTTCCCCACTGACCTCGCTCACCCATGCCGGATCGCCCTGGGAAATTGGGCTTGCGGAAACGCAGCAGACGCTGGTGCTCAACGGGTTGCGCGGGCGCATTGCGGTGCAGGTGGATGGCGGCTTGCGCACTGGGCGCGATGTTGCGATTGGCGCGCTGCTGGGCGCTGACGAATTCGGCTTTGCGACGGCGCCGCTGATCGCCTCTGGCTGCATCATGATGCGCAAGTGTCATTTGAACACCTGCCCTGTCGGTGTGGCGACGCAGGACCCGGTTCTGCGGGCGCGGTTTACCGGGCAGCCGGAGCATGTGATCAATTATTTCTTCTTCGTCGCCGAGGAATTGCGCGAGATCATGGCGCAGCTTGGGGTGCGCACGCTGAACGAGATGATCGGGCGGGTTGATTTGCTCGACATGCGCAAAGCGGTGCAGCACTGGAAGGCAGGCGGGGTTGATCTGTCGAAGCTGCTCTATCAGGTGACGCCGAAGCCGGGCGTGGCGATTTTCAATCGCGAGAGCCAAGATCACGGGCTGGATGCGGCGCTTGACCATGAGCTTATCAAGGCGGCCAAGCCTGCGATTGAAAGCGGACAGGCGGTGCGGATTGAACGGCGGATTCAGAACGTGAACCGCACCGCGGGCGCGATGCTTTCGGGCGAGATTGCGCGGGCCCATGGCCATGCCGGTTTGCCGGAAGATACGATCAGCGTGCGCTTTGAAGGCACCGCCGGGCAGAGCTTTGGCGCGTTCCTCGCGCGCGGGGTTTCGCTGGAGTTGGTGGGCGACGGCAATGACTATGTGGGCAAGGGGCTTTCGGGCGGGCGCGTTGTGGTGCGCCAGCCGAAAGACGCGCGCCGCGACCCGACGCAGAATATTATTGTCGGCAATACGGTGCTCTATGGTGCGATTGCGGGCGAGGCCTATTTTGAAGGCGTGGCGGGCGAGCGTTTTGCGGTGCGCAATTCGGGCGCGGTCACGGTGGTTGAAGGCACCGGCGATCATGGCTGCGAATATATGACCGGCGGTGTTGTGGTCGTGCTGGGCGAGACGGGGCGCAATTTTGCGGCCGGCATGTCGGGCGGGATTGCTTATGTCTATGACGCGGACGGCGCGTTTGCCAGCCGCTGCAATGGCGCGATGGTGACGCTTGGCGCTGCTGAACCAGCCAAGGGTGGCGACGAGGCGGGTGCGCCGCGTGCGCATTCGCCCAGTGTTGAAGACAGCGGCATGGGCGACATGCTCAGCTTCGATGCTGAACGCTTGCGCATTCTGGTGGAGCGGCATCTGCAGTATACTGGCAGCGCGCGGGCGAAGGCTTTGCTTTCGGACTGGGAGGCGGCGGTCACGAAATTTGTGAAGGTGCTGCCGGTCGATTATGCGCGCGCGCTTCAGGAATTGAAAAACGAGCATTTGCACTCTTCCGCCGTGGCTGCGGAATAAATTGGAGTTTGCGTGATGGCCGACCCCAAGGGTTTTTTGAAGATCGAGCGGCGCGACCGTGGCTATGCGAAGCCGCAGGCGCGGTTGAAGAATTGGCAGGAATTTGTTGTGCCGCTGGCCAACAAAGAGGTGACCGAGCAGGCTTCCCGCTGCATGGATTGTGGGATTCCGTTTTGCCATTCGGGTTGCCCGGTCAACAATTTGATTCCGGACTGGAATAATCTCGTCTATCGCGATCAGTGGCGCTCGGCGCTCGATACGCTGCAATCGACCAATAATTTCCCCGAATTTACGGGGCGCGTTTGCCCGGCGCCGTGCGAAGCCTCTTGCACACTCAATATCATCGACACGCCGGTCACGATCAAAACCATTGAGTGCCAGATTGTGGATCGCGGCTGGGAGGAAGGCTGGGTCAAGCCGTTGCCGCCTAACCGCAAGACCGGCAAGACCATTGCCGTGGTTGGCTCCGGCCCTGCGGGGCTGGCTTGTGCGCAGCAATTGGCGCGCGCCGGGCACAGCGTGACGCTGTTTGAGAAGAATGACCGGATTGGCGGATTGCTGCGCTATGGCATTCCCGATTTCAAGATGGAGAAGCATCTGATCGACCGGCGCGTGCGCCAGATGGAGGCGGAAGGAGTTTTGTTCCGCACCGGGGTTGAAGTGGGGGTGACGGTTTCGGTTGCCATGCTGCTCAAGGATTATGACACGGTGGTGCTGTCGGGTGGGGCGGAGAACCCGCGCGATCTGGAAATTGAAGGGCGCGCGCTTTCGGGCATTCATTTTGCGATGGATTTTCTGACCCAGCAGAACAAGCGGGTGGCGGGTGATTCCGAAGAACGCGCGGCACCTACTGGCACGCTGACGGCTAAGGGCAAGCATGTGGTGGTGATTGGCGGCGGCGATACGGGTTCGGACTGTATTGGCACCTCTAACCGGCATGGCGCGGCATCTGTCACGCAGCTCGAAATTTTGTCTCGTCCGCCGGATCATGAGCATAAGGCACTGACATGGCCGGATTGGCCGCTGAGGCTGCGGACATCCTCCTCCCACGACGAAGGGTGTGATCGCGATTGGTCTGTTTTGACCAAGCGGGCGGTTGGGCAGGATGGGCGGATCACGGCGCTCGAATGTGTGCGGGTGGAGTGGAAAAAGGGTGCGGACGGGCGCGTGCAGATTGTCGAGATGGCGGACAGCACGTTTGAGCTGAAGGCCGATCTTGTGTTGCTGGCTATGGGCTTTTTGGGGCCGCGCAGTGCGGGGCTGCTCGAACAATCCGGCGTGGCGCGCGATGGGCGCGGCAATGTGAAGGCGAATGTCGTCAATTATCAGACCTCGGTGCCGAAGGTGTTTGCGTGCGGAGATATGCGGCGCGGGCAATCCCTCGTGGTGTGGGCGATCCGCGAGGGACGGCAATGCGCGCGCGCCGTGGATGAAGCGTTGATGGGCTCAAGCGTTCTGCCGCGTTAGAACGATACGCAATCTGTGCTGTCTACGCGCATGACGGAGAGTTGCTGGAAGCGGGTTTTATAGGCTTCGCGTACCGCCTCGATTTTGGCGGATGCGTCTTTGGTTATGTCGTACCAGATGGACAGTACGCGGGCGGGGCTTTTTTCGATTGTGCCGTCGGGGCGTTGCCATTGGCCTGATGCTTCAGTAGCGGTGAGCCCTGCGGGGAAACGCGGGGTTACTTCACGGTCGAGGAATTCTTCCCAGGCGGCTTTGGGGATGGGCTTTCCATCGTTGGTCGCGGCGCCGAAGAACAGTTCGACCTTTTGCATGGCATGGGACGGCGCTGTGCAGCGCAAGTCCGGGGCGGTGGTGCAGGCGGTGAGCGCAGCGAGCACCAGAAGGGCGGCTGGCTTCAGCAAAAGTTTCATTCTCCCCGCCCTCGCCTTTGTGCTGTTTGGGATTGTAGCATGGTGCGGCCCTGGGCGGAGAACGAGATGATTGAACTGGTGATCGAGCAGCGGCGGCGCGACCTTGGCGGGTTTGAGGTGGGGCGGGTTTTGCCCTTTGCCAAACATCGCATGGTGGGGCCCTTTGTGTTTTTCGACCATATGGGGCCGGAGACATTCCAGCCCGGCATTCCGCGGTCGATGGATGTGCGGCCGCACCCCCATATTGGCCTTTCGACCGTGACCTATCTGTTCGAGGGCGAGATCATGCATCGCGACAGTGTGGGCTCGGAGCAGGCGATCCGCCCCGGTGAGGTCAACTGGATGGTGGCGGGGCGCGGCATTACCCATTCCGAACGGTTTGAGAAGGCGCGCGCGGATGGCGGCAGGCTGCATGGCATTCAGGCCTGGGTGGCGCTGCCGCAGGAGCAGGAAGAGATGGCACCGGGCTTTTTTCATCATGGGGCGGGCGATCTGCCGACCACTGAAGGCGGCGGGTTGTGGGCGCGGGTGATTGCGGGCAAGGCGTTTGGAGCCGAAGCAAAAGTGAAGACGCAATCGCCTTTGTTTTATGTGCATTGGGTGTTGAAGGCGGGGACCAAGGCTGATTTGCCGGCGGAATATCCTGAACGGGCGGCTTATGTCGCGGTGGGTGCTGTGGAGGTTGACGGGCAGCGCTTTGAGGCGGGGCGGATGATTGTGTTTGCGCCGGGCCAGACCATTCGTTTTAGCGCGCTGGAAGATTCGCAGGTGATGTTGTTGGGGGGCGAGCCGGTGGGACCGCGCTTTATTGAATGGAATTTCGTCTCCTCCTCCAAAGACAGGCTGGAACAGGCCAAGGCGGATTGGCGGGCGGGGCGGATGAAATTGCCCGATCTCGACAATCAGGAGTTCATTCCACTGCCGGAGGCACCGCCGCCGCCACTTAGCTCTCCGCTTTGATGGTTGGGTGAGAGCGGGATGACGGACGCCAAAGCGCTGACCAATCGGCTGGACCGTGTTGTCGATGGCGCGCGCGATCATGTTTTGGGGGCGGCGACCGCCCCGATCACGCTGGTGGAATATGGCAGCTATGACTGCCCGCATTGCCGCGCCGCCAATGAGCGCATCACCGAAGTGCGCGAAGAGTTTGGCGAGCGGCTGCGTTATGTGTTTCGCCATCGCCCGGTGACGGGGAGCGATCTGGCGCGGCGGGCGGCGGAATTGGTGGAACATGCGGACAGTCCTGAAAGTTTTTGGGATGCGCATGTTGAATTGATGACGCGCTCCAACATGCTGAACGAAGATGATTTGCGCAGCGTTGCGGCGCGGCTGAATGTTGTGCCGGATGATGAAGCGGGCGCGGAGGAGGCCGCGTTGCGTGCACGCGCGCGCGTGGATGAGGACATTGCGAGCGCGCGGGCGAGCGGGGTGCAGTTCACCCCAACATTTTTTGTCAATGCGCGGCGCTATGACGGACCTTGGGATACGGCCTCGTTCTCCGATGCCATTCTGGGATCTTTGGGGCACCGGGTGCGCACGGCGGCGTTGGGTTTTGCCAGTTGGGCCCCTTCGACCGGGTTGTTGCTGCTCTTTGCTTCCATTCTCGCGATTGTGTTGACCAATTCGCCGCTGGGCGAGGCGTTCGCCGCGTTCTGGCATATGCCGTTTGGCTTCAGCCTGGGATCGCAGGCTTTGGTGATGTCGCTGCTGCATTGGGTCAATGATGCGCTGTTGACGATTTTCTTTTTTGTGGTCGGGCTTGAGATCAAGCGGGAATTCACCGTGGGCAGCCTGAGCGGCTGGCGGCAGGCGGCTTTGCCGATTGCGGCGGCGATTGGCGGCATGGTGGTGCCAGCGCTCGTCTATCTCGGCGTGGTGGGGCATGGGCCTTTTGCGATTGGCTGGGGTGTGCCGATGGCGACCGATACGGCCTTTGCTGTCGCCATCATCGCGATGATGGGCGCGCGGGTGCCGGTGGAGTTGCGGGTCTTTTTGACGGCGGCGGCGATTGTGGACGATATCGGCTCCATTCTTGTTGTGGCGGTGTTTTATTCTGGCGCGTTGCAGCCGGTCTGGCTGCTCGGTGCATTGTGTGTGGTGGCGGCGTTGTGGGCGCTCAACAAATCTTCCGTCTATCGTATTACGCCCTATATTCTTTTGGGCATCGTGTTGTGGTTGTGTGTGCAGGCGAGCGGGCTTCATGCAACGCTCGCCGGTGTTCTCCTGGCGGCCTTTATTCCGACGCGGCCGCCGCCCGACTATAAAACGCTGGCGGCGCAGGCTGAATCCATTCTCACCGAGGAGGCGCGCCATCGCGGCGAGCATTATCGGCGTGGGCCTTCGGAGCCTGCACTCAAAGCGCTGGATGCGATTTTCGAGCGGCTGGAATCCCCCGCCGACCGGGTGTTGCGCACCTCCGCGCCGCGTTCGAGCTATATTGTTTTGCCGATTTTTGCGCTGGCCAATGCGGGCGTGGCGTTGGGCGCAGGGATGATTGGCGGGCATGGGATGCTGATGGCGGCGATTCTTGCCGGGCTCGTGCTGGGCAAACCCATTGGCTATCTCGCGGCCTGCTGGGCGGCGGTGCGGCTGGGGGTTGCGGAGAAACCGGCGAGCTATAGCTGGCGGCAATTGGGCGGTGCGGGCGCGCTTGCGGGCATTGGGTTCACCATGTCGCTGTTCATTGCCGGGCAGTCTTTCCCGCATAGCGCGGATTTTGATGCGGCGAAGATTGCGGTGTTCGTGGCCTCCATTCTGTCGTCGTTGCTGGGCGTGGCTATTTTGTGGAACGCAAAAGCGCCGGAGCCGGAAGGGTGTGACGCCTCCGACTGACGGGCAATTGCAAATCTTGGGATGTAACGAGTCTACACCCCCAGCAGCGTTGCGCTGCAAGCGGGGCTGGACAGCGCAACGCTGTTGGGGGGCAAGCCTTTGATGTGCAAGGCGCGGGCGGTGTGCGCGTTGTGGGCCTTGTGATTTTTCCTGCCAGATCATGTGTCCGCAGAGCCTTGCAGCAGGCGCATGGCTGATGTGCGTTTGACAAAATGCCTGCCTGGGCAGACATTGCCCCGGCAGGAACATTAGCACACCTCCCCATGTCTCGCCCATTTTATCGTTTTGAGAATTTTCAGGCGCGCAACTCCGTCGGCTATCTCAACAAGCGGCTGCACAATCTTCTGGGGCAGGCGACCGATACGCTGTTTGCCGATCAGGAACTCACCTTTGCGCAATGGGTGACGCTGGTGTCGCTGCGCGACAACATTGCCGACACCTGTGCGGGGATTGCCCGGCATCTGGGCCATGACAGCGGCGCCACCACACGGATGATCGACCAGCTTGAAGCGCGCGGTTTTTTGACCCGCAGCCGCTGCAAAACCGACCGGCGGGTGGTGAAACTCGCTTTGACGACACAGGGGCGCGCGGTGGCCAAAGCGCTTGCGCCGCATCTGATAAATTTCTGGAACGATGTTTTGAAAGATTTTTCCCACGCCGAAGCGACGCAGCTCATTGGGCTGCTCACGCGTTTGCTGGCCGGGATGGAGCGCGAAGTGGCCGCGCGGCAAGTGGATCAGGCATGAGACAGGCTTTAGAGCGTTTTCCGCCGAAGTGGAGGCCGGTTCGGCGCTGGAAAGAGCGACAATTCAAGATTCTAGAGCGCGCAACCGATTCAATTCAAATGAATCGCGCTCTAGCTCTCGCGGTTTCGACGCTGGCGTTGTTCGGCTGCGTTTCCGCGCCGACGACCGTGCCCAGCCAGACCGCCCTCTCCCCCGCCTCTGTCGGGCTTGAGGGCGCGGCGATGGCGGATATTTCCGACCAGTGGTGGACAGGGTTTGGCGATGCGCAGCTTGACGGGCTGGTGGCGCAGGCGCTTGCGGGCAATCCGACTTTGCAAGTGGCGCTGGCGCGGATGCGCGGCGCTGAGGCCGGACTTTCCGCGGTGCGGGCGGGCACCTATCCGCAAATGAGCGCTGATGGGCAGGAGGTGCGCCAGCGGCTGAGCGACGCCTATACAATTCCCCCGCCCTATGGCGGTGGCACCTTCTGGCTCGGCACGGTGCAGGCCAATCTGTCCTGGTCGCTCGATTTTTTTGGCAAACAGGCAGCACAGGTGGAACGGGCGCGTGGAACGCGTGATGCCGCGGCCCTGGATGCGACGGCGGCGCGGCTTGCGCTTTCGGGCTCGGTCACCTCTGCCTATGTGGCGCTGGCGCGGGCCTATGTGCTCAGCGATGTGGCGCGGGATGCGGTGAAGCAGCGGGCGCAGATGGTGAAGCTCACCACCTCGCGCGTGAACAGCGGGCTGGAAAACAAGGCGGCGGAAAAGCAGGCCGAGGCGTTGCTTGCGATCGAGCAGCAGGGGCTGATTGATGCGGACAGCGCGATTGAGCTGGGCAAGCATCAACTGGCTTTGCTGGCGGGGCGCGGGGCCGATCTGTATGTGACGATCCGGCGGCCTGCGCTGAAGGGCGATGCGCTGGTGCTGCCTGCACATTTGCCCGCGGACCTGCTGGCGCGGCGGGCTGATATTCAGGCGGCGCGGGCACGCATTGATGCGGCAATGGCCGGGCGCGAGGTCGCGCGCAAGGCGTTTTATCCCGATATCAATCTCACCGCGTTTGCGGGCTGGGCGGCGGTGGGGCTTTCGCAGATGTTTGGCGCGTCGGCGCTGACCTATGGCGCGGGGCCTGCGATTCATCTGCCGATTTTCGATGCGGGCAAGTTGCGCGCCGATTATGCGGGCGCGACCGCCGATCTGGATGCGGCGGTCGGCGACTATAATAACGCCGTGCTGACTGCGGTGAAGGATGCGGCGGATGCGCTGACCAAGGTGCAGGCCATCGAAAAGCGCGCTGTGGAACAGCACAATGCTTTGGCCGCGTCCGAGGAAAGTTTTCGTCTGGCGCAATCGCGCTATCGCAGTGGGTTGGAGCGGCAGCAGACGGTGCTGGATGCGGAAAACGTGTTGCTGACGGCGCGTCGGGCGCTTGCCACCATTGATGCGGACAGGAGCGCGGAGCGCGTGACGCTGTTGATGGCGTTGGGGGGCGGGTTTCGCCCTGCGCCAGATATTTCGGCGGATTTGAACACTTCCATCAGGACAACGCCCCATGAGTGACAGTGAAACAGCTTTAGCGGATGCGGCGGCGCGCAAGGGCACACGGCAACGCTGGTTGATGATTTTGGCCCTGGTCGTTGTGGTGGGGGTGATTGGCTATGGCGTCTATTGGCTGGCCTATGTTCGCTATTTCGAGAGCACCGAGGATGCCTATGTCAGCGGCGATGTGGTGGCGATTACCAGCCGCGAGGCGGCGACGGTGCTCGCTGTGCATGCCGACAATACCCAAGGCGTGACGCGTGGGCAGGTCTTGGTGGAGTTTGATCCGGCATCGGCGCGGGTGGCGATGCAGGCGGCGGAGGCTGATCTGGCGCGCACCATTCGCTCTGTGCGGTCCGATTTTTCCAAGGTCGATCAGTTCAAATCGCAGATTACCTCGGCGCGGGTGCAGTTGGCGCAGGCTGAAGGTGATTATCGCCGCCGCAAGCAGGGGGCGGCGGATGGCTCGGTTTCGGGCGAGGAAGTGGCCCATGCGCGCGATGCGGTGAACGCAGCCGAGGCCGCGCTGGCGGCGGCGCAAAGCGCCAGCGCACAGGCCGAAGCGGGCGTGACCGGCACGACGGTTGCCAACAATCCTGATGTGCTGGCGGCGATTGCGCGGCTGCGCAATGCGGCGATTGCCTTTTCCCACATGCAGCTGACCGCGCCGGTGAACGGGGTAGTGGCGCAGCGCAATGTGCAGGTGGGCCAGCAGGTGGCGGCGGGCACGCCGTTGATGGCGGTGGTGCCGCTGGGTCAGGTCTGGGTCGACGCCAATTTCAAGGAAGGCCAGTTGCGCGATATGCGCGTGGGACAGGCGGTGACGGTGAACGCCGACATCTATGGCGGCAGCGTAACCTATGACGGGCATATTGCGGGGCTGGGCGCGGGCAGCGGCTCTGCCTTTGCGCTGTTGCCGCCGCAAAACGCATCCGGCAACTGGATCAAGATTGTGCAGCGTGTGCCGGTGCGGATTGCGCTCGATGCCAAGCAGTTGCGCGAACACCCTTTGCGGCTTGGACTTTCGGTGAGTGTGTCGGTGGATGTGCGCGATACCTCTGGCCCGCTTGTGTCAACGGCGCCGCTGGGCAGCACGGCGCGGGCGCAAGGGGTGGATACCGATGCGCAGGCCGATGCGATTGTGGCACGGCTTTTGGCTGAACATGGCGCGACCCAGACCCCATGAGCGCGGCGGGTGCTCAACTTGCGCCGCTGAAGGGCGTGGTGCTGGGGGTGACGGCAGTGGCGCTGGCGCTCGGCACCTTCATGCAGGTGTTGGATAATACCATCGCCAATGTTTCGCTGCCCACCATTGCGGGCAATCTCAGCGCCACGACCGATCAGGGCACCTGGGTCATCACCTCTTTTGCGGTGTCCAATGGTGTTTCGGTTCCGCTGACCGGCTGGCTGATGGGCCGTTATGGCGTGGTGCGGGTGTTTGTGGTCTCGGTATTGCTGTTCACGCTTGCCTCTTTTCTGTGCGGCATGGCGTGGAGCCTGTCATCGCTCATTCTGTTCCGCATTTTGCAGGGCGCGGTGTCGGGGCCGATGATTCCGGGCTCGCAGGCTTTGCTGATTTCGATTTTTCCGCCCCAGAAGCGGGCGACGGCGCTGGCGATCTGGTCTGTCACCACGCTGGTGGCGCCGATCTGCGGGCCGATTTTGGGCGGCTATATTTCGGACAACTATCACTGGAGCTGGATTTTTCTGATCAATGTGCCGGTGGGGCTTTTGGCGGCGGGGTTGTGCTGGCGCAATCTGGCCGCGCGCGAGACGCAGACGCGCAAACTCCCCATCGATAAGGTCGGGCTTGCGCTACTTGTTGTCTGGGTGGGCGCGCTGCAATTGATGTTGGATACCGGCAAGGATGCGGACTGGTTTTCCTCGCCCCTTATTGTCGTGCTGATGGTGATTTCGGCGACGGCCTGTGTGGCGTGGATTATCTGGGAGCTGACGGACGAGCATCCGATTGTGGACCTGACGCTCTTTCGCAACCGCAATTTCGCGCTGGGTACACTCGCCTTCTGTCTGGGTTATGCGATCTTCTTTGCCAATGTGTTGCTGCTGCCGCTCTGGTTGCAGACCAATCTTGGCTATACCGCAACCTGGGCCGGGCTGGTGGCGGCGCCGAGCGGGGTTGTGGCGATTCTCATTACGCCCTTTGTTGCGCGCTATCTTTCCAATGTGGATGCGCGCTGGCTGGCGACGGTGTCGTTTGTGGCGTTTGCCGCCTCTTATTTTATGCGCGCGGGCTATACCAATACGGCCGGGTTCTGGGACTTTGTGTTTCCGCTGCTGGTGCAGGGCGTGGCGATGAGCACCTTCTTTGTTTCGCTGCTCAATATTTCGCTCGATGGGGTGAAGCCGGAGAAGATTCCCTCGGCCTCCGGCATTTCCAACTTCTCGCGTATTACGGCGGGCGGGTTTGCCGCTTCCATCACCACCACGATGTGGGACAGGCGTGAGGCGTTGCACCAGTCGCGGCTGGCGGATGGGTCCAGCCTGTTTGATCCGCATATGCAAGGGGCGATGGCGCATTTGAAGGCGTTGGGGTTGGGCGACATACAGAGCTATGGGGTGCTGGCGCACGAGATGGTGAGCCAGGCCTATCTGTTGGCGTCAACCGATCTGTTCTGGATGTCGGGTTGGCTGGCGACGGCGATGATTGGTGTGGTGTGGCTGGCGCGCCGTACGTCGAGCAGCGGGCATACACCGGCGGCGGATTAAGCAGCTTCCGGTACTAACGGGCGCGGCGCGAAGATGCGTGTGACTTTTGCGGGCGCGGCTGGCTCGGCCCAGCGCACGATGCTGAGGCGACCGCGTGCATCTTCAGTGAGCGCGGTGCAGCTTTCGACCCAATCGCCATCGTTGCAATAGAGGATGCCGCCGATCTCTTTCACCTCGGCATGGTGGATGTGGCCGCAGACGACGCCATCGAGACCGCGCTCTTTGGCTTCGCGCACCAAGGCGGTCTCGAAATTGCCGATGAAACTTGCCGCGTTTTTGACCTTGAATTTGAGCCAGGCGGAGAGCGACCAATAGGGCATGCCGAGGCGCTTGCGGCCCGCATTGAAGATGCGGTTGAGGGTGAGGGCGAGATCATAGGCGCGGTCGCCCAGATGAGCGAGCCATTTGGCGCAGGCGATCACGCCATCGAACTTGTCGCCATGGATCACCAGGAGGCGTTTGCCATCGGCGGTGGTGTGGACCGCTTCTGTTTGCAGCTCGACGCCCGCGAGTGACAGGCCGACATAATCGCGCAAAGCTTCATCGTGGTTGCCGGGAATGTAGATGACGCGCGTGCCCTCTTCCACTTTGCGCAGAATTTCGGCGACGACGCGGCTATGGGCGGCTGGCCAGTACCACGCGCGGCGCAAGGCCCAGCCATCGACAATATCGCCGATCAGATAGAGCGTCTGGCATTCGTGATGGGCGAGGAAATCGGCGAGGTGCTCGGCCTGGCAGCCGCGCGTGCCCAGATGGGTATCGGAGAGAAAGATCGTGCGGGTGCGGCGCAGGAGATTGAGGGCCAGCGGCGCTGATGTGGTGGAACGCAGGCCCGCTTGTGGGGTTATGAATGGCGGGGCTGTAAATAAGTGGGTGGTCACGGGATTTATCCCCTTACGCCTGTTTAGCGGGGATGTGCGCCCTGGGCATGACAGCTCTGTTGCGGTTTGGCTTCGCCTTTGTGATTTCGACCGTTGCTTATGTGCCGCCATGAGCGGGTTCCAGCGCCGGGCCCCGGCTTTAGTCTGGACCGGGGCGCGTGGGGCGCGGTAGTGGTTTTGCTGCATGGTATATTCGACCCGCTTACTGGCGTTTTCTGTTAAGCGTGCCGCCTTCTGCCTGGCTTTGGGCCTTGCGGGAGTCTTTGCGTTTTCCGGGCGGGTTTGGGCCGCCGATCCGCAAGGCTATGAGGTCGAGATCAAATCCACCGGACAGGATGGGCTGGATCAGGCGCTTGCGGACAGTTCGCAGCTTGTGACCTTGCGCGAGCGGGCCCCTGCTGGGCCTTTTGCGCTGGTGGCGCGGGCGCGCGGCGATATTGAGCGGCTGCGCACGGCGCTGGACAGCTATGGATTCTATCAGGGGCAGATTGCCATTGAGATCGCGGGGCGCGGGATTGACGATCCTGATCTGCCCGGCGTGCTCGAAGCCTTGGCGCAAGGCAAATCCGCCGAGGTGAAAATTACCGCGACGCTGGGGCCGCTCTATCACTTGCGGCGCATCACGGTGGAGGGCGATCTGCCGGACGGGGCGAAACTGGGGCTCACGACCGGGCAGCCCGCCAATGCCGCCGATGTGTTGTTTGCCGGGACAAAGCTGCAATCGGACTTGCAGGAACAGGGTTATGCGCTGGCGAAAATTTTGCCGCCGGTTGCCTGGGCCGATGATGACGCGAAAGTTCTGGACGTGATCTTCAAGGCCGAGGTCGGGCCGCGCGCGAAGATTGGCGATATTCGCATTACCGGGCTCAAAGATGTGCATGAGGCATTTGCCCGGCGGGCGCTGACGGTGAAGCGCGGCGAGCTTTACAGCCCGACAAAAATCACCGCGGCGCGGCAGGCGCTGATTGCGACCAGCGTGTTCTCCGGCGTGGAGGTGCGGGCGGCGGATCATCTGGAACCCGACGGCACTATTGCGCTCACCTTTGATGTGCAGGAACGCAAGATGCATGCGGTGGCCTTTACCGGCGCCTATTCCACCGATCTTGGGATCAGCCTTGGGGCGAGCTGGTCGCATCGCAATCTGTTCGGCAATGGTGAGCAGCTTAATCTTTCGGCGGCGGGCAATGGATTGGGCGGCAGCGCGACCAAAGCGCTCGGCTACAACATCACCGCGCAATATGTTGAACCGATGTTTCGCAAACCCGATCAGGTGCTCGAATTCTCGCTCGGCGCGGTGAAGCAGAATCTGGATGCCTATGACCAGACGGCGTTTTTGGGCGGGGCCTATATCCGGCGCAAATTCTCCAAACTGTGGAGTGCCAGTGCAGGCTTGACCGCGATGGCGGAACAGATTGGGCAGGAAGGGGTGCGCCGGGACTATCAGCTTGTCGCGCTGCCGCTTTCAGGCAGTTATGACAGCACGGGGCTCAGCGAGCCGTTGCAGGATCCGACGCATGGGTTGCGGTTGGCACTTTCCGCCACGCCGACCCATGCCTTTGGTGCGATCTCAAGCAATTTTGTGATTTTGCAGGCTTCGGCATCGAGCTATTTCGATTTTGCCGATTTCGGCATGGACGATGCAGGCGGGGGTGATGTGGGGCGCAGTGTTGTGGCGGTGCGCGGGCTGATTGCGAGTGTGCAGGGTGCTTCGCAATTTGATCTGCCGCCGGACCAGCGGCTCTATGCGGGCGGCAGCGGCACGGTGCGCGGCTATGATTATCAATCCATCGGGCCGCAATTTCCCAATGGCAAACCGATTGGCGGCACATCGGCTGCTGCGGCGACGGTGGAATTTCGCCAGCGGATTTTGCGCGATTTTGGCGCGGTCGCTTTTGTGGATGCGGGGCAGGCGAGTGATGTGAGCGCGCCCTTTACTGGAACCGTACGTGTGGGGGCGGGTGTGGGTGTGCGTTATTACACACCCATTGGGCCGCTGAGGGTGGATGTTGCGGTGCCGCTGAACCGTGCGCCGCATGGGGCGGCTTTTGGCATTTATATCGGATTGGGGCAGGCATTTTGATGACCCCGATGCTGCGCAAAGCTCTCTTGATTATTGGCAGCGTGGTCGGCGGCTTTGTGCTGCTGGTTGCGTTGCTCATTATCTTTGCCAATACCGGGCCGGGGCGGCGCAGCATTGAGTGGGCGGTGCCGAAGCTGACGGATGGCGAGGTGCGGTTGAGCGGGCTTTCGGGCCGCTTTCCGGCGTCGTTGCGCGTGGACGCGCTTGAAGTGCGCGATGTGAAGGGGCCGTGGCTGCGGGCGGATGGTGTTGCGCTTGACTGGTCTCCGCTTGCGCTCGTTTGGAACAGTGTTTCTGTTGCGAAGCTGACGGCGCGGCGGATTGATGTGGCGCGGCGGCCCATTTCCCAAACCAAAAGCGAAAGTTCGGATACCCATATCCGCATTGGGGCGCTTGCGATTGAACAGCTTGATCTGGGTGCGGAGCTTGCGGGGCGCGCGGCGCGGGTGAAGCTTTCGGGCAAGGTGGATTATCGCTCGCTCGATGAGGCGCGGATTGATGTTGCGGCGGAGCGGCTGGATGCGCCGGGGATCTATCGCGTTGATGTCACGATTGCTGGCGGCGCCATCAATGGCATGGTGGATGTGCGCGAGCCGGCCAATGGTTTGATTGGCGGGCTTTCGGGGTTGCCGCAATTGGGGCCGTTGCGTGTGCAGGGCACAGCAAGCGGGCCGCGCACGGCGCAGACAATTGCGCTGACGGTGCGCGCGGGCGCGCTGCATGTGGATGCGGCGGGCAGCATTGATCGCGATAAGCAAACTTTGGCGCTGGATGTTCAGGGCGGCTCGCCCGCCATGGCGCCGGGGCCGGGGATTGGCTGGGAGGCGTTTTCGCTGAACGGGCGGGTGCGTGGTTCGTTCCGCGCGCCTGAGATTGCGGCGCGGCTTTCACTCCTGAAACTGAAAGCGGGCGGTGTTGCGACGCAGACGATTGCCGCGACGATTGAAGGCACCGGTGGCCGCGCCCAGATGGTGGGCGAGATTTCCGGCACGGTGGTGGAGGGTTTGCCGCCTGACCTTTTGACGGGGCCTTTGCGCTTGCGCGCGACGGTGGGATTTGCCGACCCTTCCCTGCCTGTGCGCTTTGCGCTGACGCATAAATTTGGCGACGTTGGTGGCGAGGCTACGCTGGGCAATGGCGTGAAGGGTAAAGCGCGGCTTGTTTTGCATTCGCTTGTGCCGGTGGGAAAGATCGCAGGAGTGGCGCTGCAGGGCGATCTTTCGGCGGATGCGACGGTGGAGAGTATCGGCGGCAAGACGGCGGCGACGTTGGATGCGGCGATCCGGGTGACGGGCGGTGATGCGCTGGTGGCGGGTTTGATCGGGCGCAAAGCGACACTTGTGCTGTCTGCCACGCAAACCAAAAACGACATTGAGATTCAGCGGGCGCGGTTTGATGGCGCGGGGCTGGATGCGCAGGCGCGCGGCGCATTGCGTGATGGGTGGATGGATTTTGAATGGACCGCGGCGTTGCACGATCTTTCGCGGATTGCCGCCACGCTTTCGGGCGAGCTGTCTTTGCGCGGGCGGGCGACGGGACCGCTGGATAATTTTGGCGTGACGGCGACGGCGGATGGCAGAATCGCGGGCGGCAAGGCGGCGAAGGGGCCGATCCATCTGGCGGTGCGGCTGAGCGGTTTGCCAGCGGCGCCGGTGGGCAAAGTCAGTGCGGATGGGCGGCTGAATGGTGGGGCGCTGGCACTGCTTGCCACGCTTGAACAGCGGAAGAACGGCGCGCTTTCCATTCATCTCGAAAAGGGGAATTGGAAAAGTGTTCGGGCCAATGCGACGCTCGACATTGTGCGCGGTGCAGCTTGGCCTGTGGGGCGGGCGCATCTTCAAGCAACGGCGCTCGGCGATTTGCAGCCGTTTATTGGCACCGCACTTTCGGGCAGCGTGGTGGCGGATGTTGCGCTCAGCAAAGGCGCCGCCGGTTCGCTGGCGCGGCTGACGGTGAATGGAAAAACCATTGCGGCAGGCGGCGCGGCGGTTGACGCCTTGGCCTTGAGCGGCACGGTGGGCGAACAGAAGGGGCGCTTGCAGGCGGACCTTACACTTTCTGCGAACGCGATTGCGGCGGGTGATGTGCAGGGCTCGGCGGAGATGCGGCTTGTGGGGCCGGATACGGCTTTGGTGACGACAATCAATTCTGCGCTGCGCGATGCGCAAGGCAATGAGGCGCAGATACATGCGCGCGCGGTGGTGAATGGGCGCGCGCAGGAGGTTTTGCTTGATACGCTGACGACGACGTATCGCGGGCAGACGGCGCAATTGGCGGGGCCTGCGCGCATTGATCTGGCCGGTGGTGTGCGGGTGGAGCATCTCAACCTTGTTGCGGCAGAGGCGCGGCTGTCTGTTGCGGGGCGGATTTCGCCGGTGCTGGATGTAACAGCCTCGGCGGGCAATGTGACGGCGAAACTTGTGCGGATGTTTGTGCCGGATTTTGATGGCGAAGGTGTGTTAGCGGCCGAGGCGCGGCTTGGTGGTACCATAGCTGTGCCAACCGGCACCTTAACGCTGCGCGGCGAGGGTTTGCGCTTTAGAGGCTCCGCGAGCAGCGTGCCGAAGGGGCAGATGGTGGCGCGCGTGATTTTGAAGGGCCAATCCGCCACGGTGGATGCGGAGCTTCATGCGGGCAAAACACTTTCGCTGTCGGTCGTGGGCGATGTGCCGCTTCACGCGGGCGGCGCGATGGATGTGGCGGTGAAGGGCAATGTGGACCTTGCGCTTGCCAACCCAATTTTGAATGCGGATGGGCGCAACCTCAAAGGCACGCTTGCACTGGATGCGCGGCTCTCTGGCACCATGGCGTTGCCACGGGTGGAGGGCACCGCCGTTCTTGCCAATGGCGATGTGCAGGATTTTGTGCAGGGCGTGCATGTCACGGCACTCTCCGGGCGGATTGTGGCGTCGGGCAACCGGATTTCGCTCAGCGAATTCACCGGGCGCGCGGGCAAGGGCACGGTTGCGGCGAGCGGGGACATTGATGTGTGGGCGCCGGGCATTCCGGTGAACCTTGCCATCACGGCGAAAAATGCGCGGCTGCTTTCGGGCAATATGATGACTGTGGATGCCGATGCGACGCTGAAACTGAGCGGCGCAGCGCAAAGCCGGGTGGAGCTTGCAGGCACCATACGGCTGGACGACGGCGAGGTGAATTTGCCCGAGACGATGCCGCAAAGCGTGGCGGTGCTGGATGTGCGGCGCAAGGGCGATGTGTCTGCGCCGTCGCCCGCCCGGCAGGGGCCGGTGATCGGGCTCAACCTCACCATTACCTCGCCGGGGCGTTTGTTTGTGCGCGGGCGTGGGCTGGAGGCAGAGGTCAGCGGGCGCATTCGGGTGGCGGGCGATACGGCGCGGCCCGATGTCAGCGGCGGCTTCACCATGCGGCGGGGCGAATTTTCACTCGCCGGGCAGACGCTGAATTTCACCAGCGGGCGGCTCAGCTTTGATGGCGCGAGCGGTGGCGGCACGCTTGATCCGGCGCTCAACTTCACCGCCGAGAGCACATCGGGCAGCGTGACCGCGAAGCTGGAGGTGACGGGCTATGCGTCCGCGCCCAGAATCAAACTTTCCAGCTCGCCCTATCTGCCGCAGGACGAAGTGTTGGCGCAGTTGCTGTTCCAGCAGAGTGTGAAGCAGTTGGGGCCGTTGCAACTGGCGCAGATTGCCGAGGGGCTGGGTTCGCTCACCGGGATCGGCAGCGGGATCAATCCGCTGTCGCGGGTGCGCAAAGGTTTGGGGCTCGACAGGCTGGCGGTGGGCGGCGGGCAGAACGGCACCGGCGCCACGGTGGAAGCGGGCAAATATGTGATGCGCGGAGTTTATGTTGGCGCCAAGCAGGATACGGGTGGCGGCACCACTGCGCAGGTGCAGGTGGATATTACGCGGCGGCTGAAAGCGCAGGCGACGGTGAACACGGGCACCTCGCCGGACGTGACGGGCAGCTCGGCGCAAGTGGACCGGGGCAGCAGTATCGGGCTCAGCTATCAGTTTGAATATTGAGGCCTGAATATTGAAGCGGCGAATGTGGGCGCACCCACATTCGTCTTAAGGATCAGCCTTGGGCGGCGTCCATGAAGGATTTGGCGCGATCGGGGATTACGGCCCAGACTTCACCGGCCTTTTCTTTCGGGCGGAAGAACAGCGCTTCTTCTGCGGAGCAGATGCGGGTTTTGGAATTATCGGCATCGGCGCAATAGCGGCGGAAGGTGCGTTCGACTTCGTCTTCGAATTTCTGGGAGATGTCGCGCATTGCGCTGTCGCGGATTTTGCGGATGGCGCGCATCACCGACCAGCGGCGAAGGCCCGCGGGGTTGGCGGACAGCACGCTGACCAGCTCGATCAGGATGGGTTTGTCGGCGCGATTGATTTTCGCCACCTCAATGGCGGCGGTTTCCAGTGTCGCGGTTTCGATACGTTCGTCGTAAATCATTGCGGTTCCTCGCAAGGCCGGATCAGGGTATGGCCCATTTTCCGGTTCGGGTTGCGGGACAGGTTGCGGCAGAGACCAAATGTCTCTGCCGCACCTAGAATGCAAAAGCCTTTAGGCCGATTGCAGATTCACAGCTTTCGAGCCTTTGGCATCGGGCTGGATGTCGAACGACACGCGCTGGCCTTCGGCGAGGCTGCGCATACCGGCGGCTTCAACAGCCGTTGCGTGCACGAAAACATCCTTGCCGCCGCCTTCCGGCGCGATGAAGCCGAAGCCTTTGGAGGTATTGAAGAATTTTACTGTTCCGATCGGCATGAATGCTCCTGTGTGATCGGTTTCGCCCCTGCAACTGCCTGGGCGACGCGAACGGAAACAGTCAGGTCTGAAATTCGGCTGTTTCGGCCAGGCGCGCACAATGCGAGTCGGGAGTACACAGTGCGCTTCATCTGACGGAACGCCGTCGCTGCGAGTGGTATAAGCCAATATGTGTGCAAATACAAGCCGCACGCCAAAAGCCGCTGTTTCCGGGCATTTTTGGCGGTGGTCGGCATGGCAAAACGGGCGGCGACTGAAAGTCACCGCCCGTTCTCCAAATGTACCTAAAAGAGGTAGGTGCGTCAAAAGCCGATGCTGAAGGTGGCAAAGGGGCCGTAGAAGCTGCGGTTGCGGGTATCGCGGGCGTCTATCCCGCCATCCATTGCGCCGAAGAAGAAATCGCCGCGATAGCCCAGGCTGAATTTGGCGTGGGAATAGCGGGCGCTGAGGCCTGCGAAGCCGCCGAGATTGGGCACGATTTTGGAGCGGGAGCGGTTGAGGGGTTTGGACTTCACAGTGTGGCTGGTTGTCAGCGAGTTAGCATAGGGGCTGCCAATGAAGTAACGGCTGCTGGTCTGATGGGCACCGGTGGCCTTTTGTCGTCCGAACAGCAGCGCGGCATTTACGCCCCAGTCAAACGTGATGCTGTCACTCTCGGCATTTCTGGCAAGCAGGCTGGCGTTTTCCATGGAAAGCGATGGGCCGATGCCGCGGAAACTGCGCTCGACGTTCTGTTGCGCAAAATAGGAATGATGATGCGCGCCGGGATCGCTGATAAACGCTTGGGTCGAGTAGTGCGGATCTGGGAAGGATTTGAAGCCGATATTCGACTTTGACTGAAATTGCGCGAAGCGCACTCCCAGAGACAGGGTCGAATGGCTACCCCCTCCCAACAGCCCAAGGCCGACATCCTTGCCCGCTGCAAAGTCCACCACCGCATGGGATTCTGCGTGTTTGGCATCAAGATCGCTGAAGCGTTTGACTATTCTTGTTTGAAACGCGTGATGCCCCCAAATCGGATCATCATACTTGGCCGTCTTCTGCACCAGATTCGTCTTTGTCTGCTGGTGAAGATGTTTGTCCGCATTAGAGCGGCCGTAGCGGATGGCGGCAGAAAAGAGCCAGCCTTCATCATCGGGCTGGAAGGAGACTTTCGCCTCACCGCCAAAGCCGTAACGCGGAAGCTTTTGGGCCGACAGAGGCGAAATCACGTTGTAACGCGCATTCAAATGCTTGGTAACAAAAGAGGGCGCAAAGGCATCCTGCCCGCCACCAAGGCGTTCGAGTTGCCCACCGAGTTCGATCCAGACTGTCGGACGGGTGGCATCTTCCGCGGCTTGTGCGGGCGATCCGCACAAGGATGTCAGCAGAGCGAGTGCAGACGCCGTGGCCAGAAAATGCTCCCGTGCATTGCGCCCGGCACGGCCTGCGATCATCAATTCGTTCATTGTGTCTTCCCCCGATACAAACCTGTGGCGATTGCTGTTTTTGGTGTCATGGCGCTCACCAGTTCTTCGTAACGCGCACGCCGATGAGGCGCGGGTCGGTGAGGAAGACGTTGGTGGTCAGCCCACTGTCGTCGCTGTTGAGGAATGCACCTGTAATCGCCGTTGTGTTGAGCACGTTTTTGGCAAAGCCCATGACCTGCCAACCGTTCTGGCTGGTGAGAATCAACGAAATGTTGAGATTCGAGTAGCCATGGATGCGATCATACGGATTGCTGTTGAAGACGCGCGCCCAGCTATCATCCTGCCAATAAAAATCTCCGCGCAATGTGCCTGCCCAATCCGCTGTGATAGGCACGGAGTACTGCGCACCCGCCGCGAAGGTGAAGGGCGGCGCGTTGGGCAGCATGTGATGGCCAAGGTCTTTGTTAATGCCTGTGCCATTGTTTGGCACGGTCGACGGATCAAAGCCGGGATAGTCCGGGTCAACCGGAGTATCAAAAAATGAATCGACGCCGCCGGGGAATGGCGCTGTATAGGGCTTTCCGGTTACCGGATCGTGCCCATCTACATAGGCAACACCGCACGCCAGCGGCGTCGGATTGCCCTGATTTCCAGCGCCATAGACGAGGCTGCGCTTGAGCAACCATGCGACTTCGGTGACGGGGAAAATGCAATTGGATGCCTGCGTCGCAAAAGGTTTCATTACTATGTAGTTCGGATCGCCCGCTGTGCGATCCATCAGGTCGATGCCCTTCTGCCCTCTGGCCACGCGTGCATCTTCATAGCCGCCCGACATATTGAAGCGCAGACCCGGCAGGGGCTCCCACGTCGCTTCGATTTCAGCGCCTTTCACATTGGCGTTGAAATTGCGGTTGATCGCAGAACGATCAACGATCTCCGAAATTTGATAGCCTTGATAGTTGAAGTAGAACACGCTGGCGTTCAGCGTGAGCGTGCTGTCCAGCAAGGTGTTCTTTGTTCCCAACTCAAAAGAATCAATGAACTCAGGCTTGAATGTTAAAGGGTGAAGAGGATTGGGGTTGTTACCTTCCCCACCATACAGCAGCAGCACGGCACCCGGCGGATTTGCGCCACCGGCCTTGTAGCCATGGCCATAGGTGCCATAGATCAAGGTCTGATCGGTGAAATCGAATTCTGGCGTCCAATTCAACACGGCGCGCCCTGTGAACTGTCCCCACTGCTGATTGAGCGCGCCGGTAGACGGATAACCCCAACCTCGCGCGAGCAACTCACTCGGGATCATCGTGAAACGCTTGCGGTCTTCGGTGTAGCGAAGGCCCACTGTCGCTTTCAGATCTGGAAGAATTTCGTAATAGGTTTCGCCAAACGCCGCAAAGGAATTGAGCGTGTAGGGGTTTTGACTGAGAAAGTAGTTGTGACCATTGTCGTTCAAATTTTCGACGGAGTTAGGATCGATATAGGTGCACGCGTTAAAATTCGGCGTGCCTCCACCCAATGTTGGATCACTATAGTTGAACCCACCATACCGGCCAAGGCATTGACTGTTGTCAGATATGCCGGGCTGCCAACCGGGACGTGGCATTTGCCCGCTACCAGTAGCCCCACCTTGTGCCCAAGCAAAGGCGGTAAGCGAGTTGATAAAGACAAAATAATTTTCCGCTGTTTCGTAGTGCAAATAATTTCCACCGAAACTGAAATTGAATGGGCCTTCAAAATGCGATGTTAAGCGGAATTCCTGACTTGCCTGCCACGATTTGGCGATCACCATATCCATCGCCAGAAGACGGTCACTGCATCCGAGCTGGGGATCGCAAAACACGCCATCGGGATCGATCAGATAATTGGTGTCTGGACCGGGCACCCCAAACGCCCCATCACCTCTGACAGATGCCTTGAAAACGCCCGGCGAAGTGTTGAAGCGGTTATAATCTTGCGTCGACCGCAGGAAATCATTGTTGAAAGCCGTTTCAGATATGAATGTCAGCTGCGGCGTAACACTATAGGTTGAGCTAAGTTGAACAACATTGCTTTTAACGCCGTAGTCGGGCGTGAACTGCGATTCAATCTTCCGCAAATCTGTCGACTGGGTTGTTTTGGAATAGGGATCAATGTTGTTCATCAGAGAATTGAATTGTGGGCCAAGGTAATATGGCAGCGAAAATCCGTTGGGGACCTGAAAAGCTTCTGGCGAATAAAGCGAAACTGCCTGACAACTTTGGCTGAGATAGGGCGCGAGATTAAAGACCGTGGACGAAAATTGGCCACCCACGACCTGCGGAACGGGCTGCCCGCCCACATTGGTTGGAATCGGGTCCGTCTTGCAGAGCTGTTTGGAGCTGCGCAAGCGATCGTCATCTTCCGAGAAATGTTCCCAGATGAGATAGGTTTGCAGTTTTTCCATTGGCTTCCAGCCGATGGTGACGCGGCCTGACCAGAGATCACGCCCGTCGATGGAAGAGTTGGTCAGTTCGTTGAAAGAATAGCCAGCACGCTTGGTCCACTCGCCCGCGATGCGGATGGCGACGCGGTCATCTATGATGGGAATGTTCACCATGCCTTCGAAGCGGCGCTGTTTGTAATTGCCCAGCTCTGCCGACCCCATGGCCTCGAACTGGTCGGTTGGTTTGGCGGATGTGATATTCACCACACCAGCGGTTGCGTTGCGGCCGTAGAGTGTGCCTTGTGGACCGCGCAGTACTTCCACTTGCGCGACGTCGAAGAATTCTTGCTCGAAAAAGTGATTGCGGATGAAAGGCGTATCGTTGAACGCCACGGCAACTGCCGGATCGGTTGTGACGGAAATGGCCTGGGTGCCGATGCCGCGGATTTGGATGCTGTAGCCACTAAAATTTGTTTTGGTGAAGGTGAGGTTTGGTACCTGTTTCACCAGATCGGGGCCACCGCTGGTTTGGCTCGCGGTGAGTTGTTCTTGGCTTAACGCGGTGATGGAGATGGGGATGCTTTGCACATCGGCGCCGCCAAGTTTGGAGCTTGTGACGGTGACGGTTTCCAGCGCGATATGGGGCGCGGGCGTTGCCTGCGCGAGTTCGATGGCGGTGATGTCGATTGCGGTTTTTCGTTCGCGCACGATGCCGAGGAGGCCGGAGGAATCACGCTGCACCGTAAAGCCCGTACCGCTGAGCAAACGGCTGAGTGCGTTTGCGGCAGGCAGATTGCCGTTGACGCCATTGGTGCGGGCGCCTTTCAGCGTGTCGCCACTGACCAGCAGCGTGACGCCGGACTGGGCCATATAGGCGCCGAGTGCGCCTTTCAGATCCCCCGCCGGGATGTTGAAATCGGCGGCATGGGCCGCGCCCATTAAAGCTGCGGCGGATGCACTTCCGGCGATGAGTGTTTTCAGGCTTTTTAGCATATATCCCCCCTGTTGCGGCGCGTATTTGCGTGCGTTCAATTATTGCGAGAACACGATCTCGCCGTTGCGTTGTTCGACTTTGAGACCCATCACGGAGCGGGCCACACGGATGAAGGCTTCGACATCGGTTGCGGGCACCGCGCCATAAATTGTGCGGCGTGCGACGGCCGGATCGGCGATGACGAATTTGCGGCGGTTGTAGCGGCCAAGTTCGCCCACCGCTTCGGCAAGGGTTGTGTTGTCGAAAATCAGCACGCCGCGTTGCCAGGACAATTCTGTTGCCAGGGCCGTTTGTGATTTGCGCACCACCGACAGGGAGCCTGCACTGGCCACCGCCACATCGCCGGGCGAAAGCTCGGCGGAATGGGATTGGCGCGGTTTATTCAGCACTTCGATGCGGGCCTTGCCTTCGACCAATGAGACTTCGAGGTCACCTCTGTCAGCGCGAACGAGAAATTTTGTGCCGAGATCTATGACACGGTAACCGCGGGCGGCGACGGTGAAAGGCACATGATCATTGTGGTGGATATCGAAGAACGCTTCACCGCGCAGGAGTTCGACGTGGCGCTGGCCTGCATCCATCCGCAATGTGATCTGGGTATCGGTGTTGAGCTGGATGGATGAACCATCGGCCAGTTTTAGCGTTTTGCGTTCGCCGATGGCGGTGGAGAAGGTTTTCTCTGGCGTGTAGTTGAGCCAGGCGACGCTCGCGCCTGCAAGAACGACCAGCGCGAGGGCGGCGGCGACACTGCGCAAGGCGAAGGACCAGCGGGCGCGGGTTTCGCGTTTGGTTTGCCGCATGGGCTGGCGCAAGGCGCCGAGACGCATGGTGCGGTTCCACGCGCCTTCCATGCGAATGAAGGCGATTTCGTGGGCGCTGGATTGGGCGCGCCAGGCATCGAGCTCGGCCTGATCTTTTTTGCTCCAGGTCCAGAACTCGCGGCGTTGCAGCCATTCGGCGGCGCGCTCTTTTATGTCTGCTGCGGTTGGCAACGGCGCAGGTTCTGTCATGACGGGTCGCTTTCGCCCAGATCACGATTCAAAAGGGGCTCGCGGTGCAGCAGGTCGGAGAGCAGGCTCATGCCACGGGTGAGATGTTTGGAGACGGCGGCTTCGCTGATGGCCATGCGCTGGGCGATTTCGCGCCCGGTCAGCCCTTCGATCCGGCCAAGCAGAACGGCTTCGCGGCAGCGCGGGGGGAGCCGGTCGATGGCGGCTTGCAGGCGGCGAAATTCATCATGCGCGATGGCTGTGCGGTCGGGTGTGGGCTCATCGGCGCTGATTTCCAGCGATTCCAGATCGGCTACCGCTTCGATGGCGACGACCTGTTGCTGGCGGAAACGGTTGATGAGCAGGTTGCGCGCGGTGGTGAACACGAAGGCGCGTGCCGCTTCCGGCAATTGCTTTTGCGCTGCATCGTAGACCCGCACATATACCTCCTGAAGGAGATCCTCGATCTCGCTTTTGTCGCGCCAATTGCGGCGGAGGTACTGGATGAGCCTTGCCTCGTGCGGCAGAACCTCGCGCGCGAACCAGGCCCTGAGATCGGGCATGGTCATGCGCGCGCCCGGGCCATGTGTGCCCGCAGCTTCGACGTTCTTTTCCGGCGTATCGCCCATCCCCGCCAGTTCCGCCCGAGAGTGGAGCCTCAGGACCTCACTAGGATAGACAATCTGGGCGCGGGAAGATTAACCCCGGTGGGGATTTATATTTGATGGCGTATCAACCGGGGCGCGTGGATGGCGGGCCTGTCAACCCGGCATGTGAAAAGGGCGGCGGATTGCTCCGCCGCCCTTTTTCTACTTGGCGTGATGGCTGTGGTTAGAGGCCGACGCTGACCGTTGCAAAGGGGCCGTGGAAGCTGCGGTTGCGCGTGTCGCGAACGTCTATGCCGCCATCCATGGCACCGAAGAAGAAGTCTGCGCGATAGCCGAGGCTCACTTTGGCGTTGGGGAAGCGCAAGGACGCGCCAGCGAAGCCGCCGAGATTGGGGACGGCGACCGCGCGCGAGCGGTTCACGGATTTCGCCGGAGGCCTGTTGACCGATACGGGGCCATAACCCTCATTTAAGAAATAAGAGGTGGAGGTTCGGTGACTGCCGCGCACTTTCTGGCGGCCGAACAGGACGGCGGCATTGGCGCCCCAGTCGAAGGTGAATTGGCCATCCTCTGTGCTGCCGACAAGGGACTGCGATCCGTTCATGAACAGCGTGGGGCCGATGCCGGAGAAGCTGCGGTCGATGCTGTTATGCGCGTAGAAGCTGTGGTTGTGGCGGTTGGTTTGGTATTTGGGGAGGCTGGGGAGAAAGGGGGTCGGCGGCAATGGGATGCGCTCGAAGAACGGATCGGGCCGATCCCGCAGCGTGGTTGTGCTGTTGTTGGTGAACTGGGCGAAGCGAACACCGAAATCGATGGTCGCCGAACTGTCGCCGCGCCACAAGCCCAGCCCCACATCATGGCCAGCTTTGAAATCTGCAATCAGATAGTTTGCCTTGTGTGAAGACACCGTGTCGCCGAAGCGTGTCAGATGAGCAAAAAACGGCTCTCTTGCTATACCGACTACACCACTTTGGCGCACTTCTGTCGTCTGCTGGTGCGCGTGCTTTTCGCTGTTGGAGCGACCGTAGCGGACAGCAGCTACGAGCGACCAGTCCGAGCCTTCAGGGACGAAGGTAATCTTGCCTTCGCCGCCGAACGCATAACGCGGGGTGCGCTGGGTGGTGCCTGAGGGTACGGTCTCGTATGGCCGCGGATAGGCTTGCATGAAGGGGGGCAGGAAGGGTGTTTCGCCGCCCTGTATGCGGTCGAGCTGCGCGCCCAGTTCAATCCAGACGGTGGGACGGTCCGTATCGTCCGCGGCTTGTGCGGGTGTGCAGAGCGTTATGGCAAGGGCCAGGGATGACACCGTGGATAGCAGGTGCCAGCGGGCTTCGCGGGTTTGGTTTTGTGTGGTGATCAGTTCGCTCATTGTGTGTTTCCCCCCTTATAAGTGTTGGCGATTGCATTCACCCCCCTCTTGCGGGGAGGTCGATCCGGTGAGCACAGCGAAGCGGATCGGGTGGGGGGCCGCTCCGCGTGGCGAGCACCGCCCCCCACCCGGATCGCTGCGCTCTCCGACCTCCCCACAAGGGGGAGGTGAAAGTTAGTGCTGTTCATCGTTCTCATCGCGCTCACCAGTTTTTTGTGACGCGCACGCCGATCAGGCGCGGGTCGGTGAGGAAGACGTTGGTGGTGAGGTTTGAATCGTCGCTGTTGAGGAACGCGCCGGTGATGGCGGTCGTGTCCAGCACGTTCTTGATGTAACCCATCACCTGCCAGCCGGACTGGCTGGTGAGCATCACCGTCAGGTTGAGGTTCGTGTAACTGCGGATGCGGTCATACGGGTTATCGTTGAAGATTCGCGCCCAGCTATCATCCTGCCAGTAGAAATCTGTCCGCAGCGTTCCGGCCCAATCATCCGTGACCGGCATGGAATATTGCGCGCCGGCCGAGAGTGTGAAGGGCGGGGCGTTGGGCAGAGTGTGGCGGGTCAGGTCTTTGGAAAACCCTGTGCCGCCATTTGGGGCACCGAGAGGATTGAAGCCCTCATACCAGGACGGGATGGTCCGGTAGTTCATGTCACTGTTGGCGACCAGCGGCCTGTCGGTCGTGTAGGGCAGTTGCGTGACCGGATCGTTAAGATCGGTATAGGCATGGCTGCAGGACATAACGCTGTTTGTGTGCGTGGCGTAGGTAGAACCGTGCGACCAGTTCTGCTGCTCCAGCAAGGCGGTGATCACATAGACGGGCAGGATGCAGTTGGAGGCTTGCGTGGGGAACGGGCGGACAACCATCCAGTCCGTGTTACCCGCCGTGCGATCCATCAAATCAACCGCGCTTTCGCCTTTGTTGGCGCGGGCGTCCTGATAGCCGCCGCTGGCGTTGAAGCGCATGCCCGGAATGGGCTCCCAGACAGCTTCGATTTCCGCACCTTTGATATGCGCATCGAAGTTGAGGTTGATCGCAGTGCGATCCACGATTTCCGAAATCTGGTAGCCTGTATAGTTGTAGTAGAAAGCGCCTGCGTTCAGCGTCAGCGCACCGTCGAACAGCGTGTTTTTAGTGCCGAGTTCGAAGGCGTCGATATATTCTGGTTTGAAGGTGAGGGGGTGGATGGGATTTGCGTCACCTGCCGCGAAAGTGGGAAGCACTGGCCCTGGCGGATTGGCGCCGCCTGCCTTGTAACCATGGGCGTAAGAGCCGAAGACCAGCGTTTGATCGGTGAAGTTGAGTTTGGGCGTCCAGTTGACGGCGGCGCGGCCCGTTATGGCATCCCATTGCTGGTCCACCACGCCGCTGGAAGGATAGCCCCAGCCATTGGACAGAAGCTGACTGGGGATGAGGGTGAAATGCTTTTGGTCCTGCGTCCAGCGTAGACCGCCAGTGAGCTTAATGTCGTTATTGATATCGTAATAGGCTTCACCGAATGCGGCGTAGGAATTCAGCGTGTACGGGTTCTGGCTACGGAAATAATTGTGGCCGTTGCCGTTCAGGCTGCTGACTGGGTTCGGATCGATATAGGTACACTGATTGACGGTTGGTTCGCCGCCCCCCAGCGCGGGATCGCTATATTTGAAGCCGCCGAACCTGCCGAGACATTCGGAATTGTCCGACACGCCCAAATCCCATCGTGCGCGCGGATCGGCACCGCCGCCCCTACTGCTAAACTGCCAGGAAAAGAGAGACATCGAATTGATGAAGACGTAATAATCCTCGACGGTCTCGTAATGCATGTAGTTGCCGCCCACGGAGAAATTGAACGGGCCGGAGAAGTTCGAGGCGAGGCGGAATTCCTGATTGGCCTGCCAGGATTTCTGCTGGGTCAGATCCATGGCGAGCAGTTTATCACTGCAACCGAGCTGCGGATCGCACAGGAAGTATGTGCCGGTATTGGCGTTATACTGGAGCATGCCACTGCCGGTATTATCCGACACCCCGTCGCGAAAAACCGGCGGGAGCCCAAACACCCCGGAATTTGATGCGAACCGATTATAATCCTGCGTTGAATACAGAGAGTCGTGGTTGAAGCCTGTATCGGACGTGAAGGTCAGTTGCGGCGTGAGATTATAGACGATGTTCAACTGGGCCGTGTCGTTCTTCGCTTTATATGACGGCGTCAGTTCGGAATCGATTTCGCGCAGGTTGGTCGATTGGCGATTGCTCGTATAGGGCAGCTTGCCGAGCCCATAATCGACGACAAAGAAATAGGGCAGCGAATAGGGCTCGGGCACGCCAAAGGCGCCGTCATCGTAGAGCGAGCCCATCTGGCAGCCCTGGCTGAGATAGGGGTGCAAGCCATTGAAGGTAGACCAGCCGGAGTAATTTGCCGTTGAGTGGCCGCCAATCGTTTCTGGTATTGGCGCGGTGTGGCAGAGCTGTTTGGCGCTGCGCAGGCGATCATCATCTTCGGAGAAATGTTCCCAAACGAAATTGACGTTCAGGTTGGATGTCGGCTTCACGCCGATCGAGAGACGACCGGACCAGAGATTGCGGCCATCGACATTATCATTCGTCGGGCGGTTGAAGGTGTAGCCATCGCGTTTGGTCCATTCACCGGCGAGGCGGATAGCCAGACGATCATCGACGATGGGCAGGTTGAGCATGGCTTCGAAGCGTTTTTGCTTGTAGTTGCCGAGTTCGGCGGATGCCATTGCTTCGAACTGATCGGTTGGTTTGGCGCTTGTGATGTTCACCACGCCCGCGGTCGCGTTGCGGCCATAGAGTGTACCTTGCGGGCCGCGCAGCACTTGCACTTGGGCAACGTCGAAGAACTCTTGCTCGAAGAAGTGGTTGCGGATGAAGGGTTGGTCGTTGAAGGCCACCGCCACTGCCGGATCGGTTGTCACCGAAATCGCCTGGGTGCCGATGCCGCGTAGCTGGATGGAGTACCCTGCGAAATTTGTTTTGGTGAAGGTCATGTTGGGGACCTGTTTGATTAGGTCCGGGCCGCCATTGGTTTGGCTGGCGGTGAGTTGTTCCTGGCTCAGCGCCGTGATCGAGATTGGGATGGACTGCACATCGCCGCCGCCCAGTTTGGAGGACGTTACGGTGACGGTTTCGACCGCGTGGGGGGCGTTGGGAGCGGCTTGCGCGACTTGAAAGTCGGGCATCGGCAGGGAGGACGATCTGGCGGGGACGATGGCGATGGCGCCGGACGGATCGCGCTTCATGGTGAAGCCGCTGCCGGAGAGGATGCGGCTCAACGCATCGGTCGATGGGAGTTCGCCGCGCACGCCGCTGGTGCGCGCACCGTTCACCGCTCCGCTCGAATACATCAGCGAGACGCCAGACTGCTTCATATACAGATCGAGCGCGGAGGTGAGTTCACCGCCGGGGATGTTGAAGGGCGCGGCCTGGCTCACCCCTGCCAGAAGGCAGGTGAGCGCCGCAGCCATGGCGGTGGTGTTCAGGATTTTGGATTTGTGCATTTTCTCCCCCTCTCGCGCGGCATTTTCAGGCGCTTTGCGATGTTCACTTTGAAATCATGATGTCGTCGCCGCGATGTTCCACAGTGAGGCCAAAGACGTTTTTGGCCGTGCGGGCAAAGGCTTCGATATCGTCTGTTGGAAATGTGGCGCCGATGGTGAGTTTTGCGGCCCTGTCGGCGATGACGAGTTTTCTGCGGTTGTAACGGTTGAATTCTGCCGCGGCGGCTTTGAGCGTGGTGTTTTGGAAGACCAGTACGCCGCGCCGCCAGCCGAGTTCGCCCGACAGATCCTGTTGCGATTTGCGGCTGACGGAGATTTTTTCGGATGTCGCGATGGCGACATCGCCGGGGTTGAGGACGGCGGCGTGGGCCGAGGGCGTGTTCGGCACATCAATTCTTGCCCGGCCTTCGATCAGCGCGACTTCAAGTTCTTTTGCGCGGGTGCGCACCGAAAACTGGGTGCCGAGATCGACGATGCGATGCTTGCCCGCGGTGACGATGAAGGGGCGCTTTTCATCATGGGTGATTTGGAAAAACGCTTCACCGTGCAGGACCTGTGCGCTGCGGCCTTTCACGCGCACGGCGGTGCCGGTGTTGAGATCTATCTTGGAGCCATCGGTGAGGACGATGGTTTGGCGGCCACCGACTTGCGTTTCATAAAGTGTGCCGGTGTTTTGTGATGTCAGCCGGAAATTGGAGACGCCGAGAACGGCGACGAGCGCCAGGCTGGCGGCGGCGAGGCCCATGAAAAAATGCAAACGGCTTTTCGGCGCTTGCGGGCGAGGTTGGCCGAAAGATGTTTGTGTGTTGAGGGCGGTGAGGCGGGAGCTGCGCTCGAAGCCCGCTTTGAGCCGCCAATAGGTGACCCGGTGGGCGCCGGATTGCGCGAGCCAGGTGTTGAATTGCGCCTCATCAGCCTCGCTCCATGCCCAGAAGTGGCGGCGTTGCAGCCAGTCTGCTGCTTCGGCTTCCAGCGTGGTTGCGGATGTGTGGGGGGTGGGGTCGTTAGTAGGGTTTGTGGTCATGGCTTTTTGACCGGTTTTTCGGGCGCGCCATAGACCGCGTTGACCAGCGCGCGAATGCCATTGGCCAGATGAATGGACACGGTGGATTCGGTGACGCCCATGCGGGCGGCGATTTCCTTGCCGCTCAAGCCTTCGATACGGCCAAGCACAACGGCCTGCCGGGAGCGCGGGGGCAGACGGTCCAGTGCCGATTGTAGGCGGCGTAGCTCATCTCGCGCGATGGTTGTGTTTTCGGGGCCGGGCGCATCGAAAGCGAGGCCCAGAGCATCGAAATCCGATGTGACATCTATGGGCACGACCTGGGAGCGGCGCACCCGGTCCACCAGAAGATTGCGGGCGGTTTTGAACAGGAAGGCTTTGGCGTGATCGGGGATATTTTCTTGCGCGGCTTCGCAAACGCGCTCGTACACATCTTGCCTCAGATCGGCGATGTCGGCCTCGTTTCGCCAATTATGGTGCAGGAACTGCATCAATACGCTCTCCAGCGGCAGTATTTCGGCCACGAACCACGCTTCCACTTCGGCCATAGTCATGGCGCTACCCGCCTTGGGAGGCTGGCCAGTGTTGCGTGATGTATCCGACGTATCGCCCATGCCCCCGCCAGTGGTTGGCCCGTGAGGGAACCCGTTTCAATCTACGCAATCGAAGACGAATGAGGGGGTGGAAAATTTGAATGGGGGTGCGAAGATTTTTTTGCGCAATAAAAAACCAGCGCATCCGGGGGTGCGCTGGTTTTTCAGGCTGACGGGGGAAGCGGCCTAGTCGCCGAGGCCGATGCTGACTTTGGCGAAGGGCCCGTGGAAGGAGACGTTGGAATTGTGGCGCTGGGCTATGCCGGTATCCATCGCCCCGAAATAGAAATCCGCCCGGTAGCCGAAGCTGACTTTGGCGTTGGTATAGCGCACCGACAGGCCCGCAAAGCCGCCGAGATTTGGCACGATTTTGGAATTTTTGCGTGCAGGGTGGGGGATGGTGCGGTTTTCGACGACGTTTGAATGGTACAGACCCACGACGTGCCATTCGGTCTGACTGATGGCTTCGGAAACTGCCGCTTTTTGGCGCCCGAACAGCAGCGCGCCGGAGGCACCCCAGTCGAATGTCACGCTCTTGCGCTCATCCCCGCCGAGTTTTGCCGAACCATCCAGTGAGATGCTGGGGCCAATGCCTGTGAAGCTGCGTTCGCTTTTTCCGGACGCGCCATAGGTCGTCATATATTTGGCGCCGAAATATGGCGAGAAGTGAACGTCGGGCCGCACGCGCATACTGGCTGTCTTATCAGAGGTGAATTGCGCAAAGCGCACACCGAGAGACAGGGTGGATGATCCAAGGCCGACATCTTTGCCTGCTTTGAAATCCACAATCAGATGCTGCTCGGCATCCTTCGAGCGTGTATCGGTGAAGGCGACATTCTTTGCCGGGTCGTAAAATGGATTACCGGCGAAATATCCGGGCAATGCTTTGCCCGGCGTCTGATATTGCACACGCTTTTTGCCATTGGAGCGGCCATAGATGACGCCCGCGGACATTAGCCAATCGGAGCCGGTTGGCTGAAGGGAGATTTTGCCCTCAAAGCCTTTGGCGTAGCGCGGCAGAGCTTGGGCGGTGATGGGCGTTCCCTTGGCGAAGGCTGGCGCGCCTGCATTTGCGCCGATGAAAGCCGGTGCAAAAATCGCGCTTTGACCGTCTACACGTTCGAGGTGGCCACCTAGTTCGATCCAGACAGTCGGGCGGTCTTCAGTGCTGTCGGCGGCGCTTGCTTGCGTCGCTGCGACGATGACCAGCATTGTCGCCGACGATACGGTGGCGAGCAATTGCCAGCGCAGATCGTTGCTCCGGCGTGGTGTGGTAACAAGTTCGCTCATTGTGTCATTCCCCCCGTGGTTATGTTCCCCGTGCTGTCATTCCCGGCCGAGCGCCGCGCGAGCGGCGCGAGGGGAAAGGAACCCAGGTGTGAGATACCGATCAGTGTTTGCCGCCTGGGTCCCCTTCCCTCCCCCGGATCAAGTCCGGGGTCGCCGGGGATGACAGGTGTGATGTGATTTCGTTCCCTCATCGCGCTCACCAGTTTTTCGTGACGCGGATGCCGATCAGCTTTGGATCGGTCAGGAAGACGTTTGTTGTCAGGCCGCTGTCGTCGCTGTTGAGGAAGGCGCCGGTGATGGCGGTCGTGTTGAAGACGTTCTTGTCGTAGAGCATCACCTGCCAGCCGTTCTGACTGGTGAGGATGATGGCGAGGTTGACGCTGGCGTAGCCGCGCAAGCGATCATAGGGATTGTCGTTGAACACGCGGGTCCAGGAATAATCCTGCCAGTAGAAATCGCTGCGCAGGGTTCCGGCCCAGTCGGCGGTCAGCGGTATGCTGTATTGCGCGCCCGCGGAGAAGGTGAGCGGCGGGGCATTGGGCAGTTCGTTGCCGCTGAGATCCTTGTCGAAGCCTTGGCCGTTGTTGGGTGCGGTCAAGGGATCAAATCCGGCATAGTTGTAAATCAACTGCGTGCCACCTGCCGTTCTGCCGACCAGCGGATCGCTCCCCACCGGCGCCACATAAGGCAGCGAGGTGACCGGATCGAGATGGCTGATATAGGCGGCACCGCACATTTCGACCACGGAGCCGGGGCTGTTGCCGTTGGGGTTGATGTATTGATTCAAAATAGACGCGGCCACCACCGATTCCGGCAGGATGCAGTTGGAGGCCTGACCGATGAAGGGTTTCAGCACCATCCAGCCTTCGTGCCCGGCGGTACGATCTATCAGATCGACGGCCTTACTGCCTTTTGCAAGTCTGGATTGCTGCCAGCCGCCCGATGCGTTGAGGCGCAGGCCGGGGACGGGCTCCCATACCGATTCCACTTCGATACCTTTGATTTTGGCATCGAAGTTCAGGTTGATGGAGGTGCGGTCCACAATTTCTGAAATCTGGTAGCCTTTATAATCGTAATAGAAGGCGCTGACATTAAGGGTTAGCGCGCCATCGAACAGGCTGTTCTTGCTGCCGAGTTCAAACGCGTCGATAAATTCGGGCTTGAAGGTGAGGGGATGGATCGGGTTCGCCTGATCGCCTTCGCCGAAGGTGATGAGCACCGGACCGGGCGGATTGGCGCCGCCCGCTTTATAACCATGCGCGTAAGAGGCGTAGACCAGCGTTTGATCGGTGAAGGTGAGTTTTGGTGTCCAGTTCGCGACAAAGCGGCCGGTGAACTTGCCCCATTCCTGATCGACCGTGCCGGTGTGGGGGTAACCGAAACCGCTGGTGAGGAGCTGGCTTGGGATGAGGGTGAAATGCTTCTGGTCCAGCGTCCAGCGCAGGCCGCCGATCAGGGTCAATTCGTCGGTGACCTTGTAATTGCCTTCACCGAACAGGGCATAGGAATCCAGCAGATAGGGATTTTGGCTGAGAAAATAATTGTGCCCATCATTGTTGAGATTGGTGAGCGGATTGGGATCGAGATAGACGCAGGAATTCAACCCCGGAGGCGCCAGCGGCAGGCTCGGATCGGAATACTGCATACCGCCGCGCCCATTGCCGGGGCCGACATGCAGGCATTGATGCGCATCGGTGACACCCGGAATCCAGTGACCGACCCTGTCATAGCCATCAACCTGTTGCGCGGGCATACTGCCCGTCCAATAGGAGAAGGCGGTCAACGCGTTGATGAAGACGTAGTAATTTTCTTCCGTCTCATAATGCATGTAATTGCCGCCGAGCGAAAAATTGAGCGGCCCGTCAAAATTGGTGGTGATGCGGAATTCCTGGCTGGCTTGCCAGGAATTGGCCATGGAAAGATCCTGCGCCACCAGACGATCTGAACAGCCGAGCTGGTGATCGCAATAGACGCCATCGGGCGAGATCAAGCCGAAAGCTACCGGGCTGCTAGGGTTCGGGCCGTAGTTTGTTTCAAAAATTCCGGGCTGGGTGTTGAAGCGATTGTAATCCTGTGTCGCCCAGAGAAAATCCTGATTATAGCCGGTTTGCGAGATGAATTTGATCTGCGGCGTTACATCATAATCGACATTCAACTGCACCAGATCGCTTTTGACCTTGTAGATCGGGGCGAGCGTTGTTTCGATGATGCGCAGATTGCGCGATTGGGTCGCCGATGCGTAGGGATTGGTGAATTCCTTGATTATGCCACCATACAGGCCTGCTGAAACATAGGGCAGTGAATACCCGTTCGGGACCTGAAAGGACTGAGGTGAGTAAAGCGATTCCGGCAAACAGCCCTGGCTGAAATAACCGCCCATATTGCTCGTCTGGTTCAACCTTTGACCGGGGGGAGGCGTAGGCACACCATCAATGAATTCCGGCAGCGGCGCAGTTTTGCAGAGCTGCTTGGCGCTGCGCATGCGATCGTCGTTTTCTGAGAAATGCTCCCAGACGAGATAGGTCTGGAGATTTTGCAGCGGCTTCCAGCCCAGTGTGGCGCGGCCTGACCACAGATTGCGGCCATCCACCCGGCTTTGCGACAGATCGTTGAAGGAATAGCCCTGGCGCTTGGTCCACTCGCCGGCCAGACGTAAAGAAAGTTCATCATCCACGATCGGCAGGTTCAACATGCCTTCAAAACGCTTTTGGTGATAGTTGCCGAGTTCGCCGGAGGCCATGGCTTCGAACTGGTCGGTTGGTTTGGCGGATGTGATGTTCACCACGCCTGCGGTGGCATTGCGCCCGTAGAGTGTGCCTTGGGGGCCGCGCAGCACGGCGACTTGTGCGACGTCGAAAAATTCCTGTTCGAAGAAGTGATTGCGGATGAACGGGGTATCGTTGAAGGCGACCGCGACTGCCGGATCGGTGGTGACGGAAATGGCCTGTGTGCCGATGCCGCGTAACTGGATGCTGTAGCCGCTGAAGTTGGTTTTGGTGAAGGTCATGTTGGGGACGGATTTGATCAGGTCCGGGCCGCCGGCGGTTTGTGTGGCGGTGAGCTGTTCCTGGCTCATCGCGGTAATGGAGATGGGAATGGATTGCACATCGCCGCCGCCCAGTTTGGAGGAGGTGACGGTGACGGTTTCCACACTCACGCGCGGGGCTGGTGTTGCCTGCGCGAGGGTGACTGGGAAGACGGCCTGTTCTGCACTGGCCGAGCGGTCGTGGACGATGGCGACCATGCCCGAAGAATCGCGTTTTGCCGAGAAGCCTGTGCCGCTGAGAAGGCGCGAAAGTGCTTCTTCGGGCGGGAAATTGCCTTTGACGCCGCCGGTTTGCACGCCCTTCACCGCCTCACGCGGGACGAACAGCGAGATGCCGGACTGGGATTTGTAATTGTCCAGTGCGGCTTTGAGATCGCCGCGGGGGACGTTGAAGTCCTGCGCCTGGGCGGTAGCGAACGAGAGTGTGCCGAGCGCGGTTGCCAGGGCCAGTGTGCGGATGCTGTGGTTCATATTCCCCCCTTGAATGTTTCAGTCGATATGCGTGCGATGGGCGGCCCGCGATCAGCGCGAGACGATCACCGTGTCTGCTTCGCGTTTGATATGAAGGCCGAAAACCTGTTGAGCGACGCGGATAAAGGTTTCGACGCCATTGGTCGGTATGGTGGCATCGAAGGTAAGTTTTGCGGCCGCGCTATCGGTGATGATGAGTTTTTGGGTGTTGTAGCGGTTCAACTCGCGCGCGGCATCGGCCAGCGTTGCGGCTTCGAACACCAGTTGGCCGCGTTGCCAGGACTCTTCGTTTTTGAGTTTGCCCAGCGGCGCCTTCGATTTTGTCAGCGTGTTGGCGGAGGCCAGTACAACTTCGCCGGGGAGAAGCGTGGCGGAACGCTGTGCGGCGCTGCCCGGCGCGGTTTCCACGCGGGCGCGGCCTTCGATCAGCGAGACTTTCAACTTATCGCCGTCTTCGCGGACCAGGAATTTGGTGCCGAGGTCGATGATGCGGTGGCCGGAGGCGGTGACGATGAAGGGGCGTGTGGAATCGTGCTGGATCTGGAAGACCGCTTCACCCTTTTCGAGCACCGCCATGCGGGCGTTGCTGTTGGTCGAAAGTTTGAGCACCGTATTGGTGTTGAGGGCGATGGTGGAGCCATCCGTCAGCGTGAGGGTTTGGCGCTCGCCGACTTTGGTGGCGTAGCTGCGCATGTCCGGCTGCGACAGATAGAGTGTGCTGCCGCCGATGGCGCAGGCGATGAGCGCGGCAGCGGCGAATTTGAGGCTGAAGGGGCGGCGCGAGGGAGCTGTGGGGGCGCTGTGCGGGCGGCGCAAGGGGCGCGCGGCTTCCAGCCTTTGGGCGCGGGTCCACACCGCTTGCAGGCGTAAATAGGCAAGGCGGTTGGCCGGGGTTTCCAGCCATTGCTCCAGGTCCTGCTGATTTTCTTCCGTCCAGTCGGTGCTGATCTGGCGGGCGATGAGGCGGTCGGCAGCCTCTATGCGCAGGGCTTCGGCGGGGGTGGCGTTCTCGGTCATGGACGGTTTGGCCCCTGCTGGCCGCCATAGAGTTGATCGGCCAATGCGCGCAGCCCTTCGTTCAGGTGCCAGGTGACGGCGCGTTCGCCGATGGACATGCGTTGCGCGATCTCCCGCACGCTGAGGCCCTCGATATGGTGTAGCGCGAAGGCCTGACGGGCGCGGGGCGGCAGGGTTTGGAGCGCGGTTTCGAGGCGGCGCAGTTCGTCGCGCGCGACGGCCTGCGCTTCGGGGCCGGGGCTTTCGGTCGGGATATTGAGGGCTTCGAGATTTTCCACCGCTTCGAGGGGGATGACTTTTTCGCGGCGGATACGATCCACCAGCAGGTTGTGGGCGGTGGCGAAGACAAAGGCGCGGGTGGATTTGGGAAATTCGCGGGCGGCCGCCTCATAGACCCGCAGGTATACATCCTGAAGGAAATCGGCGATGCCGACAGTCTCGCGCCAGTTGTGGCGGAAATAGCGGGTCAGGGCGGCTTCCAACGGCAATACCTCACGCACGAACCAGGCATCGCGTTCGGCGCGCGGGATCACTTGCTGGCTCCGCGCACCGGTATTTCCACGCTCTGGGTCTGTTTTTTCGGTCATTCGGCCCGGTTTCAGGCTTGGGTCTGTTTATTCAGACGCATGCTGAACCGGATTCGGAAGGTTTGGCGCGGCTTTATTTTGCCGCGCGCAACGAAAAGGGCGGCGGATTGCTCCGCCGCCCTTTGGGCAATGTCGTGGTGAGGGTGGTTAGAGGCCGATGCTGACTGTGGCGAAGGGGCCGTGGAACGAGCGGTTCTCGGTGTCGCGTGTGGTCTGGCCGCCATCCATGGCGCCGAAGAAGAAGTCTGCCCGGTAGCCCACGCTGAGCTTGGCGTTGCTGTAACGGGCACTGAAGCCTGCGAAGCCGCCGAGATTGGGGACGACGACCGAGCGCGAGCGGGCGAAGGGCTTTCTGCCAGAATTGTAGGTCGATTTGGGCGCAAGGGCGAAATTGCTGAAATAAGCGCCGGTGGTGAGGTGATTGCCCCGCACCTTCTGGCGGCCGAACAGCAGGGCCGCGTTGACGCCCCAGTCGAAGGTCACGCCGTTCCCATCCTCACTTCCAGCGAGGGGTTGCGCGCCCTTCATCGACAATGCGGGCCCGATGCCGGAGAAGCTGCGGGTGACGCTGTTATTCGCATAGAAGCTGTGGTTATGCATGTACGTATTGTATTTGTGTTGATTGGGGAAAAATGGATTCGGCGGTTGCGGGATACGGTGGAAATAGGAATCGGGGACTTCCTGGAGCGTGGTTGTTGTTCTGGCTGTGAACTGGGCGAAGCGAACGCCGAAATCGACACTGGTTGTGCCGCTGCCGCGCAACAGGCCGAGGCCGACATCGCGGCCCGCCATGAAATCGGTGATGAGATAGCTCATCTTGTGGGCTGAGGTTGTATCGGTGAAATTCGTTTCGTTGACATAGACCGGGTCGCTGTTAAACAGCGCCATGCCACTTCGACGGACTTCAGTCGTCTGCTGGTGCAGATGTTTGGCGCTGCTAGAGCGGCCATAACGAACCGCTGCCATCAACGACCAATCCGAGCCGTGAGGCTGGAAGCTGATCTTGCCTTCGCCGCCGAAAGAATAGCGTGAGGGGCGCTGTATCGCGGCCGACGGCACTGTCTCGAAGGGACGCGGATCGCCGGTGTTGAGGAAGGGTGGCAGGAATGGTGTTTCGCCACCCTGAATGCGATTGAGGTTGGCACCCAGTTCAATCCAGACGGTGGGGCGGTCCGCATCGTCAGTTGCGTGCGCGGGCGCGGCAAGCGTTATGGCCAGCGCCAGAGACGAGACCGTGGACAGCAGGCGCCAGCGGGTTTCGCGGGTTTGGTTTTGTGTGGTGATCAGTTCGCTCATTGTGTGTTTCCCCCCTTATCCACATTTGTCGTTCCTGTCCGCGCAGAGCATGTGCGTTGTGCGGGGAAGGCAATCCTGGTGGACAAGTCGTGTTGTGTGTTGGACGCCTGGGTCCCCTTCCCTCCCACCGCGCGCAAGTGCGCGGTGGTCGCCGGGGATGACAGGTTTTTGATGATTGTACTTCTCATTGCGCTCACCAGTTTTTTGTGACGCGCACGCCGATCAGGCGCGGGTCTGTGAGGAAGACGTTGGTGGTGAGGTTGGAGTCGTCGCTGTTGAGGAACGCGCCGGTGATGGCGGTCGTGTTCATCACGTTCTTCACATAGCCCATCACCTGCCAGCCGCTCTGGCTGGTGAGGATCAACGACAGGTTGAGGTTGGTGTAGCTGCGGATGCGATCATACGGGTTGTCGTTGAAGATTCGGGCCCAGCTATCATCCTGCCAGTAGAAATCTGTCCGCAGCGTTCCGGCCCAATCCTGCGTCAGGGGCATGGAATATTGCCCGCCCAGGGACAGCGTGAAGGGCGGCGCGTTGGGCAGGGTGTGGTTGCTCAAATCTTTCGAGATGCCCGCGCCGCCATTGGGGGCGGTGGCGGGATTGAAGCCATCATAGTTCGCGGGAACACTGGTCGGCGCGCCGATGGAAACACCAGTGCCGATTGGGAAGGGTTTGTTGGCCTGATAGGGCGACTCGGTCACCGGATCGAGCCCTTGTCCGTAAGCATGGCTGCAAGCCAGAACACTGTTGCCGTTGGACAGATTCATGTCTGACCAATTCTTCTGCTCCAGCAGCGCGGTGATCACATAGACAGGCAGGATGCAGTTTGACGCTTGCGTCGGGAAAGGACGCACCACCATCCAGTCGGCGTTGCCTGCTGTGCGATCCATCAGATCGACGGCGTTCTCGCCTTTGTTGGCGCGAGCATCCTGATAGCCACCGCTGGCATTGAAGCGCAGGCCCGGGATCGGTTCCCAGACCGCCTCGAATTCTGCGCCCCTGATCTTGGCGTCGAAATTGAGGTTGATCGCGGTGCGGTCGACGATCTCGGAAATCTGATAGCCGGTATAATTGTAATAGAAGGCGCTCAGATTGAGGGTCAACGCGCCGTCGAGCAGGACGTTTTTGGTGCCGAGTTCGAAGGCGTCGATATATTCCGGCTCGAAGGTGAGCGGGTGGATGGGGTTGGCATCGCTGTCGGAGAATGTCGGCAGCACCGGGCCGGGAGGATTGGCGCCGCCCGCTTTATAGCCATGGGCGTAGGAGCCGAAGACAAGCGTTTGATCGGTGAAGTTGAGTTTGGGTGTCCAGTTGACAGCGGCGCGCCCCGTGATGGCATCCCATTGCTGGTTCACCACGCCGGAGGAAGGATAGCCCCAGCCATTGGACAGAAGCTGGCTGGGGATGAGGGTGAAATGTTTCTGATCCTGCGTCCAGCGCAAGCCGCCGGTGAGTTTCAGGTCCGACGTGACATTGTAATAGGCTTCACCGAATGCGGCATAGGAATTCAGCGTGTACGGGTTCTGGCTACGGAAATAATTGTGGCCGTTGCCGTTCAGGCTCTCGATCGGATTGGGATCGATATAGACACACTGATTGACGGTAGGTTCGCCGCCGCCATGCGCGGGATCGTTGAATTTGAAACCGCCGTAACGACCGAGGCATTCGCTGCTATCGGATACGCCCGCGACCCATGGCCCGCGCGTTCTGGCACCTGCACCCTGGCCGCCATAGACCCAGGAGAAGACAGTCATCGAATTGATGAAAACGTAATAATCCTCGACGGTTTCGTAATGCATGTAATTTCCGCCGACACTGAAGTTGAACGGGCCGGAGAAATTTGACGCCAGGCGGAATTCCTGATTGGCCTGCCAGGAATGTTGCCTGACGAGATCTTCGGCCAGCAGCTTGTCGCTGCAACCGAGCTGCGGATCGCAGATGAAGGTGGTGCCGGTTTCGGGATTCCATTCGAACATGCCCTGGGCGCTTCCCGCTTCATTGCCGCCCTGGATGTGGCGGAAGACGCCGGAATTAGAGGCGAAGCGGTTGTAATCGCCCGTGGACCAGAGGAAATCGTTGCTGAAGCCGGTATCTGAAGTGAGAGTCAGCACCGGGCTAAGCTTGTAGACGTTGTTCCATTCCACCGTGTCGCTCTTGGCCTTGTAGACAGGCGTGAGCTGGGTATCGATTTCGCGCAAATTGGTGGACTGGCGCATCTCCGTGTAGGGCAGGACGCCGCTTCTGAACGTGCTGAGCACGAAATAATACGGCAGTGAATTGGGATCGGGCAGGCCGAAGGCATTGTCGCCATAGAGCGAGCCCATTTGGCAGCCTTGGCTGAGATAGGAATGCAGGCCGCCGAAAAGACCGGTGGAGCCCGGCACATTGGCGGTTGATTGGCCGCCGATCGAATCCGGCGTGGGCGCGACGGTGCAGAGCTGCTTGTTGCTGCGCATGCGGTCGTCGTCTTCAGAAAAATGCTCCCAGACGAGGGTGGACTGGAAAGATTCAGACGGTTTCCAGGCCAGCGTGCCACGGGCCGACCACAGATTGCGGCCATCGACATTGTCGTCCGTGATGCGGTTCTTGGTGTAACCGTCGCGCTTGGTCCATTCACCCGCGAAGCGCACCGCCAGGCGATCATCGACGATCGGCAGGTTTATCATGCCTTCGAAGCGTTTTTGCTTGTAGTTGCCGAGTTCGGCGGATGCCATCGCTTCAAACTGGTCGGTGGGTTTGGCGCTTGTGATGTTCACCACGCCCGCGGTCGCGTTGCGGCCGTAGAGCGTGCCTTGCGGGCCGCGCAGCACTTGAACCTGTGCGACGTCGAAAAATTCCTGTTCGAAAAAGTGATTGCGGATAAAGGGCTGGTCGTTGAACGCGACTGCCACCGCCGGATCGGTGGTGACCGAGATAGCCTGCGTGCCGATGCCGCGCAGCTGGATGCTGTAACCGGAAAAGTTTGTTTTGGTGAAGGTCATGTTCGGGACCTGTTTAATCAGGTCCGGGCCGCCATTGGTTTGGCTGGCAGTGAGTTGTTCCTGGCTGAGCGCGGTGATCGAAATCGGGATGCTTTGCACATCGCCGCCGCCGAGTTTGGAGGATGTCACTGTCACCGTTTCCACCGCATGGGGCGCGGCGGCGGTGGCTTGCGCCATCTGGAAGTTGGAGAGTTCGCTGCGTTGATCGCGGGTGATGGTGACGGCGCCTGTTGCCCGGCGGCTCATCACAAAACCGGTGCCGCTCAGCAGGCGACCCAAGGCTTCGTCGCTATCCAGCGCGCCACGCACGCCGCTGGTGCGCACGCCGCGCACCGCATCGCCGCTGACGATGAGCGAGACGCCCGATTGTTCAGTATAGGCGTTGAGCGCGCTTGCCAGATCGCCGGGCGCGATATTGAAGCTGGCGGCAAAGGCGCTGGAAATGGCCGCTATGGCAGAGACTGTGCCCAGAAGAACGATTTTAAGACCGGTGGTGTTTTTCATATTTCCCCCTCTTGGCGGCGCGTAGCCGCGAACCTGATGATGCGCGTTCAGCGTGTGATGGTGATGGACGTTGCGGAATGGTGAATCTTGAGCCCGAAGATGGCCTGCGCCGCATCGGTGAAGGCGTTCACATCGTTCGACGCGAAGGTGCCGACGATGGTGAGTTTGGATGCCGCAGGATCGGCGATAACGATTTTGCGGGTGTTGTAGCGATTGAATTCAGCAGCGGCGGCGGCCAGCGTGGTGAACTTGAAAACCAGTACGCCCTGGCGCCACGACATGGCATCGGCCAGGGCTTTGGTGGAGCGCGGCGTCACGGAAATGGCTGTTGCGGTGGCGATGGCGACATCGCCCGGTGTGAGGACCGCGGGTTCCTGATTTGGGTCTTGCGGCGAATCTATCTGGGCGCGGCCTGCGACGAGGGCGACTTCGAGCCGTTTGGCTTCGGCCTTGACCAGAAATTCGGTGCCGAGATCGACGACGCGGCGGCCTTTGGCCATTACCACAAAGGGGCGAGCGCTATCATGCGCGATGCGGAAATAGGCTTCGCCATAATCCAGCCAGGCCATGCGCGGGCGCGGGCCGGGGGCAATGCGCAATTGCGAGTTGGTGTTGAGTTCGATCTGCGAGCCATCGGCGAGTTTAATGGTTTTGCGGGCGCCGATTTCGGTGGTGTAGAGGCGCTGTTCGGGCGGGGCCTGTTTGGTGAGTTCATAGGTGACGCCTGCTCCGCCCGCGCACAACATGACGACGGCGGCGAAGCGCAAGGCGTTGCGCAGGATGCGCGCGGTGTTGCGTTTGAGCGGTTGCGGGCGCAGGGCGGCGAGCCGCTCGGTGCGCTCGAAGGCGGCATCGAGGCGCCAATAGGCGACTGTGTGTTCGGGGGCTTGCCCGAGCCAGAGGTCGAGTTCGGCCTGATCTGCTTCGCTCCAGCCTGCATTATCGCGCTGGCGGTTCACCCAGTCGGCGGCGATGGATTGTATCTCTTCGGCGCTCATGCTTTGCCCCGAAGCGCGGCGTCGCCGCTGTAAATGCCATCGGCCAGTGCGCGCAGGCCTTCGTTCAAATGCCATTTCACCGTGGCCTCGCTGATGCCGAGGCGGGCGGCGATGGCGGCGCGGGAGAGGCCTTCGATGCGGCGCATGGTGATGACCTCACGCGTACGCGGGGGCAGCGTATCGAGCACGATTTGCAGGCGGCGCAGCTCATCGCGCGCGATGGTGTTGCGGTCCGGGCCCGGCTCATCGGCGGCGATGGCGAGCAGGTCGAGTTCGGCCACTGCCTCGATCTGGATGATTTTTTCGCGGCGGACGCGGTCTATCAGCAGATTATGGGCGGTGGTGAAGACGAAGGGGCGCGTTTGATCGGGCATCTGGCGGCGCGCCGATTCATAGACGCGGGCATAGACCTCCTGCACCAGATCGGGGATGTCGCTTTTGTTGCGCCAGTTGTTGCGCAGGAATTGCGTCAAGGCTGCCTCCAATGGCAGGACTTCACGCACAAACCAGTTCCGCAAAGCAGCAGACGTCATCGCCGCACGCGCCGGTGGCGGCTTTGAAGTGTCACGAGTGCTGTCCACGTCGCTGATAGTTCCCCCGGATCGTCAAAGGTAGCGTGAGCCTACACCTTGTCTGACGAGTGGGGGTTCAAAAGGGTGGGGTAGATTTTTTGGGCGGGGGTTCGCTGGCGCAACCAGAGCGCGATTTAATTGGATGAGGTTGCGCTTGGGTCACCTGGGTGGCCCGCATTTGCGGGCCATGACAGCGGTGGGGCTGGGCGAAGTATCGAGGGGGTTGATGCGCCTGGGTTCCCTTCCCTCGCTTCGCTCGCCGGGAATGACAGTTGGGGGTGGTGAGCGGGCCGCAACACCATTTCGGCGTGAAACGCTTTAAGTATTGCGGGCGAAATGGTCGCTGAGGATTTTTTGCGCGTCGCTTTGAATGTGAGTGAGGTGGTCTGCGCTTTCGAAACTCTCGGCATAGACTTTGTAAACATCTTCGGTGCCGGAGGGGCGGGCGGCGAACCAGCCTTTTTCGGTGATCATTTTCAGCCCACCGAAGGGCTGATCATTGCCGGGGGCTTTGCTGAGGCGTGCGGTGATGGGATTACCGCCGAGGGTTGTGGCGTGCACATCTTCGGGCTGGATTTTGGCGAGGATGGTTTTTTGTTGCGTGGTGGCCGGGCTGTCGATCCGCGCATAGAAGCTGTGGCCCAGCTCGTCTGCCAGCGCCGCGTATTGTTGCGAAGGATCGCGGCCCGTGGTGGCGGTGATTTCGGCGGCGAGGAGGCCCGCGATCAGCCCGTCTTTATCGGTTGTCCAGACTTCGCCGCTGCGGCGCAGGAAGGAGGCGCCGGCACTTTCTTCCCCGCCGAAGCCGATGGTGGCGCCGAGCAGGCCATCGACGAACCATTTGAAGCCTACCGGGACTTCCAGCAGCTTTGCCTGCTGGCGGGCGACCACGCGGTCGATCATGGCGCTGGAGACGATGGTTTTGCCGATGCCGCAGTCTTTGGGCCAATCGCTGCGGGATCGCTTGAGATAGTCGATGCAGACCGCAAGGTAAGTGTTGGGCGGCATCAACCCGCTTTTGGTGACGATGCCGTGACGATCCGCATCGGTATCATTGCCGAAGGAGAGGTCGAATCTGTCTTTGATCTCCAGCAGCTTTTGCATTGCGTAAGGGGAGGAGCAGTCCATGCGGATTTTGCCGTCCCAATCGAGCGGCATGAAGGCGAAAGTGGGATCGACGGTGGCGTTCACCACTGTTGCGTTCAGCCGATAGCGTTCGATGATGGGTTGCCAATAGTGTACGGCGGCGCCGCCCAAAGGATCTATGCCGATGCGCAGGCCGGAATTGCGGATCGCCTCCATGTCGATCACATGGATCAGGTCGGCGGTGTAGGCGGCGATATAATCGTGGCGATGGAGGCAGGCGGATTTTGCCGTTTGTTCAAACGGTATACGGCGCACGCCGCCGAGATTGTTTTTGAGAAACCCATTGGCGGTGTTTTCGATTGTGCTTGTGACATCGGTTCCCGCCGGGCCGCCATGGGGCGGGTTGTATTTGAAACCACCATCGGATGGCGGGTTGTGCGACGGGGTGATGACGATGCCATCGGCGAGGCCGCTTTTGCGGTTTTGATTATAGGTGAGAATGGCATGGCTGATGGCGGGGGTTGGCGTGAAGCCGTTTTGCGCGTCGATCATTGTTTCCACGCCATTGGCGGCGAGAACTTCCAATGCGGTTTTGAAGGCGGGTTCGGAGAGGGCGTGCGTGTCCTTGCCGAGATAGAGCGGGCCGTCGATGTTTTGGGATGTGCGATAGTCGCAGATCGCCTGGGTGATGGCGGCGATGTGGTTTTCGTTGAACGCGGTATCAAATGCGCTGCCGCGATGGCCGGAGGTGCCGAAGCTGACCCTTTGGGCGGGAACGGACGGATCGGGCTTGTTGTTGTAGTAAGCCGCGATCAGGCTTGGCAGATCGACCAGGTCTGACGCCAGTGGCATCTGACCCGCGCGGGGGTTTATTTCGCTCATCTGATCCTCCGTTGCGGTCTATTGCGCCGCGTTTGCCGATTGCCGTTCACCGCCGGTCGCCTGCCCCAGAACTGCCCGAATGCGATGCTGGCCGGGAGCGCGGGACAAAGCGATGCCGCCAAAAGCGGGCAGGTCATCGAGATACAGTTCGGCCACGCCTTTGCAAAGGCCATGCGGATTCTCGACATGGATTTCATAGCTTGCCTCGCCATGGCGCACTGTTGCTTCAAAGCCCGGCCAATGGGACGGGATGCAGGGGTCGATGTGCAGCGTGTTGTTTTTTACGCGCAGGCCTAAAATCCATTCCAGGCCGACGCGGTACATCCACGCCGCCGAGCCGGAATACCAGCTCCAGCCGCCGCGCCCGACATGGGGAGGCTGGGAATAGACATCCCCCGTCGTGACATAGGGCTCAACGCGATAACGCTGGGCGGCTGTACGGCTGCGTGCGTGGTTGACGGGGTTGAGCATGGAGAACAACTCCCCTGCCCGATCGCCATTGCCGAGTTCGGCGAAGGCTGCAACCGACCACAAGACGCCATGGGTATATTGCCCGCCATTTTCGCGCAATCCTGCGGGATAGCCTTTGATATAGCCCGGATCGTGCTCGGAATGGACGAAGGGCGGCGTGAAGAGGAGGATCATCTGGTCGCCGCCGCGCACCAGATATTTATCCAGCGCCTGCATAGCGCGGGCGGCACGGGCCGGTTCTGCCGCGCCCGAGAGCACGCTCCACGATTGGGCGATGGAATCTATCCGACATTCGGCATTGGCGACGGAGCCCAGCGGGGTGCCATCGTCGAAATAGGCACGGCGATACCAATCACCATCCCATGCCGTGTCTTCCAGCGCGTCTTTGAGCATGGTGGTGTGTAGGAGCCAGGTGGCGGCGCGTTTGCCATCGGCGCGGGCTTCGGCGCGCGGGATGAATTTTTTCAGCACATCAAACACAAACCAGCCAAGCCAGACGCTTTCACCGCGCCCGTTTTCGCCGACACGATTCATGCCGTCGTTCCAATCCCCCGTGCCCATCAGGGGCAGGCCATGGACGCCGACGCCAAGGCTGAGATCGAGCCCGCGGGCGCAATGTTCATAGAGTGTCGCGGTTTCGTTGCTGGTGCGCGGCTGGAAGAAGGCTTCATGTTCGCCCGGATTGAGGCGGGGGCCATCGAGAAAGGGGATTTGTTCGTCGAGGATGGCACTGTCGCCGGTGACCGTGATGTAGTGATCCACCACATAGCCGAGCCATACGCGGTCATCGGAAATCTGGGTGCGCACGCCTTTGCCATTTTCGGGCAGCCACCAATGCTGCACATCGCCTTCGGGAAACTGGCGGGCGGCGGCGCGCAGGATGTGCGCGCGCGCAAACTCTGGATGGCTGACGCACAGGGCCATGCAATCCTGCAACTGATCGCGGAAACCGTAGGCACCACTCGCCTGATAAAAACCGGCGCGGGCCCAGATGCGGCAGGCCAGTGTTTGATAGAGCAGCCAGCGATTGAGCATCAGGTCCATCGCGCGGTCGGGGGTTTTGACCTCGACTGCGCCCAGTGTCCGATCCCAGAACGCTTTCACCTCTGCGAGCACAGTCTCAGGATCGGACTTGCGGGTGCGGGTGATGAGGCTTTGCACATCGGAAAGATTTGCGGCCTGACCAAGCGTGATGATGAGTTCGGCGCTTTGACCCGGAGCGATGCGCAGCTCGGTTTGCAGCACACCGCACGGATCAAGGCCAGCGCTCGTGCGCATGGACAATGCAGCCCCTTGCGCAAGGGCCAGCGGGCGTTCGGGCGTGCCATTGCGGCCGATGAATTCGCGGCGATCCCCTGTCCATGCACTCTGGCGGCCCTGCATATCCAGAAAGGCGATTTGGTTTGCAAAGTCCTCGCTCACCGGATTGCGCGCGAGCAGCGCGCCGGTCTGTGCATCCATGTCAGTGATAATATGGTTTTGGGCCTTGTTGCGGTTGGGGCCGAGGCACCATTCCACATAGGCGGTGACCGAGAGCGTGCGGGTGCGGGTGCTGCGATTGGTGAGTTTGAGACGGGTGATCTTTACCGGGTCTTTCAAAGGCACGAACTGGGTGAGCTCAGCTGCGATGCCGCGCGCGCCATGTTCAAACCGCGAATAGCCCTGACCGTGATAGGCGACCTGGCTCGCCTGCAAATCGCGCGTGGGATAGGCCGTGGGGCTCCACACCTCGCCGCTATCGACATCGCGCAGATAGAGGACTTCGCTCGATTCATTGGTGACGGGATCGTTGGACCAGGCCGTAATCTGGTTCTGCTGGCTGTTTTGGGCCCAGGTGAAGCCCGCCCCGCCCGACGACACCAAAAAGCCGAACTGCTCATTGGCGATCACATTGACCCAGGGCGCAGGGGGCAACTGGCCATTGTCCATCACAATCGCATATTCGCGGCCTTCGGCGGTGAAACCGCCAAAGCTGTTGGAATATTCCAGACGCGGAAGGTTGGCGCGCACCGGTTCGGGCCGCGTTTGGGGCTGGCGCAACGGCGGCGGTGCGCCGGGTTTTTCGTCCAGCGCCAGGCTGAGCTGTCTGGCCAGGGTGCCGTGGCGATTGGAGAGCACCACCCGGGCGGCGGCGAGCGCATAATCGCGGATGTCCGGCTGGAGCAGATCGTCCCGCAACAGGAAAATGCCGCCACCGGGCGCGCCGGTACGCTCCCCATGGGCGCGCATCAGATTATCGAGCGAAGATTGCAGATCCTGTGCGTAGGAGGCCGGGCGATCGTTGAGGATGACCAGATCGACGTTCAATAATTTCTCACGCCAGTACAGATGCGCGCGCAAAAGCTGGCGGACGATTTCGATGTCATCGACATCATCTATCCGCAGCAGCACGATGGGCAGATCGCCCGAAATGCCGAGCGGCCATAGATGGGAGCCTGCGCCCGCACGGCGCAATATGTCTTGCGGGGCGCGCAAAGCGGTTTCGGGGAATAGCACGCAATTGGCGAGCTGTTGAAACAGATGGGCTTCATCGGCTGCGATGCCAAGATATTGCAGATGGGCCTGGGACTGGGTGGCGGCAAGGGTTGCCGCACGGGTGAAGGCGGCCCCATCGAGATGTTTGTCGGCCAATGCGGCCACATCCTCGCGGCTGCTGCCCAGAATGGTCCAGAACGCGACCGTCACGGTTTGACCGCGCGGAATGGAGACGCGGCGGCGCAGGCTGAACATCGGATCGAGCACCGTGCCCACGGTGTTGGACAGCGGCCACCCCTCTGTCACCGCATTGGGCGCACGCGCATCGCGGTTGCGGCCCAGAAAGCGGGCACGATCTGTTTCATATTGCACCTCGCCCAGTGTTTCACCTTCCACGACACTGAGATGGGCAGCCCAGATGTGCGGATCGCCGGGGCCGCGGGGACGGCGGGCGGCGAAAAGGGCGCCGAGCCCGGCATCGAATTCTGTCACCACGAACATTTTGGAAAAAGCGAGATGCGCCGCATCGTCATTGGGGCGGGCGAGCGCAAGTTCAATATAGGAGGTGACATCTATCTCGCGGGTGCGGCCACCGTGATTGGTGATGGAGACGCGGCGCACCTCTGCATCTTCTTCGGGCGAGACAACGAGGTCGAGCGTGGTCATCAAGGCCAGATCGTTGCGCACCAGGGTGCAGCGGTCTTCGGCGAAGCTGGCTTCGTAACTATCCGCTTCGGCGGCAAGCGGCTGGTAGCCCGCGCACCAGGTGACGGCGCTGCGCGCATCTCGCAGGTATATGAAGGTGCCCAAATTGTCCCGCGTCGCATCTTCGCGCCAGCGGGTGACGGCGAATTCGCCCCAGCGGCTGTAGCCCGCGCCTGCGGCGGTCAGCATCACCGCATATTGACCATTGGACAGAATTTGGGTGCGCGGGGCCGAGCTGTGGGCCGAGGTGTAGCGACGGATTGCGGGCGGGGCCGATTGATAGAGCACGACGGCGCCGGTTCGCAGTTCGGGCGGCGGCCTTGCCACCGAGACATCGCGCGGCATGCGTTCCTGCAACAGCAATTCGGTGGCCCGCACCATGGGTTCGGCGTGGAAGCGTTCACGGATCAAGCCATCGAACACCACATCGGCAATGCCAATGATCGTCATCGCCTGATGATGCGCCATATAAGAGTAGACGACCGCATAGGAGGACCCTTCGGGGATGCGGGCGGGCGTGTAGTCGATGGCCTCGTACCAGCCATGTTGGCCGCGCGCGCCGATGCGGGTGAGGCGATTGAAATTTTTGAGCGCGGCGGCGGGCGCCACCATGGCGGCAAGGCCGGTGGCGTAAGGGGCGACGACGGTGTTTTCACTGAGGCCGCGCTTGAGGCCGAGATCGGGCACGCCGAAGCCGGTATATTGGTAATTCTGTTCGCGGTCGCGGGCATTATATTGCGATTCCGAAATGCCCCAGGGAATACCCAGCTCGCGGCCATAGCTGATCTGGCGTTGCACGGCGAGGCGATTGCTTTGTGCCAGAAGGCTGCCCGCCGGTTCGCGCATCAGCATGGTGGGCATGAGATATTCGAACATCGAGCCCGACCATGACAACAGGACCGAGCCGCGCCTGAGCGGCATCATGGTGCGGCCGAGGCGGAACCAGTTGCGGGTGGGCACATCGCCTTTGGCGATGGCAAGGAAGCTGGCGAGCCGGGCTTCGGATTCGAGCAAATCATAGGCGCCGTCATCGAGCGCTTGATCATCGACCCTGAAGCCGATGGAGAGAAGCTGGCGGTCACTTTCCAGCAGGAAGGTGAAATCCATATCGACGGCGAAGCGGGCCGTTTTTTCGGCGATTGCCTGGGCACGGGCGACAAGATCGTGTGGCGGCTGCGTATCGCGGCGGTGGCTGCTCGCACAATTGGCCAGCGCCTTGCCCCACTGCGCGACGGCGCCGCCTTGAGCGCGGCAATCATTTTCCAGCGCGGCGACGAGGTCGTAGAATTTGACGCAATCCATCGGCGTTTCACGGCGCAAGCCATCGAGTGTTGCGACCTGTCGCAGGATGTTGGAGATGCGCGGGGAAGACGGTTCAGACAATTCCCAGCAGGTTTGCCGGATCAACGCCAGCGAATCCGAAATGCCGTCATGGTGGTTCTCATTGCGCAATTTCGTGCCGTCAATTTCTCCCATGGCGTTTTTGAGCACCAGGAGGTTGCCCATGAGATTGCCGCTATCCACCGAGGAGACATAGCGTGGCTCCAGCGCGTGAAGATTGGTGGTTTCGTACCAGTTGAGGAAATGGCCGCGATAGCGTTCCAGCCGGTCCATGCTGGCGAGGGTGTTTTCCAGCCGCTCGATCAATTCGGTTGTGCCGATCCAGCCGAAATCGCGCGCGGCAAGCGTGCTGAGCAGATAGAGGCCGATATTGGTGGGGGAGGTGCGATGGGCGACGACCCCACGCGGCTGTTCCTGAAAATTGTCCGGGGGGAGGAAATTGTCTTCGGCGGTCACGAAGGTTTCGAAAAAGGACCAGGTGCGGCGCGCGACCAGGCGCAATTCGGCGCGGCCACTTTCGTCAATGCCGCGATGGGGTTCGATGTCGCGCGGGGCAGAGGCCCAGCGCGCGATCAGCGGTGACAGAGCCCAGAGCGACAGAAAAGCCGACGCGAAGGGCGCATTGCCGGGGCGTGCGACATAGATCAGCGCGGCCGTGGCAAGCGCAAAGCTGATGCTGCCAGCCAGTTGCAGCGCAAGCCCTTTGAGATCGGTGTGACGGCCATAGGCGCTGCGGGCGAAGGAGACCCATTCGAGCATGTGGCGCCGACTGATGAAGAGGCGGAAAATGGTGCGGAAGATGGCGTCGAGCGCGAGCCATGCGGCGCGCGCCATGAAGGTGCCGACAAAGACAATCTGGGTGAGCGCCAGCGTGAAATCACGCGCCAGATTGCGGACATGGGTGCGACGCGAAATACCGACGCGATGGGGAATGATCGCGGAAAGGAGCGGCAGCAGCGTGGGCAGCACAAGGCTCGCCAGGATGAACAATGTCCAGCGGATGTCGGCGGAGCCTGACAGGGTCCAGCCCCAGAGCAGCGCCAGCAGCATTGCGGGCGCGGTGAGCGAACGGCGCAGATTATCGAGCATTTTCCAGCGCGCCAGAAGCGGGATGCGGGCGCGGGTGGTATCGCCTTTCTGAGCGCTGTTCTGATCAGCGTTCTGAGCGGGGGCACTCTGATCGCGGCCATGGGCGAATATCCAGGGCAGCAATTGCCAGTCGCCGCGAATCCAGCGGTGCTGGCGGCGCGCCTCCACATCGTAGCGGGAGGGAAATTCTTCCACCACCTCGACGTCGGAGGCGAGCGCCGCGCGCGCAAAAGTGCCTTCGAGCAGATCGTGGCTGAGGACGGTGTTTTCGGGGATGCGCTGATGCAGCACGGTTTCGAACGCATCGACATCATAGATGCCTTTGCCGACATAGGAGCCTTCTTCAAACAGGTCCTGATAGACATCGGACACCGCGAAGGCATAGGGGTCGAGCCCGGTGGGGCCGGAAAAGGCCCATTGAAACAGCGAATTCTGCCGCGAGGGCGGCAAGGACGGCGTGACGCGCGGTTGCAGGATGGCGTGGCCTTCGACCACGCGGCAGAGTTTGGAATCTATCACCGGGCGGTTGAGGGGATGGGCCATTTTACCGATAAGGCGGATGGCGCTGCCGCGCGGCAGGCGCGTATCGGCATCGAGTGTGATGACATAGCGTACAGATGAACCCAGACGCGCCACATTTTCGACGCCGCGGATGAAGCTGGTATTGGTCGCGCCGCGCAAGGCGCGGTTCAACTCATGCAGCTTGCCGCGCTTTCTTTCCCAGCCCATCCATTTGCCTTGGGCGGGGTTCCAGCAACGGCGGCGGTGCAGCAGAATGAAGCGGTTCTCGCCATATTGCGCGTTCAGCTCTGCGATGCCGCTTTCGGCGGCGGCGAGGAGCGCGTCATCATTCGGCCCGTGTTCGCTATCTGCATCTTCCCAATCGCTCAGAAGGGCGAAATTGAGATTGCGATCGCTATTGGACAGGTAATGGACTTCGAGATTGCGCAAATTGGTTTGGATGCTTTCCTCATTGGAAATGAGGACCGGCACCACCACCAGACTGCGCAATGCATCGGGCAGGCCGCTGCGCAAGGCCATGCCGGGCAGGCTGGCCGGGCCCAGACGCTGGGTGACAAGGCGGTTGATGAGCGTAATGGCAAGATCGCTTGCCGGGATGAGTGACAGGACGATGGCCGTGGCGAGGAAAAGCAGCGTGCCGCTGCCGGCATCGGACACGAGCCCATAGGCCAGCGCCACAAGGCCGAGCGTGATGAGGCTAAGGGCAATGAGATAGCCGCCGAGACCGGCGCGCGAAATGGCGCGGCGTATGACATCGCGCCCGCGCGGCTCAAACTCAATTTCCTGCTCGAAGCCTGTGCGTCCGCGGGAAATGAGATAATAGCCGGGCTCGCGCTCGCGATTGGGGCGGCCCTGTTGTTCGGCCAGATGAACTTTGGCGATGACGGCGCGGGCAATTTCCAGCTCGCTGCGATCGGAGCCACGCGCCAGCTTTTCGATGGCGGCGCGATAGGAGTCGCGGGTGGCAAATTCCATGGCCTCGAAATCGCTGTCGGCGGCGAGCACGCGGTCCACCAGGGAAATGCTTTCGACAAAGACGGTCCAGTCGATATCGGACAACAGGCGCATCGAGGTGATGACATTGCGCACGCTGACATTGACGGCGCCCTGGGTTTGATATTCTTCCCGCACCACAAGTTCGATGGAGCTACCTTGATGGGTGATTTTTTCGTCCATCCAGGCGAGAAAGGTGGTGGCGTTACCGCCTCGGTCGCGCAACTTTTCTTCCAGCCGCGAAATCGTGCCGGCAAACAACGAACGGCCCGCAAAACTTTCGATGATGACAGCCAGCGCCTCTGCATCGGGGGCGGTGAGCACGCTATCGGCGATGATGTCCGCATCTTCGGTCTGGCGGGCGCGGCGCACGGTGGCTTGGGCGAGGCGGCAGAGATTTTCGATCAAGGTCAGGCGCAAGGTGACGGCAATGGCCCATAACTCGCCGATGGTGAGCGGTGTCACCTGCTGATAGGCATCGACAAAACGGATGAGCTTTTCGAGATCGAAGGCGCTATCGGTGTGAGCGACTAGCGCCCATGCTATGCCATAGACCCGTGGATAGCCTGCAAGTGGGCCATCTTCCAGCTTGGGCAATTGGGCGTAATAATTGGCGGGAAGATCGTTGCGGGTTTCGCGGATCTGTTCTTCCACGACGTGAAAATTATCGAGCAACCATTCGCCCGCTGGGGTTATTGGCCGTTTGGCCTGCGCGATATGGGCGATTTCGCGAAAGGCGCCGACCAGCATGGCCGCATTGCCGCGCAGGTGCCGCGGCAGAGAACGCCGTGCGCGCACGCGCGTGGAAACTGTTTGTGCCTCAGCAAGGCTGCGGGCGTGGCTTTCCAGACGGTCAATACTGAAGAGTTCGGCCCGAATTGGTTTTTCGGGATCGGCAATGAAAAAATCATGACGCAACGGTGCTTCGCGAGGACTCCCTCGCCCCCCTTGAAATAACCCGACCGGGGACGCAATTGAACCAGGACGGCTTGAGATGTGCGATTTCGCACAAAGGGAACGCGTAACTGCTCGATTATTTCCGCAGGCACGGCATAATTCGGAACTATACTTGTGCGGGGTGGTTTCACAATGGCGGAAAGGCTTGAACACATGGGAATGAATGCCCCCGCTGTTGCGGACCGGCGCGTCAGCGCCCTTGGTACTAATCCGCGCGACAGCGCTCTTGGTGCTAATCCGCGCGACAGCGCTCCTGGTGCTGATCCGCGTGACAGCGCCTCAGGCGAACCGGCGCTTTATGCTGCGTATCGCAATGTGCGCGCTTTCAGTGAGGCGCTTGCAAAACCGCTGAGTGCGGAGGATTGCACCGTGCAATCCATGCCAGACGCCAGCCCGACCAAATGGCACCTGGCGCATACGACATGGTTTTTCGAGACGGTATTACTGAATCGTAATGCCGAGGATTATGTGCCGTATGATCCGGCCTTCGCTTATCTGTTCAATTCCTATTATGAAGGTCTTGGGCCGCGCCATCCCCGGCCGCAGCGTGGGCTCTTAAGCCGACCTGCGCTGGAGGAGGTGATGGCCTATCGCGCTCATGTGGATCTGGCGATCCGGCGGTTGATTTTGGCGCGAGGGCCGGAGATTGCGCCATTGCTGGAGTTGGGGCTTCAGCATGAGCAGCAGCATCAGGAGTTGATCCTGACCGACATCAAGCATGCTTTCTTTTCAAATCCGGTGATGCCGGCCTATACGCATGGCCATTCGCGGCACGCTGAGCCTGCGCCTGCGCGCGCGTTCACCGCGCATGATGGCGGCATTGTGCGGGTGGGACATCAGGGCAACGGCTTTGCTTTTGACAATGAAAGCCCGGCGCATGAGGTTTTGCTGCGCCCTTTTTTGCTGGCGACCCGCAATGTGACATGCGGGGAATATTTGGCTTTTATGGAAGATGGGGGATATCAGCGCCCCGAATTCTGGCTGTCTGATGGCTGGGCGATGATAAAGGCGCAAGGTTTGGATGCGCCGCTCTACTGGATCAACGATGGTGGGACATGGAGCGTGTTTACACTGCACGGACCCGAGCCGCTCGATCCGCACAGGACTTTGGTAAATGTCAGTTTTTTTGAGGCAGCCGCCTATGCTGCCTGGGCGGGCGCAAGGTTGCCGACGGAATTTGAATGGGAAGCAGCCGCCGGGGCGCGCGCCTTGCCTGGCGAAGTGTGGGAATGGACGCGATCTTCTTATGACCCTTATCCTGGCTACAAACCCTTTGATGGCGCGCTCGCCGAATATAACGGCAAATTCATGAGCGGACAGATGGTACTGCGCGGCGGCTCACGCGCCACACCGCCGGGGCATATCCGCTCGACCTATCGCAATTTCTTTGCGCCGTCGACGCGCTGGCAGTTCAGCGGCATCAGACTGGCGGGCGATCAATGATGGAAGCGGCGCTGCACGCGCACCCCGTTGCCGGGGATGAGGCAGATACGTTTGAGCGCGACCTGCTGCACGGGCTCGGCCAAACGCCCAAACATATTTCGTGCAAATATTTTTATGATGCGCGCGGATCGGAGCTTTTTGAGCGCATTTGTCATCTGCCGGAATATTATCAGACCCGCACCGAGACTGCTTTGCTGCGCAAACATGCGCGCGAGATCGCGCACGCGATGGGGCCGGATATCGAGTTGATTGAATTTGGCGCGGGCGCGCTTGCCAAGGTGCGTATTCTGCTCGATGCGCTTCAGACACCGCAAAGCTATGTGCCGATCGACATTTCGGGGGACTATCTGCTCGATGTTGCGGTGGGGCTTGAGGAAGATTATCCCGCTATGGTGCTGAGGCCGGTGATTGCGGATTTTACCAGACCGCTCCATCTGCCGCCGCGCGATGCGAAGGTGGCGCGCAGGGTGGGCTTTTTTCCCGGCTCGACGATTGGCAATTTCACAGCTGAGGCGGCGGTTGATTTTTTGCGCAATGCGGCCCGCGTGCTGCCGCAAGGTGGGCTTTTGATCGGGATCGATCTGGTCAAGAACCCGGCCATTCTGCATGCGGCGTATAATGATTCTGCCGGGGTAACCGCTGCGTTCAACAAGAACCTGCTGCTGCGGGCCAATCGCGCATTGGGCGCGAATTTTGATCTTACCCGCTTTGCCCATTATGCCGGATACAATCCTTTGCAGATGCGGATGGAGATGTATCTCATCAGCCTGGCGCAGCAGGAGGTACGGCTGGGCGGCCAGAGCATTTGCTTTGCGGAAGGCGAAGCGGTGCATACCGAGGATTCACACAAATATACTATTGATGGCTTTGCCGCGCTGGCCTGGGAGGCGGGATTTGTTTCGCGCCACTGCTGGACGGATGAGGCAAAGCTGTTTGCTATTCACTGGCTGGAAACGCGCTGAGGGCGGACAGGAGTTATCATGCAGTTGGGATTGATCGGACTGGGGCGCATGGGTGGCAACATCGCCCGCCGCCTGATGGCGCATGGCCATGAGGTGGTCGCCTTCGATCACAACCCCGCAGCAGTTGCGGGCGTGAAGGGCGCAAGTGTTGCGACATCTCTTGCCGACATGGTGCAGAAACTCAGCGCGCCGCGCGCGATCTGGATCATGGTGCCGGCGGGACCGGCGACGCACAGCACTGTTGCGGCGCTGGCTGCGGTTTTGCAACCAGGTGATGTGATCCTTGATGGCGGCAACAGCTTTTTCAAGGATGATGTGCAGCGCGCAAAAGAGCTTTCGGTCAAGGGCATTGAGTATGTCGACGTTGGCACCTCCGGCGGCGTGTGGGGGGCAGAGCGCGGCTATTGCATGATGATTGGCGGCAAGACCGAGGTGGTGAAGCGGCTCGATCCGATTTTTGCGGCGCTGGCGCCGGGCGCGGGCAGCATTGCGCAGACGCCGCACCGCGAAGGACGCGATGGACGGGTGGAGCGCGGCTATATGCATACCGGCCCGGTCGGCTCCGGGCATTTTGTGAAGATGGTGCACAATGGCATCGAATATGGGCTGATGCAGGCCTATGCCGAGGGCTTTGATATTTTACGCGGACGCAGCCTTGCACAATTGCCGGACGGCGAACGCTTTGACATTGATCTTGCCGATGTGGCGGAGGTTTGGCGGCGTGGCAGCGTGATTTCATCGTGGCTGCTGGATCTGACGTCCATCGCGCTGGCCAAATCGCCCGCGCTTGCCGAATTTGAGGGTGCGGTGGATGATTCCGGTGAGGGGCGCTGGACCGTCAATGCCGCAATTGACGAAGCGGTGGCGACCCCGGTGTTGGCGGCGGCGTTGTTTGCGCGCTTCCGCAGCCGCATTGCGCATAGTTTTGGCGAGAAAATACTATCCGCCATGCGCAGCGAGTTTGGCGGCCATGTGGAAGGTGCGCTAGAGGCGAAAAAACCGCAATGAGCACACGCACAGCACCGCCCAAGCCAGCAGCCATTGTGATCTTTGGCGCCAATGGCGACCTGACACGGCGGCTGATTGTGCCGGCGCTTTATAATCTATCCAAGACGGGGTTGTTGCCGGCGCGGCTGGCGCTGATTGGCGTGGACCATAATGATCGCGGGGTGGACGCGTGGCGGGAAAATTTGCGCGATTTTCTGGTGCAATCTCTTGCCAAGGCGAACCCGCCTGCACAAATCGACCCCGATTGCTGGAGGCCGATTGCGGATGCGCTGTCTTATGTTTGCGGGGATTTTCTCGCGCCCTCGACCTATACCGATCTTGCCGCGCATCTGAAAGAGCGCGATGTGGAGGGGGCGTTTGACGGCAATGTTCTGTTCTATCTCGCGGTGGCGGACAGGTTTTTTGGGCCTGTGGTGGATGAGTTGGGCAAAGCGAAGCTGGTGGAAGAACAAGGCGGTTATCGCCGGGTGATTGTGGAGAAGCCGTTCGGGCATGATCTTGAATCTGCGCGGGCGCTGAATGCGCGGCTGTTTAAATGGCTGCATGAAGACCAGATTTACCGCATTGATCATTTTCTCGGCAAGGAGACGGTGCAGAACATTCTTGCCTTGCGCTTTGCCAATGGTTTGTTTGAGCCGATCTGGAACCGCGATCGCATTGACCATGTGCAGATTACGGTGGCCGAATCCATTGGTGTGGAAGGACGCGGCAAGTTTTATGAGCAGACCGGCGCGCTGAGAGACATGGTGCCGAATCATCTGTTCCAGCTCATCGCCATGACGGCGATGGAGCCGCCCGTATCGTTTGATGCCGAGGCTATTCGCGCCAAGAAGGCAGAAGTGTTCCGTGCGGTGCATCCGCTCACGCTTTCGGATGTGGTGCGGGGGCAATATGTGGGGTACCGGCAGGAGCCCAATGTCGATCCGCAATCCAATGTTGAAACCTATGTCGCGATGCGGCTGATGATCGACAATTGGCGCTGGGCCGGGGTGCCGTTTTATTTGCGCACCGGCAAGCGGCTGACCAACCGCACCACTGAAATTGCCATTCGCTTCAAACATGCGCCGCACGCGCTGTTTCGCGAGACGCCGATGGAAGAAATGGATGCGGACTGGCTGATCCTGCACATTCAGCCGGAAGAAGGCATCAAGCTGCGGTTTAATGCCAAGCGGCCCGGCCCTTCGATGGAGCTGGAAAGCGTGGCGATGGATTTTCGTTATGCCGACTGGTTTCATCAGGCGCCCGCCGTTGGCTATGAGACGCTGCTATATGACTGTCTGACCGGGGACGCGACTTTGTTTCAGCGCGCCGACCAGGTGGAATCTGCCTGGGAGGTTGTGGAGCCGGTGTTGCGCGGCTGGGCTGGCGTGCGGCGGCAGGTGCCGAGTTATGCGCAAGGTAGTGCGGGCCCCGCCTCCGCCGATGAATTGCTGGCGCGTGATGGGCGGGCGTGGCGCGCGATCAAATGAACGGTCTCGCGGGCGAGATGAGTGTTGCCGAGGATGCGCGGGCTTTGGCGGTGCGTGCGGCGGATTTTATTGTCCGACAGATCAATGCGTGCGAGGGCGTTTTTCGGCTTGCACTCTCTGGCGGATCAACGCCGCGGGCACTCTATACGCTATTGGGCACGGCGCGCGGCGTGGCGTGGGAGCGGGTTGAGCTGTTCTGGGGCGATGAACGCTTTGTCCCGCCGACAGATGCGGACAGTAATTTTCGCCTTGTGCGGGAGACGCTTTTGGCGGGCGGCGCTACGCCCAAAGCTGTTTATCCCATGCCGACCGATGGCACGCCGGAAGATGCGGCGCTGCGCTATCAGGCGCTTTTGCAACGCGCCTATGGCGGGGTGGAATGGGTGTCGGGGCGGGCGTTGTTCGATCTCAATCTTTTAGGGTTAGGCGAGGACGGGCATACCGCATCGTTGTTGCCGGGTGAGCCGGTTTTGGCAGAACGCGACGCCTGGGTTTCTGCCGTGCCACATGGGCGCGAACAGCCGCGCCTTACGCTCACTTATCCGGCGCTTGAGGCAAGCCGCGTCACGCTGTTTCTTGTAAGCGGCGCTGCGAAGGCTGATGCGGTGCGCCGTGCGCGGGCGGGCGATGTGTCGATCCCTGCTGGGGCTTTGTGCCCGCAAGGATCGACACTCTGGTTTGTGGACCGCGCGGCGGCCGGCGCCTAGCCGCCAAGGCCGATGCTGATGGTCGCGAACGGACCGTGGAAGCTCATGGTTTCGGTTTTGCGGCGGTCGATGCCGGTGTCCATGGCGCCGAAGAAAAAGTCGCCGCGATAGCCGAGGCTCACTTTGGCATTGGCGCGGTGCAGGCTGATGCCTGCGAAGCCGCTGACATTCGGCACCACCACGGAACGGCGGCGTGAGGCAGCGGGCGGGCTGCTGCGATAGCCGACAGGGTTGGAGTAGAGGAAATTGTATTTTTTGAACTCAGTCGAATAGGCCTGATGTTTCACATGGGCTTTTTGACGGCCGAACAGAACGGCGGCGCCAGCCCCCCAATCAAACGACATGCCACTGTCTTTAGAGCCAAGGATGGTGGAGGAGCCATCCCACGAAATGCTGGGGCCAAGACCGGTAAAGCTGCGTTCGGTCTTGGCTTTCGCATCAAAATTAGTCCAGTACTTTCCTATAGACCCATAGAAATGGACATCGGGCCGCCCAACCATGCTGACATTTTTTTCGGATGCAAATTGCGCGAACCGCATACCAAGGGATATTTTGGAACTGCTGTCGCGCCCAAATGCGCCAAAGCCGACATCTTTCCCGACTTTGAAATCAAGCAGCAACCGGCTTGCGGCATCTTTATTGCGCACATCGGAATAGGCTTTGATGTTCTCCGGGTCCATAGTTGGATTGCCCTGTCCGTAAAACCCATCCGGGAGGGGATGCCCTGCCGTCTGTTGGTGGACACGGCGATTTCCATTCGCGCGGCCATAGAGAAGGGCGGCCGAAAAGCTCCAGTCTGAGCCTTGAGGGGTAAGCGTGACTTTGCCTTCCAGGCCTTTGCTGTAGCGCGGGTTGCGTTGGGATTGGATGGCAGAGCCTGCAGCGAATGCTGGTGAATCCGCATAGTCCGTGACAAAGCCGGGTGTGAAAGGCTGGCCCTGCCCGCTGATGCGTTCGAGTTGGCCGCCGAGTTCGATCCAGACGGTGGAGTGGTCGGCATCGTCCGGCGCGGCGCTTGCGGTTTGGCTGGTGACGGCGGTGAACAGAGCGAGGATGCAGGCCGTGCTCAGAAGCTGCCAATGGATGGATTTGCGCGGTTTTGCGGCGATGATGAGTTCGTTCATTGTTTTAGTCCCCCCGTGTTTGTGTTGTTATTCCCGGCCTTGCGATGGGTATGCATCGCAAGGGAAAAGGAAATCGGGTGTGAAGCATCTGTTTTATGTTTGCCGCCTGGATCCCCTTCCCTCGCGCGAAGTGCGCTCGCCGGGGATGACAGATATGAGGTGTGGTTGACCTTTCTCATCGCGCTCACCAGTTCTTTGTGACGCGAATGCCGATCAGTTTTGGATCGGTGAGGAAGACGTTGGTTGTGAGCCCGCTGTCGTCACTGTTGAGGAAGGTGCCGGTGATGGCGGTCGTGTTGAACACGTTCTTGTCATAGAGCATGACCTGCCAGCCATCCTGATGTGTCAGGATGAGAGTGAGGTTGACGGTTTTGTAGCCGCGCAGGCGATCATAGGGATCGCTGTTGAAGACGCGGGCCCACGAACTGTCCTGGAAGTAGAAATCGCTGCGCAGCGTGCCGGCCCATTCCGATGTCAGAGGCACGCTATATTGCGCACCGAACGACACGGTGAAGGGCGGCGCGTTGGGCAGTTCATTGCCGCTCAGGTCTTTGTTGAAGCCCTGGCCGTTGTTGGGCGCGGTGAGCGGGTTGTAACCCTGATAGCCAGTGATAGGCATATCCCCGAATGCGGTCTTGGAAATGATTGGCGGCCCACTGGTGTCGAACGGAAGTGATGTCACCGGATCAAGATGCGAGACATAGGCTTCGCCGCAGAGCTGGACCACTGAGCCGGGGCTCGGACCATTTGGATTGATTTGCTGGTTGGTGATACTGGCCGCCACAACGTAGGTCGGCAGGATGCAGTTGGAGGCCTGACCGATGAAAGGCTTCATCACCATCCAGCCGGGCGTTCCGGCTGTGCGATCGATCAGATCGACGGCCTTGCTGCCTTTTGCGAGTGAGGTGTTTTCCCAACCGCCCGCGAAGTTGAACCTGAGGCCCGGCACCGGTTCCCACATTGCCTCAATTTCCGCGCCCTTCACTTTGGCATCGAAGTTCAGGTTGATGGAGGTGCGGTCCACGATTTCGGAAATCTGGTAGCCCTTGTAATCGTAATAGAAGGCGCTGGCATTGATGGTCAGTGCGCCATCGAGCAGCGTGTTCTTTGTGCCGATTTCATAGGCGTTGATATATTCCGGCTCGAAGGAAACGGGATGGATCGGGTTGGCCTGATCGCCACTGCCGAAGGTGATGAGCACCGGGCCAGGCGGATTGGCACCGCCAGCTTTATAGCCCCGCGCATAAGAGCCGAAAATTAACGTCTGGTCTGTGAAATTGAGTTTCGGCGTCCAGTTGGCAACAGCGCGCCCGGTAAACTTGCTCCATGACTGATCGACTGTGCCGATACTGGGATAACCAAAGCCGGTGGTGAGAAGCTGACTGGGGATCAACGTGAAATGCTTTTTGTCGTTGGTCCAGCGCAGGCCGCCAATCAGAGTCAGGTCTTCGCTGACCTTGTAATTGGCCTCACCGAACAGAGCATAAGAGTTCAGACCATAGGGGTTTTGGCTGAGAAAGTAGTTGTGGCCGTCATCGTTGAGGCTCGTCAGCGGATTGGGATCGAGATAGAGGCAAGAGCTGAGGCCAGGTGGACTCAAATTGAGACTGGGATTGGCATATTGATAATTGCCGAAGCCGTTGAAAATTCCCATGGTAAGACATTGATGCCCATCGGTGACATTGGGAATCCAGTGACCGATGCCATAATTGGGTGCGGACTGTATATTGGGCATATCGCCAGTCCAATAGGCAAAGGCGGTGAGCGCATTGATGAAGACGTAATAATTCTCCGCCGTTTCATAGTGCATGTAGTTGCCGCCCGCGCTGAAATTGAGCGGGCCTTCGAAATTGGACGACAGGCGGAATTCTTGACTGAACTGCCAAGCATGTTCTGTTGAAAGGTCTTGCGCCACAAGCCGATCCGAACAGCCAAGTTGATGATCGCAAAACACGCCATCGGGCGAGATCAAACCAAAGATAAGTTTGTCCTGTGTGGTGCTGCCGAACGCTGCGGAGGTGGGGTCGAACATGCCGGGCTGGGTGTTGAACCTGTTATAGTCCTGCGTGGCCCACATGAAGTCCTGATTATAGCCCGTCTGTGAGGTGAAAGTGAGCTGGGGCGAGAGCTTGTAATCGACGTTCAACTCTACGAGATCGTTTTTGACTTTGTAGGCGGGGTCTAACGTCGTTTCGATCACACGCAGATTTTTAGATTGCGTTGTCCCAGCGTATGGGTTTGTGCCTTCCTTGAAAATCGCCCCATAAAGCGCGGCGGAGACATAAGGCAATGAGAAGCCGTTCGGCACTCCAAACGATTCATCGGCGTAGAGCGAGGCTGGCAAGCAGCCCTGGCTGAAATAGCCGCCCATATTGCTGGTCTGGTTCATCGACAGGCCGGGCGGAGGCACGGCAACGCCATCGACGGTTGCAGGAATGGGGTCTGTCTTGCATAATTGTTTGGCGCTGCGCATGCGATCATCGTTTTCGGAGAAATGTTCCCAGACGAGATTGGCTTCGATATTTGACGCTGGTTTGAAGCCGATGCTGAGGCGGCCTGACCACAGGTTGCGGCCATCGACACGTTCATCTTTCAAGGTGTTGTAGGAATAGCCCTGACGTTTGGTCCACTCGCCTGCCAGCCGCACATTCAGCCAGTCATCAACGATGGGGATGTTTATCATCCCTTCGAAGCGTTTCTGGTGATAATTGCCCAGTTCAGCGCTTGCCATGGCTTCGAACTGATCGGATGGTTTGGCGCTTGTCAGGTTGACGACGCCTGCTGTCGCATTGCGGCCATAGAGTGTGCCTTGCGGGCCGCGCAACACTTCGACTTGCGCGACATCGTAGAATTCCTGCTCGAAGAAGTGGTTGCGGATGAAAGGGATGTCGTTGAACGCAACCGCCACGGCGGGATCGGTTGTTACCGAAATGGCTTGCGTGCCGATGCCGCGAAGCTGGATGGAATAGCCGCTGAAATTGGTTTTGGTGAAGGTCATGTTGGGGACTTGCTTAATCAAGTCCGGGCCGCCGGCTGTTTGGGTGGCGGTGAGTTGTTCTTGGCTGAGCGCGGTGATCGAAATCGGAATGCTCTGCACATCTGCACCGCCGAGTTTGGAGGATGTGACGGTGACCGTTTCTACAGCGCGCGGAAGCGGAGTTGCCTGCGCCATTTGCAGCGACAGAACTTCGTTTGCCGAGGAACGCTGGCGGACGATGGCGACGGCGCCCGATTCGTGATGGGCGGACAGGCCGGTGCCGGAGAGGATTTTCTTGAGTGCATCTCCGGAGTTGAGTGAGCCCGCGACGCCGCGGGTCTGGATGTTTTTCACCAGATCGTGCGAGACGACGAGTTGCACGCCGCTTTGTGCGGTATAGGCTTCGAGCGCGGAGACAAGATCGCCGCCGGGAATGTTGAACGCCTCGGCATAAGCGAGGCTACTGAGGCAGACAACGCTTGCAGCGCCCAAGAGTGCAGATTTCAGGAAGTTGTTTCGCATAGTCCCCCCAGATGGTTCTTAACGTGTGATGATGATGTGTTGCGCGCGGCTTTGGATGGTAAGGCCGAGAGCGACCCGTAAAAGCCGGGCGAAGGTTTCGGGATTTTCAGTCGCGAAGGTGCCGTCAATCGTCAGATGCGCGACCTTTGGATCGACGACGAGTTTCTTTTGCGTGTAGCGATTGAATTCTGCCGCCGCATCGGCCAGCGACATGTGGCGGAAGACGACCATGCCGTTGCGCCAACTGATGGCGTTGACCAGCGTTTGCACCGGCTTGCGCGTGACCTTGAGTCCGCTGGCACTGGCGATGGCGGTATCGCCGGGTTTGAGCACCGCACTATGATTGCTGAGCTGCGTTTCGGTGTTTTCGATCCGCGCCTTGCCTTCCATCAATGCGACTTCGAGTGTGCCCGGCGTGGTGTCGCGCACCGTAAACTTGGTGCCGAGATCGGTGATCCGATGGCCGGATGCGATGACGACGAACGGGTTCTTTTCGTCATGCTTGATGTCGAAAAATGCTTCACCTTTAACCAGCGTGGCACTGCGCCGGTTTTTGCCGAGGCGAAGCACAGTGTTCGTATTCAACTCGACATGCGAACCATCGAACAAAGTGAGGATTGTGCGGCCGCCGACGGGGGTGGAATAGACATCATCTGACGCGTCGAACAGATAGGGCCGGGCAACAAAGCCTATGGCTGCAATCACCACGGCGGCAGTGGCTATGCGAAAAAGCCCGGTCCAATTTTGGGTAGCGCGTAAGGGATGGGCGCGGCGAAATGTGGGCTCGCGCAAGGCGGCCAGCCTTTCTGTGCGCTTCCAACCTTCTTCCAACCGCAGATAGGCGACGCGGTGAAGGACCGATTGTTCAAGCCAGGCCGCGCATTCGCGCTCCGCGACGTCGTTCCAATCGCCGAACTCCTTGCGGCGAATCCAGCTTGCAGCGATTTCTTCGATTGTAGAGGTCTCGCTCATGAGCGGCGCACCGTGGGGGGATCGCCGCCCAGAATTTCGACCAGCGCGCGGATGCCATGTTCCAGATGCTGGGAGACGGTGCCTTCGGTAATACCCATGCGCTGGGCGATTTCGGCGCGCGACAGACCCTCGACACGGCGCAGCACAATGACCTGCCGCGCGCGCGGAGGGAGACGATCGAGGGCGGCTTGCAGGTGGCGCAATTCATCGCGCGCGATGGCGGCTTGTTCGGGGCCGGGCGCATCGGCGGCGATTTCGAGGGCTTCGAGATCGGACGCCGCCTCTATCGGTACCACCTGGCCTTGCCGCACGCGGTTGATCAGCAGATTGCGGGCGATGGCGAAGACATATTGTTTGGGCCGTTCTGGCAGGTTTTCGCAGGCAGCCTGATAGACGCGGGCATACACTTCCTGCCGGAGATCGGGCACATCGCTGGCATTGCGCCAGTTTTGTTGCAGGAACTGCATCAGCATTGCCTCCAGCGGCAGCACTTCACGGCGGAACCATGCATCCACTTCGGCCGTGCTCATGCGCGCGCCCGAAGTGCGCGTGATCGCGCCTTCATTGTTGATGTCCACTCTATCGACCATCCCCGCCTGTCCTCGGCTTTCGAGGGCTCGAGCCTTGGGTCTCGTTTAATAGGACAAAGCTCGAAGGGATGTTTTATAGCGGTTGGCGCAAATTATTTTCCGCCGCGCGCAAAAGCGCCCGCAGGTTGCAACGCAAACGCAAAACACCCCGCGCAGGAGCACGGGGTGTTTGGTATGCGGATAAGGATTTCTATTCTTGGCTACCGGTTTCAGCCGCTGGGGCTGGCTTGGGCTCGGTTGCGCGTTGTTTGGCAAGATCGATCATGGCGCTACGGGCTTCCCCGAAGCCTTTGAGCGAAAAGTTCACATCCAGCGAGCGGCCATCATCGGAGGCGATGGTGGCTTTGGCGTTGCCGGATTGCTGGGCCAATGCGCTCAGAATGGCGGCATCCGTCACGCCTTCGATGTAGCAGCCGCCGCGATCACAGCGGCGGAACTGCATCACCGGCGAGACATAGTCTGCCGCTTTGATGGTGAGGCCGGTTTTCAGCGCCACGCCCAACGGCACGGCGATCTGCACCACATAACGGTCCTGCTTGGGTGCATAGGCGAAGGACATGCTCATCACCCGGTTGCCGCTGTCTTTCTGCGCCAGCAATTCGTACATGTCGCAGGGCGAGGGCGAGGCTACGGGGTAGCAGCGCACCAGCCAGTCACCGAACTGTTTGGTGATGTCGGGCTTGGGCGGCACGTTCTGGGCCAGGGCCGGTGTCAGGGCGAGGGCAAAGCCTGCGGCCATAAGGAAACGGGTCGTTTTGCTCATGGCATGATCCTCGCCAACCAGCTGGATTTTTTGGCCTGGAAAGCGGTGCGCGCATCATCGGCGCGGGCAAAGCCTTTCAGCGAGAAGGGAATGGCGGCCACGCGATTGTCGAGCTGGGCGACCAGGAGTTTGGCATCGCGCTGCGGGCGCAGGGCCTTGAGCAGCGCATCATCAACCTTCACCTCGGCGATGCAGCCGCTCATATCGCACGTCTTATAGGGGAAGACGCGGACCTTATCCTTGCCCAGCTCCATGCCGATGCCCGAGGGCAGCAGCACGTCATAGGGCACCACGATGGTAAGCTGGCGGCCGTCCTTGGTGTCGTTCAGCGACAGGTGGCCGATTTCGCGGCCAGCCTTGGTATCCACGATGTCCTGCGCCAGGGCGCATTTGGCCACCTTGTCGGACGGTTTGGGGCAGCCGATGCGCCAATCATCAAACACCGTGACCGTGGCGGCATCCGGCGGGGCGGAGAGTTCGGCATGGCCGATCCAGCCCGCGACGAGGCCCACCACCAAGGAGACGACGGGAACAACAATGCGGAGCGCGCTCATGGCATACCCCTTTTAATCTCTAGCTTGAACGGCATGCCCAGGGTGACCTGCAAATCGCGTTGCGGGCAAATGGATAGCCTGTTTTGTGGGTGAACGCATGGGGGCGGGGCCCTGCGCTCAATGCCGCAGGGCCCTTCACCAATGCTGCGCTTGCGAACGCTTCTAGCCCCCAAGGCCGATGGCGATGGTGGCGAAGGGGCCGTGGAAGCCTGTGGTTGAGGATTTGTGGCTGTCGAGACCACGGTCCATCGCGCCGAAGAAAAAATCTGCGCGATAGCCTGCGCTGAGTTTGGCGTTGGTGAAGCGGTAGGAGAGGCCCGCAAAGCCGCCGAGATTGGGGATCGTGACAGTGCGCGAGCGGGTGTGGGGGACGGATGGCGCGGCGATATTTCCTGTCATACCGAATACTGCTGGTGAACCGTATATGTTTCTGATGACTTTCGCCGTTGCCTGATGGCTGGTTTCGGCGCGCTGGCGGCCAAACAGAAGGGACGCATTGGCTCCCCAGTCCAGATTGAGCGCACCACCCTCTTCATCACCAAACAGCCTTGTGCTGTTGTTCATGGACAATGCGGGCCCGATAGCATTCAAATTGGTCTGGCGCTCAACCAGCGTGGCGGATGCGTGATTGAATATGTTGATCCGATATTTTGTTGGGATCAACAGACCCGCAAACTTGGAGCTTTCAAATTCGATATCGGGCGCACCGTGACCGGATGCAGTGCTGCGCCGACTGAATTGCGCATAACGGGCACCGAAGCCGACCACGACTTCTGTGGAGCGGCCAAGGACACCGACGCCCACGTCGCGGCCAACCTGGAAATCGAGAATTGCGTGGGTTTCTGTCGTCTCCGCCCGTTGGTCAACATAGGCCGCGGCAGAAGGCGTTTGCGTTACATTGTAAAAACCAAAGCCGGTTGTTTCGAGGGTCCGCTTCATCGGTGGACCGACGAACTCTTTCTCCCCGTAAGCTTTGCGCACACTATGCGCGCGGCCAAAACGACCGGAGAGAGACACAGACCAATCCGATCCTTTGGGCTGGAACGTGATGCGGCCTTCTGCGCCACGGCTCAGACTAAGATCTGAGGCGATGTCACTGAGGACTGGCAGACCATTGGCGCGGGTCACCGCCTCCCGAGGTGCCAGGAATGGAGTTTCTGACCCCGTTACACTTTCGAACTGGTAGCCGCCTTCGATCCAAACTGTGGGGCGGCCTGTTTCGGCAGCCTGCGCACCGGCAGGCAGACCGACCAGCAGCGCCAGAGCGGATACTGTTCCGAGAAGTTGAAAGCGGCTTTGTGCACGCTCGGCGTTTTTATGGATGAGTTCACTCATGGAAAAATCCCCCCTTACCAGTTCTTTGTGACGCGCACGCCGAACAGGCGCGGATCGGTTAGAAACACGTTCGTGGTCAGGCCACTATCATCACTGTTCAGGAAGGTGCCGGTGATCGCCGTTGTGTTGAACACGTTCTTTAAATAGCCCATGGCCTGCCAGCCGCTTTGACTGGTGAGGATCAGTGAGAGATTGACATTTTTGTATCCTCTCAACCGATCATAGGGATCGTCGTTGATGACGCGCGCCCAGGATTGGGATTGCCAATAGAAATCACCATGCAATGTGGCGGCCCACTCTTGCGTGATCGGCATGGAATATTCCGCCGTGAACGACGCGGTGAAATGTGGCGCATTCGGCAGTTCGTTGCCGCTCAGGTCTTTATAAAAACCGGCACCACCATTGGGCGCAGGGCCTGCTCCACCATTGGTGGCGTTCGGGCTGATGGGATCAAAGCCCGGATAGTCAGGGCTTACCACAGGGGTAAACGGAACAATGCCGTCCGTGTAGAGTATTGGGTCCCTGCCGAGGGCGTACGCAATACCGCAAGCATAAGCGGTACCCGCATATATACGGTTCCCCGGGCGGAAAATCTCAGCCATGACGTAGGTTGGGAGAACACAGTTTGAAGCCTGACTGACAAAAGGTTTCACCACCATCCAATCGCTGCGGCCGGCGGTGCGGTCCAACAAGTCGATGGCTTTTGACCCATCTGCAAGACGCGTATTCTGATAGCCGCCGGAGAAGCCGAATTTCAGGCCGGGGGCCGCTTCCCACTTTGCTTCCAGTTCTGCGCCTTTGACGGTCGCATCGAAGTTCAGATTGATGGATGTGCGATCCACGATTTCTGAAATCTGATAGGCTTTGTAATCATAATAAAACGTCGTGGCGTTAAAGGTTATTGCGCCATCCAGCAGTGTATTTTTTGTGCCCAGCTCATAGGCATTGATGAATTCAGGTTTGAATGTCAGCGGATGGATGGGACTGGCTATCTCTCCATGTCTATTGAACACCGTGAGAATTGCGCCGGGGGGATTGGCGCCGCCTGCCTTGTACCCATGGCCGAATGACGCGTAGATCAGGGTTTGATCCGTGAAGCTGAGGTTCGGCGTCCAGTTCGCGGCGAAGCGTCCCGTCCATTCCTGCCATTTCTGATCCACCACGCCGGTAATGGGATAACCATATCCTTGAGTCAGGAGTGCGCTCGGAATGGTGACGAAATGCTTCTGGTCCTGCGTCCAGCGCAAGCCGCCCGTCAATTTAAGGTCTTGCATCACATTGTAATAGGCTTCGCCGAAACCCGCATAGGAGTTGAGCACGTAAGGGTTTTGACTGAGGAAATAGTTGTGGCCTTTATCATCCAAACTTTCGATTGGATTGACATCAACCCAGCCCAGGCAAACAAAACTTCCGGGACTTCCCGGGTTTTTCGGGTCTGTCGGCCGCATGTTTTGCACACACTGGTCCTGCGTGGCCGGATTGCCCGGTGTCCAGTTATCGAGGGTTTTGGCCGCGAACATTGTGATGGAGTTGAAAAATACATAGTAATTTTCATGCGTTTCGTAGTGCATGAAATTTCCGCCAACGCTGAAGTTTAGCGGACCATTGAATTTTGATGAGATACGCGCTTCTTGATTGAGCTGCCAGGATTTCTGTTTGACGAGATCCTGTGCCGCTAGCCGATCACTGCAGCCCAGTTGCGGGTCGCAGAAAAGACCAGTTTCTACTGCAAGATCTGGCCTAGCGCAGGTATTTCCACCTGGGCTATAAGAGGTAACGCCATTATCGAAGCACACATAGTTCCCGGTTGGCGATACGAGACTTCCCCAGTTTGAGAAAATGCCGGGGCGGGTGTTGAAGCGATTGTAATCCTGCGTCGCAAAGAGGAAATCGTTATTGTAGCCTGTTTGCGCATTGAGAGTGAGCGACGGGCTGATGTCATATTCGACGTTGAACAAAAACACTTCGCTTTTAGCTTTGTAAGCCGGGTCGCGCGCGGATTCGATGACACGCAAATCCCGCGACTGGGTGGTGCTGGCATAGGCATCTTGCGGTCCGCCTCTAAATAACTGGTTCATAGGCGTACCGATCGACAGGCCGAAGCCGGCACCGACCACGCCGCCATAATAGGGCAGCGCCAAAGCGTTTGGCACCTGAAACGCTTCATCACTGTAGAGCGATACTGGCAGGCAGCCCTGATTTAGAAATGTCTGCCTTTGTTGGTCGTTTGCCGAATTTCCGGTTGGGTAACCGCCTATAGTCTCCGGGCCAGGATCGCGCTTGCACAATTGCTTGCTCGAACGCAGGCGATCGTCATTTTCCTGAAAATGCTCCCAGATAAAACTGGTCTTGAGATTTTCGCTTGGTTTGAAGCCGATGCTGAGGCGACCGGCCCAGAGATTTCGGCCATCGGTCGGTTTGTTTGAAACGGTGTTGAAGGAGTAGCCATCCCGCTTGGTCCATTCGCCTGCGAGGCGCACGGCAAGCCGATCATCGACGATGGGCAGGTTGATCATACCTTCAAAGCGGCGGTTTTTGTAATTCCCGATGTCGGCGCTGGCCATAGCTTCGAACTGATCGGATGGTTTGGCGCTTGTGATATTCACCACACCTGCGGTTGCGTTGCGGCCGTAAAGCGTACCTTGCGGGCCACGCAGCACTTCGACTTGGGCAACGTCGAAGAATTCCTGTTCGAAGAAATGGTTGCGGATGAAGGGCATGTCGTTGAAGGCGACTGCGACTGCGGGATCGGTGGTCACCGAAATCGCCTGTGTGCCGATGCCGCGTAGCTGGATGCTGTAGCCGCTGAAATTGGTTTTGGTGAAGGTCATGTTGGGGACTTGTTTGATCAAGTCCGGGCCGCCGGTGGTTTGGCTGGCGGTGAGC
>Ga0164241_10000442_pt1 | contig 78002 bp, 81 predicted proteins | sample OricomyardsoilBY_FD_108780 | JGI IMG/M metagenome (GOLD analysis project Ga0164241, IMG submission 108780) | Backyard soil microbial communities from Emeryville, California, USA - Original compost - Back yard soil (BY) | ecosystem: Environmental > Terrestrial > Soil > Unclassified | place: USA... | reverse complement strand
CATCCATGCAGTACCCATACTTTCAAAACCAACATGCGTAACGGCCTGCGTATCGGCTACTATTTTATCATGCTCGTGGTAATCAGCCAGCTCTACCACCTTTGACCCTATGGCATTAAAAAGATCCAGCATCTGCTGGCGCGAGGCTTCATCGGCCCGGTGTGGTATCAATATAAGTGTTTGCCCTTTTGGTTCAAACGCCGGCCCATGCATTCCGTGGAAGGTAACGATCTGTGCTTCGGCCGGCAGATACTTTTCGAAAGCGGCTATTTCAGGGGTTTTTACGGAGGTTTGGCCCGCCACGATAGCCCCTGGTTTAGTATAAGCAGCAAATTCAGCCACCACGGCATCCAGTTTTTCGGCTTCCACTGAATATATAACCAAATCGCTTATTTCAACAACTTCTTTGCCGCTATTTAGTACTGCTATGTGGTACGGGGCAAGTTCTTGTTCCAGCCTGAAACGATTGGCCGGCAGATCGCAGCCGCAAACCGTGTACCCGGCTTTTGCAAAAGCTTTGGCGTACAAGCGCCCCATATCACCCAAACCAATAATGCCGATATTCATGCTGCTAATATAACCATGGTTATGTAAATGTGCCTAATATTAGCAGGTACAAACGAAAAAGTAATAATAAAAGCTATTTTTGAGTGTTTTTAAGGAGCATTATATAATTTTATAATCATGATATCTACCTTCAGGTTTAAATTTAATATTGTTTTTGGAGTTATATGTTTAAGCATGGCAGTTGCCAACGCACAAGACACTGTAAAGAAAGCCACTTCAAAGCCGCTTAGCAAGCCTGCCGTTACCGCTACTAAACCGGTAACAAGCGGCGTACCTATTAACCCCAAAACGGGCAGGCCCTATACTAAATGGGGGTACGGCACGCAGGCAAAAACAACGCAACCTCAAAAAGCGGACACCACCAAACCGCCTGTAGCTTTACAACCTGTCACGCCGGTAGTAACTGATAAAAGCCTTAACGGCCAATATCACTATCTGCTTACTAAGGTGTATAACTATCAGCAACCCTTTATAGCTGCATTCTGGAAGAATGTGCGCGACTCGCTTAATAGTAGCCGCCAGCAGCTTAAGGCAGCTAAAGAGAAGCTTGCAGCAAGCGATCAATCAGTTAGCCAGCTGAAAAGTGAGGTTAGCGCAAGCAAGACCGAACTCTCAAATGCCGATTCCGTTGATTTCTTTGGTATATCCTTCTCTAAGAATGGCTATAGCACCCTGATGTGGTCGCTGGTGGCTATTTTGGGTGGACTGGCTGCTATTGTGATCTTTCGTTCAGGAAGCGCGCGATCTGAGGCAACGTATCGTACAAAGCTTTACGCCGAACTGGAAGAGGAGTTTAAAACCTATAAGGCCAAAGCCAATGAGAAAGAGAAGAAACTGGCCCGTGAACTACAAACTGAGCGCAACAAAGTGGATGAACTGATGGGCCGTGGATGAGAGCCTTTCTGTTTGGCTGGAACCCCGTAAAGTTTGAGTGGGCAGATCTGGATGAGGATATAGCCCAACTCCGATCAGGCGAGGTGCTGGAAGATAACTGGAGCGCTGCCAGTCATAAAGCTATACAACCCGGCGACAGGGCTTACGTGGTACGTGTGGGTGCTGAGCCTAAGGGCATATTCGCTTCGGGTGTTATATCATCTGAGCCTTATGTAGCCTACCGTAACGGCAGGCACTATTACCGTGTTAATATCCAATTTGATACCCTGCTGAACCCGGATAAGGAACCCATACTCACCCTTGATATTTTGAAGACCGGCGATCTGGCCAAACAAACCTGGACGCCGCAGGCATCGGGCATATCTATTAAGCCTGAGCTGGTTGATGAGTTGGAAGGCGTTTGGCAGGACTTTTTGGAAACAAGGGGGCTATAGTGTGTTCCGGAACAAGCGGAACACAGCGGAACAGGTGTTTTTTTATATGCCTGATTTACAAACATTTAAATTTTAAACCGGAACAAAGTGAAACAACTTATTCGTCAGGAAATTTAGCTGTAAACTTGATATAATTGACTGATTATTAAGCATTTGATAAACCGTGAAATTTTGCTTCACAAGCGGAACAAAACCATCAACCTATTTACTTACTAAAATAATGCCTGGCACAGATCCATATGTGTATATTATTCTTATCGCGGCAGCTATCTGGAGCTACGCCACGGGCAAGCTTACGCTTGCGGGTAGCTTAACCGGCGCATTTATCGGCTATATTTTATTTAAAGGCGGCGGCCTGCCCAGTTTTGTAATGCTAACGTTTTTCTTTACAGCTGGTTCCGCAGCTACCAAATGGCAGCGGGGCAAAAAAGCGCTGATGAATGCTGAAGACAATCACAAAGGCCGCCGCACTGCTAAGCAAGTGTTGGCCAACGGAGGTGTAGCCGCGTTGTTAGCTGTATTGGCCGGGCTGCTACCGGAATATTCATCGTTAGCTAAATTGATGATCGCAGGTAGCTTCGCCGCCGCTACAGCAGATACTTTATCGTCTGAACTGGGAACTGTTTATGGTCGCCGCTTTTATAATATCATCACCCTAAAAAAAGACACGCGGGGCCTGGATGGCGTGGTTAGCCTTGAAGGTACACTAATAGGTACTTTGGGAGCAGCTGCCATTGCCGCTATTTATAGCATCGGTTTTGGTTGGAATGAACGTTTCCTAATTATAATAATAGGCGGATTTACCGGTAATGTGGTTGATTCTGTTTTAGGAGCATGGCTGGAGCGTAAAGGTTTGATAGGTAATAATGTGGTGAATTTTTTGAATACGCTTACGGGAGCAATAATCTGCATTGCGCTTAATAACGTGCTATAAGCAAACGCACTAATTTGCATATCCCGCGTTATAAGTTAAATTTGGTAAACCATTTACTAAAACCAGTCACCAATGAGCATACGCCAAATAGTTCTCGCCCAAAAATACATTTACGCCGGTTCTGTATTGCTGGGCCTCTGCTTTATAGGCACAGGTTTGCAGCATTTTATATACCTGCAGTTTGTAGCAACACTTGTACCGCCATATATGCCTGTTCCGCTGCTTTGGGCCGGATTTACGGGTGCAGCCATGATATTGGCAGGTGTAAGCTTTTTACTGCGACGCAGAACTATCCTGGCAGCATTGTTATTGAGCATTATGATGGCTGGTTTTATTGTGATGATCCACATCCCAAAATTGACAACCGCACCGCATGAGATCAACAACTGGATACGCGCCATGCAGGATCTGGCCATTTTAGGCACTGCCTTGATGCTTACTTCTCAAAAATTTTTAAATAAGGCCGGCATATATTTATATGCCTTGCCAATTATATTATTAGGCGCGGCGCATTTTATGCATCCCGCTTTGATCACGCCTAAAATACCGTCGTATTTACCGGCTACGGCTGTTTTCGACTTTGTTGTTGGCGCAGCAATGGTAGCCCTTGCGGTTTGCATTATAGCTAAGCGACATGCGCAGATAGCGGCGCTGGCGCTGGGTGGATTGCTGTTGATCTTCGCGTTACTGTATAGTGTGCCCACTTTGGCCGCAAATATTAAAAACGGGGCCGAGTGGACGACATTATTATTGGCACTGGCTGTTGCTGCGGGCGGGTTTGTTGCTGCCGGGAAGGTAAGAAAGTAGAGCACGCCTGTTGTGAAAGAATAAACGAAACAAGTTGTAGCTACATCTGTCTTAGTTGTAACTAAAAACAAACTGAATGGTCGTTTTAAAAATAAATGCTGATACTCCGCAAGAGCGCGAAGTTAAAATTGTAAATGATAAAGGTACCTGGGGTAGCGGCACTTATCATATCTATGTTGCAAAATCCTTAGACGATATACAGACTGATGAACCCCACGATAAAAGCCGGTCCGACTATTTGGGTGAGTTGTCGCTGGATAAAGAAAAGGCTAGTTGGAATTATGGTCAGTCGTCTTTAATTCCCGAAGAACAGAAAGAAATTGCAGAGTTTGTGATGGATTATAGGGCTCCGGATGGGGTGTATTAATTTGAAGCGATGGTCAAAAAATGACTAAAGAAATATTGGGTCTTGACGATTAATTAACGCTTACTTGGGGTGCTACTCAACATCCATCTTTTGATTATTTTGTGAGATTCAGAGATTGATAATACATTAGGAGGTGTATACGACGAATCGGGCCCATCATAAATCAAACTCAATTTATTAAGTGGATACCCCGAAATAGGTTCAACTTCATAATTCAACGTTATAGTTTCATTTAATTCACCATCCGGTGTGTCAAATTTTCGAGGACCCGTAAAGATTTCTTGCTCACCGATCCATATATAGCCACTACCTACCCTTTTAAATGCAATCGTGCGTGATGAAATAGATTGATAGACATGGAGCATAGCATCATAGCCATCACCATTCTTTTCTAAGGTTATTTTAGCCTTTTCGGATACCGCACTAAATCCCAATGAATCCCTTAACTGTTTAGCTTTGGCAATCGCTGCCAGGTAAGGGACTAATTCCCTATCATTATAATTTATAGGCTTTAGCCAACAACTACTAAAAGTTATTGCCATTATCACGGCTATAATAATAAATTTCATTTTCTTAATCGCCATCATTATAATAAACTAAGCTAACAAAAAAAGCCACTCCCTTGCAGGAATGGCTCATATATCTTGATTCTTATTTCTTGAATCTTGATTCTAAAACTTACACTTTGATCTCAACTTCAACACCGCTTGGCAATTCAAGCTTCATTAAAGCATCAACAGTTTTTGAGTTAGAGCTGTAAATGTCTAACAAACGTTTGTAAGAACATAACTGGAACTGCTCGCGCGCTTTTTTGTTAACGTGCGGTGAACGCAATACTGTAAAGATTTTCTTTTCAGTTGGTAGCGGAAGCGGTCCGCTAACTACAGCGCCCGTAGGCTTAACTGTTTTTACGATCTTCTCTGCTGATTTGTCAACCAGGTTGTAATCGTACGATTTTAATTTGATTCTGATTCTTTGGCTCATTTTCTTTTTTTTTGCGTGATTTCACCGATTGACTGATGATTTCACTGATTTGTTAATTGATCAGCTTAAGAGCTATTTGTTAAGTTGATCGGGTTTATATTAAAATCACACGAATCAATCTGTGAAATCACAAACTAATCCGTGTAATCAAAAAATTAGTTATTACCTTGCGCTTTTTTACCTCTTGCTTTGGCAACTATTTCGTCCTGTACGTTACGTGGCGCTTCAGCATAGTGATCAAACTCCATGGTTGAAGTAGCACGGCCAGATGTGATAGTACGTAACTGGGTTACGTAACCAAACATTTCTGACAATGGTACAGTAGCTTTAATTACCTGTGCACCCGCACGGCTGTCCATACCCAAAAGCTGACCACGACGACGGTTCATGTCACCAATAACGTCACCCATGTTCTCTTCAGGAGTTAAGATCTCGATTTTCATGATAGGCTCCAGCAATACCGGTTTACATTTTGGCAATGCTTCACGGTAAGCCATCTTGGCAGCTAGCTCGAAAGATAGCGCGTCTGAATCGACCGCGTGGAACGAACCATCAATTAAACGTACTTTTAAGCTGGTTAATGGGTAACCGGCTAATACACCGTTATCCATAGAAGCTTTAAAGCCTTTCTCAACAGACGGGATAAACTCACGAGGGATTGAACCACCGCTTATCTCGTTAACAAACTGCAAGCCTTCCTGACCTTCGTCATTTGGCGATAATATAACCTGTATATCAGCAAATTTACCACGCCCACCTGTTTGTTTCTTGTAAGTTTCGCGGTGTTGTACTGTACCTGTGATAGACTCTTTGTAAGCTACCTGTGGCGCACCCTGGTTAACCTCTACTTTAAACTCGCGTTTAAGGCGGTCCATGATGATATCCAGGTGAAGCTCGCCCATACCGCTAATTACGGTTTGACCTGTCTCTTCGTCAGATTTTACGTGGAAGGTTGGATCCTCTTCAGATAATTTACCTAAAGCTATACCCAATTTATCTACGTCGGCCTGAGTTTTAGGCTCAATAGCCAAACCGATAACCGGCTCAGGGAAATTCATCGATTCAAGAATGATCGGGTGTTTCTCGTCGCAAAGGGTATCGCCTGTTTTAATATCCTTAAAGCCCACTACCGCAGCAATATCACCTGCACCTACGTTAGGTATAGGATTTTGCTTGTTAGCATGCATTTGGAATATACGTGATATACGTTCTTTATTGTCAGAACGCATGTTGTGTATGTATGATCCTGCTTCAAGGTTACCTGAGTAAACACGGATAAAGCATAAACGACCTACGAAAGGATCGGTTGCAATTTTAAATGCTAAAGCTGCAAACGGCTCTTTTTCTGATGGCTTACGTAAAATTTCTTCGCCGGTTTCAGGGTTGGTACCAATGATACCTTCCACGTCCATAGGTGAAGGAAGCAATTCCATCACATAATCAAGCATGGTTTGTACACCCTTGTTTTTGAATGATGAACCACATACCATCGGAACGATCTTGGCATCTAAAACGGCTTTACGTAAAGCGTCTAATACTTCGCGCTCGGTGATCGTTTCCGGAGCGTCGAAGAATTTTTCCATCAGGCTCTCATCGTAATCAGCAACTGATTCCAATAATTTCTCTCTCCACTCTGTAGCTTCTTCGATCATATCCTCAGGGATAGGCACTTCAGTAAAGGTCATCCCTTTATCGTGCTCATTCCAAACAATACCTTTCCAGTTGATCAAATCAACAACACCTTTAAAATTCTCTTCAGCACCGATAGGCAATTGCAAAGGTACCGCGTTGCTGCCCAACATACTTTTTACCTGTTTTACAACATTTAAAAAGTCGGCACCGCTACGGTCCATTTTATTAACGAAGCCTATACGGGCAACGTTGTAGTTGTTGGCAAGCCTCCAGTTAGTTTCTGATTGTGGCTCAACACCATCAACAGCAGAGAAAAGGAAAACCAAACCATCCAATACACGTAAAGAACGATTCACCTCTACGGTAAAATCCACGTGTCCCGGGGTATCAATAATATTGATGTGGTAGTTTTGGCCTCTGTATTTCCAACCAACTGTAGTAGCTGCAGATGTAATGGTAATACCACGTTCCTGCTCCTGCGCCATCCAGTCCATTGTAGCTGCACCTTCGTGTACCTCGCCTATTTTGTGGCTAACGCCGCTATAGTAAAGAATACGCTCAGTTGTCGTGGTTTTACCGGCATCAATGTGAGCGGCAATACCTATGTTTCTTGTATATCTTAGATCTCTTGACATGTTTATTTTATTGAGTGAATGAGCAAATGAGCGAATTAGTGATTAGTATAACATTACCAAATCAACAATTCACTCATTCACTCAATCACTAATTCACTCATTAGAAACGGAAGTGTGAGAACGCCTTGTTGGCCTCGGCCATTTTGTGCGTATCTTCTTTCTTCTTCACTGCTGCACCTTCACCTTTAGCGGCTGATATGATCTCGCCTGCTAATTTCTCCATCATGGTTTTTTCGCCACGACGACGTGCATAGCTAATCAACCATTTCATACCCAACGCAACTTTACGCTCGGGACGAACCTCGGTTGGTACCTGGAAGTTAGCACCACCTACACGGCGGCTTTTTACTTCAACAGCCGGCATAACGTTGTTTAAAGCCTTTTTCCAGGTCTCTAAACCGTTTTCGCTTGTTTTTTTCTCAACAATCTCAACTGCGTTATAAAATATTGCGTACGCGGTAGATTTTTTACCATCGTACATCATGTTATTTACAAACCTGGTTACCAAAATATCATTGAATTTTGGATCAGGAAGAAGGATTCTTTTTTTTGGTTTTGACTTTCTCATTACTACTATCCTCCTTTAATTATTTCTTTTTGCCTTTTGTTGGAGCCGCAGCTACTTGTCCTGGTTTAGGGCGTTTAGTACCGTATTTTGAACGGCGCTGGTTACGACCTGCAACACCAGAAGTATCTAATGCACCACGGATAATGTGGTAACGTACACCCGGTAAGTCTTTAACACGACCACCACGGATCAACACAATAGAGTGTTCCTGTAAGTTGTGTCCTTCGCCAGGGATGTAGGCGTTAACTTCTTTACCATTGGTTAAGCGCACACGGGCAACTTTACGCATTGCTGAGTTTGGTTTTTTAGGGGTAGTGGTATACACGCGTGTGCATACGCCTCTTCGCTGTGGACAGCTGTCCAACGCTGGCGACTTACTCTTGTCAACCAGAGCTACTCTACCTTTTCTAACTAATTGCTGAATAGTAGGCATTCTTGCTTTTTTGTTTTGTTTTTTTAAATCCCGCTGCCATCCTTCATTGGCGGGCAGTTTTCGGGACTGCAAAAGTACGGAGTTATTTTTTGATATTCAAGCGGTTGGGGCAAAAAGTTTTTCTTTTTTGATGGGTGGGCGGAGAAGGTTGATTATATGGGTGATTAAGGAAGGTGAAGTTCACAAATCTTATTGGATTTTCCTTTTAAAACCCGGCAGCAACAATCCTTTTATACGTGGCTGACTCAATAGGATAGTATTCTTTAGCTAATAGCATCCACTTTTTATACTCGTCCATATTGTTCAAATCTTTATAAGCCATTGCCATGTTCAATGCCATTTCGCCACGCTGGTCTGACTTTACGTTATCAGGGAATAGCGACAATCCTTTTTTAAATATCTCAATAGCTTTATCAAACTTTTTTGCGCCACCATAGGCATAACCAAGCTCTTTATAAAGATTAAAGTCCTTAGGTTTATTCTGAATATCAACCTCCAGCAATTTAATAGCATCATCAAAACGGCCCAGGGCATTATATGCAAATACCATCTCAAATCTAACCTTGTCGTCAGCGGAGTTTACCCGGTAAGCTTTTTCAAGATGCTTAAGCGCGATGGTTGGGTCGCCCGCGGCATTGTATATCCAGCCCATACGGTAGTTATAATATAAGTCGGTGGTATCTTTAACCCCGGCATAGTAAATACTTAGCCATTCGGGTTCAGGCTTTAAGTTAAGTTCCTTTAAGCGGTCTGAAGGTAAAACCGCAACCGGCCTGGTACCCGGTGCTAAACGATATTTTGTCGATCCGTTTTGGGATATAGTATTATCTGCCACAAACTTCCCATCAGCCTGTACAGAAATAAATCCTTTTAAATCAAAGGTAAATCCGGCGCTCATATCTATATATACAAATCCATAAGGATATCCACGGGCTGCATCGCGCTCAAACACAACCCACTTCTTTTCGCATGAGGTGAAATTCTGATCAAATTTAAGATCAGGTGCATTCTGTGATACTGCATTAAAAGCGAACAAAACGCAGATAGATAAAATGATAAGGTTCTTCATTCAGGTTATTTTTAAATTAAAGTTAAGGTTATTTATTAAATAACAAAGCCCTCAGCTAATAGGCTAAGGGCTTAAATTTTACCTTGGTGGTGCAGGCGCTCCTGCCGGTGGCGTTGGTGGGGCGCCGCGTTTAGGCAACGAGCCGCAGCCCGCACCTATGGCAGCAAAAATAGCTCCCAACAATAGCATACTTATTAATTTCTTTTTCATAGCTGTGATGTTTTTATGTTAAATAGCTATAGGCTTCCAATTGTTTTAAATCCTTTACAACTATCTTACCCCTGCGGCGCTCCGGGTGGCGCAGGTGGTGGCGATACACGGCGTTGTGAACCACAGCCAACTATAACTGAGGCGCAGAATGCGCCGAGGAACAGAAAAGTAAAAAATCGTTTTTTCATAGCGCGTGGTTTATTATATAATAGCAACGCGCATATTTTGTTTCAGATAGTACATTTTTTATTACCCTGCATTCGACCCAAATTTTTTGCGGAGCCTTACAAACGGACGCTCCACCCAATAATACGATGCCAACGAAAGTAATACACTTAGAATTACTGCAAAAATAAGCCATGTGGGGCTGGCAAACTTAAAGAAATAATTAGCCAGCGTAACTGCAAGCCAATGAAAAAGGTAAAGCGAATAACTGAGCTTGCCGATAAAAACTAATATGAAGTTTTCAAATATCTTTCTGATTATAGCGCCTTTAGCCAAAAAGCCTATAGCCGGCACAAGAAACATAAAGGCGAGCGATTGACGGGTGAATCTAAAAGCCTCGGCAAAAACGTGGTTACTGAAAAGGATGGGGCTCAATATTATTGCTACCCCGATAACCAACGCCCATGTAGAATGCAAAATATTAATATACCATTTAGATTGCTTTTGGTGAATAAGTAACGAGGATATACATCCCCAGATAATAGAATCTACACGGGTTTCGGTAACAACGTAAATAAGCGTAATTATGGCGTCCTCCTCGGCAGCATAATATAAAAGGTGGTACCTGTAGGCAAACGCAGCGCCACAAATTATAACCAATAGATAAAGCAATCTGCTTCCACCCTTGTAAAAAAAATAAAATAAAATGGGGAAAACCAGGTAAAAATGCTCTTCAATAGATAAGGACCAGGCTATATTAAATATATTATCAAGGTCATTAATTGCCGGGGGCTTAAAATACGCGTAATAGTAGTTGGCAAAGTAAAAAAATGATGACAGAATGGCTAAAAAATGGATTTTAGTATGAAATAAAAGCAAAACAATTACCGCCAAAATGGTCATCAAAAGCAATGCCGGGTAAAGCCGGAATATCCTTCGCAAATAGAAATTTTTAAGACTGATCTTATTATTTTGCTGATACTCAATAATAAGTAAGCGTGTAATGAGTGACCCGCTAATAAAAAAAAACAAACTTACGCCAAACCCACCCGGAATAACACGACCCAGGCCCATATGAGCCAGTATCACAAAAATTATTGCTACGCCACGTAACCCGTCAATATAGGGGAGATAATCATTTACTAAAATTATGGATGTTCTTTTTATGTAATGTATTTTTGACATAGCGTATTGATTGCTAAAAATACAATTTTCAACAGAATTGTTTTAAAAATATCAACTATTTTTTGCTTTTAATTCAAGAAAAAGCTGATTATAATGAAACTTTAATCCAATAAATGGCCAAATATTGCCTAAAGCGTAATTAAAGAGCGAATTAAGTTTAAAACTCCAGATATTTACTCACTTTAATATGCACCTTGTCACCTTCATGGTATTTGTCAGGCTGATCACTCAGCAATCGCAGGGTTACACCTTCTTTTTCAACCAACAATCCTTCGTGGCTACCTTTAAAAAGTACCTGCTCTACTGTCCACGCTTTCCGCGTCCAGCTATTAGTGGGTTTTGCCCATTCGGGGTAGATCACTATGTGCTCTTTGGCACTGCGTATGCCGCACAAGGCAGCTTCATCCGGGGTAAGTACATTGCAGCCTGTTAGCAAACGAGCGGTGTATAAATTTTGCGGGTTTTGATATAAGGTTTTAGGATGGCCCGACTCTAATATTTGCCCATCCTTCAAAACTATCAGTTCATCGGCCATAGAAAGCACCTCGGCCGGGTCATGCGATACCATTATTACGGTCAGTCCTGTCTCTTTTACCACCTGCCTTATATCCTGCTGCAAACCTTCGCGAAAGGAGGTATCCACCTGGTTGAAGGGTTCATCCAGCAACAAAACTTCTGGCTTGGTTACCAATGCGCGGGCTATGGCTACACGCTGCTTTTCGCCACCACTTAAATAAGCAACTTGCTTATCAGATATGCGCTCAATGTTCAATTGCTTTAACACGCGTTGGGTGTTTTCTTCCTTGGCGACTACGTCTGTATTAGGTAAGAGCACTGCTATATTATCCCACACTTTCGCAAAAACGTTAAGGCCATCAGTATCCTGGGTAACCATACGCATAGCATCGTGTCCGGGTATCAGTTTTTCTTCCGGCCCCCAAATACGATCACCCTTAAATTGCACCTCCCCTTCATCCGGCGATAGCAATCCGTATAGCATTTTAAGCAAAGTGCTTTTACCACTTCCGCTCTCTCCTATTATGGCTGTAATTTTTCCCGGCGCGATAGTCAGGTTGGTTGGTTTAACACCGGCCGTTTGTTTGCCCAAATAAATTTTGCTGATGGATATGGCCTCAATAAAGGGAGTAGTCATGCGGTAAAGATAGGCACTAAAAAAGTCATGCCGAATTTATTTCAGCATGACTTGATATAATGAGGGCCCTGAATAAATTTCTTAAAACCCAAACGTAAATCCGAAAGAGAAATTCTTTAAACCCGCTTGTGCAGGGCTGTTCTCAAACATATCGTTAAAGTAGTATTTGGCAAATATGCCTCCACCACCATACCCTAAGCGCGCAAACGCACCATAGCGCATTTTGGTAAAATGATAGTCGTCGTCTATTTTTTGTTTGCCACGCTCAGCGCTTATTTGCTTAACGCGCCCCCCGGTTAAAATACCAATCTCCGGACCTGTTACAAACCTGAAGCGCCTGCCATTGGAAAATTCTTTTGTCCTGAACTCAAATGATAGCGGAATACGCAAATAGGTAGATGAGAAGCGGTTTTTGCTGAATTCAACATTATCCTGAATATAAGTTAATGATGTGCCGCCTTTTTGTATGGTTACATTTTCTTTCAGGCGGATGAGCGTCCAGTCGAAACCACCTGATATATACATTTTAAAATGATTGTTAAAGCGGTAACCAAACTGAACAAGGTCAAAACCTACGTTACTGGTTTTCCATGAGCGGTAACTTAAAAACTGGTTTTGAGGCGACAATGTAAAGCTGCCATTATCAATCAGCGTTGCCAAGCCTATATCAAACCTTGAAAAAGTAATACCAAAATTAAATCCCGGCGCTCCGGCCCTGGCTTTGCGCGCGCTGTCAACCTTAGCTTTCCTGTCGCCAAAGCTAAATGTAATAGCTCGCTTTTTTCTCACTGTAACTGTAGTGTCGGTTTTTATAATGGTAGAATCGTTTTTTGTAACGGTTGTTGTTGTGGTGGTAGTGGTAATAGTCTGTGCAAAGCCCATGCTTGCAGCCATAGCTATTATTGTGGTAATTAATAAGCGTTTCATATATATTGGTTATTTGTATTATGTGATTTCTATTGTTTCTTTATTTTAAAAATACCCAGGTTTACGCCGGTAACTCTTGACCCCTCGTCGTCATTGGCGTCAGTAAATTCTATCAGCTTATCTTCGCGTTTGTCAACGGCGGCAATTATAGTATTTATCAGCCCCCCTAAACCGTGGGCTCTTTTCTTCACAGCTGGTTTCTCCGTTACAGGCGCGTCTTTCACCGCGTCAAACGGTTTTTCAATATATTCAACCGAATTATCTGCCAACAAGCCTGTGCTTAGCGGAACATCATTGGCCGGTACGGCAGGTTGCAAAACCGGGGCTCTTTGCGCCGGGGCAACAGCTAAAACCGGTGCAGGTTTTTCTACTATCGCTTCGGGCAAAGCAATTGTTGTTTCTTGTGGCATCTGTTCAATGATCTGAGGTTTATTTAGACCGGAGCCTGTTTTTGTTTTAATACCGGCATCAATTACTTCTGCTAACCGATCCTTAACAATGCCAGCCGGAGCTCCAGACTCATTTACACCAGGCTGAGGGTTAAAAGGTTTTACGCGTTTAACCAATTTTACCGGATGTTGCTTTGTTTTTTCCTGCTGCTGATTAAAAAACCAAAGCGACACTGATGCAAGTACTATTACACTTGCTGCAATACTTAAATACGGTATTATTGAGCGTTTTGCCTTTTTACCGTTCAACTCGCGGTTAATGTTTTGCCATACTTCTGCTGATGGCTCAATTTCAAAGTCGCTCAACTTTGAATTAAATAATTGATCAAACTCCTTATCCTGCATTTCCATATCTTTTATCCTCCATTTTGATAACCATATCTTTTAAAATTGTGCGGGCCCTTGATAACTGCGATTTAGAAGCCCCTTCAGTTATACCCACCATTTCGCTTATTTCTTTGTGCGAGTAACCCTCAATGGCGTATAAGTTAAAAACCATGCGATAGTTCTGCGGTAGTTCCTGTATAAATCCCATCAGATCTTTAGCACTCAGTGTAGCTATCGCGGCAGCGTTAACCGATGGCTCATAACCCGAATCGATAACGTCCATCAGCTGCATCGATTTGTGGTACTTACGATGATATTCTATCGCGCTGTGTACCATTATCCGCCTAACCCATCCTTCAAAAGCACCTTCGCCGCGGTAGTCTTCAAGCTTTCTAAATACATTAATAAAGCCATTTTGCAACATATCCTCCGCTTCGGCTTTATCAGTGGCGTAACGCATGCACACGCCCAGCATTTTTGAAGCCAACAGCTTATACAGTATCTCCTGCGCTTTCCGCTCGCCCGCCCTACAGCGGGAAACTAATTCATCAATTGTGTAAGTTGGTTTCAATAATCTCATTTAATAGTATGATGAAACAAAAACGCAAATGGTTGCAGAGAAAATGAAATATTTTAATAAATATACCATATAATAAAAAGCCTCCTGAAAGCTTATGCACAGGAGGCCTTTATTTATGTGTTTTGTCTATTAAAAATGATAAAAAGGCTTTATCATTAAATAAACCACCACGCCACTTACAGTAACAAATAACCATATAGGGAAGGCCCAGCGCACAAGCTTTTTGTGCTTTTCAACCTGCATTTGCAAACCGCGATGGAAGCTCAGTAATATTAATGGCAAAACACCTGCCGCAAGTATAATGTGCGGTGTTAATATAACAAGGTATATGTTGCGTAGCGTACCATACTGTGTTATCTCATCGCCTAACACTTTACCATCGCCGTCTATATCGCCGTAAATGGTATCGCGCTGCATCAGATAATGAAAAAGAATGTATGACACCAGAAATATCGCCGACAAGCAAAAAGTCAAAATATTCAACCTTTTATGCACTGCAATATTACCTTGCTTAATGTAGTAAAGTGATACCAGCAGCAGCAAAGTGCAAGTGCCATTAATGAAGGCGTTCAGCATGGGCAAATAAGGTGTAAAAGCAGGCGTTACTGCCGGGCCGGGAATTATGTGACGGTTTAAAACAATCACTACCAGTATTACAACTACGGTTATGATAGCTACGAATCGGAATATAAATTTATCGGTCATTTTTCTTTAGATTCAAGAATCAAGATGCAAGAATCAAGACCCTTCTGTTCATGTTTTTTTATTACGAAAATTAAAAGTCAAGAGTTCTTAATTGATACCGAACCCATCTTGATTCCTGGTTCCTGATTCCTACCCTCTCAATAGAGCGGTTCCTCAACCTCACGTATCTCTTCGGCTATTAACACTTTTATCTCATCGTTTAATCGTGTTATATCCGCTATTGAAGCGCCGGAATAATAGCCCCTGATTCGTTTCTTTTTATCTATCAATATCAGTTTATCGCTATATATAAAACTTCCGTTGCCGGCGTCAACAGCGTTTACCAGGAAACCTTGCTTAGCCAAAGGATAGATCTGACTGGTATCACCGGTAAGGAACATCCATTTTACCCCGGCGGGATTAAACCTTTTGGCATACTTCTTTAAAACTGCCACCGGGTCGCGCTGCGGATCAACCGTTATAGATACAAACGAGACAAGCTTGTTCTTTTTGTAGGTATCAAGCAGTGCCTTTAAATTAGCGTTGGTGGTTTCGCAAACACCTGTGCAGTTGGTGTAAAAAAAGTTAGCTACAAAAATATTGCTGTCAAGACTTTTACCGGTAACCGCGCGTCCATCCTGATCCGTCAGTTTAAAATCGGGCAGTTGGTGATAAATGGTATCCGGAATAAACTTTCCGTGAAATTTATGCCCGGTTTTGGCTACCTGTTTAGGGCCGTAAACAGGCAAAGGTTTGTACCTGTTTTTGCCTTTTGCGGTAAGTAAATAATATAAAAATCCCGGTAGCGCTAATATCACTACCAGGATCAATATTTTTTTTACCAGGCTGATTTTCATTCAGGCACTACTACACCTCTCAACCCAATCCAGTGGTGGCTCTCGTTAGTAAGCACCAGGATCAAACCGATGATGAATAGAATAGGCACAATTATAGAATAAACCAAACCCACTTTTTCAAACTTTAAGTGCATAAAGTAAGCTACAATGTAAAATGCTTTAGCCAGTGTTAAAACTATATAAATTGGATTAGCTACGCTGATGCTGAATACGTGTTGCGGCACGCAGTAAAGTGCTATAAAGAATTCGATAACTGTTATTCCCAGCAATATGAAAAACACTCTCCATATTTTTTTGGCGGTCATTCCTTCGCCATGCTCATGGTCGTGATCGTGGCTTGTAACGTCTGTATGTGATGACATAATATATATCTGTTATATTGTTATACTAAATAGAAAAAGGTAAATACAAATACCCAAACCAAATCCACAAAGTGCCAGTAAAGGCCAACTTTCTCGATCATCAAATAGCTTCCGCGTTTTTGATAAGTACCGGCCAACACGTTAAGCGTGATAACAATGTTGATTATAACACCGCTAAATACGTGGAAACCGTGGAAACCCGTAATGGTGAAGAAAAGGTTGGCAAAAGCCTGCGCAGCTGTTTTTTGCGCATCTAAGCCAACGCCTGGAGCTTCGTTAAAGAATTCTTTTAAGGTATGCTCATTACCTGGTATGCTTGCCCACCAAAAGCCTTCATGATGTAAGTGTGTCCACTCTAAAGCCTGGCAACCCAGGAACATAAAGCCGCCGATGATCGTAAATATCATCCACATAACCACTTCTTTTTTAGAGTTACGGTGGCCCGCCTCAACGGCTAATACCATGGTAACCGAACTCATGATAAGGATAAACGTCATGATACCCACAAAAACAAGTGGATAACCGCTATCTACCAAACCCGGTACTGACTGGAAAACCTTGTCGGCAGCCGGCCAGGTAGGCATGCTGAAACGAAGAGCGCCGTATGATATAAGTAAGGAAGAAAAGGTAAAGGCATCCGATAAAAGGAAAAACCACATCATCATTTTACCGTACTCAACCTTAAACGGAGAATGCCCGCCTGCCCATGGGGTTGTTTTTATTTCATCAATGTTTGATACTGCTTCGCTCATTTGTAGTTTAGCTATGAAATTGTTATTAATGTTGGTTCAAAAGTAAAAAAACATACAGATAAATCCATATAATATCGACAAAATGCCAAAAAATACCTGACATCTGCATGTTGTATAAGTTCTTCACCTGTGGCTTGTTGCGGTAGCTGCCCGAAAGCGTTATGCCCAGCAATACCAGTCCGGCCAGAATGTGTATTAAATGTGTAACTGTAAACGCGTATATAAACGACTGCGCCGCATTTGGGTTTATAAAATAAACGCCCATTTTCACCAATTGCGACCATGCGTAAAACTGTAAAGCAAAAAATCCTATCCCCAATAAAATGGTTAACCACAGAAAAAGGCGTTGCTTACCAAATTGCAAGCGTTTTGCCGCTGTTGAAGCCATAAACAAGGTGATGCTACTCAGTATTATTACAGCTGTACTGTACATAAACGCGTCGGGTAGCTGCATATCAAGCGCCTTGCCACTCTTGCTACCGCCAACGTACACTATAAAACCGCTGGTAAGCGCTGCAAAAAACATAAATGATGTGAATATGAATATACACATATTGAATTTTTTAGCGCCGAGGTTTAATTTATCTTCTTGTTGTATCTGAGCCATCATCATCTCACTTTCCTATAAAATCAAATAAAAACATTAATTGTACTACCGGCAGCCAAAAAAATGAACCAAACATCAGTTTCCTGGCTTCGGGTATTTGCCGTGTACGCAGCAGCATAATTGCCTGGTACAAAAATATCAGGCTGCAAATTAAGGATACACCACCCACATAATACCCACCGTATCCTAAAATAGTGGGTAACAAACTTACGGGTACCAATATTACGGCAAATATAACAGTAATTATTGCGCTGCCCGTATCCCTGTTTCCGGTAGGTAATAAACGGAAACCCGCTAATTTGTAATCATCATCCAACACCCAGGCAATTGCCCAAAAATGCACAAACTGCCATACAAATTGTATGGAGAACAGCACTAGCGCTATCTCGTCTATACGGCCATTAGGCTGTCCTGCCACATAACCAATCAGCGCAGGAAATGCTCCGGGGAAAGCGCCCACGAAAACTGATATAGGCGATTTTCTTTTCAACGGTGTATAGGCAAAAGCATACAGCAAAATTGAAAAAACTGATAGCAAACCCGTAAGTAGGTTAAGCGTACCTAAAAGATAGGTGCCTGCTATACCCATACCCAAGCCCAACACCAAACCCTGCCCGGTAGTCATACGTCCGGCGGGCATGGGGCGGTCCTTGGTGCGCTTCATCAGTTTATCCAGATCAACCTCTATAACTTCATTAAAACTGTTAGCGGCCGCGGTCACTAAAAACCCACCTATAATCAGCTTTATCCAGTTTATCCACATGGTTGAACTGTACAATGATCCCCAGGTGTTACCGCCATTTGCCTTTACAGCTATAATAAAAGATATAGATGCCGAGAACACAACCAAAAAGGTGAGCCTGAATTTTATGAGCTTTGAAAAATCGCTAAACTTCATTGACGCCCCCCGTGTAAACTTGCCGAGCGAAATAAATTCAGCAGCAAATAAAATTGCGCTCCAAATAACAAACTTGCCAAAACAATATGGCTGGCCTGCGCCACCGGCGGCAGAGCCAGGTAGGCTAATGCTATACCTGTAACAATCTGTAATACCACCATCAGAAACGTGAAACTCATTATCTGTTGTTGTATGGAGTGCCTGTTAAACCCCCGGCGTATTAAAATATATAGAATAAGGTTTATCGCGAGTACCAGCAAAGCCAGGTCGCGGTGATCAGTAAAAATTTTACCGGCGTTGGTTATCCATGTAGCGCGGTATCCATCCTGCAAGCGCGTGGCAACCGCGTCAATGCGTTCGCGCACTTCGGTTCCGAATGTTATCTGCACAACAGACAAGATCAGTGCTGCTATAGTAATGATGTAAGTTATAGTGTTAACACGCAGGGCCGGCCGACCGCTTGCACGGGCCAAATGGTAAGTAGCTATGCATATGGCCAAAATAGCCAGCGCTAATAACAAGTGCACCGTTATTATCCACGCCACCAGGTTGGTTGATACTACTATTGATCCAAGCCACGCCTGAAAGCCGATCAATACCAGGTTAAAAACGCTCAAAAATGGAATTAGCTTGTTTTTGTCTGCATAGGTAAAGGAATAAACAGCGGTAAGCAATAAAAATATTCCTGACACAGCGCCAATTAAGCGGTTAACATACTCCGTCCAGGTGCGGGCGACATTAAACTCTTCGGGAACCAATATTGATCTGTCTTCGCGCAGGCGCTTTGCAAGGTCAGAATAACCAAAAACGTCTAAAGTATTAGCAAAACGCTGATTTTTAGCCATACGGCCATCAACATATTTTTGCTTGTAATTGTCGGGCAACTGATCGGCACTAACCGGTGGGATAAACCTGCCAAAACACTTCGGCCAGTCGGGGCATCCCATTCCGGAGCCCGTGCTACGCACAACGCCGCCCGCAAGTATCAATATAAAAAGCAGTATAATGCTGAAAAGATTGATTCTCTGAAATCTATGCTTGGCGGTGGTTTTGTGCATCTAAGTATCTTAAAAAATTAGGGTACCTGTTTATGGAAATTACTCCGGTACAGATACCCTAAAAGAATCAGATCAGTAAATTATTATTTTACTTCTTCGTTAGCTTTTTGTGTATTTGTCCATTTACTAAGTTCTTCTAAACCTGCAGGATTATCTTCAAAATCATGCGGAACGTTTGAACTCATTGTTTGCGATAGCGGAGTGGTTTGCATTATGTAATCCTCTTCGGCACCCGGCTTGCTGTAATCATATGGCCAACGATAAACCGAAGGTATCTCGCCATGCCAGTTACCATGGAAATGCTCAATAGGAGCTGTCCACTCAAGCGTGTTAGCTTGCCATGGATTTTGCACCGTCTTTTTACCCCAGAACATAGAGTGAATAAAGTTGTAAAGGAATGCAACCTGCGCCAGTGCAGATATAATAGCAGCCCAGGTAATAAACATATTAACTGATAACCAGCGTTGCATAGAAACAAACTCTGTAAACTGATAGTAACGACGAGGTACACCATCAAGACCCATAAAGTGCATTGGGAAAAACACCAGATAAGCACCAATAAAGGTTAACCAGAAATGCAGGTAACCTAATTTGTCGTCCATCATGCGGCCGAACATTTTAGGGAACCAATGGTAAACACCGGCAAGCATACCAAATATTGCTGCCGAACCCATTACAAGGTGGAAGTGAGCTACCACAAAGTAAGTATCGTGCAGGTTGATATCCAGAGCGGCGTTGCCCAGGAAGATACCTGTTAAACCACCAGAGATAAAGAATGACACCATGCCGATAGCGAACAACATAGCAGGGGTGAACCTGATGTTACCGCGCCATATGGTAGCCAGCCAGTTAAAGGTTTTTACTGCCGATGGTACCGCGATGATCAACGTAGTGATCATGAACACACCACCAAGAAACGGATTCATACCTGTTACAAACATATGGTGACCCCATACAATAAACGATAATACTGTAATACCGATCAATGAATAAACCATTGCGTGGTAACCAAAGATAGGCTTGCGTGAGTTTACCGACATAACCTCTGAAGAGATACCCATGGCCGGCATAATTACAATGTACACCTCAGGGTGGCCCAGGAACCAGAACAAGTGCTGAAACAATATAGGGCTACCGCCTTCGAACGGCATTACTTGTCCCTGCACAACAATGTCCGACAAATAAAAGCTGGTGCCGAAACTGCGGTCGAATATTAACAATACCACACCGGCAACTAATACCGGGAATGATAACACACCCAAAATAGCAGTTAAGAAGAAAGCCCAGATAGTTAAAGGCATTTTCCAAAGGTCCATACCTTTTGTACGCATGTTTAATACTGTACTTACGTAGTTGATGCCACCCATTAATGATGAAGCGATGAAGCACACCATACTAATCAACCACAACGTCATACCCATACCCGAGCCTTTCATTGCGGTGGGCAATGCTGATAAAGGTGGATATATTGTCCATCCCGGACCGGCTGGGCCTTTCTGGATGAAGAATGATGAAAGCATGATAACGCAGGCCGTAAAGAAAAACCAGTATGATAACATGTTCATGAACGGCGAAGCCATATCACGCGCGCCTACCTGTAATGGTATCAATAAGTTACTGAAAGTACCGCTCAAACCGGCTGTTAATACAAAGAATACCATGATGGTACCGTGTATAGTAACCAATGAGAGATAAAACTCCGGATCAAGGCGACCTTCAGGAGCAAAACGACCCAATAGTGTTTCCAATAAAGGAAATGCTCTATCAGGATAAGCTAACTGGATCCTGAATAATACTGACAGTATCATAGCGATAAAGGCCATAGTAATACCCGTTATCAGGAATTGCTTAGCGATCATTTTATGATCCTGACTGAAAATGTATTTTGTTAAAAAAGTGTCTTTATGGTGATGCTCGTGACCTTCTTCGTGATGTGCTACCCCGTGATCGTGAACTGCTAATGTTGACATACTCGCTAATTAATTGTTTAACGCTAACCTGTTTGTAGAAATATTATTGTTTTTAACCTCGGCTAATTTCAACTCCGTTCTTAAAGCCGGGGTTAATAAAGGTTGTTGCTTGGCTAACCATTGGGTGTATTCGGCCTCGCTAACTACACGCACAATTTTTTGCATGTTATAGTGGCTGGCTCCGCATATTTTGTTGCAATAAACCAGATATTCAAATTTAGGGTCATCCAATTTATTACGCATCTCTTGCGTGGTAAGTGTTGGTGTAAATTTAAAATACGTTGGTAAACCTGGTACCGCGTTTAACTGAACCCTGAAGTGTGGCATATAAACGCTATGAATAACATCCAGAGCAAAAATGTTCAGACGCACCGACTTGTTAACCGGAATAACCAATGTATCTGCCGCCAAATCATCCATACTGTTCTTATCGGTGTAATCAATACCCATTTTATTGGCACCACCAACTAATTTATAGTTCTTCTTGCCTAACAAACCGTCAGGGCCGGGGTACCGCAGATCCCATTGAAACTGCTTACCGGTAATATCAACATTAATTGAAGCCGGCTGGCCTTTGGCATCAGCACTGTTGGTTACTTCCTGCCAGGTAAAGAATCCGAAAATTACAAGTACTGTTAAAACAATAGCCGGAATAATTGTCCAAACCTTTTCAATGGTATTATTGTGAGGTAAAAAGTACGCTCTGCGTTTTGATGAATGCTTGTATACAAATAAGAATGTGAAAAGCAATATCTGTGTAACTACAAACACTATAAAAGTGATAACGGTAGTAGTCCAGAACATGCTATCTATCTTCACCCCATGAACTGAAGCAGCATCGGGTAATAACATCTTGCCCTGTACCGAAAACGACCAGTAAGTTCCAACCGCACCCGCTATAAGGAAGACAATACAAATAATAGCCATTAAGTTGTTCCAGTTAATGCCCGCTTTGCCTTGTATCTTCTGGCTCAGATCATACACCTTTAAAATTTTGCCAATGACAGCTATCGCTATACATGCCAGCACAAAAAGCAATATATAGTAGCTCACGCTTAACCAGTCAACACCCGGCTTTTCTGCGGCAGCTGTCGCAGTGCCTTGCGCCATCAACAGGTTTGTGCCGGTAAGCATCAACACAGCAAACAGCGAAAGCATTTTTTTAGAAGTTATTACTTTATTGAATCCCATTGTAATTAGTAGTTTGGTATTCTGTTTTTGTTGCAAATTTAACAATATATTATATGTGATGATGTAAGCTCTCCTGAAGGAACGGGTGGTTCTTTGGCGCTAATGCCTTGAACTTGCTTAGAGCGGTAAAGAACAAGAACGCAAAAAAACCGGCAAAACCTATAAACGTTCCCACCTCTATCCATAAAACAGCTGTAAACCATTCAGAAAAATGCTCAACGGTACCCGGCATTATCATTTGGAAATAATCAAACCAGTGGCCGATGATCAAAATAATACAAGCTGCCTTTAAAATACTGGTTGAGCGTTTTGAATCGCGTGCCATCAGCACAAGCAATGGTGTTAAAAAGTTTATTACTATGCTTAGCCAGAACCACGGTTTAAAATCGGGCTCCCATCTTTTGTAGAAATAAGCAGTTTCCTCAGGTATGTTGGCATACCAGGTTAGCAAGAACTGTGCAAACCACAGGTAAGTCCAGAACACTGAGAAACCAAATATTAACTGGCCCATATTGTGCAGGTGATCCTGCGTTACCCATTGCAGATAGCCTTGGTTACGTAAATAAATGATAATCAATGTCATGGTTGCTAAACCGCTAACCCAAAGGGCAGCAAAGTTATACCAACCAAACATGGTTGAGAACCAATGTGCCTCTAACGACATTATAACATCAAAAGCAAATACCGGGATAGTGAAACCAAATATTACCAGGAATACGCAAGCCAGTTTAAAGCTCTTGTCGTAATTTGACATGCCGGCCAGTTCATCCTCATTGGTTGAATACTTAACAAACAAGCGGCTTAATAATATATAAGCTAATAAAAAGCCTATAACGCGCGCTAAAAAGAACCCTAAATTTAAATAGCCCGATTTGCCTGCAATAAGTGCATCAAAATGCTCACCCGGCTCAGTTATACCGTGCTGTCCCCATATCTTATACAGATAAGGCGCAACAACTTCATGGCCCTCTTCGTTAACAATAGTATGGGTAAAAGTTAGGCCCGCAACTATAACAATAACCAGTATGATGGCCGGTATAGGTAATATCTTTATAAACGCGTGTGGAATCCGCAGGATAGAAGCGGACCAGCCAGCCTGAGTTACATACTGAACAGCGCAAAAGAATGCACCGGCCAAAGAAACACAGGTAGTGTAGTAAGCCATCAGCAATAAGTTAGAAAACGTTCGCTCAACCTGTCCGGTAAGGAAACCAAGTGCAATCACTACAACACCTATAGTAATGGCAGCAAGGCTCCAGGTTTTTGCTTTGCCCCCAAACTCAAACTGTTCGTCAAAATTATTATGAGTCTTCATCAAATTTATTTCTTATAAGTTTTGTAAATGGTGAACATACATTACAACTTTCCAGCGCTCTTCAGGAGCCAGTTGCGATGCGTAAGACCCCATTGCGTTTAGACCGTAAGTTATTGTATGATAGATCTTGCCATCACTAAGTTCTTTCATTGTTCCACCACGCGATGACTGCCCGGTTGAGTAGCTCGGAGGAGGCGGAAAGCCGTGCTTTACAACTTCGCCATCGCCTGCACCCTTTATACCATGGCAGGGTGAGCAGAAAGTAACGTATAGTTTTTCACCTTCGGCTAAAGTTTTTGCGTTTGCAGGCAGCGGATTTACAATGCCTGTTGCGGCAGCTGCATATCCTTCGTTACCATTAGGAAAATCAAAACGGGTAAAGCCTATCGGCGTAGTACCTGCAGGAGGCAACTGCGCTGTTTTTCCATCTTTAAATTGCTCATTCTTCTGATCAGGATCATATGCAATGTGCTCATACATATTGGGTGCGTACTCCCATCCGGTGTTTTCCTTGTCGTTACAAGAGGTGGTTACCACCGATGCAACAACAGCAACAACCGCTGTTCCCAATATTTTATACTTATTCATAGCTAACATATTTTCTGGTGTTATGCTTAACTTCAACTGCTCCTGCTTCTTTTAATATATTTGTGATATCCTCGTGCGACACATTTCCTTTAGCATCAATTGCTATTACAAAACGGTCATCAGTTGCTCTAAGATCCATTACCCTTGGCGCTCTGCCCGGGAAAAGGTGCGTGGCGTAAAAGAACGTAAATGCCATACCGAAAGCGGTAAATAGTACTGTCCATTCAAACGTGGCCGGCACAAAATCCGGAATCGCGAAATATGGCTTGCCGCCAATGTTCATAGGCCAGTCGTGTACCAAACAGTAATAAATTATACTGAAGATAACGGTACCGCCTAAGCAGCCGAACATGAATGCCGCATAACCCAGACGCGACTCTTTCACGCCTAACTTGGCGTCAATACCATGTATTGGCATTGGGGTGTATACATCATAAATAGGGATACTATTTTTCTGTAACTTATCAATCCCGTGCATCATCACATCCGGATCGTCAAAAAGTCCTAATATATATTTAGTGCTGCTCATTGTTATGCGTTTTCGTATTTTTCTAAATCTACTGTATCGTAAGGGATCAATGAATCTTTATAGTATTGAACCTGTACAGGATCAAGATGACCTTCTTCGATTTGTTTCTTTTTAGCCTGCTCGCTTGATGATTTCAGTAACAGTTTCACTTCGGCCATTGCTATTGAAGGCAACACCCGAAGGAACAACAGGAACAATGTAAAGAACAAGCCTATTGACCCAATAAATACACTTACATCTACCCATGTTGGATAGAACATTGCCCAACTCGACGGTATAAAGTCGCGATGTAATGAGGTAACGATAATTACGAAACGCTCAAACCACATCCCAATGTTTACAATGATAGAAAGTACCCATGCCATGGCAATGTTGGTACGGATCTTTTTAAACCACATTACCTGGGTCATCAGGATGTTACAGCCATACATCATACAGCCTGCCCACCAGAACGGACCGGTAAAACGGTTAAGGAAAGTGTATTGCTCGTACTCGCCGCCTGAATAGTAAGCGATAAAGAACTCCGTTAAATAAGCCACACCAACAATAGAGCCTGTTACCAGGATGATCTTGTTCATCGATTCGATGTGGAACATAGTAATATAGTTTTCCAACCCTAACACCTTACGGGTTACCAGCAACAGTGTTTGCACCATAGCGAAACCCGAGAAGATAGCTCCGGCAACGAAGTAAGGAGGGAAAATTGTTGTGTGCCAGCCCGGCTCTAAGGATGTAGCAAAGTCCATTGATACGATGGTGTGTACCGAAAGTACCAGTGGTGTTGAAACACCCGCCAATATTAATGATACAGTTTCAAAACGCTGCCATGTTTTTACTGAGCCTGTCCAACCGAATGAACAGATAGAATAAATTCTGCGGCGAAGGCCTGTAGCGCGGTCACGTATGCTGGCGATATCAGGTAATAAACCTATGTACCAGAATACTAATGAAACCGAGAAGTAAGTTGATATCGCGAATACGTCCCATACCAGTGGTGAGTTAAAGTTAACCCACAAACCAAACTGGTTTGGTAGCGGCAGAGGCCAGTAAGCCAACCATGGCCGGCCCATGTGTGATACTACGTAAGTAGCGGCGCAAATTACCGCGAAGATCGTCATCGCCTCGGCAGAACGGTTGATTGAGTTACGCCAGTTTTGACGGAACAGCAATAAAATTGCCGAGATAAGCGTACCGGCGTGACCAATACCTACCCACCATACGAAACCGGTGATGTCCCAGGCCCAGCCAACTGTTTTATTCAAACCCCATGATCCGATACCGAACCAAAAGGTCCAGCTAACTGCAAACACCCACAACAGGGCGCCTAAAGCGGATACAATGAAACCTATCCACCAGGCTTTGTTAGGTGCATTTTCAACAGGCGAAAGAACATCGGTAGTTATTTTGGCGTAGGTAATATTTTCGCCGGTAATTAACGGTTCTCTTATTATTGATTCTTTATGAGATGCCATACTTTATATATAATAATGATAGCTTAAGCTTCTAATTCAAATGTGTTTCTAACTTTTGCCTGGTAACCGATACCCGCTTCAACGTTAAATTCTTCAAGCACATAGTAAGTTCTTTCGCTCTTCAGTGCTTTTGACACTGCCGAATTAGGATCATTACGGTTACCGAAAATAATAGCGTTAGCAGAGCAGGTTTGCTGACAGGCCATTTTGATATCGCCGTCTTTAACAGGGCGCTTTTCAATTTTAGCTTTAAGCTTACCGGCTTGTATTCTTTGGATACACATTGAGCATTTCTCCATAACACCACGAGAACGGGTAGTTACGTCAGGGTTTAACACTAACTGCGTATGCTCGTTGTTCAAATAGTTATCAAAACGCGAATCGTTCCAGTAGTTGAACCAGTTAAAGCGGCGTACTTTGAACGGACAGTTGTTAGCGCAGTAACGTGTACCAACGCAACGGTTGTAAGCCATGTGGTTCAAACCTTCTGATGAGTGAACTGTAGCTAATACCGGGCAAACAGTTTCGCACGGAGCGTGGTCGCAGTGCTGGCAAAGCATTGGCTGGTGTACAACCGATACATTACTGATGTCTTCTAAGTGAGCAATTTCAGTTTCCTCGGTTATACCTTTACCTTTTTCGTTGAAGGTATAATAGCGGTCAATGCGGATCCAGTGCATTTCGCGGCGGCGGCGAACTTCGTCACGACCAACAACAGGGATATTGTTTTCGGCGCTGCAAGCTACCACACAGGCACCGCAACCGGTACAAGCGTTTAAGTCGATGGCCATAACCCAATCATAGTTAGGACGGGTATATTCATCCCATAAACTATAATCTTTATGTCCTTCGTGATGGCCAACCGCGTGTGCCGGGTTTTTAACAAACTCTGCAAGGCTGGTTTCGCGCACTATGTTACGACCCTCAATTGAGTGGTGTGTTTGTGTTTGGGCTAATTGAATGTTATCGCCGGTAGATTTAACATTAGCAATAGTAGTAGTCTGGAAAGTACCGTTACGCAAGCTATAGAAAGGGAAAGCATTTTTACCTACTCCGCTTTCAATTACAGCGCCACCACTTGTGCGGCCGTAACCTACAGCTACTGACACTGTTCCAACTGCCTGGCCCGGCTGCAATAAAGCAGGCAACGCAATTGAGTATCCGTTGGCATCAATAACCACTACATCGCCTTCTACCAAACCTAAACGCTTCATGTCGTTTTGAGACAGGGCTGCAAAGTTGTCCCAGGTAACTTTTGATACCGGATCTGGCAGCTCCTGTAACCATGGGTTGTTGGCGTGCTTACCATCGCGTATAGCTGAAGTTTGGTATAACTGTAGCTCCAACTTATCGCCGGTGCCAGCTAACTGACTGCTTTGACTTAACACTTTCTGTGCTACGCCATTCAGATCAAAGCTAAATGCATATACGCCTGCTGGTTTATCGGCGGCTTTTATAAATCCTGTTTGCAATACACTTTCCCATCCGGCCTGGCCTGAAAGACCTGCTAACGGAAGTATTCTTGTGCTCCAAACATTCCTTACATACGTATAATAGTTATTAACCGCGTTTGATGACCATAACAACAGGCTTTGTTCAGCCTGACGGGTATCATAAACCGGGTTAATGGTTGGTTGCATTACTGTGTAGTAACCTTCAATAGCGCTGTCATCACCCCATGATTCTAAATAGTGGTGATTAGGTGCAATTACGTTACATATTGCAGATGTTTCGTCTTTTGTATCAGAGAACGATACCCGTACCGGAACTTTTTCAATAGCTTTTGCTAACGCTGCACCTTGATAAAAATCGTAAACCGGGTTAGCATTCAGGAAGAATACCGCGCCAACTTCGCCGCGTTTAACCTCGTTGATAAACTCAACTAATTCAGCGTCGTTACCTGCATATTGTCTTGAATTATTATCCAGATCAATTGTTGTACCGTAGCTACCTAATATTGAGTTGATAGCATTAACCAGTATTTGTGTAGCTACATCATTTGAACCTGCAACTACCAATGAGCGGCCTTTAGCGGCAACCAATTCTTTAGCAACAACGGCTATAGCGTTATTAGCAGCCTTATTCTCTAATGCTTTGCTGCCCGGTAAGGTAGTGCCCGAAATTGCATTGTAAAGATTAACCAAAGCAACACCTTCTTCAGATGGTTTTAACGCGATGCGCACATCAGCGTTGGTGCCTGTTAAGCTCATGCCTGTTTCAAACTGGATGTGGCGAGACATTTTCTTCTCTTCCAGTGCTTTGGCAGCGCGCTTTGAAACGTATTGGCGGGTAAACTCTTCGCCTGATATCCAGGTGCCTAAAAAGTCGGCGCCGAAGCTTACAATAACATCAGCTTTATCAAAGTTATAATGTGGCACTACGGCTTTACCAAAGCTATTTTGGTTAGCCTGAATAATACCAGTATATGATACTGCATCATATGTTACATGTTTTGCAGTAGGATAAGCAGCAATAAAATCAGCAATTACGCTTAAAGTTGAAGGGCTTGAAATGGTTGAAGATACGATACGGATCTTAGTACCGGCATCAACAGTTTTAGCAAGCTCTAATATAACATGGTCGTCAACAGTGCTCCAAGTAACTTCAGAACCATTTATAGAGGCGCTTTTTACACGCTTAACGTCATATAGATCAAGCACCGAAGCCTGAGCCTGAGCACTCAATCCACCTCTCGAAAGAAGGTCATTTGGATTACCTTCTACTTTTATCGGTCTGCCTTCGCGGGTTTTAACCATAATGGCCGAACCTTCGTAGGTTGATACATAGTAGTTGGCAACACCGGGCGTAATTTCTTCCGGTTTAATTAAATATGGGATGGATTTGTGTACAGGTACCCTTTGGCAAGCTGCTAACGTAACCGCGCCAACGCCAAAACCTACCGCTTTTAAGAAATCGCGGCGAGGAGTTTTACCCTTCAGGCCTTCGCCGGACAAAACATCTTCAATTGGAATAGGCTCCGCAAATTCGTTTTTATTTTTCTCAACAAATTCCGGGGTTCGGGTTAGTTCTTCTACACCTTTCCAGTATTTTTTATTGCTATCCATTTAAGCTGTAATATAAAACTGTAATGCTCTAAATTCTATCTGTATATTAATAATGGCACTTGCCGCACTCAATACCGCCTAATAAAGCCACGGTTGGCTTTTTGCCTTTTTTAATCTCATCATGAGCGGCTAACACCTGGTCGTAATAAGCGCTGCCTTTGCTGTTAACTTCAGTACGTTTGTGGCACTGGATACACCATTTCATGGTAAGCGGGCTGTATTGCTTAACCTCAGGCATGGTCTCGATAGGACCGTGGCAGGTTTGGCATTTAATGCCGCCAACAGTAGTATGCTGCGAGTGGTTAAAGTAAGCCAGGTCTGGCAGGTTGTGTATACGCACCCATTGTATAGGGCGGGCTTTGGTACTATCGTATTTAGCAGTTGCCGGGTCGTAACCCAAAGCAGTATATATTTTTTGTATCTCCTGCGATGGTTCTTTTGCATCTAAAGCTCTGTCAATTGTTTTGTGGCAGTTCATACAAACATTTAGCGATGGTATGGAGGCATTTTTTGATTTGAATGCGCCGGTGTGGCAATACTGGCACTCAATTTTCATGATGCCGGCATGCAACTCATGCGAATATTTGATAGGCTGGGTTGGCTGATAACCGCTGTGAACGTCCGTGTTCCACATAATGTTCCACGACCAGCTTGCTATGCCTAAGGTACCACATAACAGGATGAAGAAAACCAGTTTCTTGTTTTTAGCCATCCTTTTTATTGTAGCAAAACGGTCAATATGCTCAGTTTCTACTTCCTCGGCGTCAAGCACAACACCTTTTTTAGCAATAACGGTTTCAAGCGTACCAATAACCCTGTTTAATACCAGGATAATGATAAATGCGAGGATAATTACGCCAATAAGACCAAAAACAACTAAGTCGCTTGGACCTTGATCGGCTACTGCTGCACCGGCTGCGGGACCAGCGGTTTTTTTACCTTCTTCTAATTTTTTGTAGCCGTCACGTACATAAGCAATAATGTCTGCCGCGTCTGCATCAGTAATACTTGGGAAGGTAGGCATGCCGGCCTGACCAAACTCATCGTAAATCTTAATAGCCTTAGGATCTTTAGCTGCAATTAGCGCCTGGTTGTTTTGTATCCAATGCGTTATCCATTTGTCATCGGTGTCTTCTGTTAACAGCTTACCCAATGCAGGGCCGGTCATACGCTTATCTAAAGCATGGCAAGCGTTACAGCCACTGTTTTTAAATAAAGCCTCCCCTTTTGCAGGGTCCCCTTGCGCTTTAACAGAAAATCCCAAAACGGCCAAACATAACGCAAGTAAAACCGGTTTAGTGAATTGTTTAAAAATCAATGAGATGCTTCTCATAAAGTTGTATTGTGCTAAATAGTTTATTTTTTATGTATTAAAACTGCCGAAAGAAGCCACTTTTACGCAATTTTTCAGCCACAAAAGTATAATTTATTAAATAATCGCTGACAAATAAATGACAGTAATAACTAATTTATAATCTTTCTAAATAAATGAAATTATTGTAATTTTTATAACCAATTGTTGCAATTATTTACAATTACATCAGTTCAATTTAAATCTATTGTTATTGTCCTAATATCCACGCAAATATCAATGGCGCTACAATGGTTGCATCAGACTCCACGATAAACTTTGGTGTATGTATATCTAATTTACCCCAGGTAATTTTCTCGTTCGGCACCGCTCCTGAATACGAACCGTAAGATGTTGTTGAATCAGATATCTGGCAGAAATAGCTCCAGAAAGGTATTTCCGGCATCTCCATATCCTGGTAAAGCATAGGCACAACGCATATCGGGAAATCGCCTGCAATGCCGCCACCAATCTGGAAGAACCCTATGCCCTTGCCTGATGAGTTTTTAACGTACCAGTCGGCCAGCCAGGCCATGTATTCAATACCACTTTTCATGGTAACGGCCTTTATTTCATTCTTTATTACGTATGATGCAAAAATGTTACCCATGGTTGAGTCTTCCCAGCCCGGTACCACAATAGGCAGGTTCTTTTCGGCAGCGGCCAGCATCCATGAGTTTTTTGGGTCTATCTCGTAGTACTGTTCCAGCACACCGCTTAACAGCATTTTATACATGTATTCGTGCGGAAAGTAACGTTCTCCGGCATCGTCTGCATCTTTCCAAAGCTTGTGGATATGTTTTTGCAAGCGGCGGAAAGCTTCTTCTTCGGGTATACAGGTATCGGTTACACGGTTGTAGTGGTTCTCCAAAAGATCCCACTCATCCTGCGGACTAAGATCGCGGTAATTAGGTACGCGCTTATAATGCGAATGCGCCACCAGGTTCATAATATCCTCTTCAAGGTTAGCGCCTGTACACGATATGATATCTATTTTACCCTGGCGGATCATCTCGGCCAGTGATATGCCCAGCTCGGCGGTGCTCATGGCACCCGCAAGTGTCACCATCATTTTACCGTCTTCGGTAAGGTGTGTTTCATAACCTTTAGCTGCGTCCATCAACGCGGCAGCATTAAAATGCAGGTAGTTTTTCTCAATAAACTGAGAGATGGGTCCTTTGGTAGTGCTCATTATCCTTCAAATTTGATTGCCGCAAAAGTAGGTATTTTGGCGGAAAGAGGGATTTGGTTTTTTTAAATGATAAACGCTTTTGATGGGCGGCCGGCTCACAGGGGCTCAGGGTAGCTCACCCCGGCTCTGAGCCACCTCTAGCTATCAGGCAAACAGCAGAAGCACCTGCCCCTTCTCTACTTTATCGCCCGGGTTTATCTTAACTGTTTTTACAACAGCGTCAGCGGGGGCCTTGATAATGTTTTCCATTTTCATGGCCTCCAAAATCAGCAGATTATCTCCTTTATTTACCGCGTCGCCCTCTTTAACAAAAATACGCAGCACCAATCCCGGCATTGGAGCTTTAAGTTCGCCTATCCTGGCGCTGTTTAAATTGCTCAGGCCCATTTTATCCAGCAGAAGATCAAATTGATCTTTTGCCGATACGCTGTACAGGTTATTATTAACTCGTATTTGCGCCGTTTTTAGTCCGCTGTCAAAGCTAACCAGTTCGGCATTGTAAGATTGTAAGTCGTTAATAACATGCCAGGCAGAAGGCCCGGTCTTGCTTACATCGGGGTTAACATTCTTGTTATTGATAGCGATACCATCAGTGCTCTCTTCAATAGTGTACTTATGAGAATTATTTACGCCAATCTCCACCATACATCTATTGGGTTAAAACGTATTGCACCAGATTAGCACCCATCCGTAGCGCTTTAAGCCGGGCTTCCTGCGAGTCGCCGGCGTATGTACCAAGGTCTTCCCATCCGTTACCCAGATCGCACTCAAACGAGTAGAAACATACCAACCGGCCCTTGTAGATCAGGCCGAAACCTTGAGGGCGTTTACCATCATGCTCGTGTATTTTAGGCAAGCCTGTCGGGAAACTATATTTTTGGTGATAAACAGGATAATTAACCGGCAGCTCAACAAAATCAAGTTCGGGAAATACCTTTTTCATTTGCGGGCGAATAAACTTATCTAAACCATAATTATCATCAATATGCAAAAAACCGCCGCCTGTTAAATATTTTCTTAGATTTTTCGCTTCCTGGTCAGAGAATATAACGTTACCATGCCCTGTCATAAAAACAAACGGATAACTAAACAGCTGTGCGCTGCCTGGTTCAACTATATCATCCTCCCTGTCAAAATTCGTTTTCAAATTCTCATTGCAAAACTTAATAAGGTTGGGCAAGGCAGTACGATCTCCGTACCAATCGCCGCCGCCACTATATTTAAGCTTAGCAATTTTATAGGTAGGCTCATTAAAGCTGCTCAGCGTAATCAAGCCCAGCATTATAGCCGTATATACCAACTTTCTCATGTGTATTTTAGCGGTTTAAAAAATTGATCTCAAAACAAGCTGCAAGGGCAGCGGTTTCCGTCCGCAACCTGCTATCACCTAAAGTTATAGCTTTATATTTGTTTTGCAAAGCCAAATCAACCTCGGCAGGCGTAAAATCCCCTTCCGGTCCTATTAATATTACATAACTCCCCCGCTTTTCAACCTCTACCGCTAAACTGCTTTTGCTATCCTCTATACAATGAGCTATAAATTTCTGCGCGTTAAACTGCTGTTGCACAAATTTATTAAAAGTGATGGGGGGATTTAATATGGGATGGTAAGCTTTTAACGATTGCTTAATGGCGGCCGTTATGATCTTAGCAGATCTATCTGTTTTAACTTCTTTACGTTCAGATCGCTGGCAGATAATCGGAGTTATCTCGTCTATACCTATTTCGGTCGCTTTTTCTAGAAACCACTCAAAACGTTCGATATTTTTTGTTGGCGCTATCGCGATATGAAGGTGATGATTACGTTTACCAAATTCGGCTTGTACGCCTGTTATTTTTAGGATGGTTCTTTTAGGATGGGCTTCGTGCAGAATGGCGCTGTATAAACCTCCGCGGCCGTCAATCAGCTGAACGCTGTCACCGGCCTGCAGGCGTAAAACACGTACACAGTGTTTACTTTCCTCTTCGCTAAGGAAATACATAGGGTGCGAAGCGTCAACATCGGGTGTATAAAACAGGTGCATACAATACAGCAGATCAATGCAAATCTACTGTATCTTCTTCATTTAGCAACAACTCCAGCTTAACTGATTCTATGTTCTGATCGGATTTTTTCAAAACGGTTATATTGTAACCATTTGACTCCTTTTGCTCACCAACGTCGGGTATCTTTCCAAAGATATGGCCAAGCCATCCGGACACGGTGTCAAAGTCGCCATCTTCGGGCAGGTCATGCGGCAAATGCTCATTTACATCATAAATAGGTGCCAGGGCATTAACTATAAACTCCCGTTCGTTAATTACCTCGACAATTGGCTTTTCCTCATCATATTCGTCCTGTATCTCGCCTACCAGTTCCTCTACGATATCTTCCAAAGTTACCATACCGGCGGTACCGCCAAACTCGTCAGATACTATGGCTATCTGTATGCGCTTTTGCTGCAGTTCGGCCATCAGATCATTGATCTTTTTGGTTTCAGGAACAAAATAAGGCTTGCGTATAATGTTCTTCAAAACAATTTCTTCATTTCTGGCCAACAAAGGCAAAATATCTTTGGCATGAACAATGCCTACAATCTTGTCAATAACTTCATCGTATACAGGCAATCGCGAGTAGCCTTCGGATATTAGCATTTCCAACAATTCCTCTTTTTCTGTACTGAGTTCAATACCGGATATTTTGGTACGCGGCACCATAATGTTTTTCACAACGCGCTCATTAAAATCGAACACGTTTTGAATAAGCTCATGTTCAGACGAATCTAAAGCGCCTGTTTCTCTACCTTGTTCAAGTAGATACTGTAGCTCTTCGGAACTGTGATGGGCTTCGTGTCCGGCAACAGGATGTATGCCAAATAGCTTCAGCATAAAGTTGGCAAAGCCGTTTAATAACCAAATTGCAGGCCTGAAAACTATGTAAAAAAACCTAAGCGGTAAAGACACCGCCATTACGGTTTTTAAAGAACGTTGTATGGCTAATGATTTAGGGGCCAATTCGCCAAAAACAATATGAAATATAGTGATAGTGGCAAAGGCGATGATATGACTTGCCGTAATTACACCAGGCGCGAGATCTATATTAAACGCTCTGAACGCGTTTACCATTAAATTGGTAACCACCTCTTCGCCCACAACACCTAAACCCAGCGACGCTATAGTTATACCCAGTTGGGTGGCAGCTAAATAACCGTCAAGGTTGTGCATCATACCGCGGGCTATTCTGGCGACGCTATTGCCGGCTTTTGCCCGCAACTCAATTTGCGACGTGCGAACCTTAACCATCGCAAATTCTGCGGCAACAAAAAAACCGTTTAAAAGAACCAGAAAAATGGTTGCGAAAATACTAAATCCGCTTATATGATAATCGCCCGGGTCCATTAAATATTTATTGGTGAAGGAAAGGTAGATTGGTAAAGCTCAAGGCTTTCGGAAATCACCTTGTGCGCATATCTTTTACCTAACATATGCTCAATAGTAACGTTTTTACCTTCCAGTTTTTTATAATCTTTAAAGAAACGCACTATCTCGGTCATGGCATGAGGCGGCAACTCATTAAGATCATTGATATAATTTACCGACATGTCATTTTTTGCTACCGCGATAATTTTATCGTCCTGCTCGCCATTATCTACCATATGCATAACGCCAATAACTTTGGCCTCTATCATTGACATTGGGAAAACATCTATTGAGCACAGCACCAAAATATCCAATGGATCTTTATCATCGCAATAAGTTTGTGGGATAAAGCCATAATTGGCCGGGTACATTACTGATGAAAATAAAACTCTGTCAAGTTTAAGTAAGCCAGAATCCTTGTCTATTTCGTATTTTGCTTTTGAGCCTTTTGGTATCTCAATTATAGCATTAACAATTTCAGGAACATTTTCGCCAGTAGAAACCTGGTGCCATGGGTGTAGTGTAGCCATATATATTATTTATGTTTTTCAGCGCTTGTCGTCTTTCTTTTAAAAAATGCTATCAACAACGGTATCGACGTTATAACTATGAGCCCTAATATAACATATTCAAGATAATCGTTCAACTGCGGATACTTCCGCCCTAAAAAATACCCTGACAAAATAAAAGTGCAAGTCCATGCAATACCACCAGCCAGATTGTATATTGTAAATTTTTTAAAATCAACCTTAACAACCCCTGCAAAGATAGGTGCAAAAGTTCTTATTATAGGGAAAAATCTTCCCAAAACTAATGCCATACCGCCATGTTTGTTATAAAATTCTTCGGCAACTACTATGTAACGTTTCTTAAAGAAAAGGGAGTCGTCCTTTTTGAAAAGCATTGGCCCGGTACGATAGCCGAACCAGTAACCCGTATAGTTGCCTAACACACCAGCTGCCATAACCGAAAAAAGGAGGGTAACTAATGGAACATCAATCCTGCCAGACGCACACAATAATCCGGCCATGAATAAAAGATAGTCTCCGGGTAAGAAAAACCCGAAGAACAAACCCGTTTCGGCGTATACCACAATCAGTAAAAAGTAAAACCCTCCCTTACTTAAAATAGAATTAGCATCGGTTAAGTTTTGCAGGTATTCCCAAAAATTTTCCATTAACTATATTTGTAAAACTACAAATATTAAATCAATTAGAAACGGATTTTGATTTTAATGAATTAAATGAGCTTAGATATCAGGTCGGGATAGACGCCGATAACAATGGTAGCAATAGCTGCAATTGCAAAAACAAAAACATAATTACCCGGCACCAATACAGGCGTACGCTCGCTATTTCTAAAATACATAGCTATAATAACCCTGAAATAATAGAATATACTGATAATAGCATTTATAACCGCTAAAACGGTAAGCCAAATCTGCCATTTGCTTATAGCGGTGCTAAACATATAAAACTTGCCTATAAAACCAGCCGTTAATGGAATGCCCGCTAACGAAAGCATGGCTATAGTTAAAACTAAGGCTAAAAATGGATTTGTTTTTCCTAACCCGTTAAAGCTTTCAAAGCTATCGCTGCCGCTTTGCTGCTGCACCAATATCAGGGCACCGAACGCAATTATTGAAGCTATTGAATAAGCGCTTCCATAAACAAATATTGAAACGGCTGAGCTTCCGCCTAAAGCGATTATTGCAAAAAGCATATACCCGGCATGCGAAATACTTGAATACGCGAGCATGCGTTTAAAGCTCTGCTGATATAGGGCCGTTATATTTCCGATAAACAGGGTGAGAATGATAATGATTGATAAAGGCTGCATCCAAAAACCGCTTGCTACGCCGAATGATACCGAAAACAAACGGTAGAATGCAGCGAATCCGGCTACCTTAACAACGGTAGACATAAATGCTGTAATAAGCGTTGGAGAACCTTCATATACGTCAGGGGTCCAAAAATGGAAAGGCGCAGCGCCGACTTTAAAACAAAGACCGATTAATATCAGTATCATCCCGGTGAACGATAACCAATCTATATGCGTATCATGCGACATCCACTTACCGATCTCTTCCAAATTGAATGAACCCGATGATCCGTATATTAACGTGATACCAAACAGCAAAAAACCGGTTGAGAATGCACCCATTAAAAAGTACTTCAAAGCTGCCTCATTCGAGGCGAAATCACGCTTTTTAATACCGGCGAGGATGTATAAACTTACTGACATGATCTCTATACCGATAAACAGCATTGATAAATTGTAGTAAGATACCATTACAATAATGCCGGCAAGTGAAAACAAAATAACAGCGTAATATTCTGCGATATGCGAACTAATACGTTCAAAATAATCTTTTGAAAGCAAGAGTATCAATATAGTTGAAAGTATAGCGACTGACGAAAACACTACCGAGAAATTGTTAAACAACATCATGCCGCTGAAGATAGGTGTAGCTCCATCGTTCCAATGGCCTAAAGCCAATCCAAATGCGACCAATAAACCAATTATAGTAACAGGAAGTAGTGCTTTCTGCATTTTATACAGGCCCAGGTATAGCAGCACAATAGGTAAAACAGATATAACTATTAGAGTATTCATAACTAAACTACCTGAGATTTATAGTGTGTATCAAATTATTAACCGCAGCCTCGGAGATGTGTAAAATAGGCTGAGGATATATCCCGATACTTATTATTAAAAAACAAATTATGCCAAGCGCAATAGCTTCTGAGCCTTTAACATCGGCAAAAACAGCTGTTAAAGCATTGGCTTCGCCCTGCATTACATTTTTATACATGCGCAGCATATAAACCGCGCCAAATATGATAGTTAAACCTGCAATTGCGGCTAACCATATATTATATTGATAAACAGTGTTCAGCAATAAAAACTCGCCTATAAAACCATTTGTAAGCGGCAAGGCTACAGTTCCTAATACGATGATAAGAAATGCGATAGAAAAAAGCGGGGCTGATTTAGCTATGCCACCTAATTGAGAAAGATCACGTGTATTTAAACGCCTACTGATGATATCCCATATAAAGAACATACCTACCACGTTGATACCATGACTTAGCATTTGCACCATTGCACCTTGCAAACCTTGTGCGTTCCAGGCAAATATGCCTGCGGCTATAAGGCCTACGTGGGCTATCGATGAGTATGCTACCAAACGCTTTCCATCTGTTTGGGTAAATGCAATGATAGACGCATATACGATGCCAACGATTGACAGTATGATGGTTAAATTCTGCCACTCAAAAGCAGTAGTTGGGGCGTTAGGTATCAACCATCTGATCACGCCGTAAACACCCATTTTTAGCATAATGCCTGATAGCATCATTGTTCCGGCAGAAGGTGCTTCGGTATAAGTATCCGGCTGCCAGGTATGGAACGGAAATACTGGCATTTTTATGGCAAAAGCCAGGAAGAATGCCCAGAACACCCAAAATTGTTGGTCGTGATTTAAACCTGCATGATAAAAACTGTCAATACTATAAAGCTTGTCAGGTGTTAATGAATACAGGTAGATTATGGCCACAAGCATAAATAGTGACCCGGCGAACGTGTAGATAAAAAACTTAATGGTTATACGAACGCGATTCTCGCCACCCCACAGGGCGCAGATAAAGTAAATAGGAATCAGCGCTGCTTCCCATCCAACATAAAACAGGAAGCCATCCAATGCTGTAAACACTACCAGCATAGCGGCCTGCATAAATAATATCAGCGCGTAAAATACACCTGCATTTTTATAATTATGCTGATAGGTTGTAAGAATAATTAGAGGAACGAGTACTGTGGTAAGCAACACCATTATCATGCTGATACCATCAATTCCGGCAGTAAAGTAGATGCCTAAACGTGAAATCCACGGCACGTCAATCTTAAACTGCGTACTGGCGTCGGGCACAAAATTGCTTAGAAAAAACAGGGCAACCGCCAGTTCAACAACCGAGAAAAATAAAGCGGCGTGTTTAGCTGTTTCGTTTTTAAGGAACAACACAGCAAGCGCTGCAATTACCGGCAAAAATATAAGTATACTAACCGTCATTTTAAATTACACTTGTTAAACTGTATAGCAAAATGGCAATAATGCCTGCTACCATCATAAATATGTAGAAACCAACGTTACCAGCCTGCAATAACCTAAAGCTTTTACTGGCTTCAATAGTGCCCTTGCCTAAACTGTTTACAATACCGTCAATACCTAACCTGTCTACCACTTTATAGAAAAATACAGAAAGGGCATCTAAAGGCTTGCGGATAATAGCGTCATACAATTCATCAACATAAAATTTGTTGTATGATAGATTTGCAAAAAAAGTGCGCTCCTGCCCATCTTCAACAGGTACATGTGCACCTTTAACGTATCTTGAATAGGCATACGCCATTGCGATTAAAGCTCCTCCTACTGAAAGACCCATCAACAACCATTCTGTGCTGTGGCTTAGTTCGTGTTCTCCCATTAATTTATGCGATGCTTCAAATACAGGCGTTAGGTAAGCGTTCAATTCGTGATGGCCGCCCATTACAGCTGGCACACCTATCATTCCTGCTATCATTGATAAGATCGCCAATACTATCAAAGGAATGGTCATGCTTGCAGGCGATTCATGTAAATGGTGTTCCTGCTCATGCGTTCCCCTAAATTTACCCCAAAAAGTAAGGTACATCATGCGGAACATGTAGAATGAGGTTAGCATAGCCGTAATTACTCCTATTACATAATAAACAGGGTTATGGGCATAAGCCGCAGCTAAAATTTCGTCTTTTGAAAAGAAACCTGAAAACGGAGGGATACCGGCAATTGCTATGGTACCTATCAGCATAGTAACAAATGTTATTTTGATCTTGCCTTTTAAGCCGCCCATTTTACGCATATCCTGTTCGCCGCTCATGGCGTGAATAACAGAACCCGCACCCAGGAATAATAAAGCTTTGAAGAACGCGTGAGTTAACACGTGGAAAAATGATCCGGTAAATGCCCCTACTCCCAAGCCTAAAAACATATATCCTAATTGCGATACAGTTGAATACGCCAATACCTTTTTAATATCCGTTTGGGTAAGCGCTATTAATGCTGCAAACAAAGCTGTAGCTAAACCCACAATGGCAACTACTTCCATTGTTTCCGGTGCCATTGTGAATAAGATGTTGGAGCGGGCGATCATGTAGATACCTGCTGTAACCATGGTTGCAGCGTGTATTAATGCCGATACAGGTGTTGGGCCAGCCATTGCGTCGGGCAGCCAGGTAAATAAAGGCAACTGTGCCGATTTACCGGTAGCACCTACAAACAGTAGGATAGTGATCAATACGAACGGCGCACCGCCTGCGCCGATTGTAGCGGCTTTGCCGAATACATCGGCGTAGTTTATGCTTCCAAATGTTGTGAATATTAAGAATATCGCTATCAAAAACCCGAGGTCGCCCACACGGTTCATGATGAAAGCCTTTTTAGCTGCATCGGCGTAACTGGCGTTGGTATACCAAAAGCCAATAAGCAGGTATGAGCACAACCCTACACCCTCCCAGCCAATAAACATGATGAGGTAATTGGAGCCCATTACCAACAACAGCATAAAGAATACGAACAAGTTCAAATAAGAGAAAAACTTACCAAACCCGGCATCATCATGCATATATCCAGTTGAATACAAATGAATAAGGAAGCCCACGCCTGTTATGATCAGCAGCATAATAGAACTCAGTTGATCTACCAGGAAAGAAAAACTCACGTTCAATGACCCAACGCTAAACCAGGTAAACAGGTCAACATTAATAGGGACGCCTGTGGATTTGATCTGAAAAAAGGCAGCAATGCTTAAACCAAACGATGCAAATATCACTAAACTGCCGATTACGCCAATAAGTCCTTTTGATAGTGAATTACGACCGATGCCATTTATAACAAAGCCCAGCAACGGTAATAATGGAATAAGCCAGATATATTTATCCATGTTTAAAGTCGTACGTTTTGACGTTGTACTTAATACGTTTTTCTTTTATATATTGATAATTCTCAAGTCCGAAATTGAACATTCGAAATTCGAAATCATCCTACCATTTCAACCTGTTCAGCACATTAATATCAACCGAGTTGGTATTGCGATAAACCATTACTATAATAGCTAACCCAACTGCTACTTCTGCAGCAGCCAGCGCCATAATAAAGAACACGAATACCTGTCCGGCGGCATCTCCACGGTAAACCGAGAATGCTGTCAATAACAGGTTAACCGAATTTAACATCAGCTCAATAGACATGAAGATCACTATAGCATTACGGCGTAACAACACCCCCATAACACCTATTGAAAATATGATGGCGCTTAATAAAATGTAGTGATTAAGCGGAACACCAAGCATAGTATTTGTTAAACTTTCCATATTATGCGGCTTTGGGGTCTTTATCTTTTGTTGCTAATAATACCGCACCTACCATTGCCGATAACAGCAATATTGAAGCGATCTCAAATGGCAATAAATATTCGTTGAATAACACCTTTCCAAGGTTTTTTACCAAACCCAGATCGGGGTTTTTCATTAACACCGGGTTTGATTGGCCTAATGCTTTTATGGATGCTACAATTGTAACCAAAAAGCATCCCCCCCCTATAACCGCTGCTATTTTTACAAAATTTGACTTTGCCGGTTCAGAATCCTCATTTAAATTTATGAGCATCAGCGTGTATAAAAACAATACTAATATGGCACCCATATAAACTATAAAGTTTACAACTGCCAAAAACTGAGCATTCAGTAAAATGTAATGGATGGTGAACGTAAAAAAGGTTAGTATAAGATAAAGTATACTATGCACCGGATTTTTTGCGCTTATTACCAAAATGGCAAAAAAGATAGACAAAAACGCTACAACGTAAAATGGATTCATGGTTATCTATTAACTACCTTATACCCTTAAAAAAGGTTGGGCAAAGGTATAAAACTTCTTTATTGATTTAACGGCGCCTCTACTAATTTGTCTTTACCGTAAATAAAATCTTTCCGTAAATAATCTGATGGCACAATATCTCCATCAAGATAAATAGCTTCTTTAGGGCAAGCCTCCTCACACAATCCACAAAAAATGCAGCGTAACATGTTTATTTCATATACGGCGGCATACTTTTCTTCCCTATATAAATGCTCTTCACCTTTTTGGCGCTCGGCAGCAATCATAGTTATCGCTTCTGCCGGGCATGACAAAGCACATAAACCACAGGCGGTACAACGTTCTTTGCCGTCCTCGTCACGCTTAAGTGAGTGCATTCCCCTAAAATTTTCAGAAAACTCACGTTTTTCTTCTGGATAGCTGATGGTTACCGGCTTCTTGAAAAAGTGCTTCATAGTAATGGAAAGCCCCTTTATAATTGCAGGCAAATATGCCCGTTCCATTAAAGTAAGCGGCTTCGATTCCAGTACCTTCCTTTTATTGCTTAATGGTTCCATATTATCCTCTAATAAAAGTCATCCACAACCCTGTTATAATAATATTTGCAATGGCCAACGGTATCAGTGATTTCCATCCCAGATCCATCAATTGGTCATAGCGAAAACGCGGTATTGTCCACCTAACCCACATAAAGAAGAAGATGAAGCCAAATATTTTACCAAATAAAAATACCACACCTAATATTACCGATACGTTGGTACCTGCATTTGAAGCAACCCAATCCATAAATGGATAGTTATAACCACCAAAGTAAAGGGTAGCCATTACTGCCGATGAAATGAACATATTGATATACTCGGCAAACAGGTAAAAACCGAGTTTCATTGATGAATATTCTGTATGATAGCCACCAACCAACTCTGTCTCGCACTCTGGTAAATCAAAGGGTGAGCGGTTGGTTTCAGCAAAAGCGCAAACTATGAATAGCAGGAAACCTAAAGGTTGTTTAAAAAAGTTCCAGCTGAACCAGCCGTCGGCCCAAAAGCCATGCTGCTGAGATGCTATTTCGCCCAAACTCATAGTTCCCGTAACCATTATCAGAGCGATGATAGACAGGCCCATTGAAATTTCGTAGCTGATATTTTGCGATGCAGCACGAATAGCTCCTAACAAAGAGTACTTGTTGTTTGATGCCCAGCCACCTATCATGATGCCGTAAACACCTAAAGACACCACACCAAAAATGTAAAGGATACCAACGTTAATATCAGTAACCTGCAGATCAATAACCGTTGTACCAATGGTAAGCTTTTGCCCCCATGGAATAACCGCAGATGCTATACAAGCCGTAAAAATAGCCAGCGAGGGCCCCACAATAAACAGAAAACCAGTTGAGTTAGTTGGGATGATCTCTTCTTTTAAAAACATCTTACCGCCATCGGCAAGTGGCTGTAATATACCCCACGGACCGGCGCGATTGGGGCCTACCCTATCCTGAAAGAAAGCAGCCAGTTTACGTTCTGCGTAAGTTGAATACATGGCTACTACGAGGCTGATAGCGAAGATGATCACTATCAGTGTAAATTTTATTAGGATATCAGTTAATTCCATTATAAACGTGTCTCCCGTTCAAGTTGTGTTTTATTAGCTTCCTGTAAAACCGGATTGGTTTTTACTACCGGAAGCGGTTTCATTTCGTAATGATTGGCGCTGATAACTGATTTATGCGATACTTTACGCGGACCGTCAATTACCCAATCAGAAGTTTTCTTTTTATCAAAACGGCACTCGTTGCAAATAAATTCTTCCACTTCCCCCCATTGATCTTTACGGGCAGTTACACGAAGTACCTCTTCGCCTTTATACCACAGCGTTACTTTACCGTTACAGTTAGCGTGATCGCAATCGCGATGCGCTTCAACGGGTTTGGTAAACCAAACGCGGTTTTTAAAGCGGAAAGTTTTATCAGTCAATGCACCAACCGGGCAAACATCAATAACATTTCCTGAAAAATCATTATCAACGGCAGCCTGGATGTAGGTTGATATTTCTGAGTGATCGCCACGGTTTAAAATACCATGTATACGGTGATCAGTTATTTGGTCGGCAACAAACACACAACGGTAGCATAAAATACAACGCGTCATGTGCAATTGTATCTTATCGCCTATATCAATTTTTTCAAACGTGCGACGGTCAAACTCGTAGCGGGTTTTTTCAGCGCCGTGCTCAAAGCCCAGGTCTTGTAAATGGCATTCGCCCGCCTGGTCGCACACAGGGCAGTCCAGCGGGTGATTGATCAATAACATTTCAACCACACCTTTGCGGGCCTCAATAACTTCGGGCGAAGTGATGTTCTTCACTTCCATACCGTCCATCACGGTAGTACGGCATGACGCTACCAGTTTAGGCATAGGACGCGGATCTTTATCAGAACCTTTGCTTACCTGCACCAAACAGGTACGGCATTTACCACCGCTACCTTGCAGTTTAGAATAATAGCACATAGCAGGTGGAACAATATCGCCACCAATAACCCTTGCGGCGTTGAGGATGCTTGTTCCATCAGGCACTTCTACTGATATTCCGTCTATTGTAACCTTCATTTGACGTTATATATTAGTCAATTTTAATATTCTATTTGTCATGTTGAACGATAGCGAAACATCTTATCCGCTTTGCTTGTCGCTCTTACAAAATCCTTCGCTATCGCTCAGGATGACAATTTTTTTATTGTGCAGCCTGAACAGGTGCAGGTAGTGGATCAGCGTAATGCGCTAACCCATAATTGCGTGTTACCGCTTCGCCTGCATGGCTCACGTGCCATTCAAACTCATCTCTGAAGTGACGTATAGCGCTAGCTACCGGCCATGCTGCTGCATCACCCAGCGGGCAAATTGTATTTCCTTCGATTTTTTTAGAGACGTCAACCAGCAGATCCATATCGCTCATGCTTCCGTGGCCCATTTCCAGGCGATGTAAAACTTTCTCCATCCAGCCGGTACCTTCACGGCAAGGCGAACATTGTCCGCAGCTTTCATGATGGTAAAAACGGGCAAAGTTCCAGGTATTGCGCACAATACATTGGTCTTCATCAAAAGCAATAAAACCACCTGAACCCATCATGGTACCTGTAGCAAAACCGCCATCAGCTAACGATTCATAACTCATTAAACGGCCTTCGCCTGCTGCCGTTTTTAAAAACAGGTTTGCAGGCAAAATTGGCACAGATGAACCACCTGCAACAACTGCTTTAAGACGTTTGCCATTAGCTATACCACCGCAATATTCGTCGCTGTATAAAAATTCTTCAACAGGCAGGCCCAGATCAATTTCGTAAACACCGGGTTTGGCCAAATTACCGCCGGCCGAGATCAGCTTTGTACCTGTGCTGCGACCGATACCAATTTTAGCATACTCCTCGCCACCGTCATTAATAATAGGCACTACGGCAGCTATAGATTCAACGTTATTAACCACCGTAGGGCAACCGTATAAACCTGCAATAGCCGGGAATGGTGGTTTAATGCGTGGGTTACCACGTTTACCTTCTAATGATTCTAACAAAGCAGTTTCTTCACCGCAGATATAGGCACCGCCACCAGGTTGTACGTACAGCTCCAGATCATAACCTGTACCCAATATATTTTTACCTAAAAAGCCCGCTGCCTTTGCTTCGGCAATTGCTTTTTCAAGGATGCGTATCTGCGGCATCATTTCGCCACGAACATATATGTATGATGTTTTTGCGCCTAACGCATAACTTCCTACAATCATTCCCTCAATTAAAAGGTGAGGGATGTAGGTCATCAGGTAACGGTCTTTAAAGGTGCCGGGCTCAGACTCGTCTGCATTACAAACCAGATAACGAGCAACGCCTTCGGGTTTAGCCAAAAAGCCCCACTTCATGCCGGTAGGGAAACCAGCACCACCGCGGCCGCGCAAACCCGACTTTTTAACCTCCTCAACAACTTCTTCAGGCGATAACTGTTTTAAAGCTTTCTCCACCGACCTGTAGCCACCTTTTGATCTGTACACATCAAAAGTATTGATACCGGGTACGTTTATATGTTCTAAAAGTAATTTGCGTCCCATTAGTTATTCGCCTTAGCTTTTAAATCCTCAATCAATTGATCAACCGACTCATTGGTCAGTTTCTCATAAAAAGTGTATTCAGGGCCTATTTGCAGAACCGGGCCAAAGCCACAGGCTGCCAAACACTCCACACCGCGCCAGCTAAACAGGCCGTCCGCAGTAACTTCACCTTCTTTAACGCCCAGCTTTTGCTCAATATGATCCATTATTGTTTCGGCACCTACCAGGCAGCAAGGTCCTGTGCGGCAAACCTCCAACGCATATTTGCCTTGCGGGCGCATAAAGTACATGGTATAAAAGGTTGCCACCTCATAAACCTCAACAGGCTGTATTTTCAAGTACTCAGCTACCTTGTCCATTGCAGGTGCGCTTACCCAGCCAAACTCGGCTTGTACTAAATGCAGTATGGGCAATAAAGCCGATTTTTGTTTTCCTTCGGGATAGCGGCTAACAATGTCAGCAAATTGGTCGGTCAGCGCGGTTGAAAACTCAACCGGAACCATCTCGGTATTTTCAACTCTAAGCATCTAACTCTCCGGCTATAACGTTTAAACTACTCATGTTAATTATCGCATCTGAAAGTAACATACCCGCACTCATTGGCGCATACATCTGGTAATTGATGAAGCTTGGTCTGCGGAAGTGCAAACGGTAAGGTGCACGGCCGCCATCATTGATGAGGTAAAAGCCTAACTCTCCGTTAGCGCCTTCAACTGCATGATAAACCTCAGTATGCGGGGTAGGTATCTCGCCCATCACTATTTTAAAGTGATAGATAAGGGCTTCCATATTATTATAAACTTCCTCTTTTGGAGGCAGGTAAAATTCGGGTACATCAGCGTGGAAAATATCAGTTGGTTCTTTTTCCAACTTTACCAATGCCTGCTCTATCAGGCGAAGGCTTTGCCACATTTCTTCGTTACGCACCAAAAAGCGGGCATAAACGTCGCCATTCTCGCCAACCGGAACTTCAAAATCAAAGTCCTCGTAGCTTGAATATGGGTTCATGGCGCGCACATCATAATCAACACCGGCAGCACGCAGCAGGGGACCGCTCCAACTGTAACTTAAAGCGTCTTCGGCTGTAACAGCTGCAACGCCTTTGGTACGATCCATAAATATGCGGTTACGGGTGAACAGCGCCTCAAATTCTTTAAGGGTCTTAGGGAAGTTAACCAGGAAAGCACGCAGCTTTACAAAAGCCTTTGCATTAAAATTACGCTCGAACCCGCCTATACGGCCAATATTGGTAGTTAAACGCGAACCGCAAACTTCTTCATATATTTCATAAATTGCCTCGCGGTGTTCCATCATGTAGAGGAAACCTGTAAACGCACCCGTGTCTACCCCTAACACACCGTTACAAACAATGTGGTCGGCTATGCGGGCAAGCTCCATTACAATAACACGAAGGTAATCTACCCGTTTGGGAGTTTGAATTCCAAGCAGCTTTTCAACCGTCATATGCCAGCCCATATTATTAATGGGTGATGAGCAATAGTTTAAACGGTCGGTTAACGGCGTTATTTGGTAAAAAGGACGATGCTCTGCAATTTTCTCAAATGCGCGGTGAATATATCCTATGGTTGAAACGCCGCTCACAATACGCTCCCCATCCAACTGCAACACGTTTTGAAAAACGCCGTGTGTGGCCGGGTGGGTTGGGCCCAGGTTGAGCGTGGAATGTTCGTTTTGCGGATCGTTATCTATATATACCGGATGATTCTCCATGTTCTATCTTCCAAAAAAATAATCTTTCTTATCAACGCGGTTCGGGTCTTCCAGCGGAAATTCTTTCCGCATCGGGAACGCCGTCATATCGTCAACATTCAATATTCTGCGCAGATCCGGATGGCCGTCGAATATAACACCAAAATAGTCGTAGGTTTCGCGTTCCATCCAGTTTGCACCTTCCCACAAATTTGTTGCTGTGGGGATGTGGCAGTTCTCGCCATCAATAAACACTTTAATGCGCACACGTACATTATTTACGAGACTGTGCAGGTGATAAATAACACCTATCGTTAATTCCTGCTCAGGGTAATGCACAGCTGTTATATCAGTTAAATAAATAAACTGAAGAACCGGCGAGTTTTTAAGGAAGCCCAGCAGATCACTTATTTGTTCTTTGGTGGTCTCTAATGTAAGTAAACCAAAAGGCTCGCCAACTACTGTTACCCTATCGCCGAACTGGGTATTTATGTTATTTAAAAGCTCTTCGTTAGTTATCTTACCCATTTACTGAATTCCGTATGATGATAATAATTTTTGGTATTCGGGGGTTTCGCGTCTGCGGGTTGATTCGGTTCTAACCAGATCCTGTATATGCATAAAGCCATCAATAATAGCTTCAGGGCGTGGCGGGCAACCGGGTACATAAACATCAACCGGAATTATCTCGTCTATACCCTGTAAAACAGAATAAGTGTCGAAAATACCACCGCTTGAAGCGCATGCTCCCACTGCCATTACCCAGCGCGGCTCGGCCATTTGCAAGTATACCTGGCGCAATACCGGCCCCATTTTTTTGGCGATGGTACCCATAACCATTAAAAGATCGGCTTGCCTTGGTGAAAAACTTAACCGCTCTGCGCCAAAACGCGAAAGGTCATAATGCGAGGCCATGGTGGCCATAAATTCTATACCGCAACATGACGTGGCAAAAGGCAATGGCCAAAGTGAATTGGCGCGCGCCATACCTACCGCTTTATCAAGCGAAGTAGCAAAAAATCCCGCTCCCTCTACTCCCGCAGGAGCCCCAACTATTTGAATATCACTCATGAATTATAATTATCAAATACCTGTCCAAACTATGGCATTTGGACGCGCAAATTTATGATAAAATACCTTGTATTAGCTACACTAATGGCTAAACGAAATATATTTAGAATTATTCTAAACAAACAACCCTACTTTAAACGCGTTACCATTCTTTGTACTTAATTTAGTGAAATTACACTTGGGTGCGTTTCACAAAAATACATGAAACAGTGAAACACATGAAACACCAGTTAGTATTAAATATCTGATTTTAAGCACCTTGCATTTATCGTGTGAAACACTTTGAAACTACTTTTAAGTCAGTAAGTTTAGCTGTAAAAAAGGCCTAACACTTTATTGTTCAGGCCATTGCGAAACAATCAAATTTTATGCCTGTGGTGAAACGCTTTTCTAACTACAAATTCGTAAAAAATTACCTACCGGGGAAGAAAAGTTTAGCCTTCAATTAACGAAATATACAGCAATCACTTGCTCCTTAATCCCAGTTAAGCGCTTTTTTCTTTATCACGTAAATAAAGCCTGCCAATAAGGTCGCCATAAAGATGAACATCTCTATCATACCATCTTTACCCAGCTCTCTGAAGTTAACCGCCCAGGGGTACATAAATATCACCTCTACGTCAAACAGCACAAAGAGTATAGCTACCAGGAAATATTTTATGGAGATAGGTGTACGCGCGTTACCAATAACCTCAATACCCGATTCAAACGGGGTAAGCTTATCTTTAGTAGCACGCTTAGGGCCTAACTTGTGGGTACCAAACATAGTAAGCACCACAAAACCAAGCGCTACTAACATCTGAAATATAATGGGTAAATAATTTACCGGTAAACTTTGAGTTTCCATGCTGCAAATATACAAAGGGCTTATAAATAACAAAGGCCTCTTTTTACAGAAGCCTTTGTTATTTAAAAATGTTACTTATTACTTGCTTTTTGTAGCAGCTTTTTGCTTAAAGTAAAAGTCTGCCTGCGCGTCTGTAGGGTCAAGCGCTTTGGCTTTATTAAAGTACTCGGCGGCCTTTACGTCATCTTTCTCTTTATTGGCGTAATAAAGGCCTAAGTAGTCATAAGCTTCAACTAAACCGTTCTTGTCACTACCCACTAAAGACGCAGCTTTAGGTTCTTGAATTTGAATGTAAGTCTCATAAAAAGGTTTAGCTAAACCCTGTATATTATTCCTATCTGCATCTTTCAGGTCGGCAATACGTGCACGGCCAAGTTCTGCGACGGCAACAGGATTTGCTGCTTTCTTTTGTATGAAAGCAAACGCAGAGTCAGCCCTAGCCAATAAAGTTGAATCTGGTTTATAAGTTGGATCAGCTTTTACCTTGTTTTTTTGTTCTACAACAAAACCAAAATAATAACTTCTTCCCATTTGCAGATAATCATTCAGATTTATCTGCTTAGTTCTACGCACATACTTCGCCCATGAATCACCAGCAGCAGCATATCGACCTCTTCCGTAATAAATTTTTCCTATTTCAGGATAAACATCTACAAATGTGCTATCTAATTCAACTGCCTTTGTTAAAGTTTCTATAGCTTTGGTAGTATCCAGACCTGCTGCGATCTGCGCACGACCGTGATATAAAAAGTCGCGAGGGATAACGCGTTTAGGATCAGCTTTTGCCATCCATTTATTCATATACTCCATAGCGGCTTTAGGGTCTTTATTTTCAAACGCGGCGTAAGCCAAATAACGATACACCCTGGCATTAGGATTAGGTGAGGCGGCAAGTTTTGTAGCCACTTCGCGCACCTTCACCCACTCGCCGGCACGTACCAAAAAGTCGGCATAGCGCAATAAAGACTCGTCAGATTTCTCAGTTAAGCGCAAGTATTGTTCATAGTGCTTAACCGCTGCTGCTATCTTCTCAGAAGCATTTTTACCTCTGTTACCAGCCTCGCGGTTTTCAGTTTCGGCCAATTCGCGGTATGCAGGTCCAAAGTTAGCATCTATTTTTATTGCGTTTTGAAATGCCAGGTATGCCGAGTCAAAGCTATCTGCATATCTCCATAACACGCCTATCGCTGTGTTAGCAGTAACAGAATTAGGGTCAAGGGCTAGCGCATCACTATAGGCTTTATATGCCTCATTGCTTTTAAACTGCGAGCGGTAAGCATTGCCTATTTCAATTAAAATTTCGGGGCTTTTCTCATTGCGCTCCTTGCCTTTTTCTAAAGCTGCAATGGCTAAAGGGGCGTTTGGATTAAACTTGCCGTCTTCAGCACCTAAAAGATATCCTTTACCTATATAAAGAAAAGGCTCTGCATCCTTTTTCTTTGTTAATTCTATGGCCTTGCTAAAGCTTGCGTTAGCACCCGCAACGTCCTTATTTAAATTAGCCGCTACACCTAGCCCAACATGATTAAGCGCTGATTTAGGATCTTTTTCTACACCTTTAGTAAACACGGCTTTAGCTGAATCGATATAGTCTTGTTCAAGGTATACCCAACCCAACTGAAATAAAGCTTCAGCATTGTCCGGCTGTGTAACGGTTAAGTTTTTAAGCATAGTTTTTGCTTTTAGAAACTGCTCGGCATCTATTGCTTTTTTGGCATCAGCAAGGCTTTGTGCAAAAACTGATGATCCCACAAGCGCAAGGCCCGCTGCAGCCATAGCTATTTTTTTGATCATTTTCATCTTCTACTATTTTAGTTTTATAATTTACCTCTGTTATTTCTTCTTTATAATATTAATTTCCCTTGGGGGAATTGAATCGGGTAATATCCCCGACTGCAAAATTATCCGCTGTCCCTTTTCACCTAACATAAAGTAAGCAAAGCCTGTGCCTAAACCCATTTTGCCGGTGCTATTAACTATAAACAAATCCCGGGTGAGCGGATATTGTTTTAGAGCGAGAGTAGCTTGCGAAGGTTTAAAATACCCCGTCTTTTTACTGTCATCCTTTACAGAAACAATTTTTACTTTACTCACCGCCTCCGCATAATCCTTATCCGGATCATTAAGCCAGCTAAAACCGGTTATTCCGATAGCATTTTCGTGCTGGCTAACATATTTTATCACCTCCTTATTGTCCTTTAGACCGTAAATATTTCGCCCTTTCAGATCACTACTGTTTGAAAAAGCCTTCAAATACCTTACCAGGCTTGAGTTGGGGTTATCAAAAACGATATTGACGTCGCTTTTTAACTGCCCATTAAGCATTCTCTTCAATTCACTAACGGTAATTAACGTATCAACCGAGGCGTTATTTACTATAAGTGTTATTGCATCAACCGCAAACCTGTCAACCTGAGGTGCCAGATTTCTTCCACTTAGTATTCTCTTTTCATCAGCGCTCAATTCTCGCGATAAAATAGCAAGCCTTACACTATCATTCAATAACAGACCAACAACTTTATTCTCGGCCCCATAAACAATGTTTAGATCGGCATGCTCATTCAGGCTTTTAAATACAAAAGCCTCTTCGTCAACAATAGGCTGAAAAGATTCGTCAACGGCTATTAAAGTTTTACCGCTCACAGTGGTTTCCCTTTGCTTTTGCTCGGCTTTTGGCCCACAAGCAGTAACAGCCAGGAAGACTACAGCAAATAAACACTCGCTTTTAAACCTCATCAGGATCTTTTTTTAACAAACGTGCAAATCTTAACACGGCGTATATCATAATAAGAACGCCAAATCCTGTTCTTTGAAAGCCTGTAAGCTGCGGCAACATATCCTTCCAAAATATAATCATCAGGCCGAGGCCCAAAACGCAAACGGCTGTTATAGCTCCTAAAATAAGCAAAAACCGCCTTTTGAGCGATTTTTGCTTATTGTCAAATTTTAACGGCATTACATTACTGTTCTTCGCCCAACGTAAAGTTGATTGGAACGGTGTACTGCACACGAACTGGTCGGCCATTTTGAATACCGGCTTTCCATTTCGGCGATTTTTTTAATATACGCATAGCTTCATCTTTCAAGGTCTCGCTTGGTCCACGTACCGCACTAACATCTGTCAGGCTTCCGTCTTTTTCAACCACGAAAGAAATGAACACTTTACCCTGGACATTATTTTCTCTGTCAACACCAGGATATTTAATATTCTTTTCAAGGTACTTAGTAAATGCAGCAGCACCACCCGGGAATTCCGGAGCAGATTCCACTGAAACGAAAATTTTATTCTCGTCCTCAGTAACTTGTTTAATATCAGAGTTACCTACCGGCTCATCAATTCTGATCTCCGCATTAGGATCACCTTTCTGATCTTTTGGACCAGGATCTGCAACTTTAAGTTCCTCCTGTGTAGGTGGATCTTCCTTTACCTCAACATCGGGCTTTACAACCAAAGGAGGGAATTTTACCTGATCCACTTTGGGTTTTGGTGGTTCCGGTGGTGGTGGAGGTGGTATTTTTTTCTGTTCTTCTGGCGGCGGCGGGGCTAAAATAACATCAGTCATCTTAACCTTCTCATCAGCCTTCGGAATGAATCCATCAATCATGTTGATGATTGTCTTCATGGATATAACAAGTACAAAAAATACAATGCCTAATGCTAATGCGCGATTGGTATTGCGCGGATTAGCTTTTCTCAGCTGATATGCTCCGTATGCTTTGTTACGTCCGGTAAAAACAACGTCGATCCACTCCTGCTTTAATATGTCTAATTTAGATCCCAGCATGGTTCCGAGTTTTAATTTTTTAACGTTTATTTTCTTTTTAAATTATATATTCTAATACAATCCGTCTCGCTGAAGCAATGATATTTCATCTGGAGAAATATCCTGTATCGCTCTTATTTGATTACCTATGATGTTTAATTCATCCATAACACTCACTACGTTTTCATAAGTCGATTTGGAACTCGGCTTTATTATAACGATCATGTCTTTGCCTTGTGTTCTTTTAACCTCGGCGGACTTTTCAAGCAAAGTTTTCCTTAATCCGTTTTTGCCAAAGTTATCAACCGTTGGGCCGGCTATCGGCTTATCAGGCTTGCCTATATACCATTCCACTTTGTTGTCTTTTCCGACCAAAATAGTCATTGTTCTACTTTCGGCTACGTCCAGTTCCACTTTCTTATCTTCGTCCTGCTGATCCGGCATGGTAAGGTCCATTGCCTTAGGTTTTTGGAGGGTAGTAGTAAGGATGAAGAAAGTTATCAGCAAAAAAGCCAGATCCACCATGGCTGTTAAGTCCACACGTGTTGATGCTTTTTTACTTCTTACCTTCCCGCCGCCTTTTTTACCCCCGCCGGAGGTATCTAATTCTGCCATGTCTTTTTATTTTTGCGCTTTTTTAAGTGACGTAATTAAACTGAATTTATTCTGGTCCTGCTTTTGCAGCGTTTTTATAATATCGGCAATTTTAGGGTACTCTTCCTTGCTATCGCCTTTTATAGCTACTGTTAGTACAGCATTATGAAGTGCTTTGTCTGCTTTGCGGGTTTCTCTAACCCAATGGTACAGTTCATTATTGTCGGTTGTATCAACAGGAATACCAGCTTGTTTAACATCACCCCGGTCAGCAACCGGAATAGCAAGTAATTGCTTTAACTGTTGAATAGGCACACCAAATGATTCAGTGTTACCAAAAGAATTTACTTCTTCGGGCGTGAAGGCTATTCCATATTTTTCCCCCATGGCCTTTAAGGTTTCCATTCTCAGGTCTGCACCTTCAATATTGTAAAACACCTTTCCCTGGCCAACAATAATAGCGGCAAAATCCGTTTCCGGAAGCATTTTATCCGAAGTTGCAGCAGGAATTATAGCTTGTACCGGGTCCTGAGTTTTTGGTTTTGCCGACAATATGAAGAATGTAAGCAAAAGAAACGCTACGTCGCACATGGCGGTCATGTCTATTGCTGTACTCTTTCTTGGGACTTTTACTCTGGGCATAATCTAATATTTTAATATTTAGTGTTTAAATTAATTGATTTATATATCCGGCTCTTTTGAGGAGTCGGATATTAGGCAAACACTAAAATTTATTTGTTTTTATGCGATGCAGCAAATGTTTGTACAATGCTGAATCCTGTTTCGTCAATTGCGTAAGTTAAACCATCAATTTTTGAAGTGAATAAGTTGTACATTACAATAGATACAGTTGAAGTTGTAATACCCATTGCAGTGTTTACAAGTGCTTCAGAGATAGCTGCTGATAGTTTTGAGGTGTTATTACCAGAACCTGATAACTCAGCGAAGGCCTTGATCATACCGATTACCGTTCCTAACAAACCTGTTAACGTACCGATAGATACCAATGTAGCTATGATAGTTAAGTTTTGCTCTAACATTGGCATTTCCAGTGAAGTAGCTTCTTCAATGTCTTTTTGAATAGCTAAAGTCTTTTGGTCAACATCTAATGTAGCGTCCTGCTCCATTTCGCGGTATTTTTTCAGACCAGATTTGATTACGTTAGCAACAGAACCTTTTTGTTTGTCGCACTCGCTTGAAGCAGCATCAATATTACCTGCGTTAAGGAAACCTTGAATCTTTCTAACAAAGGCATCAACATTGCTTGTGCCAGATGCTTTACCGATAACAATGAATCTTTCAATAGAGAATACGATAACCATTAAGATGTAAGACATACCCAGTGGTACGAGAAAACCACCTTTGTGTACAGTTCCATAGATGTCTGTTGGTTCGCCGTCAACCACATCTCCCCCTTTGTAATGACTTGGATCACCTAATATAAATACGAATATTACAATTGCCACAGCAAGACAAATTGGAATGGTCAGGCTTGCAAAAATGCTGCTTTTGCTTGAGCTTTCTGGTTTAGCAGTAGTAGTTGGTTTTGTTGGTGCGTTTGCCATTACTTTAAATTTTAGTTTTAATTTTAGTTTTTGTTTATGTTTTTAATTATTTAACGTGCTTTTTTTTAGCGGATAACAAAATTAAACTTTTAATGAAATAAAAAAACTGTTTTGTTATTCTTTAACAATTATTTAATAATAAAAACCTTTGCCGCTATTTTATTAAACGCAGATAGCTAAGAATCTTTGTATTAAACAATTTTTTACAATGAAACCCATTATTTTTTATAATCGCAAACAATACTTTACATATTTTATGTAATTATACTGTTATAGTTAAACTTTCCTGTCTGTTACTTAATCCCGTACGGTAAAGATAAACTTTTCCAGCATACAGCATTCAGATACAAACGTTCAGGTTTAAACTAATAACCCTTGCAATACGTTATAAAAGTGGTTTAATTGGTTGTGCAATAATAAACATTACAAGTATAACTAAAAAAATAGTTATTTTATTATTTCTGATACAATTTTTTTTTAACAGTCAATTGCAACATATACTGGCAGTTATCCTCCAGCCTTTTTTGCTTTAAAACCATCTGCTAATAATATAGCCAAAATTTTATCGCGAAAATCACCCTGTATCAGTATCTCGCCATCTTTAACAGAGCCCCCCACACCGCATTTAGTTTTGAGTTTTTTACCCAATTCTTCCATATCGGCAACTTTCCCTGCAAAACCTGTAATAGCAGTAACCATTTTGCCTCCACCTTTTCTGTCCAGATATATCTTCAAATTCTGTTGTCGCGGTGGTACCTCCGCCAATTCTTTGCTTTGCCCGGGCTCTACTTTATTAAACTCCGGATCGGTAGAATAAACCAGTCCTGAAAAACTATTAAACTCTTTTGCCATGTGGATGCTTAATTCTTAAAAGTAGCGCCAACAATTACATTTAAAGTAGCGGATTTTACTGTTATATCTACTTTGGCTTCCATTTTTGTTGGTTCACCGTCCAGATGCATGGGCCCGGGCCTATCACGTTCAACGGTTATATTTTGTCCTTTAATTATCTCCACAAAGCTTGAACTATCGGCTGTCTTGGTAAACATACGCAACACCATCTCAGGAAAACGATACAATGGAAATGGCTTTACTATACACACATCAAGCCACCCATCCTGCACCGAAGCCTTTGGCGAAATATGCGCGTTATTACCGTACTGCGACGAATTGGCTATACTTAAAATAAACGCTTTACGGGTATAATTAACGCCATCAATAGTTAAATAGTATGTATGCGATCTATAATTTATAATTTCTGCAAGTGATGACTTTGCATAGCTAAAAAACCCCCGCTTTTTGCCGCCGGCGAAAACCTGGCCTATGTGTGCATCAAAACCCAGCCCTGCTATATTGAAGAATGGACGACCATTGGCTTCGGCAGAATCAATCGTTTCAACCAGAAGTTTATTCAACGTTTGTATTGATTCTTCAATATCCATCGGGATACCTAAAAAACGCGATAATCCGTTTCCTGATCCGCACGGAATTACGCCCAATATGACATTACTTCCAACCAAACCCGAGGCAGTTTCATTAACAGTACCATCGCCTCCTACGGCAACAACAATGTCGTATTTCCCCACGGCCTCAGTTGCCACTTCGCGTGCATGTGCCACGCCGGTTGTAAATAGAATGGTAGATTCAAACAAAGCTTTATCCAGATGCTTTTCTATCTGTCCGGGTACGTCATCTTTTTTCTTCCCTCCTGATATCGGATTAATGATAAATAATGCTTTCTTTTTCAACTACCTGCTAATTAAGGTGCCAAAAGTAAATGTATTTTCTGCTTTGTGAAAATTGTTTTATTTTTGGCACGCTGATAGTGGACTGATTTAGGTGCCTTCGCTGTGATTATTAACAAAGGCCGGATTGCAACCACGTAAAAAAGTGCTAAAACCATGCTTCTTTACTTAGGTCAATTGCATCTCTCTCAACCAGCACTTACTTTTTATAAATTTATTATTAAATAAAACATGCCTTATTTATTTACTTCAGAGTCCGTATCAGAGGGACACCCGGATAAAGTTGCCGACCAGATATCGGATGCTTTGATAGACAATTTTCTTGCATTTGATCCCGAATCAAAAGTGGCCTGCGAAACACTGGTTACAACCGGACAGGTTATATTGGCCGGCGAAGTAAAATCCAAAGCATATCTCGACGTTCAGAGAATAGCGCGCGAAGTGATCAACAAGATCGGCTATACCAAAGGCGAATATATGTTTGATGGCAGCTCGTGCGGGGTTCTTTCGGCTATACATGAGCAATCTCCGGATATTAATCAGGGTGTTGATCGCAAAGCAAAAGAGGAACAGGGCGCCGGCGACCAAGGGATGATGTTTGGCTATGCCACTATTGAAACTGACAACTACATGCCTTTAGCGTTGGATATTGCGCATGCTTTATTAATTGAGCTTGCAGCCATCCGTCGCGAAAATTCGGATATAAAATACCTGCGCCCCGATGCCAAATCGCAGGTTACATTGGAATATAATGATAACAATCAGCCTACGCGTATAGATGCTATTGTAATATCTACCCAGCATGATGATTTTGACGAGGAAAAATCAATGCTGGCCAAGATAAGCCAGGATATCATTTCTATCCTTATACCAAGGGTAAAAGCCAAATATCCAAAATATGCTCACTTTTTTAACAGCGATATTAAATATCATATTAACCCAACCGGTAAATTTGTTATTGGCGGCCCCCATGGCGATACCGGATTAACCGGTCGTAAGATCATTGTAGATACTTATGGCGGCAAAGGTGCGCATGGTGGTGGTGCTTTTTCGGGCAAGGACCCGTCAAAGGTTGACCGATCGGCGGCTTATGCTACCCGTCATATTGCAAAAAACTTAGTAGCAGCCGGTGTTTGCAGCGAGGTTTTAGTACAAGTATCGTACGCTATAGGCGTAGCGCAGCCAATGGGTATTTATGTAAACACGTACGGTAGCGCTAACGTAGGTTTAAATGATGGTGAGATAGCCGGAAAGGTAGAAGCCATATTTAATATGACACCATACGCTATTGAAACCCGCTTTAAACTTCGTAACCCTATATATAGCGAAACTGCGGCTTATGGCCACTTTGGCAAGCCAAGCCAAACTGTAACCAAAAGCTTTACCCACCATGATGGCTCTGTAATTACCCGAGAGGTTGAGTTGTTTACCTGGGAAAAGCTGGACTATGTAGATAAAGTTAAAGCAGCTTTCGGATTATAAGAAAGTTCATAATAGTTTTTAATTTAGGGCGGTATATAACCGCCCTTTTTTATGCAAATAACTAACATGAGAATAGTAAAGCTACTTTTATTACAACTGCTGCTACTGCTTACCGCAACAGTTAACGCCCAAAATCTGCGGGCTGCCGTTAATAAGGTTACCGAGGATTACTTTAATACGCGCAAAGCAATTGAAGCCGGTAATGCTACAAAGGTTACTGAAAGTTCGCAGGGATTTATTTGGGACATGCGCGCCATACGTGTTAATGATATGAATGATGCTCAGCATAAGCAATGGTTCAGTCATATGGACAAATTGATGGCTGCCAGTCGCGGGGTGAGCCAGGGGCGTAACATTGAAGTGCAGAAGCAGCAATTTTCTGATCTGTCTAAACAGTTTTTTGAGACGCTGAAGCTTTTCAACCTTAACAAGCTGCCAATCTATAAATTAAGCTGTAACGGCAGTGTATGGCTAACACAATCGACCACGGTAACCAACCCCTATGTTAGTAAGACTGATAAAAACAAAAAATGCGGCAATATTGACGGTATTTTAAACGCGGGCAAATAAGCTATGCAGCACTCCGAAGAGAATCCCTGGCAAATAACATCGCAGCAAAACATCTATGATAATAACTGGATAAACCTTACAGAGTATAAGGTTATTAACCCAGCTGGCAACCCGGGCATTTATGGCAAGGTGCATTTTAAGAACCGGGCCACGGGCGTTGTACCGCTTGATGCTGATGGCAACACCTACCTGGTGGGCCAATACCGTTTTCCGCTGGATGAATATAGCTGGGAACTACCCGAGGGCGGCGCTCCGCTGGATGAAGACCCCTTAATGGCTGCCAAACGCGAACTGTTGGAAGAAACCGGACTGAAAGCCAATAACTGGACAGAAATACAGCGCATGTACCTAAGCAACTCGGTGTGCGACGAGCTTTGTATCATTTACCTGGCAACAGATCTGGAACAGTTTGAGGCTGAACCCGAGGACACTGAACAACTGCAAACCCGCAAGCTGCCTTTTGATGAAGCTTACCAAATGGTGTGCGATGGCCGCATAACCGACTCGGTTACTGTAGCGGGCGTGTTGCGGGTAAAGCTGATGATGCTGGAAGGCCGCATCTGACTGGACAATAGATAAAATATTTCTAATTTAGCAGGCGTAATTACCGGTATGAGGAAATTTTTAGGCTACATTTTATCCCCTATCAGCATTGTGCTTTTTTTCCTGGTGCTGTGCATTTTCCAGCCCATACAGTGGCTTTGCTACAAACTGGGAGGCTACGCGGCGCACAAACGCTCGGTAGATATCCTTAACTTTTGCCTTACAGCTACCATTTATTTTTTAGGCGATACTGTTACCTACATCAACAAACAAAATCTGCCTGAGGGCCGGCCTATCATCTTTTTGGCTAATCACCAAAGTTTGCTGGATATACCGCCGCTGATATGGCACCTGCGCAGGTACCATGCTAAATTTATCTCTAAGATCGAACTTACCAAAAACATCCCCTCCATATCCTACAATTTAAAGGTAGGTGGCGGCGCTAATATCGACCGTAAGGACCAGCGCCAATCTATCACCGAGCTGATGAAGCTGGGCACGCGCATGAAGGAAAACAACTGGTCGACAGTAATTTTTCCGGAAGGTACCCGCTCTGCGGATGGTAAGGTACGTAAGTTCCAGTCGGCGGGGATAGCTACTATTTTGAAGAAATGCCCCGATGCATTGCTGGTACCCATTGCCATTAATAACTCGTGGCAGGTGGTGCGTTATGGCATTTACCCGCTTAACACTTTCACCCATGTTACCTTAGAGGTACTTCAGCCCATTGAACCCAATGGCGCGCCCATTGATGAACTGGTGGCTTTAGCAGAAAGCCGGATCAAGGCTTATTTAGGGCAGGCGTAAACTTAAACTGTTGTGTTTGTTTCATGAACCTCTACATCTGCAACGAACGAACACCTAAATGATAAATAAATAAAGATTTTTCTTTGTTATTACAAAATATTCTGTATATTTGTAACGAACATAACCCTCAACGTAGTACTTTCCTACGCACCGTTTCTAATTAGTGTTCGTTTGTTTCAAAGTGTTTCACACCATTGCCGAACGAACACCCCAACAAAAACATAGTATACATTTTGCACATCAAACATGCAATAAAAGCCACTTACCCTGTAGGTAGGCTGTAGGAGGGGTATTTTCTAAAAAATTAGCCATTTTTTAAAAATTACCATACATGACTGACGACTTAAATCAATCCCATCAACAGGCAGTTGTCTCTGCCTTGCAATCAGAGTTTGAGCATTTTACGCTTGATGTTCAAAACCTTGAAGACAGCGACGACCTGTTTAAAATCCGTAGTGCCAATACCTGGTTGGCCGAAGCTGCTACCCACAAGGTGCCTAAAATGCTGTTTGACAGATTTTGGTACGAGGGCGAACTCTGCATAATGTTTGCCGATAGCAACCTGGGCAAATCCATCCTTGCGGTACAAATTGCCAACTCTATTAACCGTGGTGTGCCCATAGCGCCTTTTGAGTTTGAGGCTGATGCGCAACCGGTATTGTATTACGATTTTGAGCTCACCAGCAAGCAACTGGAGGCCCGATACAGCCGTGAGTTTGCGGACCATTATATTTTTAGGGATGATCTGTATCGTGGGCAACTGAATGATATGGAACTGCCTGATGGCTTTACCAATTTTAACCAGTACCTGAACCATGCTTTGGAGCGCTCTATCGTGCAAACCAAGGCTAAAGTTATTGTTATTGATAACATTACTTATTTAGGTACCGAGAACGAGCAGGCTAAAGATGCTTTACCACTGATGAAGCATTTAAAGGCTTTAAAAACCAAATACGATCTATCCATTTTGGTACTGGCGCATACGCCCAAGCGCGATATGACGCAGGCCATTACCCGTAACGATTTGCAGGGTAGTAAAATGCTGATGAACTTTTGCGACAGCTCTTTTGCCATAGGTGAGAGTCAGCTGAATAACAGCATAAGATATCTTAAGCAGATAAAGCAGCGTAACACCGAGCAGGTATATGGTGCCGAAAAGATATGCCTGTTTAACATTGCCAAGCCGCATAACTTTTTGCAGTACGAGTTTCTGGCCTTCGGGCAGGAGTGGGAGCACTTAAGCAAACGTAGCGAGCCACTAAACCAAAAGCTGATAGACGAAGCCCTTACCCACAAACTGGATGGCAAAAGCCTGCGCGAAACCGCCGCCATTATGGGCATCCATTACTCCAAAGTGGACAGGCTGCTTAAAGCTTCGTCTAAAACAATTGATTAGTAAACCGTAGTGTTCGTTTGTTTCGGATGCAAGGGCATGTGCAACGAACGAACACCCCACCACTCACCTTAAGAACCTATGTATCGCTACATACTACAACGCTATGAAACACCCTTGTCGCGGTTTACTTGTCCGCAATGCGGGCAGCACAAAAAGTTTACCCGCTATATTGATGTGACAACCAAAACACACCTTGCCGACCACGTTGGCAAATGCGACCGTGCCGATAACTGCGGCTATCATTACACGCCCAAACAATACTTTGAAGATAACCCGGATGCCAAACCCTACGATTTTACCCCTTCGTGGGTGCCGCCGCCACCGCCTGCGGCATTGCGGCCGAGCACCATATCGTTTGCATCGTTAAAGGCCAGTTTAAAGGCTTATAAGAAGAATTATTTTGTACAGTACCTGCTTAACATTTTCGAGGAAGAAACCGTGTACAGGCTTATTGAGGAGTACTACATAGGCACCGCAAAGCGATGGAGAGGCAGCACCGTCTTCTGGCAGGTTGACCGTAACGACAAGGTACGCACCGGCAAAATTATGCTGTACGACCCTGTTACCGGCAAGCGCGTAAAAGAACCTTACTCGCATATAACCTGGGTGCATACGCTTATCCATCAAGTAAGGGAAATCCGTGGAAACAGCGCCATCCCGGCCCGCATATCAACCACCTTTGACTACAACCTTAAGCAATGCTTTTTTGGCGAACATTTGCTAAAGGAACAACAAGACTCTATAGTGGCCATTGTAGAAAGCGAAAAGACAGCCATCATCGCATCAGGCTTTATGGAAGAGCATTGCTGGCTGGCGGCAGGCAGTTTAGACGGCCTCACTGTTGAGAAATGCAAGGCACTGCAAGGGCGCAAAGTGCTACTCTTTCCCGATGCCGACGCCTTCCCTAAATGGGAAGAGCGGATGCATCAACTCCGCGCCCGCCTGCCCAACGTCCGCTTCGGCATGGCCCGCTACACCGAAGGCATTACGCCAACTGAAGAAATGCCCAAGGGGATGGATATAGTGGATTGGTTAATGGGTGGTGGGGTGTTGTAGGGGTGTTTCGGGTGGGGAGCGAACGAACACCTAACCAGCACGTCATTGCTGTAATGAAGCAATTTTTGAGCAACAGATTATGGTAACAATATCCTACTTTAAACCATGTTAATATGTTTATAAAACTATTTTTTTTAGTATTTCGTATTATATAAAACATTTATATCTTTGCAGCCCCAAAAAAAATAAAACAAAAACGTTTTGATTTTCATTAAGTGTTTATATATTTGATACCGAAACGCAACAAAACTAAAACTAACCGCGTATGAATACCTACACTCATCTTGCCAAGATATATGGCTTTAAATGCTATTTCAATGAGCATACGGGTGAAATTGAAGGTACAAATTGGTATACAAATTTATTAATTGAGTTATTTGTATGGATAGACATAACTTTCACATCTAATGAGAGTTTTGCTATTGAAATAATGGAAAAACTATAACGTTCTAAAATTGGATTTGTAAAAGGAGGGTTGGTGAAGACCATATCACCAACCGACCTTATAGTGTAAAACAGCCTGCGAAGCTTATTTTTTAATCACTATCTTAAAGGGTTTGCCATTTGCTCTTCTTATTACTGTCCCGTTTTTCAACGTTATAGTCATTCTAAAGATGACAGTTCCTTCGTCCTTTTTGTTTGTTTGTGACATTGAAACTTTTACCGTGCATCCTTTGGTACACGTTTCAAGCAACACCCCTGCTTGATTAGTAAGGGTTACCTTAACACTTGTTGGTCTTTAAATTAGCCTTAAGCAGTTAAGCGCTCGAGGCAATAACTTAATTGTGGATTGGTTCCTAATAGTGTAATTAAAACATTAAAGGATATTCCAAGTGTTTCAAACAAACAGCGTAAATGTAGTTAATTCGTTTTAAACAAAAAAGTATTTTTTCTGAGCTCCAACCTTATTGTTAATAAATAATCGATTGTAGGTACCTTAAAATGCGTCCTAAGGCCGATTAGATGAAGGATATATCATTTTCGACGTCAAAACTGTGAATTTCTTTGTGTCGCCGCATACCCCGCAAATAAATTTAAAAAAAATTAATACGACGGTTGCGTCCTATTATTTATTTAGAACGCGAGAGAAGTGTTCGCCTGTTGCAAACTGTCGCATTCCCTTACCGAACGAACACTACAGGTTTAATTCCAATGCCGGCAGATCAGCATATTCAAATGGTTCTGTAGGGTCTAACAAAGCCTGAAACTCTTTGGTAATGGTGCAAGCCGTCATTTGCTCTGTCGGGTGCTGTGTTGATGCTATTTCGGTAATGCGTTCATCTGTAAGGTCGGTCATCATCCATTCCCAGGCCAGTTCATCGGTTAAAATAGTAGGCATCCGCATTTTAGAGTTATGCACCTGTTCCATTAAATGGTTGGCTTTGGTTGTGGTTACGGCAACGGTATGCGCAATTTCACCGGTTTCGCGGTCCGTCCATTCCTGGCTAATTGCTGCCATAAAGAAATATGGCGCATCGGCAACGTTAATATAGTACGGGTATTTATCGGGCGTTTTAAGCGGTAGCCCTGTTTTAGCGTGGTTGCGGTATACGTGCCGCCATTCAAAAAATCCTGTAGATAGCACTAAGCATCGTCTTGTCCTTGCAGCATCGGCCCACATAGAACGCTTACCGGCTTCGTTGGTAAACAGGTTTTCAACCTTGGCATTCAGCGTAGTAAACTTCCGTTTAAAAATATCAGCTTCTTGCCTGTTCGGTATAAAGGGCGCAATTATGCCCCATTCCATTTGCACAATATCAAAGTTACTTTTATCGGCATTTGGTTTAAGTACTGCTATGGGCATACCGCTAAAGCCATTAACAACGCCGTTGTTCAGAAAATCGTAATCCTTAACAGCTTTTTCTAATTGAATAAGCCTTATATAATCAGTCCGCGATACTTTTTGTCCGTTGTAGTAACACATATCATTTGTTCTTTTTGTCGTAGTAATACCTGCCAATAACCGGGCCTATTTCATCGGCAATTGCTTGCCTGCCCTCTGGAATGGTCGTCCAGAATTTGAAGCCCTTACCATTATCAACCACTACTAAGTTAACAGGTTTTACGTTAATTGAAAATTCCACATGAAAAACGCGTGTACCTTTAATTACCGCTTCGCTTACATGCAAAACGTAATCGCAATAATTAATCGTGTACGGACCTTCGTACGGCATCGTATTATAAAGTTAAAGTTTTCTATTCCTTCTCATCAAAATAGCTTTCGTGTACCAGGTAAAAGGCGTGTAGGGTATGCACGGGTATTTTTTTGCCTTCATTATACATTTTTAGGGCTTCGCTTTTGGCATTTTCGTTATGGTTTTTGCAAACGCCCTCGGCATACTTGCGTTCCCGGTACAGGTTCACCATAGCATAATTGTGATCGCCAAATATTTTATTGTCCTCACATATTACATACACTTTTCTAAACTTACGGCGTGCCATAGGGGTATTATTTTATCTCACAAATTAAAACAATACACTTTGAAAATACTAATATTTTTAGCAAAATGGTGTTCGGTTGTTGCAAACTGTCGCACTCAGGTACCGAACGAACACCCTTGCGTTAAGGATTGAAGCGGATACCGGCCTTGTGGCTAATGCCCGTGCAGTATGAGCGGAAAGCCTGACCCGCTTCTTTCGGCGGGGAACGCCCCTCACCGAAACAATCCGCCCTTCGCCGATTTAATCCACCTTTTCGCCCGATAGGTATTTCAGCAGAATAAATGCTGTGCTAATTTCACAGCATGACGAACTTGATTCTTTTAACATTATTGCTGCTAACCATTACTTTGAGCCTGGGTGGTGGCCTTTACGAAACTTTAGTTATCTATCCTAACTGGAAAAAAGATGTGCATCCGTCAACGCTGTTAGAAAAGCTGCATAGCTCAGGCCAGATGCTGGCAGGCACAAGGTTTTGGCCATTGGTATCGCCTGCGCAGGTGCTACTTTCAATAGCCAATATGGTTATGGCTTACCTGCATGATGGCCCGGCCAGATGCGTTTGGCTTACCGCTGCGGTTATCATATTTGTATCGCGGATTATCACCTTCAGTTATTTTATACCGGTAATGCTGCGCTATATAATGAAGCCTGAAAACGTTGAACCTAACCGCCTGCGCGCCATTGTTAAATGGTGGGTAGGGCTAAGTCCCCTACGGTTATTGCCCGAAGCTGCTGCATGGGGCTTGTGCATATATGCTTTGGCGAAAATGATATAGGCCGCTATTGAACAACGTAATGATAAACAATATCTGTTTAAAACATTTAAGCTTGTAATATTTGCGAGATTACTACAACTAACTAATAAAAAAAACAAATCATGAAAGTAGTATCAATGCTCCTGATGTTATCCATAGCACTTACAGCCTGTGGGCCCGAATCATCGCCCGAGGGCAGAATGACCATAAAGTTAACAGAGCTTAAACAAGAAATTGACAGCCTGAAAACGCAAAACAGCCAGATAAAAGACAGCCTGGGGAAAGTAAGCGAGGAGATAAGGCTACTTAAAAAAAGCAAATAGGCGTTATGCCGAATGTAATATTCAGTACAACGCCTTAACTATAAATTGAGGATAAAGCTATCTTACCGGCCTTTGCGTATTGTAAGCTACAATGTATTCCATATCAGGTTGTGCTAATCCTAATTCAGCAACAAAGCCTGGCTTTGCCTGCGTAATTTTAGCTTTTACCAAATAAAAAAGCTCAGCCAGTTTCTCAGGAAATGCTTTTACCGATACCGTGGGATAATACTGTTTTTCAATAATAGCCTTTTCCTCGGTAGCTACGGCACGTAATGACCAGCCCTCGTCGGGTTTAAAACCAAGCTCTGTAGCCTTATTGTCGAGATCATAAACGTATATTCTGGCTTGCTGCTCTACTGTTGTTATTTTCATAATATTAGCTTTCTAAGTGTTCTGTTTATTCGCTTAAATGTTTATTCTTCTTAGCAATAAGGTGGGCATAGCGTGCTTTCCGAAGCTTTTGTTACAACGGTTTCATTTTAAAAAACGCGATGGTATTTAAGGCAGGTTCTTTTTCCATAACGATAATTTAATTAGCAAAAAGCTTAAAGATTACCGGTTTTGAAATAAGAGTAATGTCTAAGAGAAGTATTTGTATAACAGACGGATATTTATAAAGATAGGGTTTAAATAGCGTTTTACGCTAAATTATCTTTATTGTTTGTGCATTGGCAGGTATTAATGGCTATAAAAACCTGTAAAGCGTCCAGTTGGTCGTTTCATACACTTTTTGCAGTGTGGCGTAATTACCGGCTGTTTGATAAACCAGGGGCGGGTATTTTGAGCTGAGGAGCGTATAACCCGCCATTAAGTTTTTAGGCGAAGTAACTAATATATACTCGGCATAATCTTTCGGCGACTCGATGGCTCCGAGGTAATTATCCTGATACGGCAAAATTAGATTAGGAATGTTATCGGTAAAAGCTACTATTTTATAAGCTACCGCGTCATCAAGCAATACGCGCGATCGCTCGGGCAGGCCATTAATATAATTGGCCATGTCTCTATCCTCATCTTCCTCGGCTTCAATGTTCCTGTCAACAAACGCGGTTATAAACTTTTTTTCCTCGTCGGAAGATGAGGTTTTCAGAAAATAGTATCCCGTAAAAACCTGCAAAGCTATAATTAAACCCAGCGCGGTTTTAAAAGCAAACTGCTGTTTAACACCGGCACCTTTTATAATTACACATAAAATTGCCAGCACTAAAAAAATAAGGTAGTACTGATAAGCAATAAACGCTTTTTCATACTTTAAATGCAAAAACTCAACAAAGGCAAAAGGCGTAAGCAGGGTAAGTATCTGGTAAAGCTTATCCCTGAAAAAAAACATCATTACAACAATAAGCGGACAAAATGCTATCACTTTAGCCGAAATAAGCAATGAAAGTTCTGCCGTTTCACCTTTCGGATCAAGCGAGGCAAGGTCATAGTTAAGGCGGTCGGCTAACACTGTCCAGGTGGCATAGGGGCTTTGCAAAAAGTAATCAACGTCATTAGCGTTGGTAAGGTTAAGCAGCTTATAACATATTACAGACGCGATAGGCAAAATAAAAAGTATGATATATAACGCGAAAGTTTTATTGATGAGTTTACGTCGCAGCGAGGGATTATTAAAGCTGAGTGTCATCCGGAAAATGGATTCCTTTTCGGCCAGGTTAAGGCTATGTATGGCAATTGAGAAAATAAGCGGTATAAAAAACAACGTAAGCCAAATAAATTTATAATCGCAAAACAGCAGCATTACAAGGCATACACTGGCTATTGATACGTGGAATGTAGTATTTGATTGATAATACCTGAACAGGTTGTAAAAAAACAAATAGAAAAACACCAGCACCAGGTAGATAGATTTGCCCGAACACGCGGTATAAAGCATGCCGGGATGGAATAAAAACACCGCAAGCAGCAGGAACAAGTAGAAATCGTCTTTCAGGTTTTTTACCACCGCCCCGGCTATCAGGTAAAAGAGCATAGCGGCACCTATGCAAGATGCTATTACCGGCGCCAGTAAGGGGTTGATGAGGATAAATGCAAAAGTGGCAAAGAAGGGTATTATGGGCGCCGTAAGGCCTATAACTTTTAGTTTATAGCCAACACCCTCAAATATAATACGCACTTTTTCCACATAAAAAAGCGACTCAAGGTTGCTGTAGCCCATATCATTAAGCATATAACCGCAAACCAGGTAGTAAACTGCCAGCAGCAGGGTTATTATCAGCAACGACCGGCTTTTGCTTATTTTTATTTTACTGAACAACATTTGTAGGACTATGGGTTTTACTTAAGCCATGGTTAGTTTTTTCCCAGTAAAAGGGCTTTACAACAAGTTGATAAAGGCCCTTATAAGCCGCCCACGAGTGCAATAACCAATAAACCGGGTTGGCTACAGCAAACAATATCAGCTCGTAATAGCGGCGCTTAAACACGGCCATCATATTTACATATATCATTAATATATTACCCACCATAAGGTTGATAATTGACATGAAGAGCACCCAATCCGGAAACAGTGTACGGATAGTTTCAAGGTCCAAAATCACATAGGCAAAGAATACGCACAGCAGCAAGGGGTAAACTAAAAATGTTATAGGGGTAGCGCCGATAAAAAAGTTAAAGCCCAAAAAACCCTTCCAACCCAATTTTTTCCATAAAGCTACCGGATTGCGCATGTGCACCAGGTGGGTTTGCATATAACCCTTTATCCAACGCGAACGCTGGCGCACCCAGTTAAACATTTCGTTATTGGCCTCTTCATAAGTAGTAGAGTTGATAATAGCTACTTTATACCCTTTATCGTATGCACGTACGCCCAGGTCGGCATCCTCAGTAACATTAAATGGATCCCAGCCACCCAGTTCTATAAGATATTCAAATTTAAAATGATTGCTGGTGCCGCCAAGCGGGATAGGTATATCAAAGGTATCAAGGCCCGGTAACATATAATCAAACCAGTACGAATACTCCAGCGTGAACATACGGGTAAGAAAATTTTCATTGCGGTTAAAGTAATTAAGCGCGCTTTGAATAACAATATAGTTATCAGGCAGTTTATTAAAAAGCGCCACCACCTTTTTAAGCTGATCGGTATCGGGTACGTCCTCGGCATCATAAATGGTAAGAAATTTACCCCTTGAAAAATGCAGACCGTAATTACATGCTTTCGGTTTGGTTTTAGGCATGTGGAAAGGCACCACTATTACTTCAAATACCGCCGGGAAATCCAGATTACGAACCGCATTGAGTGTTTTATCGTCGTCTTCTTCAATCAGCAATTTAATGTCGAGCTTTTCGCGTGGATAGTCAATACTCTGCAGGTTCCAGATGAGTTTTTTTATCAGCTTGTCTTCTTTATATACCGGCAGGTGTATAGTATATATAGGCAAGGTTTCATTAACAACCTCCCTCACTTCCTGCTTGGTAACGGCTTCGTCCAGCTCAAATCGCGAACCCACAAGCGCCAGGAACAGCTTAAAAATAATAGCTACAAGGAAAAAACTGCTAAGCCCTACATTGATAATAATGGCCGTATTGGCAAAACTAAGTACAAGCCCGGCTGCTATCGCCCCTAACAATCCAAAGGTAAATATTAGCTGAGGTGTGGTAAATGTGGTAAGGGCCGAGTTCTTAGGATCCCGGTTCAGCAATTCAAACACTGCTGATTTAACGTATTTCTGGCCCAATAAAACGTGACTTAACCAGGTGATATCAAGGTCAGAAGCTACTATTATTTCAGGCTCCAGATCGTAGGTAAACCTTATATAGTCAATAAAAAGCTCGTCACTTGGGTCGGCCATTAAGGTAATCACCTTATTGTTTTCAATACGCAGGGGTAGGGCCAGGTGCTCGTCAGCAAATTTCAACTCAATTTTATTGAGCACCTCCTGATCAAATGGCTCTTCTCGTATCTGTTGAAAAACGTAGCCTTCGTTTATTAGCGAGCGCTCATAGTTTTTGCGGGATATATAACCAAAATTAAGCGCTATTTTAACATAAGATAACCCCGACCGTCGCGAAAAATCATCGATCCTTTCCTGGTCGGCCTGTGTTAAAAAGCCGTCGCGTATTAAAAGTCTCGGGACAGATAATTTCATGTATTATAATAAATACTCCGGTTGCCTGGTGGTAACCGGAGTGTGTGATTAGTCGGTGAATATATCCTGTGATTTTTGAACTTTAGCGCGTATGTAAAGGAACGATAACAATATAAGCACTAACATAGCCAGCAATATGTACAGGTTGTAACTCTCCCAGAAACGGGTAAGCACGCTCTTGGTATCTATATACTCCAGGTTTTCGCTTGATTTGCTGATATTGAACAAATACTTATTGTTGTTTACGTCAGATATGGCCACGTTGCTTGAAAGGGTCGAAAGTTGCTCGGTTATAGAGCGGGAAGCCGAACTAAAGGCATCGGCCAGATTTTTACCTGTTGCCGTCAACACAAGCACCGCGTTGTTACTACGCCCGTAGAATATCTGTGCCAACCCATTTGATACTGAATCCGAAAGCTCGTATACGATCTTGTTGTTCTCGTTATTATATAACCTGAACTTACGACTAAACTGTATAGGCGCATCCGGAAACTCCTTCATTAGCGGGTCGTCTGAAGATAGAAGCGCGATAATGTGGTTCTTCTTCAGATCGCTTATATCCATATCGCCTGAATAACTAAATTCAGGGAAATTATTAGCGTTAATGTTATTGTTCAGCTCATAAATTATCTCTCCCAAGGCTCCTGCTGCAAAGGGCGCGTATTTTTTACTGATAACTATACGAGTGGTTCCGTTATTAAAAGCTTCGGGATACTGGTAAAAGCTAAGATCGCTGGTAACGAAAGGGTTTTTTGATTCAAGATATGATTTATCTACATCCACCTCGGCAAAAAAGCCGTTAAAGCTGTTTAAACAGTTACCGCCGCTTGAGTAAAACCTAAACTCGGTTTCGAGCGTGTTATATTTATGATGCTGATAACGGTTAATGGTTACAGCAGTATTTAATTTGCCCGAACCATCAAGTTTTTCAGACTGGATCAGCATCCCGTTCAAATAAATGTTAAGGTAACCTCTATCGCCCTGGGCCAGGCTGCTATAGTTGCCTATAACACGTATTTCAACCTCTTTTGGTGTAAAGCTAAAATCGCTGTTTTTAAAGTTATATACGCTGCTAAGGTTACCTATGCCCGACATAAAGTTGGTGGTACCACCTATTTGCCTGAAGCTCAGTTTTGAGCGGTTTTCGTCAATAGTTTTAAAGAAGGTATTTTCGGCTTTATTTATCAGCAGGTAATCGCCAAAAGTTGAATTGAGGATGTTAATATTACCTAAAGCTGTAATAGATTTTTCATAACCAAGTTCATCGGCGCCGGTAACATACAATATTTCTGATGGCACCGTACTTTCAGCTAAGGATTTTATTGCCATTATTTTGCCACCTGCATTTACCAGGCGCACAACGGTATCGGCCACCCTAACTGTTGCTTTATTTAAGTACATTAAGCCCTCGCCGCCTTGCGGTCTAACCTTTATCATGGCCCGTTGGGCGGGGGTTAGGTATTTCATTTCGCCAACAACAACATAGTTATTTACACTATCAGGCAGCTTACCTTCCTGGTATACCTCAATGTTTTTAGCATCAGCTTTCTTCAATCGCGAGTAAGCCCAGGCTACCGCTTTCAGATCGTGCAATGAGGGGTTAGCCGGGTAAACAATGGCGCGCATGGTTTCAAAACTGTTGGCGATGTTTACGTTGGCAAAAAAATTGGCATTGCTTTTTACCAGGTTAAGGTATGAGTATGATTTAACCTTTAACCACATTGCCGGGTTATCAAGATCCTTACATTTCTCATCAGATACAGTAAGCAGGGTTTTTACCTGTATTTTAAGATACTTGTCGCTTGAAAGATCATTCCGGCTTAGATTTAGTGATATCTGCTGTATTGAGTCTTTTGACAAGCGGGCACTGTATGCGGGCTTGTCATCAATAAGCACGTTAACAAATGACTTATCGCGAATGAGCGCCTGTGACGCTTCAAAGAACAATACCAATTTACTACCGTTCATTTCAATAAGCGGATCTATCTTTATATAAAACGCTGTACTGCCGCTCATTCCCTGCACTGCCTCGTCCTCATGCCCCATTGCTTTAAACGATATTATTTTTTGAGCAAAAGAAGCAGTGCTCAACAAAAATAAAAAGGCTAATAAGCTTAAAAATCTATTCATTGGTTGCTGATATGTTTAGTTTATTACGTTAAATTCTACTCTGAAGTAATTGCCGTTTTCATCGCTGCGGTAAAACAGCTCGCCGCCCATCTCGCGGGTTATTAGTTTTGCTATCGAAAGCCCTAACCCCAGGCGGCTTTCGGGGCTGGTTGAAGCATCATTAAGTGTTTGCAATTTACTGAACATCATATCCAGTTCATCCTGGCCAATAGCAATACCTTCATCAATTATCTCAAACACAAATTTTTGCCGTTGTAAACCGGTTATAACTTTAATAGTATTGTTTGTTTGCGAGAATTTTATGGCATTAGACAATAGGTTTTGAAATACCTGTCCGGCAAATACTTTATCCAGCTTAACATTAAGTGGCAATTTAAGAATGTGATCCATCAGGTGGATGTTCTTCATCTGCGCTGTCTCTATCAACCCACGATAAATGCGGCGCACCTCAACGTTAATGTCAAATATCTCCATATTGAACTTCAGCTCAGGCGACTCGATCTCCTTCACATCCATCAATTTATTCAACATGTATTGCATTTTCTCTGATGACTCAGTGATATAGCCCAAAAACTCCCGTTGGTCTGTACTCAGCCTGTATTCTTCATCTTTTATCATATTGGCACTCATTACAATAGAGCCAATAAGGTTTTTAAGGTCGTGCCCGGCAATGTTTATAAAACTATTTTTTTGCTCGTCCATTTTAAGCATGCGCTCATACTGCATGTCAATAATGCGGTTCTTCTCAACAATATCCTGATTTTGAGCCTTTAACTGTTCGTTAGACTTTTCTATTTGTAATTGTTGCCTGGCCTCGCGCTCCAATACTTTAAAACGGGCACCGGGTATAAGGCATGATATGGAGGCTATAATAAAAAAGAACTGCCCTCCGTTATTAATAAACTGTTCGGCGCTGCCGCTATTTAACGTATTAAAAAACACGGATAGGAGCACAAGAGCAGCCAGTGATTGCACAATGGAATGCACCGGTTCCCAAAAAACCTGTATATTGAAAAACAAAAGCACGGCCGAGTAAACAAGGCAGTAAACCGTTAAATGCTCTGCAGGTACAAGGTTGCAAAAAACTGCAGATGTACATGAGACAAGAAAAAAGGAGCAGTGCAACAGTATGCGGTAGTTGTATTTATTATTTTTAAAAAAGGTGTACAACCCTAAAATAACAAGTACAGTTATAATACGTACTATTAAAAATTGAACCCAATAGTCTGTAGCATAAATAAAATCGACCACAACAAGTAAAGGATATAAAAAAATAATGGTCCAAATAATATTATTTGTTTGGTACCACGCTTTTTTTAAAACCTCTTTTGAAAATTCTTCTTTTGTAATCTGAACAAACATTATTAGTTTCTAAAATTATGAAAAGATTAAACGGTTGCTATTAATAAATGAAAAAATACCTGATGAAAAATATAATTTTTACGCTGGCTGTATTCCTTCTGTTTGCTAAATCAAATGTTTTGGCACAAACAGAAGCAAAAAGCAAACCAACTGTTTCGGCAGAGCGGGCTACTGCATTTAAACGGGCTAAAAGCTTAGACAACGGCATCAGTATATCATGGCTGGAACAAACCTGGAATAAAGATATATTAAAAGCTGATATAGACCAACGGGATTTTAGTTTGCTTAAAGCCCTGGGTTTTAAAAGCGTGCGGCTGCCTGTCGCGTTTAATTTTTTTGAGCAGCAAAAACTACCCCTTAACGATGTGTTAGCACAGATTGACCGCGTGCTTAAACTGTGCAATAAATATGGTTTTAAATTGGTGCTTGACTACCATTATGGTGAACTTAATGACAATAATTTTTTAACGGAAACGCCCAAAATAATCAATTTATGGCTTATTTTAGCTAAAAGGTATAAAGGTGTAAGTGCAGACAATTTGTTATTTGAAATATATAATGAACCCCCTCCAATGAATCCGCAGGTTTGGAAAGATGCAGCTTATAATATTACTACGGCAATACGCAAAATCGATACAAAAAGAACGCTCATTGTAGGCGCATCTAATTTTAACAGTATTTATGAATTGAGCCGCTTTGTGCGCCTGGCCGATGAAAATATTATATATACATTTCATTTTTACGAACCTTTTTTCTTTACTCATCAGGGTGCCGCTTGGGTAGGCAACCAAATGACAACCACTGGGGTGCCATTTCCTTATAATGCGGAAAATTTTCCTGCCCTTAACGCAAATACAAAAAACACCTGGGGTGAGACTAATTATTACCAATACCAAAGTGATGGTAACGAACGGTCTTTATTTGACAAACTTACTATTGTAAAAAATTGGGGAGATAAATACAATGTTCCTATTTTATGCGGGGAGTATGGGGTATATAATAAGCATGCGGACCTTGACAGCCGCTGTAGATATATAAAAGCTATGCGTAAAACCCTTAAAACATTAAACATCCCGGGAATGTTATGGGACTATAACGGAACATTTTCTATTTTTACAGATAAACCGTCAATGCAAACGTTGCCCGACTGTATGAAAGAAGCCATAGGCTACACCGTTAAAAATTGATAACTACTAAACATTTAAATCATTACCTTTGCACGCTAATAGATAATTATGAGATTTTTTGAAGAAAAAAGGCGGGAAGTGATGGGGCATATTGAACAATTCATGCTCGAGAAAATGCATGAATATTTAAAGCCGATTGACACTATTTGGCAGCCAACTGATTTTTTGCCTGACTCTACAAAGGATACATTTTTTGATGAAATAAAAGAGATGCGCGAAAGCGCAAAAGGCCTGTCATATGATCTGATGGCGGTACTTATTGGCGATACAATTACCGAAGAAGCCCTGCCTACTTACGAATCATGGCTAACCATGGTTGAAGGTGTATCAGATAACGAAGAAGGTGGCTGGATGAAATGGACCCGCCACTGGACAGCTGAAGAGAACCGCCATGGCGATCTGTTAAACAAATATCTATACTTAACCGGTCGCGTTAATATGCGCGCCATGGAGGTATCAACTCAATACTTAATTGCTGATGGCTTTGACATTGGCACCGGGCACGACCCGTACCGCAATTTTATTTACACCTCGTTTCAGGAACTTGCTACTAACGTATCGCACCGCCGCGTGGCATCACAAGCTAAAAAAGATGGTGACGCACTGCTTTCAAAAATGTGCGGCGTTATAGCATCCGACGAGGCGCGCCATGCTAAAGCTTACATGTACTTTATAAAGCGTGTTTTTGAAGTTGATGCCAACGAAGCTATGATAGCTTTTGAGGATATGATGCGTAAAAAGATAGTAATGCCGGCGCACTTCCTTCGCGAGGTAGGTTTAAAGATCGGCCAAACCTTCGGCCATTTTACCGATGCAGCGCAACGTTTAGGTATCTACACAGCTATTGACTATGTTGATATTTTGAAAGACCTGATAGAGGAATGGCAGATAGAAAAAATTACCGGCCTTAATGAACAAGGCGAAAAAGCGCGCGATTATGTGCTACAGCTGCCTGCTCGTTTACTGCGCGTTGCCGAGCGCATGAAAAACCCTATGCTGGAGTATAAATTTAGCTGGATATACGGGTAACGCCGCATCACCGGGCGTCTAATATTAATACCGAACACTGAATGTCGAATATCCAATAATGAAGTAAAAACTTTGGAGTTGGATATTCGACATTATTGTTTTACCCCTCCTGCACCAGGTCTGTTCCCAACCCGTGTGATATATCCTCAAACAGCTGATTGAGGATTGATTCTATAGTTAGCGAGTTCACATCATCTACATAATGCTCACTGCGGGTAATCCAAAGCTCTGTGCCGTTAATGGCAATTTGAAAAAGCGCACTCTCATATAATTGGGGTATGGCTATTTCAACCGCGTCATCAGCCTGATATATCTGCAAATCAATATCTGTTTGCCGCTGTTCTTTAAACAAAGGATTTAGCTTTTGCTGCAAATGGCCGAATAATTCGTCCATACCGATGCGTTTGTGGAGGGTGATAACTTTCATACTTACTGTACAAGCAAAGGCTATTATTGTTTAAGTTTGCTTAAAACTACTTTACTATGAACTACAAATTACTTGGCCGTTCGGGCCTTAAAGTTTCCGAATTGTGTTTAGGAACTATGGGCTTCGGCACCGAAGCCGGCTGGGGCGCTGATAAAGAAACCAGCTTTGCCATAATGGATGCCTTTACCAAAGCAGGAGGGAACTTTTTAGACGCCGCCAACATATATAAGCTGGGCACCAGCGAAAAGATAATTGGCGAGTACATGAGCAACCACGACCGTGATTACTTTGTTGTGGCTACCAAATACTCGCTAAAAGATAACATCACTAACCCTAACGCATCCGGCAACAACCGCAAAAACATGATGCGCAGTGTGGAGGAAAGTTTGAAACGATTAAAAACCGATTTTATAGATGTATTGTACCTGCACATATGGGATGACCTTACCCCTATTGATGAGGTGCTGCGCGGACTGGATGATCTT
>Ga0164241_10000441_pt1 | contig 78083 bp, 119 predicted proteins | sample OricomyardsoilBY_FD_108780 | JGI IMG/M metagenome (GOLD analysis project Ga0164241, IMG submission 108780) | Backyard soil microbial communities from Emeryville, California, USA - Original compost - Back yard soil (BY) | ecosystem: Environmental > Terrestrial > Soil > Unclassified | place... | reverse complement strand
CGGCCGTGCAGCTCGCGCAGATCGCCATCACCGGCAAGGTCCCGGTCGATCAGGCCGATGCAGGCATGGGGAACTCCCCGCCCTGGCTGTGGCCCGTGCTGATCGTGGGCGGCCTCCTGCTCGCGGTCACGACCGCGATCAAGACCGCGGCCGACGTGGCCAAGGACGAGGAGGAGAAGGCGTGCATCCGCGCGGGCGCCTGCACGGACTACGGCTTCTGGCTCAAGGCCGCGGCGGTCTTGGGCATCGGCTGGTTCGCGTGGAAGGAGTTGGGCGTCGGCGACACGGTCCGCAGCTTCGTGAAGAAGAAGGGGAGGTCGTAGGACACGTAGGGGCCTCGAAGAAGTTCGCCGACGCAAGTTGGCGCGTGAGCCTTGACATGGGGCTCGAAACAAAACCCGGAGAGACGTGACAGCCCAGAGCGGCGGACTTCTTCGGGGCCTCTACCGACCGAGACCACCAGGTAATCACCATGAGCTACCACCGCAAGCGAACCACCGTGCTCCAGCCCGCGCCCCTCGGCGACGTGCAGAGCGTCGTGCAGACCGCCGCGGATGTGCTCAACGATCCGTACCTCTCGGAGGCCATCTGCCATGTGCAGCAGCTGGCCGCGATCGAGAACAAGCGGCCGGTGCCGACGTGTACCGTCACCGCGCCCAACCTCGCCGGCGGCGTGGGCATCCGCAAGGCGATGCCCGCGATGCGCGCGTACGTGTATGCCGAGCAGCATCCGTGGGTGAAGGTCGCCGCGGTCGCGGGCGTGCTCGGCGTCCCGATGCTCGTGGGCTACCTCTTGGGGAGGGACTGATGTCGTACACCCGTGATCGCGACCATGCGACCCGCGCCCCCGGAGCCATCGCCGCGCGCGACCTGGCCCATCCTCGCGCCGCGCGCGCGCGCCAGATGCAGCGCGCGCACGTGACCGCGCTGCGCGACCGCGCGCTCGCGGGCCTCACCTACGCGACGCGCGGTGGCCTCGTGCGGCCTGCGGCGCTCGGTGCGATCAAGCTCACCGCGGGCGCGAAGCCGGGGACCCCCGTGCTCGTCCGCGGCGGCTCGATCGATGTGCCGCCGCTCGGCACCGGCGCCACGAAGGGCGGCACCACGGGCGCGACGCCGCCACCTTCCAGGGGTGGCCTCCAGCCCACCGGCGGGGGCGGCATCCTGGGAGGCGGCAAGCGCAACCCGCCGAGCTCGCCCGCGAACACGTCGCTGATCCGCACGGCCACCCTGTCGACGGGGAAGTTCCCGACGATGCCGACCGGCGGCGGGAAGGGCGGCGGCAAGAACACGACGCCCACGCCCACCCCCACGAAGCCCCCGCCGCAAGATGGCGGCTCGGGGTCGGACAAGGGCAGCGCCACCACCGTGTACACGGGGTCTGGGGGCGGCGGTGGCGGGGCGAGCACGTCGGGAGGCAGCACGGCCGATCCGACCGAGGTTCCCGCCGATGAAGAGGATCCCAACGATCCCCTACTCACCAACGGCGAGCTCGTGACCGAGCCTCCGCCTGCGGGCACGAACTGGCGCAAGATCTTCTTGATCGGCGGTGCCGCCATCGCGGCGCTGCTCCTCCTGAACGACGACGAGTGAGGTCCATCCCATGAGCTATCTTCCGAAGCGCCGCAGCCTCTTGGGGCTCGGCGATGCCTCGAGCTGCGGTGCCGATCAGGTCTGGGACCCCAACGTCACGTACCTGGGGATCAAGGGCCAGTGCATGCCCCGCTCGAGCTACACCGCGAGCCAGCTGGTCGACCCGAACGCCTATCCCGGCATCGTGAAGACCGCGGGCTCGAGTTCGTCGAGCCTCGCGAGCTCGATCCTGGGGACGCTCCTCGGGGGCCTGCTCAACAAGTCCACGCCGGCGCAGACGCCCGTCGTCGTGCAGCAGCCCTCCGGCGTCTCCACCACCACGATCGCGATCGTGGGTGCGGCCGCGCTTGCGGCCGTGCTGATCGCGACCCGCGATTAGGAGCTCGCCATGGCCTACACGAAGGACAACACCCTCATCTCGCGCCGGGGCTATGCAGGCGTATCCGGCCTGGGCGGCTTCATCGACACGATCGGCGACACGCTCAAGGGCGCGCTCACGTTCTACGGCGACCAGCAGAAGGCCGCAGGCGCCGCCGAGCAGGCGGCCGCGTCGGCCGCGTCGACGCCGATCGTGATGCCCGGCACCGGCGTCTCCACGACCACGATCGTGGTGGGCGCGGCGGCCGTGGGCGCGCTCGTGTTCCTGCTCACCCGGAAGAAGCGATCCTGATCGTCGCCACCATCCTCGCGCTCCATGGGGTTCGGGGACGGTTGACCTCGAGGACCCTTACCAAGGAGCGATGATCATGTTCGGTTCGACCAAGCGCCCCGGGATGCGGGGCACCAATTCCGCCAACCTGGGCGGCCTCGGTTGTTCGGGGTGCCGCGGCAACGTCACGCAGATCGGCGACTATATCGCCGTGGGCGACACGGAGGGCATGACGCTGCAGCAGCAGGAAGCCGTCGACGCGGCCGCGCTCGTCATGCCAGGCGCAGGCGTCGTCAACACGGTCGCGCAGATGGCGACCGCCGCGCAGCTCGCGCAGCCGCAGCCGATGTCCACGAAGACCAAGCTCGTGATCGCCGGTGGCGTCGCGGCCGCGGCGTGGTTCCTGTTCTTCCGGAAGGGCAGCTGACCGATGTGCGGGTGCGCCGGCAAGCCCAAGGTCACCGCGATCGGCGACTACCTCGCGATCGGTGACGACGCCAACACGGGCATCGTGCCGCCGCCAGCGCCGATCGTGTCGGTGCAGATCCCCGCGTCCCGTTTCGATCAGGTGGCCCGCTACGCATCGGTCGCAGCGGATATCGTGATCGCGCTGGGGGGCGCGTTCGCGCTCTACAAGGCGCTCAACAAGAGGTGAACGCGATGTCGCTCGAGCTCGACCTGACCAACCCATCCGTCCGCAACCTCTTAGGCGCGGACGATCCGCGCGTCCAAGCGTCGCCACGGCCGCGCGAGATGGTGCAGCTCGCCGGGGACGCCCCCGATCCGACCGGCCAAACCTCGCATCGCGGGCTCGCGTCCACCACGCGGCTCGACGCCGGCAAGCTGGAGGTCGCGGTGGTGTACGGCGATCACCTGATGACGATGGATGTCTACGCGATCCCGGGCGAGCCGGTTCAGGTCCATTACATCTGCCCTCGGTGCCGCAAGCAGGGCCGCATCTCGAGCGAACGCAAGCAGATCGAATTCGACCCGAGTTCCACGCGGCCGGTCCGCCTCCCCGACGGCCAGCTGGTCGCCAAGGATCGGCCGGCGCGGTTGCCCGATGGCGGCCTCTTGACCAACGCGGGCGCACTCTCGATCGAGCCCTTCGAGTGCGCGTGGGAGGTCGGCGACGATCCGCACACCCCGGGCATCCGCGCAGGCGGCCTCACGCTGTGCCGCTTGAAGCTGGGCATCGACCACAACGTCGCCAGGGAGGCATGAGCTACGCGGTGGCACATCGAGGGGCGCTAGGAGCGACGGCCGTTTCCACCAGCGAACCGCGCGCGGGCCGACCCCAACCCCCGATCTACCCGCTGATCGTCGGCACGCACGGTGGGTTCCTCCAGGTGCGCAGATCGCCCGCCGACGGCGCATGCGGGGTCCACGGCTACCCCTGCCAGCATCCCGGCGTCGACGTGAACGGGCCCGCAGGCACGCCCGTGCATGCGCCCGAGGATGGCATCATCATCGACGCGGCCGACGGATCGCAGCCGCCGTGGCGCGGATACGGGCCATGGCTCGTGCTGATCAAGGGATCGTCGGGGCTCTACCACCTCCTCGCGCACCTGGATCTGAACTCCCGCAACCTGGGCCCGATCGGCCTCGCGGTGTCGGCCGGCGATGTCGTGGGCAAGACCTCGACCGCGAACCACACGCACTGGGAGGTCCGCAAGCAGCGCACGCCGCCCGCGGGGCAGACCAACCAGACCAACAACCTCGATCCGATCACGTGGCTCGCGCGTGCCAGTGGCAACGGGCTCTGGCTGCTGCTGGCTGGGGGCGCGATTCTCGCGGCCCTCATCGCCACCCGCACCCGTTGAGGAGGCCCTTTCCGTGCCGCAGCTCTATCTCCCCCTCCCCGCACCGGCCGGCAACGGCTCGGGCGCGGCGGTCGATACGTCGCTCCTTGGTGCGGTCAAGACCCTCACCGTGAAGGGAAACGGCTCGGTCTTCGAGCCCAGCGTGCTGATCGAGATCAGCAACGATCCGGCCGCGCTCGAGTGGTCGCCGCTCGTCAACTTCGTGATCCCGGGCGAGCGCACCGTGCCCGTCGTCGCGCGGTGGATGCGCGCGACCGTCCAGAACTACCGCGGCGGCGGCGCGCCCGTCGTCGACGTCGCCGCGGACGCGACCACGGCGACGTTCGCGACCCTCGTTGGGCCCGCAGGCGATGGCGTGGGTGCGGCCGTGGACGTGAGCTCGCTCGGGCTCTTCAAGACGATCCAGGTCGCGGGCCCGTACCGCGGCGCGTGCAACCTCGAGATCAGCAACGACGGAGGCGTGACCTGGACGGCCGCGCTCTCGTTCCCGCAGGAGGGGACGCGCACCCTGCCGCTCGCGGCGCAGTTCATGCGCATCGCACGCGCGGGCGTGCCGCTCGTGGAGCCAGGCGTGCCGCTCGCGTACATCGCCGCGGTCGACTTCGGCGGGGGTGGAGGCGGGGGCGGAGGCGTCGCGATCAGCGCGTCCGCGAGCCTCGCGACCAGCGGCACCGTGGTGCTGTCGAACAGCAACGGGATCTCATTCGGGCTCAGCGACAACACCGTGAGCGCGCGCGTCGCTTCGGTCTCGGCGACCGGTGCCGAGGCCGCGCGCGTGATCGCGTACGGCACGGCCGGGTGGGTCGATATCGAGGCCGACAACTTCATCGGCGTCTCGGTGACGGGCACGTCGGCCAACGGGCAGTTCCGCGCGAAGGCGAACAACGTATACATCACGGGTAGCCGCAGCGTCGGGATCTACGGCGACGTGTCCTCGGGCAACATCGAGATCTACGCCTCGCGCGTGGGCGTGTATGGCGCGACCTCGAACGGACGCGTCGATGCGTACGCGAACACCGTGCTCGCGTCGGGCGTCAAGTACGCGGGGCTCTACGCGGGCAGCACGGCCGAGGTGGTCGCGCCCTACAACGTCATCGGCGGCGCGGCATCGCAGCACCTGATCTTCTTCAACAACGCGGCCGCCGCCTCGAGCACGGCCGCGACGCGGCGTTCCAACGTGTCAGATCTGCCCAGCCTGCTGGGCGCGCTCAATGCGTACTCGCTCGTCGGCACGGCTCCCGGGGGCGCGATGCCCATCGCGCTGTCGGCGGGCACGAGCGTGGCGAACTCGGGGACCGTGGTCTTCTCGAACGCGAATAACGTATCGTTCGGGCTCTCGAACGGCACGTTGACCGCATCCGCGCCTTCGCCGGGTGGTCCGGGCGCGATCATCGCGATCAACCCGAACGGCGGGGTGAACTTCCAGACGGGAACCGTGTGGTTTTCGACGCCGCCCGCGCGCATGGGTGATGACACGGCGAACGTGTCGTTCACCGGCGCAGGCTTCAACAGCATCTGGGCACGCGCGTGGGTCCCCGGGGCGATCAGCGCCGGCACCGCGAGCATGAAGACCGGCACCCTGGTCTTCTCCGACGCCAACAACGTCAGCTTCGGCCTGAACGGGCAGACCCTGACCGCGTCGTTCGCCGCTGCAGCGGGGGGCGTGGCGCTCGCTGGCGGCACGCAGACTGCGACCTCGGGGACGATCGCCTTCTCGAACAGCAACGGGGTGGAGTTCGGGCTCAACGGTTCGCGTATGACCGCAGGCGTCCAGTCGGTGATCGGCACGGGCGCCATCTCGGCCGTGGTCTCTGGATCGGCAGTCCGCGTCATCGGTGGGTTCGGCCTGACCGCCTCGGGCAACAGCAACATCAACATCATCGCGTCGCGCGGTCTGTCCATGGATGGCGCGAACGTGAACGTGGCCACGGTGAGCAGCCACTCGCTGGCGTTCTTCCAGGCCGGCGCCGGCGCGACCAAGCAGACCGGCATCTCCGACGGGCCAGGCATCCTCGCCGCGCTCGACGCGTACGGCCTCTTCGCCTCGAGCGCGGGCGGCGCGTTCGCCGGTGTCGCGCTCGTTGGCGGCACGCAGACGCAGGCCACGGGTACGGTCATATTCTCCAATGCGAACAACATCTCGTTCGGCCTCTCGAACGGGACCATGACGGCCTCCGTCGCGGCCGGTGCGGGTGTTGCGGTCGCGGGAGGAGGCCAGACTGCCACCGCCGGGACCGTGGTCTTCTCCAATAGCAACGGAATCTCGTTCGGGCTTGCCGGGTCCTCAAGGATGACCGCGCTAGTGGGCAGTGTGAGCATGCCTGGCGCCTTCCAATCCGCCCAGGTGATCGGTGACTACGTCAACATCAAGGCGACCAACCACGTCTTCATCTCCGGTGATACCCCGACGGTCAGCGGCAACAACGTGGGGATCAAGGCGACCGGAACGGTCACGATCGCGGCTGGATCGCAAGCCTTCGGTCCCGGCGGCTTTGTGTCCATCGCCGGCAATACCGGCACGATCATGGTCGGCGAGGTGAACGACCAACTCGGTTTCTTCGGAGGTTCCGGCACCGTTCGCCAGACCATCTCGGACCTAAGCGGGTTGTTCGTCGCACTGGACGCGTATCACCTCATCTCGTCGAACGGCTACGCGCCGCCTGGCGGCGCCGCGCAGATGTCGCTCTTCGAGAGCCCCTACAACACGACCAAGTCCCAGAACGTGCTCGTGGGCGGCGGCGGCATCGTCGGCGATGCCTTCTGCAACGCGATCACGATCCCCAACAGCCTCGTGGCCACGCGGTGCGATCTGGACCTCTGGGCGAGCGTGGCCGCCGGTGGGTCGACCTTCACCATCGACATGCGATCGGTGACGTTCACGCCTTGGAGCGTCACGCCTGGCGAGTACGTGCTCGCGCACTGGCTCTCCTACTCCACCGGCGGCGCGGCCGGGAACGCGCAGATGGGCCTGACGCGCGTCGACGCGATCTACGGCCTGAACGGCTCGACCGCCACGATCATGAGTTCGGGGAGCCAGACCTACTCGGCCAGCTTCACGAACGTGTTCGGCGGCGGCTTCTCGTACGGCCAGGGCGTCAACTCGCACTTCTTGATCAGCGGGTTGGCGCAGGAATCGTTCCTGAACGACTACTGGCTAGGCGGCGCCCTCGCGATCACCGCCTCGAGCGTGCCCGTCCGGACCAGCTTCGAGGTCTCGGAGATCGTGTACCGGAACGTTCGGCCCTACCAGCGGCTCGCCGGCTCGATCTGATCTCGTGGCATAGTGGGGCCCTCATGGGTTCCCCGAGTCCGAGCCATCCTTCCGACCTCCCCCTGACCGATGTCGCCGACCAGCTCCGCGGCGTCGGCTTCGACCGCGTCCAGACGATCCCGGGCAGCACGTATCGTGACTGCTCGACGATCGTCATCATGCCCACGCGCGAGCCCAAGATCGACTTTCGCGTCGTGCAGGCGTGGCAGCAGCTGATCGCGCCCATGAACCAGAAGCGCGCGATGCTGTTCTGCTACGGCGACGAGGTTGGCATCGCGTACGAGCGCCTGGTCGACAACATCCTGGGCGACCGCGAGCTCTCGACCTGGAAGTACATCATGACGGTCGAGGCCGACAACCTCCCGCCCCCCGACGCGCACATCCGCCTGCTCGAGTCGATCGAGGCCGGGAAGTTCGATGGCGTCTCGGGGCTCTACTTCACCAAGGGCGAGGTCATGATGCCGATGGCCTACGGATCCGCCGAGGAGTACAAGGCCACGGGGGTCTTGGACTTCCGGCCGCTCGATGTTCGCCGAGCACTTGCCAGTGGCAATGTGATGGAGGTGAACGGGATCGCGATGGGCTGCTCGCTCTACCGCCTGGACCTGTTCCGCGAGATCCCCAAGCCCTGGTTCATGTCGATCTCCGACGTGATGGATGGCCAGCCCGTCGGGTACACGCAGGATCTGTTCTTCTGCCGCCGCGCGCGGCTCGCGGGCAAGCGCTTCGCCGTGGACATGCGCGTGAAGGTGGGCCATCTGGACTTGGCATCCGGAATCGTCTACTAAGGGCGCAACGGCCTGTCGGCCAAGGAGTTCGTGATGCGCATTCTCGTCACCGGGGGCTGTGGGTTCCTGGGCTCTCATATCGTCGAGCACCTGATCAAGACGGTTCCCGAAGCCGCGATCGTCATCCTCGACAAGCTCACCTACGCGTCCTCGGGCCTCGACCGACTGCGGGACATCCTCCTGGGCGACGGCACGCGCGCGATCGATCGGGTCCGCGTGTTGGGCTGCGACCTGAGCCAGCCGATCCCCGCAGGGGTCACCGAGGAGGTGGGCGCGATCGACTACGTCATCCATACGGCCGCTGAGACGCACGTGGACAATTCGATCCTGGATCCGCTGCCCTTCTATCAGAGCAACGTGATCGGCACGCACCACCTCCTCTGGTGGGTGCGGGCGCAGCTCGCGATCCGCCGCGTCTTCCTGATCTCGACCGACGAGGTCTACGGGCCCGCGGGGTTCTGGCAGGAACCTGAGTCGGTCGACGAACGGGCGCCGTTCCGCCCCGCGAACCCGTACGCGGCGGCCAAGGCGGGTGGCGAGGCGATCGGCATGGCGTATGCGAACACGTACAAGCTGCCCATCACGATCGTGAATACGATGAACCTCTACGGGGAACGTCAGCACGTCGAGAAGTTCATCCCGAAGACGATCCGGGCGGTGCTCACCCAGACGGTGCTCCCCATCCACGCCGATCCGACGCGGACCCAGCCGGGTCAGCGCTTCTACATCCACTGCCGCAACTTCGCGAGCGCGCTCGTGTGGATGATCGAGTGGGACTACCGGGCCCGCGCGAACGCGCTGGGCAACGGGCGCGATCCGGACGAGGCGGCCATGCAGTGCATGCCGCTAAAGATCCATATCGCGGGTGAACGCGAGCTCTCGAACCTCGAGCTCGCGAAGATGATCGCGGGATTCGTGGGCATGCCGCTGCGCTACGAGCTCGTCGACTTCCATTCGAGCCGACCGGGGCACGATCTCCGGTACGTCATGAGCGACGCGGCCGCCCGCAGGTTGGGCTGGTCGCAGCCGCTCAACACCGAGCAGTCCCTCGAGCGCGTCGTGCGCTGGTACCTCGACCCCGCCCACCAGCGGAAGTGGCTGGGCATTCCGACCTAGATCTCCGAAGGAGCACAGCGATATGGATCAGCTAGACGTGTATTGCCCGTGTGGGGGCGGCAAGAAGTTCCTCGCCTGCCACGGCGCCGCGCCGGCGCCGCAGGTCATCTCCGCACCCGAGCCGGAGATCAAGCCCTCGGTCGCGGTCGAACCGGCCCACGCGCCTCGCGAGCTCAAGGCCGCGCTCATCGCCCAAGGCGCCGATCAGCCCGTGATCGTCGCCGCGCCGCCGGCGGTGACGCGGAAGCTGGATCTCGCGTGCGGGCAGAACAAGCGCGAGGGCTTCGAAGGCGTGGATCTGTGGAAGGGCGCGGATCTCGTCGTCGATCTCACCAAGTACCCATGGCCGTTCGAGGACAACTCGGTGGCCGAGATCCACTGTTCGCACTACATCGAGCACATCGCGGCCCAGACCCTCAGGGCCGAGAACATCCAGTTCGATAAGGACCGGATCTACACGTACGTGGGCAAGGATGCGCTCTTCGCGTTCTTCGACGAGTGCCACCGCATCCTCGTGCCGGATGGATGGATGACGGTCATCACGCCCTGCGCGCGTTCCAACCGCGCCTTCCAAGACCCGACGCATCGGCGCTTCATCGTCGCCGAGACGTTCCTCTATCTGAGCGCGGACTGGCGCAAGATCAACAAGCTCGATCACTACAACGTCAGCTGCGACTTCGGCGTCAACGTGGACAGCACGATCCCGCAGGAGATGACCCTGCTCCACCCGGCCGCACAGCAGCGTCGGTTCAACCACGAGTGGAACACCGTCGCCGACTGGGTCGCGAAGCTCCAGGCGAAGAAGCCCGGCGAGCCACCTGCGCGCACCGCCTGATATGCTCGGGTGAGCTCTTCGCCACCGGGATCACCCCATGACCACGATCATCGAACACAAGCCTCGGAGCCGCGGCGTCACGCAGCTGATGTACGTCGGCGACGACCAAGCGGTCGAAGGTGCCACTGGCATGAACAAGCCCTTGGTCGCTGCCGCGATCGGCTGCCTCGCGTACGCGTTCTTCGGGACCGGAAAGGGGAGGACGCCCGCGGCGATCACCGCGGGGCTCCTGCTCGCGTTCGCGAAGCGGTAGGAGATCCCTTGGGTGTCACCCACCTGGTGTAGGGTGGCGGACATGGCTCTCCGGCCGGAACACGTGTCCAAGCTGCGGTTCGCGCTCTCCACCCCTTTCATCCTGGCGAACATCATCCTCGCGGTGATCCTGGTGATCGCGCCCGCCGAGGGCATGAAGCACCTGCAACGCGGCGTGAAGTGGTGCGGGCAGCAGGCGAGCCAACACATCCTCCGGCCGATCGTGATGGCGATCCGCCTCATCCAAGGCACGCCCACGTGGCTGCCCACCGATCTGAACCTGGGCTGGCAGCCGATGACGCGGCACCAGGAGCAGCTCGCGAAGCGCGCGGACGATGTCGTGATGATCCACTGCACGTGCAAGCGGCGCGGGTGCATGAACGGTCGGTTCGTCCTGAGACCGTTCCAGCTTCAGGCGATCGACCTGCGGAGCTTCGCGAAGGCCGAGGCCGAACGGCTGGCCGCGCAGAAGAAGGCGAACCACGACGACAACAAGGCCGCGTAGCGTGTACCTCCGCTACTTCGCCGAGACGCACCTCGGGCCCACCGGCCTGGTCGGGCTCGAGTTCATGCGGTCGCTGATCCGGATCGCGCCCGTTCGCCTGGTCTCGCTGACCGTCCAGTTCGAAGGGCCCTGGAGCGTGTTCGGTCGATCGGTGGGCGCGCCACCACCCGAAGCGATGCAGGCCAACATCGTCTGCGCCGATCCGAGCCACTGGGCGCGGCCGATCACGATCCGCATGGCCACGAGCATGGACAACACGGCCGGTGCGCCGGAGTTCATGTCCAACGTCATCGAGCTCGTGGTGCCAGGCGTCCGCAACGTGCTCATCGCCACGAGTGGGCCGACCAGCGAGCTCGAGCGCCAAGCGGCGGACCGCTACGAGGCGGTCATCGTCACCAAGCGCGATCTGCTCCCCGTGTTCACGACTAAGACCCGCCTGCCGCACCTGATCCCCACGCCCATCATCGACCCCCGCGCGGTGCGATACGCGCTCGATCTACCCTGACCGGAGCCACCATGGACCTCGACCTGACCGACGACATCCTCCCCCTCCTCGAGCGTTTGTTCGCGGAAGCCCGAGCCCAGGTGCTCCACGGCGACCCTTCCCAAGCGCCGGCGATCCAGTGCCACCTCCTTCTCCGGGGGCAGCCGCAACCGATCTTCGGATCACTCAGCATGACCCCCGAAGGCATGTTGCGGATGTTGACGCCCACGCGCGTCCAGCACCCGGGCGACGCGCGGGCCAAGGACATCCTGCTCGAGCAGTTCTTCCGGCACACCGATCTCCTCGCGATCATGATCGAACGCGAGATCCACGTCGAACGCTCGCGCATCATCGGCGCCTGATCGAGATCGCTCGACCCCCAAAGGAGAGATGACGATGCCGAACATGACGAACGTTCCCCCCGATCACATCATGCAGTTCTTCGCGCACGCGCACCTGCCCCCGGAGCTCCAGGCGGTGAGCAAGCCGTTCTGCGAGCTCGCGCAACACATCGCCGAGACCGTGCCGCGCAACCCCGAGCGCACGAAGTCCCTCAACAAGCTGCTCGAGGCGAAGGACGCGGCGGTCCGAGCGTTCATCGCGAAGTAATTCGCGCGGGTTGATCGATCAGCATCCACGAGCCGATCAACAACCACTGCCGCGCGAACGCCTCCCACGGATCGCTCCCACGCTGCGTGTAGATGGCCTTCGCGGACCTCCCGTGGGCCTTTGGCACGAGCCGGAGCATCTCCCACCCTGCGTGGGCGTAGCAGGCACCTGGGATCGACCTCCGCGAACGCCTGGCCGCGGTCTCGGCGATCCCGATCTCGGTGATCAGGGGCTCGTCGGGCAACCGCTTGTAGCGACGTTCCCAGAGCGCGAAGGTCTCGACCGTCGCGGCTCGGATCAACTCGCTTGAGCGCGTCGGCGAGACGTTGCGGAAGATGACGTTGCGGAACTGGTACGCGCCTACCGGGTCGAGCGCGTAGTTGATGCCCCAGAGCGCGTTGCCACCGGCAACTTCGTGCCAGAGCAGGAACCGCCGGCCGGGACCCATGAGCCCCTTCGCGCCCACGGTCTGGCGCGAGTAGTGGTCATCGTAGAACGCCGCCGCGCGCGGATCCTCGACGGGGATGTGGACCCACATCCGCGGGGGGGCGAGATCGCCGAGCCAGAGTTGCGGGGTCATATCACGTCAGGTCGTGAAGTCGATGATCGCGTCGAACTCGCCCTGGGTCGGCAACGACGGTCGGTGACCTTGCTGGTACCGCTCGACCTGGAACCGCAGGAGGGAGAGGGCGCGTAGGGTGATGGCGTCGAGGCGATCAAGATCGATCGGCAAAAAGTCCTCGTGTCGGACCTTGATCGACAAGCCCACCTCGCGCTCCCCGGTGGCCACGTTGCTGGTGTAGTACGCAAGCAGGATTACGAACCGGAGTTGCTTGAAGCGGTACTCCTGCTCGAAGGCACGCCGACTCGAGGCCATCTCCGTCGTGGCGTTCGCGTAGCGCTGGACATCCTCGCGGTAGCCCATCGCTACGCGTCCTCTCCCTCGTCGTCGTCATCATCATCGTCGGGATCGTCCTCTTCGGCGAACTCCTCGGACATGGCCGCGCAGAGCGCGTCCTCGAGGAGGGCCGCGTACTGGTGGATGCGACCGTGCAGATAGTGCTTGAACGCGAGCTCCTCGTCGCCGCCTGCGTCCTTGATGAGGTCTTTGTTGTCGGCGAGCCACGCCCGCTTCTCGCGGCCGAGTTCGGACGGGGTCACGATCGTAACGGCCACGGCTTGAGCGACCGTGCGCGGATCGTCGGGACCGCGCATCGCCTTGTCGACCACCTCGTCGAAGTCGATCTCGTCTTCGTCGAAGTCGTCCTCGTAGTCGCGTCCCTCGCTGTAGAACCGGATGTACTTGCGGTCGAGCTGCATAGATCGGCACCGTACACGAACGGCCATTGACAGGTCGAGCGGAACGTCGTACTAGATGCAAATTGCATCAATCGGTGACGACGTGACCAGATCTCCCAAGCGCAAGCCCAAGTCGAAGCTGACCGTGCTCGTTCAGACGCACGTCACGCCCGAGGTTGGGCGTATGGTCGATGAACGGATCCGGCAGACCGGCGACAAGGAGGCCGCGTACGTGCGGCGGCTGATCCACCGAGATCTGGGCCTTAGCAAGGATGACCAGCCATGAGCCAGCAGCAGCTTCCGAGCGACCGCAGCGCCAAGACCACCCAGGGACCGATCGATCGCGTCCCGTGCCCCTGGTGCAGCAAGCCGAACGACTACCGCATCATGCAGAGCCAGCAGCTGCTCGACACCGGCGGCGAGCACTTCTGCGACTATTGCGGGCACAGCATGATCGTCGTGGCCATCCGCACCATCGAAGTCGTCGCCGTCAAGCGCGATCCCTCCGGGAAGCGGTCGCAGACGCCCACCACGCGCCGCGCCCAGGCGCAGGCTCAGCAGCAGGCGCGCCAGCTCGCCGGCCAGCCCAAGCCCGGGTTGCTGCAGCGGCTCCTCGGCAAGGGGAACGGCTAGCCCATGGCGCGGAGCAAGCGCAAGCACGAGGTCCGCGTCGACGCCGACGCCCGCGACGAGGCGATGGCCCGGTTGGCGGCGGCCAGGATCTACGCGACGTCCGTGGTCGAGTCCATCGACGATGCGCTCGCCTTCTTCGTGGAGCCCGAGGAGGACGCCACGGGCCGGAAGCGCACGCAGGCCATCAACGACGCCCTCGAGAGCGCGGGCGCCGCGAGTCGCGCGCTCGAGGCCGCGAGCGAGACGATGGCGGTGGTCGACCCGGAGCAGTGCGAACCCTGGGACGAGGAGGGTGACGAGGATGACGATGATGATGACCAGGAGGAGGACTAGGTGGCCCTCGTCGCCCACCTCTGCGCCGGCGCGGCGTTCGTCGCGACGGCCGGGACACCCTACGCCGGTCTCGCCGGCATCTTCCTGGGCATCGTGGCGGGCGTTCACATCGGCCGGACGATGCGCAAGCGATCCGAAGCCGCCGAGACGATCGTGCTCTACGACATCCGTCGTCGCTTCATGAACTGACCTCGCGGAGGTTCGCCTCCGCCTACCCGAGAATGAGATGTCCATGCCCACGTGCTTCCTCGATCGCCAGCAGCTGGTCACGCTCGATGTCGACCGGCTCGTCTACACGAAGCTCCTCGCGGTCGCCAACTCCGGCGGCGGCAAGGGCTGGTTCCTGCGGCGCCTGCTCGAGCAGACGTTCGGCCAGGTGCTGCACTTCGTGATCGATCCCGAGGGCGAGTTCCACACCCTGCGCGAGCGACATCCCTACATGCTGATCGGTCCCGGCGGCGAGGCGCCCGCGACCGTGAAGGATGCGGCGAAGCTCGCTCCGCGCCTCCTGCGCAAGGGATGGTCGGCGATCCTGGACCTGTCGGAGCTCCCCGTCACGGAGGAGGCCGACCAACGGACGGTGTTCGTGCGCGAGTTCCTGCGGGGGCTCATGGCGGTGAAGCGCGAGGGCTGGCGCGAGACCTTGGTGGTGATCGACGAAGCGCAGATCTTCGCCCCCGAGAAGGGCGCGGGCGAGGCCGTGAGCACGAGCGCGGTGATCGATCTGATGACCCGCGGCCGCAAGCGCGGGTTCTGCGGAGTGCTCGCGACGCAACGGATCTCGCAGCTCCACAAGAGCGCGGCGGCCGAGTGCAACAACCGGCTGATCGGTCGCACCGCGCTCGACATCGACCAGCAGCGCGCCGCGAAGGCGATCGGCCTCAAGGCCAATCAGCAGACCGAGCAGGAGCTGCGCGAGTTGGGCGATGGCGAGTTCTTCGCCTGGGGCCCGGCGATCTCAGGCTCCTCGAAGGGCGTCCTCCGTATGACGGTAGGGCAGACCCACACGACGCATCTCCGGGTAGGTCGCCGCGCGCCGCTCCCCGTGGGGGCATCCGGCGACATGGCCTCCGCGTTCCAAGACTTCGTCGCCGAGCTCGAGGCCGAGCCTAGTTCCGATGTCGAGGCGCTACGCGCGCGGGTCCGCGAGCTTGAGTCGAAGATCGCCGATGGTCCCCACCCAAACGAGTTTCAGTCCGCGCTGGAGGAAGCTCAACGCGACGTGAAGATGCTGACCGAGACCATCGAGCACATGGTCAACGAGCTCCGTGGCATCTCCGATCGCGCGTCCGAAGCCAGCAACTACTACCTCGACCAGACCACGACCGACGACGAGGGGCGACCCAATGCGGTGATCGAAGCACCGCCTCCGTCGCCGATCGCCAACCCGTCGCCGAGCGGCGAGCTGCCCGCGATGCACCGCGCGTTCCTGGTCGCGCTCGCGCACCGCGGGCCGCTCTCGAAGTCGCAGATCCTGCTGTATGCGGGGTACGCCCAGGGAGGCGCGACCAGCCGCGCCTTCGCCCACCTCGCGAAGGTCGGATACGTGCGCGCGCGTCAGGCAGGCGATCTCATGATCACGGATCTCGGTCGGATCGCCATCCGCTGCGAGGATCCGCTGCCCAGTGGCAACGCGCTGCTCAAGCGCATCGCCGACACGCTCGATCCGATGCCCAGGAAGTTCTTCGAGACCGCCATCGCACGGGGATCAGCGATGATCTCCAAGGCCGAGATCCTGAAGATCACGGGCTATGCCCAGGGAGGCGCGACCAGCCGCGCCTTCGCCCACCTGGTCTCCCGCAACTACCTGGTCCGGACCGCATCCGGCCATGTCCGCGCCAACCCGGACCTGTTCCGGTAACTCCTTGCCGCTGGCAAGGCTTCTTTCGTCCATGTCACCGGCCTGCCGTAGGGTAGCGCCAAGGAAGGGAACATCATGAGCAACGAGGTCAAGCAAGCCCATCTCCGCATCGTCAAGCCCACCACCGAGGCTCAGCGCGAGACCCGCACCACCCAAGACGTGATCATCGTGACGCCCGAGATCGTGAAGTCCTGGAAGCTGCCCGCGTTCCAGCGTCCGCTCAAGGTCAACGAGAAGATGATCATCGTCTCCAACAAGATCGAGCAGAGCGAGGTGATCCCAGGCGTCCTCACGCTAGGCGTCCTCGACAAGACCATCTACCTGCTGGACGGCCAGCACCGGCGCGAGGCGTTCCTGATGTCGGGCATCAAGGAGGCCGCGGTCGAGGTCCGCTATGCGCACTTCGACTCGCTCGCGGAGATGTCGCAGGAGTTCCGCGATGTCAACAGCCGGATCGCGAACATGACGCCCGACGATACGTTGCGGGCGATGGTCGAGACCCACGACGGGATCCGCAAGCTCAAGCGCACGCTTGCGTTCGTGGGGTTCGGGCAGGTCCGCCGCGGCCCCACGTCGCCGCTCGTGTCGATGTCGGCGCTGCTCCGCTCGTGGTTCGGGAGTGCCCCCGAGGTCCCGAGCCTAGGTGGTCTCACGGCCGAGGCGGTCGCCGACAAGCTGACCAAGGACGAGGCCGAGACGCTGATCGGCTTCGGCGAGTGCGCGTTCAAGGCGTGGGGGTCCGACCCGAGCAACTACAAGCTCTGGCTCAACCTCAACCTCACGATCTGCATGTGGCTCTACCGCAGGCTCGTGATCTCGCCGTACTCGGCGAGCACGAAGAAGCTCACCAAGGAGGCGTTCACCAAGTGCCTGATGTCGGTCGCGGCCGACGGGGTGTACTCGGACTGGATCGTCGGCCGGCAGCTGCGCGAGCGTGACCGTGCGCCTGCCTACAAGAAGGTCAAGGACCTGTTCGCGAAGCGCATCGAGCTCGAGACGGGCGTGAAGCCGCGCATGCCGAGCCCGGACTGGGGGGGCCGGTGAACGCGTCCTACCGCGACATCCTCGAGGCGCTCGGACCGGCGGTCACCCCGAGTTGGTACGACGAGCATGGCGTGCCGCGCTTCGCGGTCCATCACCCCAAGCTATCACCGGACATCTACGCCGACGAGATCGCGCTGCTGTTGATCTCGTGCCAGAGCTGCGGGACCGAGTTCCGCGTCCAGATGACGAGTTCGTCGTTCACGCGGCTCCGTGCGCAGATGTTCCGAGGGTGCTTCGGCGAGGTGGCGAAGATGTTGATCGAGGCGCTCGATCTGCTGGAGGCCGCAGGGACTGCGGCCCGCGTGAAGGAGATGCGCGCTCGGCTCAACGAGCTCCGCTCGATGCCCGTGACGTCCCTCCGCGATTCGATCCTGGCCGGCACGATCCACTACGGCGATCCGCCGAACGCGGGGTGTTGCCCGGCGGGGCCGACCATGAACTGTTGGGACTTGCGGGTCCTGGAGTTCTGGCACCAGCATGACCACGAATGGCGTCGCGATCCGGTGCTCGAGCGCGAGCTCCCTGATCTGCACGACGAAGCGCGGGTACGGCTATGAGCGGTCCCCCGCCGGTACGATCGGAGTCGTGGTTCGTCGACGAGTGGAACCGCGAACGCACGGGGTTCGCGCGCTTCTCCGCCGATCACCAGATGCGGTACCGGCTCGCGCGCGCGCTGATCCCGCAGGAGCTCGCGATCGACAAGTTCGGGCCCGTCACGTTCCTTGATCCATCCATCCAGGTGCGCCGCGTCGTGTTCGTGTTGCTGAACCCGTCGCTCGCCGACGCCTTCAAGCCCGATCCGACGGTGACCAACTGCGTGAAGTTCGCGCAGCACTGGGGCATGAACATGCTCGAGATCGTCAACCTGTTCGCGTTCCGAACGCCGTATCCGTCCGTGCTCAAGCAGCGTACCGAGCATGTCGAGATGGTCGGGATCGACCCAGTGGCCACCGATCAGATCCTCGCGGCGTGCGTCCGCGCCGATCGCGTGGTCGGCGCATGGGGGAACCATGGCAGCCTACTCAGCCGTGATGACTACGTGCGCGAGCTGCTCGGGAAGGCGAACGTCCAGCTCCATCACCTCGGCTTGACGAACACCGGCCACCCCACCCATCCCGCCGCGCGGGGCAAGCATCGCATCCCGATCGACCGAGAGCCCACCCGATGGGAGTGGCGGTGAGCGGCACGCTGGACCTGTTCGGGTGGTCACCGCCGACCGCGGCCTCAACGCCGGACGAGGACACGTCGACGATCGACCAGCGGTTCGAGGCGTTCCACCAGGCGAACCCGCACATCGCCGCCGAGATGCTGCGCCTGGCGCGGCTTCGACTCGACCGCGGCGAGACGTTCATCTCGACCAAGGCGCTCTGGGAAGAGCTGCGCGTCTCCCTCGATCGCGCGCGCGATCTTGGCGCGTCGGGCGCGCACGTCTACAAGCTCAACAACGACTACACGTCCCTCTACAGCCGGTTGCTGATCCGACTCGAGCCCAAGCTCGAAGGCGTGATCCAGATCCGGAAACGAAAGTCCGAACGATGACCAGCTACAAAGAATGTCAACATCACCTTGCGGCCGCGATCGAGCGCAAGCTCGAGGCGTCCTTAGACTTCAAACGTCAGCTGGATCTGATCGCACAGATCAACAACACGGCCATGCGGCGATGGACGATCTCACCCCAGGTCCGCGTGGAGATCCAAGGGATGGAGTTCTCGATCATCGTGGACCCATCACCGATCGATGAGCTCTCGAACAGAGTCACCCGCACGTCGATGCTACCGCTCGAAGCGGTGTCATTCCGCGCCATCGCGGCCGCCCGCGAGATGCACGAACGGTGGATCAACGGAACCTTGGAAGAGCTTCCCGAGGAGACTCCCGAGATCGTCTCGGCGAGATCGACCGACGAGTCCATGGCGCCGCCTCGGGAACAAGGTGAACCCTTGAAGGCTCAGATCGCGTACCTCCGCGAGAAGCTCGCGGAGCGCAACCGGGCCATCGCCGCGCTGAACACGTTCCTGGGCTGGAACGCGACCAACGCATGCAGCGGGGAGGATGGCTGCTGGTGCGACGCCCATCAGAGGTCCAAGTGATCGAGCCGCCCACCCCGATCATCACCATGGCCGCGTCCCAGGCGATGCGGTCGCCCTGCGCCAAGAGCAAGCGTGGAGTCGTGATCTTCGATCCGACCATGAAGCTGGTGATGGGATATGGCTACAACGGACCGCCGCATGATGGGTGCCACGGTGACATCCGGTGCCGGACCCACTGTAACAAGGTCGCGGTCCACGCCGAGGAGCGGGCGGTGCGGATGCTCATCTCGCTGCACGACGCCGTGATGCCGCCGCCGGAGATGCACCTGGTTCATGTGAAGCTGGGCGGGGTCGGCGAGTTCGAGAACCGGGCGGTCGCGGGCGGCGGACCGTCATGCGTGACCTGCTCGCGCACGATCTTGGACTCGGGGTTGGTCGCGTTCGTGTGGCTGTTCGAGGCGCAGACCGGCCACGTCGAGGCGACGTGCGGAGATTGCTCCCAGCGCGTCAAGGTCGGTGAAGGTCTCAACCCGAGCACGACCGGCGTCCATATGGACGAGTGCCGCGCGCATCCCGGATCGCGAGTCGGTGGCCTGTTGCGCGACTACAAGACGATCTACGACCCCGATAGCGGGGTCTGGAAGAAGTACACCGCGCGCGAGTTCCACGAGACGACGCTACGCGCGTTGGGGATGGGTCGCGAGTTCGTCGGGAGCTCGACGTGACGGTCCATCGCTACACCCCGCTCTACCGCGTTTGGGATCCGCTCAACCAGACGGAGCAGGACGCGGCGGACCGCGGCTGGGACTACGGCGCGCTCAGCGTGGCGTGCGCGGCAGAGCTCCACGTCGAGTACCGCTATCAACCGGACGAATTCGCGTCGCGGAACTTCCCGATCATGATCCACGTCCGCGAGTTGGACACTGGCAAGCTCTTCGAGGTCTCGGTCGATCGGCGCGTCGAGTTCCGGTTCTGTGCATCCGATCCCGAGGCCATCACGTACCCCTACATCTGGCGCGTGCGCACCCGCTTGCCCGAGCGCTTCGGCACCCGCTGTCGCGTGACTTCACGCGGCAAGCTGAACAACGTCCACGTGGTCTTCGAGGATGGCTTCGAGGTGATCACGTCACGCAACTACCTGCGGAAGGCCCCGTGATGCTGGCGTTGACCCTGATCCAGCCGATGGGCTGGGCGATCGTCCACAAGCACAAGCCGTACGAGAACCGTTCGCGCGACATCCGCCCGCTCGCGATTCGCGGCAAGCGCACGCGCATCGCGATCCACAACGGCAAGAAGTACGACGACCACTACGGCCAAATGGTCCACCACTACACCGGCTTCGCGCCCGCCGACGTGCCCATGGCGATCATCGGGCTCGCGACGTTGACCGGCGAGATCTACATCGACGGTGTGGGGATGAAGGTCTCGAAGCCGCCTCCGCGCGATCATCGCGATCGGTGGTTCGTGGGCCCGATCGCCTTCGAGATCGACGTCTCGGAATCGGTCGCGCTTCGTCGCCCCGTGCCTTGTCGCGGGATGCTGGGCTTCTGGACCGTGCCGCGCGAGATCGAAGCGCAGATCGAGGCCCAACTGTGATCGCTGGGTGCTACGCCCTGCACCTCTACTGCGATGTTCCCAACTGCACCGCGGGCAAGTTCGGCCAGCAGGGGAAGGCGTGTTCACCGGCGACGACACGGGCGCGGCCGCCGCCCGGCGCCGAGCTCGGCGCGCGGGGCTGGATCATCTCCCGCGATCTGAACACCTGTGCATGCCCAACCTGTGCCCGCGCCGGCAAACGGCCGCCGCGTTCATCCACCTAAGGAGATCGAGATGTCCACCCGTCCCAAGCACGTTCGCGAATTCATCTGTACCAAGGTCACGGCCACCGCCAAGACCTATCACCTCTCGACGCCGAACTCGTCCGGCTGGGCGCTTGCCACCGTCAACGACGCCACCGGCGAGCTCACGATCCAGAGCGATTGGGGCACCTGGTCGCACCGCTGGAACATCGCCGGTCTGGGCGCGCGCACGGATGGCGTCTCGCTCACGCTCACCGAGTTCCTCGGCGACCGCACCTCGTGCGACTACCTCGCGCGCAAGCTCGCACCCCCGTCGACGGAGGTCTTCGACCCGATGGCCTCGGTGGCCGCGATGCGGGCTCGGCTGATCGAGCGCCGGCTCGAAGCCGCGCGCGCGGCGATCGAGTGGTACCGGGACGACGACGATCGCCCCGACGTGCTCAAGGATGCCCCCCGCTGGATCGAGAAGGCGCGCGTGGTCCTGCACGGCCGCGAGGAGGAGTGGCCGTACGATCGGGAGACCGTCCGTGGGGTCTACGAACGGCTCGGCGAGCTGGACGACATCTCGTCGGCCGACCTGTTCATCGAACGATTCTTTCAGATCGACGGGTTCGCGATGGTGACCGAAGAGCCGTGGGATGGCTACCTTCGGTTCTCTCCAGGCGTGAGCAACGACGTCCTCCGCCACGGGATCCTGCCCGCGCTGGTGGAGGCGTGCGGCAACCCCACGACGGTGGCGGCATGACGACGGCCGCGCAGGTGAACGCGCTGATCGACGCCCATCAGACGCGCGACGACCAGCGATTCCGCGTGATCTCGTTGCAGATCGCGGCCAGCATGAAGCCGGACGCGCGCGCGGCGATCCTGCGTCGTTTCGAGACGGTGAGGCTTCCGTTGCCGGAGGAGATGAAGGGCCTGTTGCGGCCCATCCTCTCGCAGGCGTCGCTCGTGGAGATGGTGCTCAACGAGGAGACGCGCGTCATGATCGACCGAGTCTTGCGCGAGTTCCATCGCGAGGCCGACCTTGCCGCGAAGGGCCTCTCGCCGGCGCGGAAGCTGTTGTTCACGGGACCGCCTGGGTGCGGCAAGACGATGACGGCCTCGGCGCTCGCGCACGACCTCAACATCCCGATCTACCGCGTGGAGATCCATGGCGTGGTGAGTTCGTACATGGGTGACACCAGCCGGAAGCTGGCGAGCATCTTCGACTTCATCGCCCAGGAGCGGGCCGTGTACCTGTTCGACGAAGCGGACGCGCTCGCGGGCGCCCGCGATCCGTCGGACGGATCCGCCGCCGGCGCGGAGACGCGGCGCATCGTGAACTCGCTCTTGCAGTTCATCGAGGACGACGGCTCGAAGAGCCTGATCATCGCGACCACGAACCACGCGCAGATCTTCGACCGCGCGATGTTCCGCCGCTTCGATGCGATGGTGCCCTTCTTGCCGCCGGCGGGGCACCTCGAGCTCGATCGCCTCGTGACGAACACCTTGGGCACCGATCTGGCCATCCAGCTCGACGTGGCGAAGCTCTTCGACACGGCCGTGGGCATCGGCCACGCCGACCTGGTCGCGGCGATGCGACGGGTGCTCAAGGACCACATCCTCGACGGGACGGCGGTCTCGGTGCCGGTGTTGGAGCGCGCGATCCGAGAGCGGCCGCGCGCGTGAAGCTTGGCGCGAGCTCGCCGCGCGCGGCCGGAACCGACGTGATCTTGAGATCTTGCGGCCGTGGTGATAGAAAATAGGAATTTACTGTCACCACACCTGGTTAGTTATGTAATTTCAAGGAGTTATAGAACGTGAAGCACAAGGCAGGCTGCGGCAATCGTTCGTTCAACGCTGCTAGCGAGGATCCATCGCCAGAGATCTACGGGAACTTCTTCAACGAGTTGGGTGCCGGACCCGCGACGCTGAAGATCGAGCTCTTCACGTTCCCGCCGATGGGCATCTACGAGGCGCCGACGCTGTCGCTCCAGTTCCACCTGGTCGGCATGACCATCATCAAGAGTCCCGCCGGCGGCGGCATCCACCTGGGCGAACGCCACAACGTGGTGGAGCTCCATCGCCAGCTCACGAAGTGGCTCGAGGATCACCCGCAGATGCCCGTGGAGCGTGCCGAGGCGGAGAAGATCGCCGAGTGATCGTCATGGTCAGCAACGCGGCCGGCCTCGAGGTCGGGCTGCTCGCCGGCAAGCACCCCGGCAGGGTAGGCCACATGTACTCGCCCGGCGGCGAGCGCGGACCCTACGCCGAACTTCCGTTCGGGCTCGACAACGACGCGTGGGCCGCGTTCAAGAACAAGCGCGCGCGCAACGTCGCCGCCCACCAGCGGATGCTTCGGTGGGCGCTCCTGTCGGGGTTGATGCCGATCTTCGCTCTCGTGCCCGACGTCGTCGGCAACCGCGACGAGACGCTGCGCGAGTGGGAACGCTGGGCGCCCGAGATGGCCGCGATGGGGTTCCGGCTCGGGTTCGCGGCCCAGGACGGGATGACGTTCGGCGACGTGCCCGATGCGGAGTGCGTCGTGTTCCTTGGCGGCGGCGATGCCTGGAAGGACGCCGCCATCGCACCGTGGTGCGCAGCGTTCCCCGGCCGCGTCCACGTCGGCCGCGTCAACGGGATGCCCAGGCTCTTGGCTGCCCACCACGCCGGCGCCATGAGCGTCGACGGCACAGGGTGGTTCCGACGAGGGCGCGGCGGGACGTATTCGCAGTACAACGAGCTCCGCAAGTATCTGCGCGAGACATCACCAGGAGGTTCGACATGAGTTTCATCGGCAAGCGCGTGACCATCGCCAAGCAGTTCACCTTCGACGCGGCCCACCATCTCCCGACCGTACCGATCGATCACAAGTGCCACCGGATGCACGGGCACACCTATCGCGTCGAGATCGTGTTCACCGGCGAGATCATGGCGAGCGGGTTCTGCGACGACATCGACTACGCCGATATCGAGGTCGTGTGGAACCGGATCCACGCGATGGTCGACCATCGCGTGCTCAACGACATCCCGGGGTTGGAGGTCCCGTCCACCGAGATCCTCGTCTGGTGGATCGCGCAGCAGTGGCTCCGCATGAGCTATCGACTTCCCAGCTCGATCCGGATCCAGGAATCCTCGACGACGTGGTGTGAGGCGGACCTGACCAACGGCATCCCGGAGGTCTGACCGTGGGGAAACAGACCGGGGTGGACTGGTGCCATCACACCTTCAACCCCTGGTGGGGATGCTACAAGGTCTCGCCAGGCTGCAAACACTGCTACGCGGCCGCCTTCGATCACCGCCTGGGTGGTGATCATTGGCAACGTCGCGGCCCCAGGCGGTGGATGTCCGATCGCTACTGGCAACAGCCGCTCCAGTGGAACCGGGACGCCGAACGCGCGGGCGAACGGCGCCGCGTGTTCTGCGCGTCGATGGCCGACGTCCTCGAGCAGCACCCGGTGAAGGCCATCAATGACCGCATGGACGCCTACCGCGAACGGTTGTGGGCGTTGGTGGACCAGACGCCGATGCTCGACTGGCTCTTCCTCACCAAGCGGATCGAGGAGGCGTTCACCACGTTCCCCTGGATGGACGACGACGAGCCGATGCCGAACGCGTGGCTGGGTGTCACGGCTGAGGACGACGAGCACGCGCGGACGCGGATCCCTCAGCTGCTGCAGCTGCGCGATCACTTCGACAAGCTGTTCGTGTCCTACGAGCCGGCGCTCGGCCCGATCGCCTGGGATCGGTCGCTCTTGGAGGGCCTCGACTGGGTGATCTTCGGCGACGAGAGCGGTCATCCCAGGCGGGATGCCGCCCTCGACTGGGCGCGATCGACGCGCGATGCCTGCGCGAGCTACGGCGTCGAGTTCTTCTTCAAACAGTGGGCGGGTGCGGACGCGCCCGGGCTCGCAGGCGAACGCGGTCCCCGCAAGGTGATCCACCTGCCGATCCTCGACGGCCGTCAGCACGAGGCATACCCGTGAAGTTCGCCGCGTTCGATCGCGCCCAGGGCTGGGTCTGCGACTGCGGTTACGGCGGCACGTTCTCGTGGGATGTCGACGAAGCGAAGTGGTGGGATCGCGCGTCGGACGCCCTCGTGGAGCTCCAAGCGTCCGCTATCATCGGGTCGTTTGCCGAAGCGAGTGTGCTCGATGCGCGCGCAGCACCTAACCTGACGAAGATCTACATCGTGCGCGTGAAATGAAGGAGACCGAGATGCCATCCCGAAGCGACCTGGAACAAGACGTGGCCATCCTCGAGGCCGAAAACGGAGATCTCAAGCGCCAGCTCTTCGAGGCCCAGCGCGATCTCGACATCGCCCGAGGTGCCACCAAGATAGTCGTAGACCAGGCCGAGCAGGCGGGGGTCGAGCTCGCGATCCCCAACACCCCCGCCGAGGCCGAGCGCCAGGAGCTCGTCGCCATGCGCAAGCACGTCGAGGACGATCTCCAGGCTCTCTTGGAGTTGCGCAACCCGCTCGCGCCGCCCGCGACGCAAGAGTCCGCGCTGGACATCGTCCGTGCCAACCAGGCCGAGCGCCGCGAGCTCAACGAGCGCCTCGCCGCCGCCAACCTGATCATCAACCGGGTGGCCGCGATCCTGTCGATCCAACAGTGGGATGCCGAAGGCACCGAACTTCGCGAGGCGTGCCAGCGCCTGGTCCACCTCCGCTTCTCGGCACAACGCAAGCGCGGCGAGGTCGAGCGGGAGATCAAGCCCACCGCGAAACATGACCGCGCCGCGGCCGCCGAACTCACCGGGTGGCTTCACGCGTGCGACTGGTTCCTCGAGCTCATGTACAACGTCGGCCCCACGAAGCGCACGCCCGTCACCGCGCCCGATGATGCGCTGCGCTGCGAACAAGACGGGGGCCTCGAGACCATCGTGCGACCAACCCAGAACGGGATGTTTGAGATCCTCGTCTGCAAGGGCGCGTTGATCGTGAATCGGTTCCTGATCTCCGACCTCCAGATCGCGATGGCCAAGGACCCCGACCCCGTCAAGGATCCCCACGTTGGCGGCCACCTGGGCCCGTACCGATGAACGTGTGACTCGGCGGTCGCGCTTGCCAGTGGCAATCTGACAGGAACTCCTTGACGGCGCGGATCCCGATCGGCATGGTGGTGTCAATAGGAGATGCCCATCATGCTGACGACCCACGAGATCAACGAGCTCCGCAAGCGCGCCCAGGCGGTCATCGCCAACGAACCAGGCGGCAACCGGCTCTCACCGCGCGCGACCGCGCGGTGCCTCTCCGGGATCGTGCGGCTCGCGGCGACCAAGCATGGGACCGACACGATGCGGCGGTCGTGCGCCAACCTCGTGGCGGATCCGCATGCGTGGTGGCCGCTCGAGGCCGACCCCACCGAGGTAGGGAAGGCGACGCAGATGATCGTCACCGCGGCAAGCGGGCTGCTCTCGCTCGCCGGGATGGACGGGATGCGCGCCGCGCTCGCGTTCTGGGCGAGCGAGACCGATCCGGCGGAATGGCAGCGAGTCACCGGCCAGGCCGCGTGAGATCGCCGAGGAAGCGCTGGGACGCGCATCAGGTGCTGTCTTGGATGGCGTCGCTGGGCCTGCGGCACAGTGTGGTCATCCGCGATCTGTATGTCGCCGAACTCGCCGAACTCCTGGCCTTCTCGAAGGTGCGCCCCGTCGGTCAGGCGTGATACGACGCGCGACCCATGCGCGCGTCCATGAGCTCCGCCGACGCGCTCGAGCTGCTCGCCGTCGAGATCGAACTCGCGCGCGCGGTCTCGGTGCGGTCAGCTGGGCAGGAACGCGACGTGCCGACCCGGGAACTTGGGGTGGAGAAATCGCACGGTCAGCGGCATCCAGCGCCTGGAGGTCATCGTGCGGCCGTCGAGATCGACGTACGTCACTTCGAGATCCGCATCGGCGCCGAGGCCGAGCAGCTTCGGCCGTACCGCGTGGATCGTGACGGACTCGCCGCCGGGGTAGGTGATGGTCGGGGCGTTCCCAGAGAACACCGTGGGCCCGGTCATGAGGGTGATCGGACCGCACGGCAGCGGTACGACCTTCCCTAGACGCGCATCGACGATCAGCATCGGTTTGATCGTAGCAGATCGTCGCGCGCGGAAAGGAGACCCTTGCGGTAGGTCCGTCTCCTGGTGAGTCGGGGTTCGGGACCATCTCGCCGCCTAGGCACCGGATCTGGGTCACCTGCCCGCTGGTAACCAGCGAGCTCACCAGAACAGGCGGTCGTGCCTACGTTCCTGTCCCCGTTGGTTGGGGAATTAGACGTGTCGCGCAGGAGCTCAGTGGTAGCGGACGTAGATCTCGAGCGCGCCCGAGGCCGCCACGTCCTTGTTGGTGAGCGTCGCGAGGAAGTCGGCCGGCAGGGTGCCGGTCTTCACGACCGCGACATCCTCGACCGCCGTGCCCGCCGCGTCGGCGGAGACGACCTCGACCTGGATCGCATCGGCGAGCGTCACCGCGCCGCCCTGCTGGCCGGCCGTGTCGTAGCCGCCCCATTCGGGGGCGTCGAGCTTCACCTCGCCGGCGCCCGCGTCGACGGAGATGGTGCCCGCCGCGCCCGCGGCGAGGCTGAGGCCGGTGATGCGGAACAGATTCTCGGCGACCTTCTTGATGGTCGCAACGCCCGTGAATGCCATGACAGTCGCTCCTTGCGGTTAGCCCGGATAGGCCAACCATACACGGAAGCCGCCATCTAGATCCACGATCCCCGAGATCACCCCTGCGGGGCCGTGGCGAGCTCGATCGCCTGCCAGCGGTAGCTCTGCTTGAGCTTCTCGTCCAGCTGGTCCCACGGCACGGTGGGGTTGGGGTTCTGCTGCTGGTACAGCGCCTTGCCAGCGGCATCCACGACCGGGAAGTCCCGATCCGCTTCGGCCTGCGCGCGCGCGTGATCCTCGGGGGAGAGCTTGCGGCCGCCACCGAGCAGATCCTCGACCTCGGCATCATCGAGGCCGCTGTCGAACTCGTCGTCTTCGAGAGCCTCGTCAACGGGAGGCAGCTGGACGATGGGTGTCACGGGCATCCCTGCCTTCGCGGCGTCGTGCCGCGCCTGGGCCGCCTGCGCCGCCGGCCGCGCCGCGGCGACCGCGCGGGCGCGGTAGTGCTCGAGCTGCGGATCGGGGTTCGGGGCGTAGCTGGGGTTCCCCTCGCCCGCGAACCCTCCGATGGGGGGCGACGCCTGCGCCGGCGCGGATGTTGTGCGCGCGCGATACGCCGCGAGCTCGGCCTCGGTCATCTCGAGGATGGTCGCCCGCTTGTACTTGTGCCGCGTGACGGCGACATCCTTCATGCGGCGGATCTCATCCCACCCGAGGCCCTCGACGGGCTTGCCATCCAAGACGATGGTGGTTCCGGTGCCGTCGTGGAGGCGGTAGGTCTGGCTGTACGGGGCGGTGGTGCGCGTGCTGGGAAGCAGCTTGGACATCGTGGTCTCCTTGTCGCGCCACCGTACGATGGCAGATCTCTCCGGTTCAACATTCCCCGGAGCGGGGCTTGTGGGGGGCGATCTCCAAGGCCACCGTTCGGATCACCATGTCCACCCAGAACGAATACAAGCAGGGGCCCTTCTCCAACACGGTCACCAAGACCTTCGAGATCGCGCCCATCAAGATCACCATCACCGAGAAGACGGAGAGCTCGCACGTGCCGCCCACCGGCGGGTGCGGCTGCGGCGGCAACCCGATGCTGGACGCCATCGCGCAGTACGCCCGCGCGGCGGCCGGCCAGGCGGTCAGCAGCGTGGTCCCGGGCCCCACGGTCGCGACCAACGACGAGCCGTAACCGCGTCGCGACATCGGCGGCGACAACGCTGATCGAGCTCCTCGGCCCGGGTCCTGCGCCTCGCGGTGCGGGACCTCGTCCCCACCTGGGGCCGTGATCGCCACGCGACCACGAGCAGGACGAGCAGCCACGCGTACGCGAGCGCGCCCACGTCAGTCGCGGCGCCTCTTGCGCTTGCGGCCGACGCCGATCGCGCGCCAGATCGCCGCCGAGAGCGGGATGGTCACGGTCGCGATCACGCCCAGCCGCTTCCAGAACAGGTCGCCGGCGAACCAGCTCTGCTGGTTGGCCTCGACGCGCTTCGTGCTCGCGAGGAGTTCGGCGCGCCACTGATCCTCAGGCATCGCCGCGAGCGTGTCATCGCCTAGCGTCGTCCCTCGGACGAGCCGCGCCAACTTGGCCTGGCGCGACACCTAGAACCCCAGGGAGCCCAGGTTGATGTCGTCCATGTCGTCGAGGTCGAGATCCGCGATGATGTCGCCCTCGGGCGCGTTCGGCGAGCTCGCGGCGGTCGGCGGCGTCTGCCGGCCGGCGTCGTACGCGTCGTTGTACGTGTACTCGTTCGGATCCTCGTCCAGGAACTCGACGCCGGGAAGCGCGGGCGCCGAGGCCGCAGGGAGCGCCGGCGCCGCGGCGGATGCCTCCTGGGTCGGGTCGGGCGTCTCGAGCATCCAGCCCAGCCTCGGGATGTAGAGCTGGATGATGCTCTGCAGCGTCGCGAGCGCGGAGCCGACGACGATGGGCGTGTGGTACTTCTCGAGATACTTCACGCGATGCGCGCCCCACCACGCCGCGAGGAAGCTCGCGATGCTCGTGACCGCGCCCGCGTGCTTGCCCCACGATGGCTTGCGCTTCGCGAGCTGGGTCGCCGCGATGCGCGTCAGGAACCGGGTGGCCGCGAACGCGGCGAACCCGGGCCCGATGAACTCGAGCATGTCCGTGAACAGCGGCGGGTTGCTCCGGTACGAGCCCTCCGGCTTCGTGCGCTTCTTCCGTCCGTACCGCTTGTGCAGCCGCGCCATATCGTATGCTCCGCGGGCGCGTGACCGGAGAGACGCGCAACCCGTGGAGCAGGGTATCGCCTCCGCCAAGCCAGTGGCAAGAGGGCGATCACCCGGGCCGCGCGCGTCCCCGCGGCTTCCCGCGGGCAGGTGGCGCCAGCGCTGGAGGCGCCTCACTCGTGGTCGGCAACGTCACCAGCGATCCCGCCTTCGGCGGCCGGATCCCATCCGCGTAGCAGCGCCTGCACAACCACCACGGCTGGCCATCATGACCGGGCGCCATCTCCACGAGGATGACCTTGGCGACGCCGCAGAGCGCACAGGCATGCTCAGCCATCGCGGCTCTGATTGAACAGGCTCTGGAGATCCTGCTGCACGACCAGCGAATCTTGCTGGAAGGCGATCGAGAGCTCGATCCCGTGCGCCTTCGAGTACAGGACCAGCTCACCGCGGCCACCACGCCGAATCCCCACGAACGCCTGGGTGAAGATGGGCATGCGGGCATCGGTCGCGCGGATCTCCACGGGCAGGAGCACGCCCTTGTCGGGGATCACGGGCGAGAGCTTCCAGGTCTCCTCGCGAAACGGCGTCAACCTCCCCTTGCGGAGCTGCATCCGCTCGGTGTCGTTGTCCGAGATCGCGTGGACGAACGCGACGCAGGGGATGGGCTGGCCCTCCACGAAGCCCTCCCGCGCACGCCCATCCACCAGGCCCAAGAGCCAGAGCGTGCCGTTGCCCACCGTGACCGGCATCGGGATCGCGACCGCATCGGGATACACCCTCCGGACCGCGGCCTTCGCCGCGAGCTCGGTGAGCTTGCCGTCGTCGCCTTCGGTCGGTTCGTGGAAGTGTTCGTAGAGGGACGCCTGGTCCTTGAACGTCATCCGACTCGGATCGAACGGCTTGCTCGTGTCGCCGGAAGCCTTCGGGTACATCACGCGATATCGCATCTCGATCTCCTCAGTGTTGCGGGTTCCTCAGTGTTGCGGGTTCCTCAGTGTTGCGGGTAGGTGACGTTGGTAACCCGAGGGTCCCAGCACGCGCGACACGATCCGCAGGTGTTGTCACGAACCTCGACCGCGCGGCACTCGACCGATCCCTTCCCCTCGACCAGCTGGTACCCGAGGCCGATCATGGACGCGGTCGAGACGGTGGACACCGGCAAGCCCGCGAGATCGTCGCGGAGGTCATCTGGGATCACGGGCTCGGTGTCGATCATGTGCGCCGAGAGCCGCACGGTCAGATTGGGCGGCAACGTGCCGCCTGCACGCAGGAACCGCGCGACGTAACCGTACTCGCGCGTGGGCATCCAGTGCTTGACCGCGGGCGTCCGCGCGCACACCTCGGCGATGTTGGACAGGTGCCACACGCCCTGGAGATCGCCGCTGTCGTGCCAGCGGAAGAAGTCATCCGGGGGTTGGCAGTACCGATCGATCATCGCCACCATCGCATCCACCCACCTCGGGTGGCGCAGACCGCGCAGCCTGCGCGCGTGACCTTGCAGGAGCGGCCGCCACGATCGGTACCAATCGGTGAGCGCGTAACACGCTCTGCACACGGACCCCGGCACCTCGCGCAGCTTGCTGCCCGTGTGGCAGAGCTGCGCGCTGATCCCGTAGCTGTAGCCCGGCATCTTAGAAGGATGACCCAGGGTGCCCGCGATCGACTCGGCCTCGCGCATCGTCATCACCAGTGGCAGGGACCTCCTGCTCGGAGCGTTCATGACTGGACAGCTTGAGCTCTGCCTCTGACACCGGGACCGCGCCGCAGCGGCAGTGAGGCCGGAGGAGCGATGATGGAGCGGAATGGATGGCGCAATGCGGCGCGTGAGGCACCGGGTGGAAGTCCTGGCGCAGATCGTGAGCACGCTGCGCGATCGTTGCGGCCAGATCCTCGAGATCGCTCGCGCACCTCGACAGATGCTGGAGCGTCAGGCGAACCGATTGCGACGAGTTCGCATCGGGATGGTCGATCGCGAACTGGATGGCTCGCCCCAGATCGCGGCCGCGCCATTCGTTGCCGTCGATCGGAACGCCCAACTCCTTTTCGATCACCGCCACCAGGTCGCGGAGCTTCCGGTTCTCGTCCTGCTGGGCCTGCAACTGGTCGCGGAGGAGGTTCTCATCGGAATTCGCCAGGGACTCCTCGAGCCGCCGCTGGAGATCCGCGTGGGCGCGGGGCGACGGGTAGCTCTTCGCCATGTTGCGGATGCACGCGATCGAGAACTGTTCGTTGAACGGCGTGGACTTCCGCTTGGGCGATCGGCGGACGACGCCTAGCAGCGTGCCCGAACCGCGCTTGACGGGCGCGAGGATCCCGAACTCTTCCGGGATCACCAGGTCCGCGATGATCTTCGGGTCGGAGATCACGAGCCACCAGTAGTGGCAGAACTTACCGACCGCGCTGGACTTCGAGGGGTCGCGGAGCTCCTTCTTCACGTCCTCGCGCGAGATCTTGGTCTCATAGAAGTGGGCCTCGTACTTCGTGCTCGACCAGGTCCCGAGCGCCATCGCGTCTGCCCAGCGCGATGCCTTGTACCCGGAGGCGTTGGCGAGCTCCGTGAACACGAGCCAGCCATCGCCTTCGTGGCGCTTCCGGATCAGGTCGACCAGGTTATTCGCGGACCACACATCATTCGACATCACGGACTCCGAGGTGAGAGGAAAGGCAACTCGCGTTGCGCGAGGCGTTCGACGATCTGCGCGCACTGCGCTTCCCGAAGCTCGCACCCGATCGCTCGGCGACCTTCTCGACGCGCGACCACGAGCGTCGTGCCGGATCCCGCGAACGGGTCGAACACGATCCCGTTCCTGGGGACGCTGTACCGAAGGATCGGCTCGATGATGCCTTCGGGCTTCTGGGTCTCGTTCGTGGCGTAGCCATGACAGCTCCGAACGTACTGCACCGATCGCATCAGGCGCGGTCCGCCATCCACGCTCGTGTACACGCTCGCACCGATCTCACCCCATTGCGGCGGACGCTGCTTGCGTCGAACCTGGCGCGCGGTCGCGTCGGCGGTGTACTGCGGCTCGAGCGGCAGATCGCCCCAGGGGCCTCGCACGAAATGGAGCGCGAGCTCGTGGACTCGCTTAAAGCGATCGGCCGCCATGTTGGAGCCGTTATGCTTCTCCCACACGAGATCCTGCTCGAAGCGCCAGTCGACGAACTCGTCCCGACGATCCAGGAACATCCGCATCGACCCGAAGCACCACAGCTGGTGGGAAATGGCGGCCATCATGGTCGGCCACGATGCGGGCCAGACATCCCAAGCGAGCTTGGTTTCGTTGTAGGGAGGATCGGTGATCACCGCATCCACATACGGAACCTCGGGCATGTACACGCGGAAGTCGCCGCAGTAGAGCGTGATCCCCTCCGCCTCGTAGTACGGCGTCACGTCACCGGCCCCAGGCCGTCCACCGCGTGATGTCGCGATAGAGGCGTTCAAACTTCGCGACCTTCGGCCCGTAGTAGATCAGTGACGTATCGAATCGAGCCGTGAACTTGAGCGGTTTGCCGCTCGGACCCAGGAACCGGATCCTGGACGTGCAGATCACGCGCGGGTTGCGCTTGGCGTCGAGCATCGCGGAGCTCCACCACGCCGTGCTGGTCGCGGTCATGCACAAGATCAACAGCTCGCGCACGCGCCCGACCTTCATCTCCTGGAGCGCCTTGGCGATCCACGGTTCGTTCTTCGAGTAGGGATGGTTCTCGTAGGTCTTCGCGCCCCAGGGTCGGTGCAGGCCGCCGAACGTGTACGCGACCTTCGCCTGCACGATCGAGTGCTCGTTGGAGCACGGATCGCAGTCAGGCTTGTCGCCGAAGAGATCCCACATCGGCTCGATGATCCGCCTGGGCGAGCAGAGCGAGTCCGAGTCGATCACCCCGCTCACGGTGTCGAGATCGCGTTTCATCGGCGGCGCCTAGCCTTCCAGCGCGATGCGCCCGGCCCTTCAGAAGGCATCGCGTCCCGCTTCGCGCGCGCGACCGCCTGCTCCGTGACCATTTCGGCCTCGCGCCAGACCTTGGACGCGGTCCATTCAAACGCCCGCTCCAGGGCCCAGCCGACGAGAAACTCGAGGCTGCGTTCGGGCTCCATCGTCTGGGCATGACTGCGAAAGAACGCCTCGAATTCCGAGGCGCACGCCAAGCACAGGATCCGGTACGTCTTCGGTTCTGGAATCGCCGGGCAGGTCCGGCACACCACGCACTTGGGGACGATCGCGGTCATTCGGACACCTTGCCAGTGGCAACCGATGCGCTGCCCTGCACGGCTTCCTTGGGCAGATACGCCACCCACCCTGCGAGCTCGCGCATCGTGGTCTCGAGGCCCAGACGCCATACCTCCACGAACGGCAGGTTCAGGAAGCGCTCGAACACTCGCCTAGGCGGGTTGGCCACGAGCTTCGCGCGCGTGAGCTCGAGGCGGAGATCCGCGACCGCGGACGCGGCGTTCTGGTACTCCAGCTCGAGTTTGAAGTTGCGGTTCTTGAGCTCGCGGATCTCGTCGTAGAGCTTGAGTTGCGCGGGGGAGGGGTTGCGCTTGGATAGGCGGGGGTCCGGCTGGCGCCGGTGGGGCTTGGGCATCTCGTTCTCCGGGAGTGGGGTTCTACTTCGGCAGATCCAGTTCGAGCAAGCCGAACCGAATCTCCGCATCGTCGTGATCGGGCACGGGGGGGTCGGGCGATGCTACGGGGGTCGGTGGCACCGGATCCGGCATAGCCGTTCGAGTCGTCGAGGAGGCCGCGAGCTCGCGCCACGCGGCGTTCGCGCGGGCGAGGTCGAGTTCGGTACGCATCGCGGCGAGCTGTTGCTCGAGGTCGGCCACCTGCGTGGTGCGCCTGGCGAGATCCTCCAGCGCCTTGTTGAGATCTCCACGCTGATCTTTGGCGCGATCGAGCGCGACCTGGGCATCGATCGAGCGCCCGGTTTCGGCCCTGGCCGCGCGGACCTCGGCGGCGATCCGGCGTTCCTGCTCATGCGCAAGGCGGGTGCGCGTGCGCGTGAGGACCGATGTCGCGATCCGCGCGGCACACGCACGATGGAACACCTCGGTGCCCGCGATCACGAAGCCCGTGCCCACGCCGATCTCGAGCATGCACCCTGCGCACATCGCCGCCATCATCGGGGCCGGTGCTGGCACCCCACGGTGCGGTGGTCGAGCTCGATGGGCGTCGAGCCGCCTGTGCAGTAGATCCGGCCTTGCAAGCTGCCCGGGGGATCCACGGCGGTGGATCGGCCGGTGATCGCGTCGTCGTCGCCGCCCACGGGCGGGCGGGCGCATGTGTACATCCCGGTCGGCCGGCCGGCCCACGGCGATGTCCGCACGCCCAGCCGCAGGTACCAACCGGGCGGACACTGGCCGTGCTGCGGCTCGAGCGCGACGCCAACGACCAGCAGCACGATGCTCGTGATCGCGCAGATCGCTTCCGCGAGCATCGCTACTCCTCGTCCGCGTACGCGATGAACGCGTGGCAGGCCAGGCAGTGGATCTTGCGGACCGAGATGGGGTGGCCGCCGATCCCTAGCGCGAGCTCCGCGCGGATGACGACGGGCTGCGACTGGGGATCGCGGTAGTGCGAGCAGCTCGCGGCACGGCCGTTGTAGCCGAACCCGCGCATGGAGGGGCCGTTGAGGTCGCGCACGCCTTGGCGCGTGTGCGGCTTCGTGCTCTCCGCGAGCTGCTGCAGCGGCGCGCGCGGCGGAACGTTGGGGGGCGCCACGTAGTCGCGGGGGCGCATGCGGTCGAGCTTGGTGCGGGGTGTGGGTGCGGATTGGGGTTGGGTCATGGTTTCTGGTAGCCGAGGTTCTTACGCGCTTCGGCAAGCGCGGCTTGGCGTTCTGCGAGGGCTTGGTCCTCGCGTTGCTTGTGGGCGAGGGCGAGCTCGAGGGCGGCCTCGAAGCGGCCCGGGGTGAGCATCCAGGTGCAGAGCGCGTAGGCCCGGTCGCCTTGGACCGGGATGGTCACCTCGCCGCGGGCGATGGCTTTGCCTACGAGCGCGAATTCGGGCGCCCCCACCAGCGAACCGCGCAGCTGGGTGATCCGCGCGCAGAGGGCAAGCTGGGCCTCGTCCTGGACGCGTCCGACGTGGCCCGGGTTCCGGCAGGCCGCGATGGCGATCTCCGCGAGCGCGAACTCGGCCTCGCGGAGGTCCACCGGGTCCACCTGGGGGGTGATCGCCGGCACGAGGGTCAGGTGGGGACGACGTACGTGATCTCCCGGGAGGTCGGTGAGCGGATCCGGACCCAGAAAAAAAGAAGATCCCGATCCTAGTCCGGATCCTGATCCCGACCGTTCGCGAACGGTTCCGGGAACCGTTTGGGGAACCGTTTCCGGACCCGCAGAATCATTCAGATCTGGGGATGATCCCGGGATCGGCAGAGACGATCCCGGGATCGTCTCCGAGGACGGGAGTGATCCCGTGCTGGGAACGGTATCCGGACGCGCCGAACGAGCCTCGGCGGCGGTCGGAGAGCTGGGAAGGGAAGGGGTGAATCCGGACCCGGCAGGAGGGTCCTCGACATCCTCGGTCCCCCGGTCATCGAACAGTCCGGGCTGTGCGGTCCGACCGAGCAGGCGCCTGACCCCCCGCTTGCGCGGGGCGGGGATCTTCACGAGCCCGAACGTCTCGGCCCACGCCTTCTCGTGATCGGGCGAGAGCGCCTTCGCGTTGTCGCGGCACCACTCGTCCATGATCCAGCGCAGCGTGGTGACGTGGGCATCGCGGACCGCGCAGGCCGGCACGGTCTTCCACTTCCGGAACCATCCGCGGAGGACGTTGCCATTGGCAGGGCTCTCGCCCGCATCGGGGAGCTCCGTGAGGCGGAGCACCCGCAACCCGCGGTCGTATTCGACGAGCTCGCGCTCGAGCAGCTTGTCGAGCGCGTTCACGACGTCGTCCGCGGGCATCCGTGCGGCGTCGGCCATCGCGACGATCGAGCCGTGGAACAGCCCCGGCACGATGCGCTTCGCTTCGGCGGTGGTGTAGAGGGCGAGCCAGAGCAGCTTCGCGTCGGAGGTGGGGAGGCTCGTGAAGGGTTCCCAGGTCCAGAGCGAACAGCCCAGCCGTGTATGGGCGCCCATCAGAAGGCGCCTCCGGTACCCGCCGCGTCGCCGCCGACCCCGCCTCGATCGCAGAGGTGCGCGTCCAAGCGGTCGCGGGCTTGGTCGGCCCACACGCGTTGGAGATCGGGATCCAACTGATCGCCGAGGTCGGCCCAGCACGCGAGAAACGCGTCCCACCAGGCATCCCTCAGCACTCCCGGGAGCACCTGCGCGAACCATCTTAGGCGCGCCACGTCATGCTCCTAACCGCAGACTTCCAGAGCGACATATTCGCGGTGTACCGAAAATTCTGGGTAGGCGGCAAGTTCTCTGTGTCGGGAGTGGCACAACGAGATCGGATGGTACGCGCGCAGCCGCACGCGGTCCGGATGCGCAGTACCATCGCCGCGCGATCAGAGGGCCGTGGTACGCGTGGTCGATGATCACGATCAGCATCGTGCATGAGCCCGTGTGGGAGTCGATCAAGGAGTACCTCCACGTGGTCGAGTGCGCGCAGGATGGCGGCCTCGAGGACGCGCGCATCCGCATCGACTTCTTGAACGTGCCCGAGCCGCTCGCGCACAAGCTCGTGATGTTCACGATGCCGTGCATCGCCTGCCAGCGCCCGAACCACCCGCTGCGGAGGCGCGAGGGCGATCCGTGGACGCGGCTCTACTATGCGCCTGCGTGCGCGCTCGCGATCCGCGTCGCGTGCTCGCGGGGGCGCGCGGTCGAACTCGAGTACGAACGCTTCAAGGGCATCCACGAGCTCGTCGACGCGGACCGGGCGTCGCGCCAGCTCGCGCTGTTCTAGGCGGCCGCGAGCTCCGCCGCCGGCGGCGTGGTCGCGACCTGGCGGGGCTTGCGAGGCTTGCGTAGCGCGCGGCGCTGCGGGCACCACTGCATCGAGTGCCCGACCTCGTTGCAGCCCTTGCACGTCGGCGGCGCGTAGAACCGGCACTTCTTCGAGAGCTTCGAGTGTCCTTCCTGCTGGCACGCCTGGCAGATGTAGATCCGCTTGCCCTTGTCCAGGACATCGACCGCGGGCGCGATCGGCGCTGGCGGCGTGGGTCGCGCCGCCGCAGGCGCCTCGACCACGGCCTCGCCCTCGAGCGCCTCCTCGTCGACCTCCGGGCGCGCTACTCGGCGCATGCCGGGCAGCTTGGGCGCGCGGCCGCCGGGGTAGGTGATCACGGGCAGGTCGGCGAGCTCGCGCATGTCCGCGCCTTCGGCGGCCAACGCGTTCGCGGCCAGGCCAGCGGCCGTGCGGTCCAGGATCACTCGACGTCGGGCGCGCGCGGCCGCGAGCCGTTGCTTGGCGCCCTTGGTGGGCGGGTGCGGCACCGATGCGAACACCGGCGCGTCGGCGCGACGCTTCTGCTTGGCCATTCAGCGCTCCGAGATCACGGCGACATGACCCGGGTCAGTGATGACCCACAGCTGCTGGTCGCCACGATGCACGAGCCCCAGGTTGCCTTCGTGGATGTCCCCGAACAAGACCCGGTGGCGTTCCCAGGCGGAGGAGATCGCCTTCGCGAGGGACGCGAGGGCCTGGACCGATCGCATCTGTTCGACCGTCGCGATCCACGCGTGCGCCAGCCGTTCGATCTCGTCGCCAGACGCTCGCCGCATGATCGCATCGTAGGCGCGTTGGCCGGCCACGTGCTGCGCGAGCAGAAGATCAAGCGCGCGGGACCCCGCGACCTGCTCGATCGCGCCCACGTGCTCCGCGCTCTCGCGCCAGAGTAGGTGGATGGGCGTGCGGCCGCGGGTGGCGCTGAGGCGGACCACGAGGCGGTACTCCACGCACAGCGCCGCTGGCATCTCGGGTGCGAGCTCCGTCGCGAACTGCACCTCGGTGTCGTCGGTGGTGACCTTGAGGACGGTCCGAGGATCGTTGGTCGCGAGCACGCACCCGTACGCACCACACCCGTACTCGACGAGTTCGGCCAGGATGCGTTCGCGCGCCCGAGCCTGGACGTGGGCGAGCTGCGGGAGCCACCGCGTGGGGACCTTGTCGGCGATCACCTCGTAGTGGTTCGCGAGCGCGGTCGTCACCCAGGGCGGATTGCGCACGAGCGCCTTCGCCCGCGGGTTCGGCGTAGGGAGCTCGCGGATCGCGTCGGTGAGGATCTCGATCGCGCGATCGTAGGCGGCCACGGTCTCGGCGCCGCGGGGCCCGTAGATCTCGGCCTGCGCCTTGTCCTCGGCCTCTCGGAAGAGGTCGCGTCGATCCGCCTTCGAGGCGAGCCACGAGAGCGTGTTGAGGGCCTGGACGTAGGCGACCTTGCGCGCGCCCAGCTCGAAGCGGGGCGTCTGCATCCAGCGGTCCACCTCGTCCACCGTCATCCCTCGCAACGGGGCGGTGAGCGACTCCGCGATCTCTTCGGCGGCCTCGACGCGGCTCGGCACGACCACGTGGCCCAGGGGCCCGTCATCGGCGAAGAACGTGACCCGCCGCGCCGCCGGCTGCGATGGATCGCGACCGACCACCGCAAGACGATCGTTGGCACCGACGATCGCATCGTACGTCCGCAGCAGTCGGTGGGTCTCGTCGAGCACCCGCGCGTGCGTGGTCTGGCCGCCATCGCCCGGTGCGAGGAACGGCGGCACGGGCGGGTTCCGCCGGCGCTGGTTCTGATGAGCGACATCGGCGATCAGGTGCGCGACGAAGTGGTACGTCGCATTGCGATCGGTGGTCTCCGAACGCCTGACCTTCTTGGGATCCATCGCGGCGACGAGATCCGCGCGGCTCAGGGTGACGAGGCCCTTGCGGTGGAGGTCGACCAACACCTCCTTGAACTCGTCGAGGCTCGCGCCGCCGGTGCGGCCGTCGCGCTCGACCTGGTCGTAGACATCGGCGATGAAGCGCTTCGAGCTCGCCGGCATCCAGGGCGGGGTCGCCTCGAAGGCGTGGCGCAGGACGAAGAGCGTGACCTCGTCGTCCGGGGTGATCGTGGGGTTGCGCTTCTTCATGGCAGATCCTTCAGCGTCGACCAGCCCAACTGCTGGCGTCTGCGTTGGAGCGCCTCGGCGTCTCGATCAAGGATGAGTTGATCGGCGCGCGAGGGGATCGGCAGGGGGGCAGGGTTGCGCAGCGCGGGCAGCTCGCGCGCGGGCAGGCGCCTGCGAACGCGGCCTTGTCGCGGGTTCGGGATCAGGAACCGCGGATCCCCGATCATCGTGCCGATCTGGAGGTCCTCCGCGGTGCGATGCCCGATCGCGCCGCGCAGCGCGTCCAGCCCGTAGCGGTTGCGCAGGACCATACCCATCGTCTCCGCCTCCGTGGCCCCGGCATCTCGCGCGCACGCCGCGAGCTTGCCCACGAGGATCGGATCATCGTTGCTGACCTTGAGCGCCAGGATCACCTCCTTGACGAAGGTGCCATCCATCGAGGGCGACTTGCCCCACGCCATCAGATCGCCATCGAACGTCTGCCGCAGCGCGACGAGCCGATGCTTCGTCGCGCTCGAGAGCGTGTAGTAGTCGGCGGTGACGCTGACCTCGTCGGTCTCGGACTCGCGGGGGACTTCACGCTCGACATCGCCGCGGATCGAGATGTGGGTCGCCGCCCATTCCCCATCGCTGTTCACGGCGTCGCGGATGTCGTCCATGATCGCCCGCTCGCGGCGCGTGCCCATGTAGTCCGTCAGATCCTCGTCCTCGCGGGTCTCCGTATCGGTCTCGTCCGTCTCGACCTCCTTTTCGACCTCGCCCACCTCCTGCTGGGTGAGGCCGAGATGGAGCGCCTGGCGCCACCACCGCGTCGCCGCCATCGACCGGGACTCCTCGTCCGAGCAGATCCCGTACCCGCGCCCGGGCATCACCGCGGCGTGACGCGCCTGGGGCTGGAGCTCGTCGTCCTGGATCGCCGACGCCAGCAGCACGAGGCCGGTGTAGAGGCACGTCCCGAAGCCCGCGCCCTGGACCTTCACGCCGTCGGGCGTGTGGCTCCGCGGGAACCCCGTGATGTCGACCGGGATCGTGTACTCCGCGCCCATGTCGCCCCCGTCGAGATAGCCCTCTCCAACCGACGTGTAGAGGTGGTACTGGCCGCGGTAGAGCAGGCTGACCGTCCGGTACGAGGCCGATCGCCGCATCACCCACACGGGCTCGAGGGTCTTGGGGTTGACGACGCACCCCAAGAACACGGTGTTTTCGTGCGTGATCATGATGGGATCAGCCTATCAGCGCCGGTGGTACCCTGGACACGCGACATGGAGATCACCGAGGCGAATCTCGCGGCCTTCAAGAGTTGGCTCCTTGACCGCGGACGCGCGGAAGGCACCGCCGACCTCTACCTCAAGAACCTCAAGCGCTGCGCCCAGGAGGAACGGATCACGACGCGGCTCCGCGGCGGCCTCGCCCCGCTCACCAAGCGCACCAACAAGGCCGCGCTCGTGCAGTGGGCGCGGTTCACCAAGAACCCCGACCTGGCCGAGCTCGTCGAGGCCGTGAAGCTGCCCCCCGCGAAGCGGAGCAAGCCCAAGCTCCCCCTCCAGACCGCCCAGTGGCAGCGGTTCGTGCAGCACCTTGCCAGTAGCAACCTCGCCCGTGTGCCTCTCGGCCATGTGTGCCTCGTGGTCGCCAAGCGTGGCCTCCGCGTGTCCGACGCGATCCGCATCAAGCGCACCGAGGTCGCGGCCGCGCTCAAGACGGGGGTGCTTTCGTATGTGGGCAAGGGCGCCAAGCGGCACGAGATCAGCGCCGAACCCATCCGCGCGCACCTCGAGGCGCTGCACGCGGCGACGGGCTGGACGATCGTCGCCGATCTGGTGAGCCCGACCCCGGCAGGCGCGACCAACCGCGTCCGCCGCGCCATGCGCCGTGAGGCGACCCACCTGGGGATCGAGGGCGTCTACCCGCACCGGTTCCGCCGCACGTACGCGCGGCACTACCTCGAGGAGCATCGCGGCGATCCGCGCGCGGTGCTCAAGCTCCAGAACCACATGGGTTGGAGCAACCTCAACACCGCGATGTCCTACGCGGACGACGTGGATCACGGCGAGCTCGCGCAGACCGGCGATCAGATGGCCAAGAAACTGTTCGGCTAGTCGTCGTCGATCGGGTCGGCCGTCATCCTCACGACCGCAGAGCAAAGGGCAGTGGCGGTGTCTGATTCATGAGGCTCGCCTGCGAGGAAGTCGAAGACTCGCGGGTGATTTGCGCCCGTCCTGGCATCTCGCCAGGCACCACATCCACCACCACTGCCCGTAGCGCCCTTCGTATCACGACCCCCTGACGCTCGTGGAGGGGCCGAGATCTCGCGCTTGGAGCAACCCCGCGAGATCGCGTACGCTGACCGTCACCATGGCGAAGGGATCGAGCTTTCACACCGACGGGTCCACTCCGGAACGCAGGCGGCCACCGATGCCGTATGTCGATCTGGACACCCTCAAGAACGCGGATGGGCTGGTGGCGATCATCAGCCAGCGGACCAGCAACGGGATGCTCACGTTCGCGATCTTCAAGGAGTTCGACCGCGATGGGGCGGTCGAGCGCACGAGCTTCATCTCCGCGAACCTGACCCAGTCGTACCTGGACATGGTCAAGCTCACGCTCGAGCGCGTGCAGGAGATCCACGCCGATCCGAAGCTGCTCGCGCAGCTCCGCGCCGCGGCGGGTGTCGAGTCGGTGCCCCACCGGGGCAAGCGATGATGTCGTCGGCCGCCAAGGTCGAGGCCAACCAGCGGTACCGAGATAGGTTGGGCTGGACGGTCGCCGAGTTGTTCCCGGAGGGGATCGTGGATGGTCAGCTGATCGATGCGATCGGCGAGCTCCAGCGGCAGTTCGGGATCACCGACGATGGGGTCTGCGGCCCCGAGACCTACGGTCAGGTGCTCGAGCGCAACCGAAGCACGTACCTGCTGACCGCGAAGCATCTCGCGCTAGGCGCGAACACCCCGCGGCAGGCCGACGAAGCGCTGCGGTACGCCGGCCTCGTCGCGGTGGCGGAGGCCAAGTTGTGTTTTCTCGAAGACATCACGGACCTGCCGCCGCGCACATCGCCGCAGTTCGAGCGCTGCGCGAAGTTCATCGACAACCTGATCCGCACCACCTTCGGGATCAACTGGACGTGGGAGTCCCCGTACCGCCGCGCCGACCAGTTCAAGTGGTGCGGGACGCTGCCCGCGTGCGGGTGGGGGAACGCCGGGCTCAAGGTGAACCTGCGGACCGACTTCTTCGCGAGCAACTTTCGGCTCGATCGGTATGCGCGCTACGAGCGGGTCAAGGATGGCCCATTCCCCCCCAAGCCGGCGACGGGCGGTCCGCACCGGATGATCATCGGGCTCGACGAGCACACACGTCCCGAAGACGTGAAGTTCCCGGACGGATCGTCGCCGCGCGCGGGCGACATCATGCTGATCGGTGACAAGAACCCTGCGTGGGGCGATCACATCACCATGCTCGAGCGGTGGGACGCGGGCGAGTTCTGGCAGCCGACGATCGAGGGGAACGGCCGCGGCTTCGGCCCCGACGGCCTCTCGCGTGACGGCATCGTGCGCGCCAAGCGGAGGATCGGCAACCTCCCCAAGGATGGCCCCACGACCAGCTACTTCGCGCTGCGCATCATCCGAGTCGGGTTCGACGACATCGTGTTCGGATGAACGGACCGTCGAAGTTCTTGTTGATCGGCGGCTTGTTCTGGGCCGCTGCCGCGACCCTCTATGCAGGGCGTCACATCGACGCGCACGTCTACGCGATCATCGCTGGGTACTACGTCTCCTGGGTCCTGCAATGGTGTGAAGCGATGGCCGAGCTCAAGCAGGGCTTGCCGACAGCACGCCTGCTGTGAACTGCATCGCCCCGGGGTGCTCGCGACCGCGCACGCTGGGCGCCCTGTTCTGCGATCTCTGCATCCAGGCGCCGGCCGGCAAGCGCGGGGGGTGGATCTCCGCCGAACAGCGGAGGCGCAAGCTCGCGGCCTCGAAGGACGCCACGCTCGACATCAGCAACGTCGCCAAGCGGCTCTGGGTCGGCGGCAAGCCTCCATTCGACCGAGACCTGCCCGAGTTCGACGTGCTCGTGCTCTGCGCCGAGGAGCTCCAGCCCCCGCGCGTCGCGTTCGGGAGGCGAGTGGTGCGGTGCCCGCTGCCCGATGCGGAGCTGTCGATGATCCACCAAAAGCGGGCGTTACTAGGAGCTCAATCCATCGCTAAGGAGCTTCTCGACCGGAACCGGGTGTTGGTCGCGTCCTCGTCGGGCCTCAACCGAGCTCCTCTCGTCGCGGGTCTCGCGCTCGGTCTGGTTACCAGGGCGACATCGGACCAGATCATCGACCTACTACGCGCGAGACGTAACCCCAAGGCCCTCGGGAACGAAGCATTCCAAGGGTATCTGAGACGCTACGTCGTCACGGCACGCAGAAGTTGATCCGACGATGGCCATCGCCACTCGGGCAGACGATGACGCCACAGGTACCAGACGGGGGAGCATCTTCGTCGGAAAGAACGCAGGCGCGAACCGCGCCATCATCCGGCGCGAGCTGGCAACACGTAGAGACCGGCTCTGCATCGAGGGTCTCGGATGCGTCAGGACCTTGAGGAGCGTCGTCGGGAGTGACGCAAGCGCTCGCGAACATCAGGACGATCATCAGTCTGGGCATCTCGGGGCTCCTTTGCGGATTCCGCCGCTTAGAAGTTTGCGTTGTAGGCGGCGAGCAACGTGGCGGCCTGACCTGCCGTGATCACGTTGTCCGTTTGAAGCTCCGCCGCCATCGAACACAAACGATAGACGTATCCCGAGACATTCGCCATCTCTTCGAACGGCACGAAGAGGAAAGAGTTGCCACTCTCCATGTTCTGGGCTGCGGAGGCGATGATGGCCAGCCAGTTGGAGACCGGGTGGCTGTTGACCTCCCCCTCGGGGAAAGAGGGGAGCGATGCCTGCCAGAAGGAGACCAAGTTCGTCTTGATCGTCCCCGCGAACCACTTGCCTTCGAGGTTCTGGTAGGACTCCGCTGCTGCGGCATGAAGATCGATTGCTGTGGCCATAGATCACCCGACCGGGACATCCGAGGTGGAGATAAAAATCGGGATGGGACCCCCTCCAGCCCCATCGGCATGGACCACAAGGATCAACGCGTCGAACATTCCATCGGTGCCCTCTTTGACGATTTTCGTCGCGACGGTCACCGTGGGGATAACGACGTTCGTAACGATGGGCGTCTCGATGCCACCGGCGCCGGGACCTGAGGTCTGCGCGTCGACGTTATAGTTGAGCCCACGGATGCTGTACGTCACGTCTCCCGTGGTTTGGTTCGCGATCCGCACCGAGGCGGTCTTGCGCCCATAATACGGGATGATCAGGAACAGATCGTTGACGGGGAACGGAAGGTACGGCCAGAAGAACTGCCGGTCGATACGTCCGGGTTGCTGATCAGATGGCGAAAACGTCTCGATCACATCGATCCGAGGCACGACGCTGATCAGCTGATCGCCCACCCCATGGCCGACCGGGATGTAGTCCTCGACATAAATGTCGTCGGACCAGATCAAGATTCGTCCAGGACGGTTCGCGGGAGCGTACAGCGCATCGTTGCGGGCGATCACCTGACCGTTCCACGGGCGACCCGGACCGATCGCGAACTGGTTGAGAAACGTGGGCACGCTCTCATCGAAATACCCGATGCGCACGTGCGCGATGTCGCTGAGCGGACCCAGCGCGAAGTTATAACCGCTCTGCTTACTCTCCCAGATCGCGCCGGGGTTGGATAACTCCGTGTTCAAACGGAAGAACTGGTTACCCAGCAGAACCGCGCGATCGGAGTCGGGTTGGTAGTACGTGGCCATGGATCGTCCTTGCCAGTGGCAATCAGCCGGCGATGCGGCTGACCAGTTGACGCAGCGTCGCGGTGATCTGCTCGAGCCAGGGCAACGGCTCGATCTGAACCTTCACCCGGTTCACCGAGGTGGACGCGATGTAGATCATGTTGCCCTTCGCGAGAGTAATCGGCGTCGGAACGCCGGTCGCGAGCAACTCGCCCTTCCCCGAAAGCACGGGGTTGATCTGGCTGGATTGTCCGATCGCCACGGGTCCGGCCGTCTCGAGCGTGAGGGTGAGCCGAGTCCAGAGCCTGTCGCCGTTGTAGAGGATCGCGGGCTGCTGGCCGGGCACCGTAGCCTTCGTGAAGTACGTGAAGATCTGGAGGCGATTGTTTCCAGCTCCTACTTCAGGCGATGGCTCAGGAGCTTGCGCGACCGCGCGCGATCCGAGTGCCGACATCCCGACCTTGCTCACGGGAGTTGCCGAGGTCGTCCTGGTGGGGGTGATCGATCGGCCGACGGTGCGAGGCTTGGTCATCGAGACCTCTTCCAAAGGTAGTAGAGCAGAGCGCTGCCCGCGCCCAGGGCGAGCAGGACGATACCCGGAAGGGGCTCGACGAAGTAAGGCGCCACGTCGGCGGGGATCTTGTACGGGCCCGCCGGCGGGGCCGGGATGATCGTGGGCTTGCCGTACCCAGCCGTGAAGCCTCCGTCGATGTACTCGGCCAGGTCGAACTGGTCCGGGATCGAGGCGACGCGCGCGGCGACCTTCGAGCTCGACTGGGACCCCAGCGCGGGCGCGCCATTCGCGGCGATGTACTTCTGGATGCCGGCGTAGACCTGGCCCGGTTGGAGATAGCCCAGCTTGTCGGCGGCCGCGGCCAAGGAGTAGGACCCGGCGCGGCCGATCGCGAACGCGAGCCGCGCGAGCTCCCAGGAGTCGCGGGTGCCCAAGCGGACGTACTGCGGATAGCGCAGGTACCACTTCACGGCCTCGAGCGCGTACTCGAGCGACGCGATGGCGACGTTGCTCTCGGGATCGTTGCGGGCCTCGGCGGGGTAGCCGAAGAGCGGGGGGACGTAGCTCGCCACCTGGAAGTAGCCGACCTCGCCCAGGCTCGCATCGCCCGCGACGAACTTGCCGCCGGACTCGTGCTGCATGATGGCGGCCATGAGCCCCGCGGTCATGCCGCCGCGGTACTTGTCGAACCACGGGCGGAACTTCGCCAGGAGTGCCTGGGCGCCGGCCACCTTGCTCGCGTCAACGGCCACGGGTCGATCCTACATCAGCGCTCCCGTGGGGACCATCCAGAGATCGCGTGGATAGGTCACGGCAGGGATGCTGCGATCACGTCGGCGGCGGCGTTGATCTCCTGCATGCGGGTGACGGAGCCGCCGCGATCTGGGTGGTGTTTCTTGGCGAGCTCGCGGTGCCGGGCGCGGAGGACGTCGGCCGTGATCGGCTCGCCGGGCCCGAACCCAAGGATCTGCCGCGCGAGCGCCACCTTCCGCGCGGCCTCCGCCTGTTCGGAGGGAGGTGGCGGCGGGGGAGCCTCCTCCCGCGCCCAGCCGGGTCGATAGCGGGGCTGCGAGCTCGCGCGGCGGCCGGTGTTCGGTGGAACGCCCCCGGTCGAGGGCGTGAAGTCCACGTCCTCGAGGTCTGGCGAGAAGCGCGAGTAACCACCACCCATCTCCCAGATGCCTTCGTTGATGGCGCGGGCGACCTTCTCCTGCTGCAGCCCGCGGCCGCTGAGGACGTCGTCCACGATGGACGCGGCCGTGTGGAGAAAGCCGCCTCGTTCCTGCATCTGTTTGGCCGCGTCCTGCGCGAGCAGCTCGTGGGCCCGGCACAACGGGGATGATCCGGTGGCGTTGCGGACACATCGCCTGCGGCCCTCACGGAAGGCGCACTGCTGAGGGCGCGGCATCGGCTACGAGGACGCGTCGCCGGTGGTCGATGCCGTCTGCGAGTCGTGGGAAGGCTCGGGCTGGGGAGCCTCGACGATCGGCGAACGCTCGGTCGAGGGGTCGTGCGTGGGCGAGGTTGGGAACTGCCGATCCAGGTACGCGCGCGCCGCCTTGTCGTTCGCCGCGATGGCGTCGGTGATGATCTGCTCCGACTCCTCGGTCAGCTTCTTCAGATCCGCCGCCGAGAGGTTGCGCTCGCCGAACGCGAGCGTGATGCGCGCCACCAAGGTCTTGATCACCTCGATCGTCTGCTCCGCCTGCTTCCCCTTCGGGTTGGTCGCGACGAGCTGCCCGACGAGGTCGAGGCCACGGATCGCGTAGTCGATCAGGCGCTTGTTGATCGCGGACATGGATCAGGTCCCTTTCTTGGGGGTGGCGGCCGAGATGTCGCCTCGGAGGGTGAGGATGGATTCCAGCAGTTTGGCGATCTCGACCTTGGCGGCGGTGAGGCTGAGTTCGTCGGTCTGGGTGCTGGCGAGCGCGAGCGCGCGGTAGACGATGCGGAAGCCATCGACCACCACCTGGCGCTTCAGCACGTACGCATCGAGCTTCGCGGCCGCCTGATCGCGCGTCTCGCCGTGGGCCTTGGACTCGTCGATGAGACCGTGCTGATGATCGAGATCCCACTTCACGAACTCGTCGCGCGCGGTGTCCACCGCGACGATGCTGGCATGGATCGTCGTGAGCCGTTCGTTCTTACACGCCGAGATCGCGACGACCATCGACAGGAAGACGATCAGGTGGAGAGTCAGAGCCGGACTCAGGTGACGGATGCGCATGGTCATCCCTCCCCCATAAGGGACTGGCCCGAGAGCGTGCCGCCGGTCACCGATGGGACCGACGAGGTGGCAGGTGGGCCCTTGATCACCTGCGCGACGCTGGTGGCGGTCTTGCCGACAACGTAGGTGCCGAAGATGTACGTGGTGTACTCGCGCCAGTCGGCGTAGCTGAACTTGCCCATCGCCGCGAGCACGGTCGCAGCGATCAGGATGACGAGGCACAACAGCCCTCGTTCGGACGCAAACAGATCCTTGATGGCGGATGGCATGATGGACCGAGGGTCTCCGATGCGTAGTTCGATCTCAAGCACTCGAAAGAGGCGGGGGGAGATCTCTAGGCGCCATCTACTACTGGTCGGGGACCACGCTCGTCCCCGTAGAGGTTCGATCTCCACGTACTCGTCGTCGGGGAACCACGCTCGTTCCCGCAGAGGTTGATCGCGAAGGAGTTGTCGTCGGGAACCACGCTCGTTCCCGCAGAGGTTGCTCCACACTCGCCTCCGAGCCAACGCCTCGAGCGCGGTGGCCAGTCGGGAACCACGCTCGTTCCCGCAGAGGTTGATCCCCGCGATCAGGCCGGCGATCGGCGAGTCCGTCATTCCGTGTCGGGAACCACGCTCGTTCCCCGCAGAGGTTTATCCATGTCGCGCTCATGACACCGGCGTCGGCTTCTGGTGGTCGGGAACCACGCTCGTTCCCGCAGAGGTTGATCCAGGATGGTGGCAAGGGCTTCGCGATCACGGTCGTACTGGTCGGGAACCACGCTCGTTCCCGCAGAGGTTGATCCGCGTACGCGTTCTCCAATCCCCGCCGAACGCTCTCCTGTCGGGAACCACGCTCGTTCCCGCAGAGGTTGATCCCCTCCTCGTATCGACCCTTGATCTCCGCGTGGGCGATGTCGGGAACCACGCTCGTTCCCGCAGAGGTTGATCCATCAAGACGATCGGCGAGCTCGCGCGCAACGCCTCGTCGGGAACCACGCTCGTTCCCGCAGAGGTTGATCCGCCTTGGCGGCGACCGATGAGTAAGCACTGACCGCCTGCACTCTCGTCGGGAACCACGCTCGTTCCCGCAGAGGTTGATCCCCATGCGCACGCTCCAACGTCTCGTTCCGGTCCCCGGTCGGGAACCACGCTCGTTCCCGCAGAGGTTGATCCACGATCGATGATCCGCGCTCTCGAGCGATGCTCGGATGTCGGGAACCACGCTCGTTCCCGCAGAGGTTGATCCCTTCAGTGCGTCGCGGGACGCCACGATCATCTCCCGGTCGGGAACCACGCTCGTTCCCGCAGAGGTTGATCCGCACCGCCTCCAGCAAATGTTCATCGAGTTCAGGGCTGTCGGGAACCACGCTCGTTCCCGCAGAGGTTGATCCTGTCGCGGCCGTGCGGGACATCCCGTCGGGAACCACGCTCGTTCCCGCAGAGGTTGATCCACCTGCACAGCCAGCCGGCGGCCGACTACGGCGACGTCGGGAACCACGCTCGTTCCCGCAGAGGTTGATCCAGCCTGCCCGCGATCTGGCGGTTCAGGACAAGGACGTCGGGAACCACGCTCGTTCCCGCAGAGGTTGATCCGCGGCACGCCGCACAGGCCGCGTACCTACCCGGCGTACGTCGGGAACCACGCTCGTTCCCGCAGAGGTTGATCCCCACTCGTCGCCGGTGCCGGCGATCAGGCGGGCGTAGTCGGGAACCACGCTCGTTCCCGCAGAGGTTGATCCCTGCGTCGCGAGCAGCAGCGCCTCGCGCTCCGCCTCGTCGGGAACCACGCTCGTTCCCGCAGAGGTTGATCCTGCGATGACCTATTCGGTTGTCAGAGAGCGAACTTGTATCACGCGTCGCGAGCGATCTCGACCTGGGCCTTCTTGCGCGTACGCCGCGCCCCCATCTTTCGCGGGGTTCGACCCTTCGTCGCTGCGCCTTCGAGCGCCATCACCAGACCGCTCGCGAGCAGAGTCCTCGCGGCGCTGTGGTCTTGATCCTGGACGTGGCCGCAGTGTTCGCACCCCAGCACGAGTTGTTCGGGGTCCGCGGGAGCGCGAATCTGCCCGCAGGCATCGCACGTCTTCGTGGTGTTCGCGGGATCGATCTGCATGACCTTCGCGCCGTACTTGCCGCCGAATCGGACGATCTGCTCGCGCACGGATGCGGGCGAGCAGGCATGCATCCGCTTGGCCGCGACCGCGCGCAGCGCCTCGTCGCGCGGCTCAGGCTCGGCTTGCTTCTGGACGAGCTTGGAGACGATGCCCGCTTCCTCGACCGCGATCATGTCGTAGCGCTTCGCGAGCGACACCGCGAACTCGCGCACCCGACCCTCGACCTCCGCGGTCAGCCTCCTCCGGTTGTACGCCTCCCAGTTGAAGAGATGGCGGTCCTGCCGGATGTAGTCATCCATCAGCAGGAACGCATCCTCGTCGCCCGCGAATCGGCGCTCGCGCCACTGGCGATGCAGCCACACCAGGCGGCTGACCTTGCGCCACGCATGGAGGAACTGCGTCTGCTCGAGGAACCACGCCTCCGTGGGCGTGAGGAGCGCCATGCCCACGGCGAGCCCGCAGGTCCACCGCCACCAGGCAGGGGTCACCGCGGTGCCCTCGACCGGAGGGATCGACGACACGGCCTTGCGACTGGCAAGCCGCGTCCGGAGATCGGCGAGCACGGCCTGGATTTGGTTGCGGGCCTGATCGCGGATCCGCCTGAGCGAGTCGGACTTCGCGTCGCGCGCGATGACATGCTGGGGGATCACGAGCTCGCCGTGCCGCCCTTCGGTGTCGGCGTAGTAGGCGATGCGGATCCCGTCGGCGCGCTTGCGCCACCCGAGGTCGATGCCCACGCCCGGGAGGCGGTCGGGGTTGGGGGTGCCCACGCAGGGCGCACCCACCACGAAGTTGGCCTGCCAACGGTAGGTGGTCCCGATCCGCCGACACCGGAGCTTCACCCACTTGAGCGACGCATCCGGCAACGGCCGGTTCATGAGCACGTAGAACCGCGCCCAGACCGGTTCGAGCCCCCGGGGGCCCTTCGAGCCGACGCGGATCGACAGGATGTTGAGGCGCCTCGCGCCCATCGCGGTGCCCTCGCGCCTGCTCCGGAGGGTCGGTTTCCCCACGAGTTCCGGGTCGATGCGGACGTACTTGTCCTCGCCGCCCACCACCGCGCGCGCGCTGATCTCACGGTTCTGGATGTGGACGCCCACGATGCCTTCGTCGCGCGGCGCGAACGTGCCGAGCATCGCCCCGCGGGCCTTGGTGCGTTGGCTCTGGTCGAGCGCGTCCTCGATCGCCAGGTAGGTGCCCCAGGTGAGGCCCCGCGCCGAGGCTGCCGCGCGCTCGTCCCGCACGGCCTGGGCATGCGCGACGTAGATCCGCGCGCGCCAGGGGGCGCGATCTTCCTTGGTCAGGCGCATCAGGCCGCCCAGCAGGAACCGCGCGCGATTCTCGAGCGTGGCGAGGATGCGGCGGTACATCGCGCCCTCGCGGAGTTGGTGAGCGAGGAGTGCCTTGCTCGTCTCGTCGACGGGCTCGGCCCAGTATTGGAAGCACATCATGATCTCGATCCCTTCTGGGTCGGCGACCGCCAACCCGGTGATAACGTGCGGACTCGGTGTCGGAGGCCAAACTCGCCTCCGCAGAGACTCAGCGCGGGCGAACATCCGCGCGCCAGTCGGCGAGCTCGCGGACGCCCGCGAGCCAGTAGAGCGCGCGGGCCACGCCCATCGCGTGGAGCCCCAGCACGCTCTCGGGATGGTCATCCCGATATCCCCCGAACAACGTCAGGACCACGGGTAGCGGGGTGCCGCGGACGATGGCCGAGTCTCGGATGAAGCTGAAGACCAGGTCCACGGCCGCGATCCACTCTTCCGTGGTGAGGTGGCCTTCGCCGCAGAGGTTGTCGTGCTCGTGGTTGTCGGCGCCCAGCGCGACGCACACGTAGTCGATCTCGCCCGCTACGACCTCCTCGCGCAGCTCCACCAGGCCGCACACGAGGGACTTGATGTAGTCCTCATGCCATCCGCTCGGGTTGAGGTTGGCGCGGATCGCCTGCTCGAGCTCGGGTCGGAACTCGATCGAGTCGTCGATCGAGTTGCCATCGTGGCCGTCCAGATCGATCCACGCGCCGCGCTTGCGGCCGCGTTGCCAGGCGTCGAGCGCGGCGATCACCTGGCCCGAGAAGGTGCAGAACCCATCGCCGCGATCCGGCCGCGCGTGATGGAAGCCGGAGGTGGGCGACAGGTGGATCTCGGTCGGGTGCAGGATCGCGGACCGAGTCGCGGACAAGAGCGATCCGTTCGTCCACAGCACCGAATCCCGCAGCGCGGGCGACCACTCGATGCCCGACGAGTGCGGGTTCACGGCCGGACCATACGAGCCTTCCACCCCCACGATCGGGCGCCCTTCGAGCACGGCCTGGACGTAGGCGGGGATGTGCGCGGTCAAGAGCTGCTCGCGCGGGACCGGCGAGAAGTCGCCATACACGGCCTGGTACTTCCCGAGCGGGGTCTGCCGCTCCACGAAATCCATGAACCGCCTCGGTTTGGTGGGCGACTGCGAGTAGCTGCGCACCTGCTTGGGCGCGAGCTCCGGTCGGTAGTGGGTGACGATCCTCGGCTCGTACAGGTGATGGAATTGGATCGGGCTGGGCATCTCGGTCTCCTAGGTGTCGGCGGTTAGGCCGACGGGATGGGGTCATCCTTCGCGCGCGGGAGCTGCGCGAGGTGGGCGTTCATATCGACGGTGGCGAGCTTCCCGCCGCATGGACACCGCGCGTCGAGCTCGTCGCGAGGCACGCTCCACCAGCGTCCGCACGCCTCGCACGTGCAGAGATCCCGATAGACGGGATGGTGGGCCACCTACTTCTTCGCCTTCTTCTTCGCGCTGGGCTTGGCCTTGGTCGCCTTCTTCGGCGCCTTGGGCTTCTTACCGGCCTTGGCCTTCTTCGCCGGCTTGGGGCGCCCCTCGAGCCGCGCGACGTACTGGTCCCACGCCTTGCCGAACGCGTCGGGCTCGAGCAGGCCCAGCGCGTACCGGACGCCCGCGAACAGGCCCTTGACGAAGTCCGCCGTGGGCGGCCGCTTGTCGGCCATCGCGAGGAACTCGCCGAGGACGACGCGCGAGGGCGGCTTGGGCCCGCTGCCCTTCGCGTCCTTCTTGGGCGCATCGAACATCTCGGCCTGTTTGCCGCCCTCGGCAGGCGTCAGGACGGGCTGGGGCTTGGCCGGCCTGGGCTCGGGCTTGGCCGCGTGGCGCTCCTTGAGCTCCTTCGCCCGGACGCGCGCCTCGCTCTTGTCGCCGGTCTTGCGGGCGTCGACGACCTCCTTGACGCCCTGCTCCTGCGCGGCCTGATCGGTCACCGCCGCGAGCTCCTTGAACTGCTCGTCCGTGACCTCGCCCTTGCGCCACTTCGTGAGCAGCGACTTGGAGGCCGTCGAGCGGGCCTTGAGCATCTTGCTCACCCACGACGGATCGCGATGGATCGCCTTGCCGATGTAGTCGAGGGTCTTGCCGCGCGCCTTCATGCGGTCGGCGACCGTGGAGAGCTCGTAACTCGAGAGATCCTCGCGGTCGATCGAGGAAAGCGCCTTGAGCGTGAGCTGGTCCGCGATCTCTGGCGTGAGCTCGATGACCTCGTCGTTCACGTCGACGACGGGCAACTCCGCGGACTTGGGCAGCGCGGACTGCGCGCCCAGGAACCGCCGCTGGCCATCGATCACGAGGTTGACGATCTTGCCGTCGACCCGGACCTGTTGCACGAGCAGCGGCGCGGTGATCCCGGTGACCTTGATTCGGGCACCCAGCGCCTCGATCTCGGAGCCCGCGAGCCCGGTGAACTCGCGTGGGTTGGTCCATTCGCCCGCGCCCGGGATAGGGGCGCTCAGCACAAAGGACGCGAGGGGGGCCGTCCGGCCCGACGAAACATGAGGAACCGCAGTCGTCATCCTGATCTCCTGGTCCGGGCCCTGGTGGTCATGTCGCGCGAGGCCCGAGAAAGCGCGCGATGGAGCATCCGGCGCAGCGTCGACAGACGCGTCCGCATGCGGAGGAAGTTCGCGTGGGCACGATAGGCAGGACGTGCCTCGTACCAGCGCATCCGCGCGATCACCGCGTCCATCGCGAGTTGCATCGCCTCGAGCTCGTCGAGTGGACTGATCTCGTCGGGGTGGATGGGCATCGCGGACACGGGATATCCCTTCTCGCAGAAAATCTTGCCAGTGGCAAGAGCGAAGGTGGACGACTACGTGGGCATCGGGATCCGTGCTCGATCCCGCAGAGGTGAGCTCGCTACTTAGCTCGCTTCGATCGCGTCGAACGCGGCTTCGAGGAACGTCGCCGCGACTTCGGCGACGATGGCGTTGCCATAACCGCGCAGGCGTCCCACGCGGTTGGGAGCCCCATGAGCCAGCGGGAATGTGCCGGGTTCAACCGGCCGCCATTCGATGCCGGTTCCGTCGGGGGTGCGGCAGGGGATCCAGTCGCAGGGATCCCAGGGAGTGCGGAGCGCGCCTTCTTGAGCATCTCGTTGCCCTGGTGACCGCGGCGATGCCCCCCTTTCGTCACCTTGGGATGCTCCGCGTACCCGTTCGTCGCGTGCGCGGAGATCGGGGTGGGCCAGGTCGCGAGTTGCACCTGGAGCGATGGATGGGTGAGCGCTATCCGAGGGCCCGATGCCATGTTCGCCTTCATCGCCTGATAGGTCTCCAAGGTGTTGGAGATCTCCGTCGCGACGGGCGTCGCCCAGGCCGCGAGCTGCGCCTCGGCGGGCAGGTTGTGGCGGAAGTTCCCGCGCGCTCGCGCCATCTCGCCGGGCGCGCCCTTGGCGTCGTGGGCTTGCGTGGTCGGCCATGCTGCCACGCGCGCCGCGTCCGTCAGCGTGATGCCCGAGTGACCCTTGACCATGTAGCCGGATCGCGCGGACGAGCTCGCGTCCATCCTCACCGGCGTAGGCCACGAAGTACAGGCGTTGACGAGCATGGGGCGCGCCCACGCCCGCAGCGCACAGATCCGCCGCCCCGACGGCGTAACCGCATCGTTCCAGGTCAGCGAATACAAGATCGAGCCACGCGAGTCCGTCCTGGCTCGCAACCTGCTCTCCAACGATGATTGGAGGGCGACACTCGCGGATGAGTGCTGCCCATGCTGGCCAAAGATGTCGAGGGTCGCGCGTGCCGCCCCTCTTGCCCGCGGCCGAGAAGGGCTGGCAGGGACAGGATCCGGTCCAGATGGAGGCGTCGTCGGGAACCCCGGCGAGGCGGAGGGCGTAGCTCCAGACGCCGATCCCGGCGAAGAAGTGTCGCTGCCCGGGTCCAGCCACGTCAGTTGGGGAGAGGTCGGCGATGGACCGCTCGTCGATGACGCCGGGCGCGATGTGGCCTTGCGCTTCAAGCTGCACCAGCCAAGCGGCGGCGAACGGATCGATCTCGTTGTACATCGCGGGCACGGGACACCTCCTACTCCTCGGCTTGATCAGTGGCTTCGCAGAGCCCGAACCGCATACACCCGTCGCCGGCGCCCGGCGGCTGCCATTCGCCACGCTTCGAGTTCGCCCAGGCGACAGCTTCGCGGATGTTGATGGGATGGTGGACGTTGTCGCCCCCGTGGTAGCTGAACATCGAACGCGGGGCGTACTCGCGTTGCAGCTCGCGGTCGCGCGCGGCGCCGCGTTCGTTGAGCTCGCGCTCGAGGGCCTCGATCAAGTCGATGCGCTCGGGCGCGACGCGGCCGACCATCGCGATCTCGCGCTTCGCGGAGTGGATGCACGGGAAGCATCCCACGCGCCCCGCGCCCCAGCTGTAGAGCGGCGCGAGCGGCACGTTGTGGCGCTGGTGGATCGCGAGGACATCCTCCTTCGTCCAGAGGACCAGGGGGCGCCAGATCTCGCAGTCCCACGAGTCCGACCACTCCCACTCGGCCATCTGCGACCGAGCGAGGCTCTCCGCACGGCGGATCCCCACCGCGTTGACGATCTCCTCCGTCTCGGATACCTCCAGCAGGAACCGCTGGATGGGCAGCACCTTGAGCTCCTCCGTACAGAACCGCTTCACGCGGCTCGGGAACATCCCCTTCTTGCGCACGAGCTCCACGAAGTCGAGGGCGCCGCGGACCTCGGTGATCGGCCCCAGCGCGGCGGTCACGGGGCCTCGCAGGTGCTCGTATAGCGCGGGGTGTTCCCATCCCGTGTCCGCGAACACCCGCTCGAACGGGATCTCCAACTCCTTGAGGTAGAGGCCCATCGCGACCGAGTCCTTGCCGCCGGAGATGGAGGCGTAGATCTTGCGGCCGCGTAACAGCCTGTGCGCGAGGTATCGCGCGGACTCCAGGTTCAACATCTTGCCTTGGTACCTCGGCGCCCTGACACCGCGCTAGAGCGCATACTCCCGAACGAGATCGCGGCCGGCCCAGGTGATCGTCACCTTCGCGCTCGAGCGCATGCTCTCGGCCTGGCACCTCGAGCACGTGACCCAGAGCGACGAACACACGACCCGGCAGGACGCCACCCAGGGGTGCTGGTTCGTCTCGCTCGCGGCGCGGGTGATCGCCTTCAGGCGGTCCCACTCCGTCGCGTTGGCCTCCGCGAGCTCGTGGATCTCGTACCCCAGGTGCTCCTTGCTGCAGCCGCGATGCCCGGCATGGCGGAACGCGTTCATCATCTCGATCCGGACGGCGCGCTGCGACCAGCGATCGAAGGTCTCGAAGGCCGTGAACAACGTGACCCGCGCGAGCGCCAGGAGTTCCTCCTCCGGCAAGAGGTGCGCGTCAAACCGCTGGCGCTGGTTGGCGGATCCCGCGACGTTGACGAGTTCGGCCTCGCGGGCATCGTCCTCGCGTTGCAGATCGTCGTCGGTGCGCTGCCAGCACGGGCGCGCGCCTGTCTGGGGATGCTTCTGCGCATACGCGCAGATCGTGCAGGTGCAAGCGTTTGGATGGGTCATCTGGACTCCTGGACCTTCTGGAGGTGAAGGTCGGCGAGCTCGTTGGCGGTGTCGCCCGTGGTCCAACCCGAGCGGAGTCCGCACGAGCAGGAGAATTGCGAGCGCACCGGCGACGGGTAACGGCCGGACTTCGTGCGGATGGTCACGCGATGGGGCTTCATGTCGGGTCCGTGTGCTGCAAGAGTTGGTCGGCGAGCTCGCGCAGATGCCGGATCGCGGTCTTGCACGACGACGCGGGCCCGAGCATCGCGATGGCGTACTCGAGCGCGCGGGCCCGCAGGTTGTGCAAGCTCTCGTTGAACTCGCGGGCGAGATCGGCGTCGACATCGAGCGTGGCGATGGCGTGACTCGCGGCGACCATCTCGTCGGCGGCCACGTTCAACTCTTCCGCGGCCGTCGCGACATCGAGGCGTACGTGCCGCCTTTCTGCTAGCAGGTCGCTCACGAGCGGACCTCGACGGAGACGACCTGATCGGTGTCCTCGTCGGCGTGGATCGGCCAGCCGAACTCCGACGGCGTTTCGGTGACACGCCCGACGCCCAGCCATGCGCGCGCGAGACGACGCGCGGCGCGCTCGCTGGTGACGGTCGTGCGCTGCCCTTCGGGGCCGGTGACGAGGAGGATGGTCTTGGTGAGGCGTGCCATGTCCTAACCCTCTTTCCTGCGCCGCTTAGCGACCCAGGCGAGGCTCGCTTCGTCCGCATCCTCGAAGTCGACCGCCGTGAACGGCTGGCCGTTGGAGGTATCAGTCGCGTACGTGTCGGTGACCTTGTAGCGGCCGCAGTAGCGGCACACCTCCCGGATGACGACGCCGCCGCCATGCCCCCACACGCCCGGATTCTCCTGGATGCCGCCCACGACCTCATGCGGCGCGGACCAGACGTGATGCTTGCCAGTGGCACACGCGGGCATCGTCGCGGGCATGTCCACGTCGATCCGTGTGTCCTCGTTCGTGATCGGGTCGAGCGCGTACCCGTGCCAGACCCATGATCCGCGCGTGCCCCAGTCGCCCTCGCGAACGCTCTGCTGAACCGCTTCACGCAGCGTCGCGGGCGTCGCAGTGACCGTCCAGCGGGCGACATCATCGCGCACCTCGAACGGGCGCAGTTCGTCGCTCTGCGCGTACGCGCGACGGGCCTCGTCGAGCCGGTCCACCGCTGCGTTGAACACGACGTACCGCGGGCATGCGGTGATCGACATCTCGGGGTCCGTGCAGCAGGCGCACGCGCAGTCATCGAACATGCCCGACAGCTGATCGGTCACCCATATGTAGTAAACGATCTTGTCGCGCTGCGTGAGCTCGCCGCCTCCGCGGAGCTTCTGCGCCTCCGCGGGCATCATCGCGGGGTCGATCGCGAGCAGGGTCTGCTCGGCGTCGACCAGGAGGGACTCGGGATTCAAGGTCTGCGTGGTCATTGGGCATCTCCGGTGCCGTGGAGAAACATCCACGACGTGACCCCAGGGGGGTCGTTGAGGTGGTCGAACGGAATGGACAGGGGTTTGCGGGTGACCCACCAGCGCTCGCCGACGCCCGCGATGCGGCCGTCATCTTCGATCGCCACGAGCCCGTGCTGCTCGAGCACGCGCGCAACGCGAAGATCGGGTCCCGCGAGATAGCGGCCATCGGACATGAGCACGAACTCGTAGATCGCGAGTTGTCGTTGGGTCAGCGTCACGGCAACTCCGCGAGGGCCTGCCACCAATCGCGGGTGACATAGCGGCTGTGGAACAGGCGCCTCCGCGACACGCCGGGCCCGAGCTCGGTCTCGATCGTGACGATCGCGCCGAACTGGCGCCCGAGGGTGCCGCGGATGACCTGTTGGCGATCGTCGATCCCGTAGACGGGCGTGCCGATCGGCAACGCACACAGGTTGAGCTTCACGATGCCTCCGGGATCGCGGCCTCGCGGCGCGCGACATCGATCGAACGATGGTTCCGGTACGCCTGCCAGCACCCGAGCGAAGGCGTCCACCGGAAGCCCGCGCCCTTGAGCCGCGCCCGCACCGGCGCCTCGGGCTTGCCCGCGAAGTAGAGCCGCACGCGGTTGTCGGCGGGGTTGTCTTCGAGCCGCGCATGCTCGCCGATCTGCTCGGTGACCTCGGCGACCTTGGCGCGGGAGATCTCTTCGAGCCGCGCCTTCATGCGGCGCAGGTTCGCGCCGTTGTTCGTGAGCTCGTAGCTCGCGAACCCGAGCCGCCCCATGTAGTCGGGCTTGAGCAGATCGTTGGCCTTCCCCGTGTGGAACCCCAGCGTCACGAGCGCGGCGACTTGGGCGAACGGGTTGCCCATGTTCGCGCGGATCACCTTGTTCGCGTTCGTCATGAGCGCCTGCAGCGCTTCCGCGTTCGCGATCTTCGCGCGGAGTCGATCGATCGCGTCATCGTCCCCCGCCATCACGGGCCGGAGCTCCGGGCGCAGCGCCTTCCGGATCTGCTCGAGCGCCTTCCCCCGGAACCCCTCGAGCTCCTCGAAGCGGGCGTGTTCCGCGTCCAGCCGCTTGCGGTTGCGCGCCGTCGGGAACTTGGAGGGCCCCGTGATCATCGGCGACATCACGCGCGAGCGCGCGCTCAGGTAGGCGAGGTAACGCCTTCGGTAGCCGACCTTGTACCGCGCGAACTCGGTCTCGAGGGTCGCGCGCTTCTCCTCCGTGGTCGCGTAACGCGCGAGCTCCTCGAAGTCGGAGGCGAGCTGCGCCGCGTAGCCATCCCGCTCTTGCTGCGCGCGCTGTTCGGGCACGAACGAGCTGCCCGCGTGCGCGGCCTGGGCGAGCTCGAAGGGAATCTCCTCGCGGAACCGATCCTTGTCGGGGAACGGCGCGAGCGGGCGGCAGTCGCTAGGCGCGAGCACGGGGCCGGGGGGGTGGTCATCGCCCTCCGGGACCGAGTCCGCGGCCATCACGCAGGGCGCCAGCTCGTGCTCGATAGGCGCCTCCGATGCCGCGAACGGGACATCCTCCTCCGCCGGCGGCACCGGGGCATCCAGCGGGACCCCGCGCGCGAGCAAGTCCTCGGCGAGCTGCTTGGACGCGTGCTTGAACTCGAGGGTGGCGCCCCAGCCCGCGTAGGTCTGGACGAACGAGCCCGGCGACGAGGACAGCTTGGCCACGAGGTTGTTGCCACTGGCCCCGTCGGGTCCCCAGAACACCTCGACATCGCCCACGCGGATCGCGATGTTCGCGGGCGCGGCCTGAAGGCGCGCCTCGATCGCCGCGGCGACGGGCGCGAGCACGTCGGCGTGGTACTCGACATCGACGAACGTGTTGCCGCCGGACAGGATCTCCCCGGTCGCTTCATCGTGCCGCACGTTGCGGAACGATGAAGCGAGCTCCTTCACCGGGCCTAGCTGGATGGAGGCATCGCGGATCGTGACCGTGATGTCCCCGTAGTGCGGCTCGCGTACCGTGACCGCCTTGGCCTTGTACCCCGCGGCCTTCAACGCGGCGCGAATGCGATCCGCCGTGGTCTCGAACGTGCCGTGCTTCGTGCGACCCATGGTCGCCTCACTTTCTGTCGCGCATGGCGACGGGTTGGAGTCTGTCTTCGTCTTTACAGGGCGCGGCGGTGACCGCGCAAGTTCTTTGTTACGGATCTTCCCAGAGCGGCGTCACGTTCGCGCGCGAGTCGTGGAGCGCGACCGTGTGGGGAATCCTCAGGTAGCAGCACGCACACCGCGCGCTGTACGGCCGCACGTGATCCCCCTTGATCCCATGCTGCGCGGCGTACGTGTTCACGATCGGCGAGACATCGTTCGTGTCTAGGAACATCGGGCGCTCGATCGTCGCGCGCGAGCCATCCTTCGGGATGTAGCGATCCACGCGCCTGGACTCGGTGTATCCACCCCACGCGATCTCGTACGTCCCGTAGGTCGCTTCGTAGACTCGCTTCGTGGAGCTCGGCAACGTGCCTTGAAGGTTCGCGGGCATGGGTGTTCGCCTTTCAGATTCGCATCGGCATGATGACGCAGAGATAGCGCGCATCGGCGAGGGAAAACTCGGTCGTATCCTCGGTGCCGCGCACGAGCATCGGCTCGAGCTGATACGTCAAGACCTTGTCTTGCTTGTCCGTGTACTTGCAAGGCGACTCGTCATCCGAGAAGGCGATGGTCACCCGGTCCGCGTCCAGATCCCGGATCGCGTCCAGGAGGTAGCTCGGGTTCAGACCGATCCGGAACCCGTCGCACGCGTTGAACTCGGTCCCCGTGAGCACTTCACGGACGGTGCCCGCGTCGGAATTCTCCGTGACGAGTGCGAGATCGGTGCCCGTCACCTCGAACCGCGTGCCGTGTTCGCGCCCGGCGATCCGCTTGGCGAGCTCGAGCGCGCTCACCAGGGACGCGCGGTTCACCGTCAAGAGACGTCGGTGCGCCTTCGGGATGACTTGCTCGTACGGGGGAAACTGCGCGTCGATGCACTTCACGGAAAGCGTCGTGGTGATCCCGCCGATCGTGCGGCGCATGAAGAAACGCCCTTCCAAGATCCCCATGTCGCACGTTCCCACCTTGGCCAGCATGCCGAGCGCGAGCTCGCAGCCGTTCGCGGGCAGGATCACCCCGTTGATCGTGAACGGCTCCCGCGTCCAAGCGCCGGTCATGAACCGCCGGGACTTCGCCAAGCGATGGCCATCCGTGGTGATCGCGATGGCATCAGCGCCATCGTACAGCAGGCACGTGCCGTTCAAATGGAACCGCGTGGGATCCTGCGAAACGGCGAACGCGACGCTTGCCAGCAGCTCGCGCAACGTTTCCGCGTCGACGGTCGCGAGATCTGCGCGCGCCCACACCGGATCGTCATCCGTGATCGGCATGGGCAGCTTGGGGAAGTCGCGATCGGGCAGCCCGCGGAGCACCACCTCCGCCGAACCGGCGACGAGCACGATCCCGTGGTCCGTGCCGCGCACGGTAACCGGGCCCTCCGGGAGTTTGCGGAGCAGATCCGCGAACCCCTTCGCCGGAACGGCCATGCCGCCCACACCCTGCACGCTCCACGTGGGGGCGTTCGCATGCACGACCATCGCGTGGTTCAGATCCGTTCCCGCGAACCGGACGCCCTCAACCGACGCGCGCAGCGCGATGTACCCCAGCATCGCGATCGAGCTCTTGCGATCGGTCGCCGCACCCACTTGCTTCACGATGCGCGCGAGCTCGCGCTTGGGTGCCGTGAACGCGAGCGGGCCCGACGTGGGGATCGAGCGCGGTTCGCTCGTGGTGCCCGACGTATCCGTGGCGGTTTCGGTAGCTTTGCGATTCTTGCGCGACATGGCGGAATCCTTTCTGGCGCGACATGGCGCCTTGGGAACATGATGAAGGTGCCGTTGACCGGAACCACGTGCGACCACGTGGCTCCTAACCTCGTCACCTAGACGATCACGATGCGAACCTTGACGCCCTGGACCCATTCCCCGCCATTTCCCGCGCCCACCCCGTAGCTCACGAACGTATACACCTCGAAGGCGCGCTCGGCGATCGGGATCCCCTCGTTGAGCTGGTACTCCTCCCACTCTCGGATGCACCGTTTGAGCGCTTCATCGACCGTGTCGCCGCTCGCGGTCCAGGCGATACCTTGGCCGACAAGGGTCAAGAGGGCGTCGAGCGACGTAGGCACGTGCGGCATCGCTACTTGCCCCCCGCGATGCGGCGCACGCGATAGCTCGTCGCGCCCAGGTGATGCCGCGCCCAGGCAACCGCCGCGCGCCTCGTGGGGTGCGCCCCCCGCGTGAAGGTGGCGAAGGGCCCGGTCGCCTCGGTCGGATGCCAGGGCGTGGCCCCCACGAGGGTGTACGGGATCACCACCGTGTAGTACGTGGCGACGGAATCCGTCGCCGAGCTCGAATCGTGGCGCATGGCCACCTCTTTCCGCCCCGCTCATGGCGGGGCTGTCAGACCGAGCGACCATCGCCCGGCGAGAAGGGTCATTGCGAAAGCCTTGCCAGTGGCAAGACTCGATTCCCTGGACTTCGATTCGAGGACTTAGGAGACAAGGAGGCGGTGTAGGTGTCGAAAAACCGCCACAAAGGCTGTCAGGAGGGTGTCCGGGAGTGGCGAAAAATCGACAAAACCCTTCCTTATAGGCCGATTTCGACCCTCAAAACGAGGCTTTGCGAGCCATGGGCCAGCACCCATGGGCTATAGACCCCATGTTTGGATGCGCGGGAAGCTCGAAAAAACGTCAACGAAACGTGGCCATAACCTCGGGATCTGCACTCCCGCGCGCCCGGAGCGAGCGCATGATGCGGTCCGATGCGTTCACGTGACGTTCGGAATGACCTGATCGACGAATTCGAGCCCGCGGGCATGCCCGCCCTCGGCCCCGATGGCGCGCCCATGCTCGAGCGCGCGCACGAGTTGCCGCTCGCGCCGCCGCGGCTCTGCGAGGCGGGACCCTGTCGCCACTATCACGTGATGCAGGTGCAGCTCGACGCGCAGCAGCCGCTCGGCTCGGGTCCCACGGGCTCCGTCGGCTCGGTCTTCCACACCGAGCTCCACCACTACTGCTACCCGGAGGTGGGGATCGAGACCAACCTAGGTGGCCAGCCCGTGCTCGCGTGCAACCGCTGGGTGCCGATCACGAGCCTGTTCCGGAGGCGCCGCGGCATCATGCGCACGTACCAGCGCGCGCTCGAGCGGTTTCATCGCGCGCGCGAAGAGGAGGTCGCCGAACTCGACGAGATGCCACCCGCCAAGGTGCGCGTGAAGGTCGAGTTCGCGGATGATGTCCAGGTGGCGGTGGTGCGCCGCGACGAAGATTCCTGGCCGTCGGACCACGGCTTGATCGACATGATCCAGGAATGCGCCCAACGCGGCCACCTCACGTTGGGCGTGTTCAAGGTGTTTCTGACCCCCGCCTCCGACGTGTACGGCTCGCAACCGATCGGCAATGTCCACGCCACCCTCGCCGAGATTGGCGTAGGCGATGGCGACACCATCACCGTTCACTTGACCCCGCCCAGCAAGGAGACCCCGTGAGCCTCGACGAATTGCAGTCCGACTTCGCCGCCAACAGCGCGCAGATCAAGGCGCTCGATCCGACCACCTCGACCACGTCCGACCTGGTCAAGTTGATCAAGTTCACGCTCTGGCCGTTCGTCCAGAACATGGTCATGGAGATGTCCGAGATCGACGACGCGATGCAGGACGTGATCGACAACGCCGAGGACATCCTCCAGGAGGAGACCGCGGGCCTGTTCGCGGGCGTGATGCTGGGTGCGGCCGCGCTGATCGCCGAGCTCGAGAAGCGCCTCACGCTACCGGCGGACGCGAAGCTCGTGAAGTCGATCCGCGACTGGAAAGCCGCGCTCGTCGAGGCCAACACGGTGCTCGCGGAGATCACGATCGAGACCCCGGAACCGCCCAAGGACGAGGGGAGGCCGCCGGACGAGGGCGACGAAGACGATGAAGATGGGGACGAGGACGACGACGATCACGAGGATGACGACGACGAGGAGACCAAGTAGCCATGGCCATCGAGATCCACACCGAAGCACCCGAGACCGATCTGCCGCCTGCGACGCTCGAGCCCGAGGCGCCCGAGCCCAACGGCAAGGCCAAGCGCTCGCGCGGCGCGTACGTGAAGGTCGCCGATCGCCCGGACAGTCAGGTCTATAAGGCGGTCCGCGAGGGCGAGAACCGGACGCTGCGCGAGATCATCGAGGCGTTCGGGACCGAGGGCGCGTACCAGATCGCGATCCACCGCAAGGATCCCGACGAGGTCGTGGACCGTGCCACCGGCAAGACCGTGATCACCGCGGGGTTCCTCAAGCAGTACGACAACAAGCCGATCGACGAGGACTTCCTGCTCCAGCACTTCGGCGGGGGCACCTACGAGATCAAGTTCAAGGAGCGGCGGGCGGGGGGATCGGGGTGGCAGTATGCGGGGCAGAAGATCGTCAAGATCGCGGGCGATCCACTGCTGCACACGTTGCCCGGGGGCTCAAGCACGCAACCCGGCGGAGCGCCGCCGGCGGCGACCGAGAGCCCCTCCATCGTCAAGGAAGCGATGACGATGATGCAGGATGGCCTGCGCCGCGCCGAGGAGCGGGCCGATCGCGCGGCCACCGCGCCCCGCACGAACGATGCCGTGATCGATCTCTTGCGCGAGCAGCTGGCCGCCGCGAACGCGCAGACCGAGGCGCTCCGCGCGGAGATCCGCGAGGTCCGCCGGGCGCCCCCCGAGAGCCCCGACGAGAAGATCAAGGACAAGCTCCTCGACAAGCTCATGGATGGCGACTCCGCGCGGCTCCAGGCCGTGCGGCTGCAGTACGAGAGCGAGCTGCGCACCACGCGCGACAACGCGCTCGAGAACGAGCGCCGGCTGCGCGACAGCTTCGATCGCGACAAGGCCGACCTGCGGAACTCGCACGAACGCGAGCTCGCGCTCGTGCGCACGAGCATGGAGTCGCAGGTGACGATCGCGCGCTCGAGCTACGAGACGCAGCTGGCCGCGCACAAGAGCTCGTTCGAGACGCAGATCGCCCTGCTCAAGGCGGAAAACCAGCGCCTCCAGGCCGAGTCGGATCGCCTGCGCGACGAGGTGAAAGATCTCCGCGCGAAGAAGGAGCTCTCGATCACCGACATGGCCAAGCAGGTCAAGGAGGTGAAGGAGGCGTTCGGGGATGATGACCAGGAGGATTCGTCGATCGGCGCGAAGTTGATCGAGCTGGGGACGAGCCCGGAGGCGTGGCAGGGGATCTCCCAAGTGATCCGCGGTCCCCAAGCGGCCGCACCCGCTGCGCCCGCCGAGCCGCGTCAGATCGAGGCCAAGCGCCGCGTGGTGCGCCTCCCCGACGGCAAGAAGTACATCCTCGAGGCGGATGGCAAGACGATGGTGGGCCCGCTGCCCGACAAGAAGAAGGGCAAGCCCAAGGCGGATGCAGGCGAGCCGGCCGCGCCGCAGATGCCCGAGATCGATCCCGCCATCATGGGCCGCGTCGTGGGCTTCCTCGAGACCGCGTTCGTGAACGGGCAGGAGGCCGAGGTCGTGGCGCAGGGGGCTCGGACAGTGGTGCCGGAGGAGATCCTGATCGCCATCCGCGACCACGGCGTTGACCAGGTGATGTCCAAGGTGGCAAAGTTACCGAGCACCTCCCCCCTGTCCACGCAAGCCGGTCGCAACTGGGTCCGGCAACTGGGGAAGGCGCTCGTTGGCGAGTAGCTGGCGGCCCGTGATGATCCTCCCTCATCTCTCCGGGTGAGGAAGATGGTTGCCGACTCCTGGACATAGGCTGGTCTCGCCCGACGTGCTCGCAAGCGCGCGGGCGGCGGTGCGTCCGATGTCGGATCTCTACGGCCGCGCGGAGCTCATCTGGCATCCCGACGCGCCGACCTCGAAGATCGCCTACCAGGGCGCGCCGCAGACGATCGAGGTGATGATCCACGCCGCGCTCGAGGATCAGAAGCACTTCGAGACGCGCCAGCTCGCCGAGGTCGTGTGCGAGGGCCTGGACTCGAAGGACTACGTGTCCGAGTACCTGGCCCTCTACAACTTCTTGCTGCAGCGGACGCGCTACATGCGCGATCCACGCCGCACCGAACTCGTCCGCGCGCCCTACATCCTCAGCAAGCAGATCTTGTCGGGTCACCGGCCGAGCGTGGACTGCGACGACATGGCGACGTGGCTCATGGCCGCGACGCTCGCGGTCGGTGGCACCGGATGGTTCGCGACCGTCGCGTTCAACAAGATGATGTACCGCGGCGCCGTGCAGTTTTCCCACGTCTTCACGACCGCGCTCGAGCCGCGCTCGCGCGCGAAGATCGTCCTCGATCCGGTGGCCGCCGAAACCACGCGCGACATGCTTCGCCGCGTGAAGGTCGCCAAGCTCTGGGGACCTATCAACTGAGGAGATGCCGATGGCCTACAACCTGCCGCCGCCTTGGGACGCCGGTTACGCGCTGCCCGACAACGTCCGCGACGAGGGCCTCGAGCGCCGCGCGTTCGTGACCAAGCAGATGCCCCGCGGGACCTACGACATGCCGAACGTGGGATCGGGGGGGTACGTGCTGCCCGACTACATCAAGACCGAGGGCTACGGCCAGGGCGCGCGCGTGACCAAGTGGATGCCGCGCGGCACGCGCGCGAACGTGCCGCACTACCTCGACCAGCGCCCGCGCGTGGTCAAGCAGCGCTCGGTCGGTCCCAAAGCCGTGGACGTGACGATCGCGCCCGCCGCGCTCGCGGGCGTCCCGACCCCGTCGCTCCACAAGCGGTTCGGCGACCGCGCCGCCGCGGGCATCCTCGCGCGCGTGCAGCGCTTGCCGCAGGCAAGCCGTAAGGAGGCCCTCAAGAAGGCGCTCGACCGCATCGATCCGACGCTCTGGTCTCGCACCGCGACGCTTGCCGAGTCGTTCCGTCGCTCGGGCATGACGGCCGCGAACGCCCTGCTCGCGGGGCTCTCGCAGGCGATGACCACCGGCCTCACGGCGGAACTCGTCAACACGGGCATGAGCCGTCGCATGCCCCAGCCCACGTCGCTCCTGGGGCTGGGGATCGACCACGCGCGCCGCGCGATGGGAGCGCTCGAGACCGAGATTACGTCCGTGCGCACGCAGACCAAGCCCGGCACCGAGACGACGAAGCCCGGCCTCCTGGATGCGGTGCTGAGCACGAGCAAAGCGGGCGCCACCTCCACGTCGACGACGGTGCCCGTGGTCTTGACCGACCCTAATCGTCCGAACTTTTTCTTCGTGGGCGGCCAATGGGTGCGATCGGGACCCGAGGTCGATGGCACGTGCGATAGTTCGGGAACTCTCATCTTCCGGTGGAATGCGACCACCAACACGGGTGCCTGGCAACGCAAGCAGGCGTCGGACGTGTGCAAGGGCATCCTGAAGACGAGCGCGGCCTGCGACTGGCGCACGCCCGAGTCCACGGCAGCGTCCATCAAGGCCGGCTGCATTCCTCCGGGTGGCGTCGTCGTGACCAACACCGATGGCACCGTCGTCGGGACCGGCACCGGCGCGGCGCTCCCACCGAAGGCCACCCAGTTCGTGCAGATCGGACCGTGGAACTTCGGGCTCGATGGCGGAGCGATCCGTGAGCACCGAGACCAGACGCCCAAGGACTGGATGCAGTGGATCATCGACCAACTCGCTCGTGCCGGAGCATGGGCGCGTCAGAAGATCGGATTTGCCATGGTCGGCGGCGGCACGATCAACGCCCACGATTTCCTTTGGATGCACACACAGACGCTGGAAACCACGGTTGTCTACAGCGCGAACGAGTTCTACGACAAGAAAGAGGGCTGGGTCCTCGTGCCGAAGGACTGGTTCGTCGGGAAGGCACCGATCGCAAAGGTCACGCATCCGACGAAAGGCAACGACTGGGGCCTGTTCTTGACGATGGGTATCGACGCCGACAATCCGACCTCGTTTAGCGTCGAGTTCAAGAAGCTTCCGGACAAGAACTGGCTCGAGAAAGCCTTTGACTGGATCGTGCGTCTGATTGGCAAGATCGTCGACTTCATCGGCGATGTCGTCGACTTCGTGGGCGGCCTCGCCTGCGATGTGTTCTCGGATCCCCAGGGCGCCTCGGCGGCGGCCGCCGCCGGCGCGGCCGCCGGCCCCGTGGGCGTCGGGGCAGCGGTGGTGGGCGCGGCGGTCGCGAGCCAGTTGTGCTCGAAGCCCCCGCCGCCACCACCCCCGCCGCCCGCGGATACCTCCTCGAGCATCTTGCCAGTGGCATTGGCCGCAGGCGGCATCGTGCTCCTGGCCGTGGTGCTCAAGAAGAAGAAGAGGAAGAAGGCTCCATGACCCTCACGAACCGCTCCAACGCCCGCGAGCTCGTGCGCGCGCTGGGCATCGGCAACTTCAACGCGACGATGGTCATCCAGCAGATCTTCTTCGCACCCGCGACCACGGACCCGAAGTCCGCGGGGATCATCCTGCTCGTGCAGGCGATCCAGCGCCACCTCCGCGCGCTGGGCGCGGATATCCCGACGCATGGGTACCTCGACAACGCGACCGCGCAGGCGATCCTGGGCGTGTGCGGCCCGGGGTGGGAGCAACGTCCCTGGGCCGACCTCGTCCAAGGCGTGCTCCGGGCGAAGGAGTTGGGCGTCACGTGGCAGGACGAGCCGCCGCAGATGCCAAACTACGGCCCGTCGAAGATGCAGCTGGGCTTTTTCGATCTCCCGGATGTGCCGGGCGGGATCGTGACGTACGGGATCGCCGCCCTCGTCGGCTACCACCTCTGGAAGAAGCGCAAGCGCTGAAAGGACATCATGAGCGAGTACCTCACCTTCGGAGACACCGGCGCCGAGCCCGGCATCGAGTGGAACAGCACCAAGTATGCGGGCGTCTGCAAGCCTTCGGACTACGCGACGCTCGCGAAGTTCAAGGAGCTCCAGCGGCAGCTGAATCGCGTCGCGCAGCTCAAGGGCTACACGAAGATCGCAGTCGATGGGGACCTGGGTACGGACACGGTCGCCTTGGCGGCGCAGGTGCTGGGAGGCACGTACACGTGTTCGCTCCTCGCGGGCACGATCAGCTCGTTCACCGCGTCGGTGAAGACCATCGCGGATGCAGCCGGGGTCCCCGCGACCGTGTCGGGCCCGGCGCCCGTGAAGCCGCCCTCCATCATCACGCCCGCAGGCGTCGAGAAGCTCGCGCCTCCGGGCGCGGACACGTCGATGGGCGCGTCGATCTACGATGCGTGGGACAAGCTGGGGACCCCCGGCAAGCTCGCGGCCGTGGGGATCCTGGGCGGCATCGGCTACTTCGCGTTCGTGAAGAAGCGGAAGGGTCGTCGGTAACCATGTCGCACTACCACATCACCAACCGTCCGAAGCTGCTCGGTGACGACGCGTCGGCCGTGACCGACGCGCAGGAGGGCGCGAAGGAGTCGACTCCACTCCTCCAGGAGCCCGTCGTGAAGTACGGCATCCGCGGCGCGGCCATCTTCCACGGTTACAAGCGGACGGGGTCGGTGCTGTGGGCGTTGCTCTACGGCGCGTGCGCTTCGGTGTCGCCCGTCGTGACGGGCGCGGTCGTGGTCGCCCAGGGGTTCGGGCAGAAGAAGGGAAGCTGATCATGCGCTACGCCTACCAACGCGGAGGGTCGCCGATCTTGTCGTGGGATCGCGCGCCGCCGCAGCAGTCGCGCGCGGCCGACGCGAAGTCGCTCGGCTGCGCGGGGATGGGATCGCTCGAGGGGAGCTCGCTGAGCGATCCAACGATCACGATGCCGTTGCCGCGCGCGGGCGCGCCCGAGCCGCTGCCCACGCTGAGCGGGCTGGGTGGAGTCACCGCCACGGCCGGCCGCGCCAAGCGGTCCAAGCTCGCCCGCGCGGCGGCGACGCGCACGCCCACCAAGCCGCTGGGCGACATCGGCGCGAGTTCGGTCCTCCCGCTCGCGGCCGCGGGCATCGCGGCCTACCTGATCTTCCGCAAGCGTCGGTGACGCGATGGCCACCTTCTCGGTCTACAACTACGCCACCAAGGCGTACGACTACTACGAGGCGCCGGGCTCGCGGCCGACGCACGCCGGCGCGCCGATGATCCTCAGCCTGGGGGGCGTCGGCGTGTCCCCGGATGATGCCGCGTGGAAGCTGCCCCCGGGCGCCAAGAAGGTGGGATCGGGGGAGCTCCCCCGCGGACGCATCGCGTCGCTCGAGGGGTTGCCCGGGGGTGACACCACCAAACTCGTGCTGCTGGGCGCCGCGGCGTTCCTGGCGTGGAGGTACTTGCGATGACCTACCTGGTGAAGACCGGCCGGCCGCGCGCGCAGATGCGCCAAGCGCTCGGCGACAGCATGTTCGACTACTTCAAGCGCGATCTGCTCATTCGTCCCGATCACATCCTGGGCGATTGCTTCTACGGCGAGATCAACCGCGCCGCGCCGCAGCTCAAGAAGATCCAGCAGTTCGCGCGGATGACCACGACGGGGTTCTGGACGCTGCAGCAGATGATGGATGCGCGGGATGCGTCCACCGCGCTGCTGAGCACGGCCGCCGAGCAGCTCGCGAGCGCGAGCAACTCCACGACCACGGCTGGCGAGATCAAGAACGACGGAAACCGCATCTATCGCGAGGTGTGGCAGAAGTACATTGATGTCTATCTGCCGGCCATGTTGCAGGCGCAGAAGCAAGGCATCACCACGATCAACGCACCCGGGTTCCACGACTGGTGCGCGGACGCGATGTACGCTGGGTACCAGCTGAGCACCGTCGCGAACATGCTGAACTGCAACCAGCCGTTCCTCGCGACCGCGATCATCGCGTACCAGCAGAAGTTCGATGTCGTCTGGGGCGTCGTGGAGAAGGCCGGCAACGTCGTCGCCAAGGCTGGCGAGACCGTCCTCAACGTCGCCGAGGATCTCCCGCAGATCTGGACCGTCGTGAAGTGGGGTGGGCTCGCGGCCATCGCGGTCGCCGTGGCGATCAAGCTGGGCCAGATGCGGAGGAGCTCGTGACCAAGCCCATGTCTCCAGCCGATCGCTCGATCCGTGACCACGGGCACCGAGCATCCACGCGCAACCCGACCGGCGCGCCTACATGGCGCGAGTACGCGATCGGGCAGGCGGCGTGGGACGAAGGCCACATCCAGCCGGCGATCGAGATCGCGCGCGAGGAGCCATCCTGGTCGTCGGATCGCATCCTCCAAGAGATCGAGGAGGATCTGCGTGACCGCAGGTCCAAGGACCAGTTCCGCGCGCAGCACGAAGACGAGCTGGGCGCCCACGTCGACGAGGCGTTCGAGGTCTACGTGCAGGCGTACCTCGACCATTCGAAGCGGCGGCTCGAGCACAAGAATCCGAGCGGCCACTCCGACGATGTCGAGGTGCAGCGGTTCGCCGCGTTGCTGCGGCACGCCTATGCATGGATGAACGGCCCGTTCCGACCGAACACGGACTTGATGCCGTACATGACGCGCGTGCCGAAGGAGGCGACCGGGCAGCCGATCGATCGGATGTTCTGGGGCGGCGAGGTGATCGACGAGATCAACGCCGACGCGCAGCGGACGCTCTCGCCCGCACAGTTGGCGATCTATCGATCGATCGCGAGCGGCTTGCGTTCCATGGATGACCATCCGCGCCTGCTGCGCCGGAACCCCGAGGGCGATGCGCGCGAGCTCGCGGTCGCCAAGTACGAGGAGTTCCATCGCTACAAGCCCACGAAGATCGGCGAGTTCCATCGCGACTTCGAGATCCCGTCGCACGTGTTCTGCGGCGGCAAGGCCAAGTGGACGACGTACCGATCGGCGAAGGTGGATCCCTCGACGCTCAAGAAACCTCGGCACCCCGTCAACTACATCCACGAGCACGACGCGGGCGTGATGCTCTATCTGCCCGAGGACAGTGAGTTGGTCGCTGACCTCGACCTCGAGGAGGTGGTCGTTCCGCGCGTGATCCAGGACGCCGAAGCGCTCGTGATGCTGGGCCAGAGCCTGGGCTTCTGTTTCGAACTCGAGGGCGCGCCAGTCGAAGCGGAAGGCGCCGCGCCGCTCCCGGAGCTCTACTGCACGCCCGACGGGAAGTGCCTCCTGGTGATCCAGGACAAGCGCCAGGTGCTCGCGATGCTCTGGGGCGGAGGGTTGGGCGTGTTCCCGCGCGGCATCGACGGTTGACCCTGGCAAGGAGTACCCATGACCCCCACCTCTCCCGTTCCCGTCGAGGTCCCTACCTCGCTGGTCGCCGCGCTCGCCATCGCTGTGGTCGTGTTGGCAGGCGTCGTCGTCGTGCTCTTCCGCCTGTACATCAGCCGGAACACGGCCGCCGAGACCGAGCGTCGGGATCACGACAAGCTGCTCGCGGACGAGCGCCAATCGGGCGCGATCCGGCAGAAGCAAGCGGAACTCGAGCTCGCGGCTGCGCGAGCCGACATCGATCGACGCGTGCGCGAGCACGCCGAGAGCTACGCATCCGAGCTCGCGGAGCTGCGCGACCTGTACCTGTCCCGCGAGGACGTGATCCGCAAGGATTGCGCGGACCGCATCGAGCGCATCGCGATGGAGGCCACGTCGGCCGCGCAGAAACAGAACGAGGTCCTCAACAAGATCTACGAACGCTTCGTAGGTCCGCGTCGAGGAGCCATCCGCTGAGCGACCGGAAAACTACACCCGATGACGGCGCTCCTCGCGGTGTGGCACTATCGCTGCACTCCCCGGGTGAGATGTCCGTGAGCAGGAGCCCCACGATGTCCACCTACGATCGCATGGAAGCCGCCGAAGTCCGCGCCTTGGACGCGTTCCGTAGCGTCGGCCGCAAAGCCGACGAACTCTCCGAAGAGCTCGACCACATCACCGACCACGGGAGCTTTCCCGCCGTGGAAATGCACGAAGAGGACTCCGCCGTCACCGCGATCGAGGACGCGGTCGCGCAGCACCTCGCGGTGGTCGCGGGCGGCATGCGGCGCTAGTCGCCGATCGCCAACGCGTAGCGCTTGGACCAACGCCAGATGCGGCGCAGCGGGCGCAGGGTCTTGCGCGCGCACCTGCGATAGGTCTTCCCCGTCACCGCATGGACGAACTGCCGGAACGTCATCGCTCCACGATCAGCGCGTCGGCCATCATCCGTACGGTCGCGAGATAGAGGATGTCCTTCACGCGCTGCTCGGTCGGAAGCTGGTCATACGGCACCATGCACGGGTGCGTCTTCTTCTCCGGATCCTTCACGGGGCCGTACACCCACCCCGTGGAGACCTTCTCGGCGAGCCAACTCTCGTGCGAGAGCTCAGGCGTCGCGCCTCGCAGCGCGACCTCGACGCCATTCCGCGCGCTGATCTGCTGCCACTCCGGCGCGCTCTCCCACGGCGGTTGGCTGGTGTCGCCCAGCGCGAGGCAGTAGGCCCGGTTCACTTCGTGCGCGGCGCGCGCGCAGGTCTCGATCATGAGGTCGCGGTTGTTCATCCGCGCATCTTGGCGCGCGGCCACGGTGCCCGCTAGTCGGCGGTCGGGTCTTCTTCGACCACCAGGCGCTGCTGGCCGTGGACCCAGAGCTCGGCCAGGTCGGCGGGGTAGCGCAGCGGCTCGGACCGCGCGGGGAGTTGGTCCGCGCTACGCACCCACGCCCCGTCGACGAGGTACTCGACGTGGACACGGAGGCGGTTGGTGGAGGTGTCGGCGTTCTCGATCCGGACTTTCTTGGTCATGGTTCAAGCATCATCGGCCAGGGGCCGACGTCTTTCATCCGGCGAGATCTGCACTTCTCCAGGTTGCCAGCGGCAAGATGGTGGACGAAGGGGGGTTGACAGAAGTTGGGGGGTACGTCCTAGTTGATTGCGAATCGTCCCGCCATGTGCCTCTCCGGGTCTTGGGGACAACGAGGACTAGGAGAGGTATGCCGATTCTGTTCGTGAATCCCGGGAAGCGCGGCAAAAAGCGCGTAGTCCGGCGCAAGGGCGCCTCTCCTCGTGCTCGCCGCAAGCAGCCCGCCGCGCTCGCGCGGTACTGGGCGGCGAAGCGGAAGTCCACCAAGGCCCGCAAGGCCCGGCAGACCACCAAGAGGAGCACGAAGATGGCCAAGAAGAAGAGGGGTCGCCGGCGCGTGAAGCGCACGGGCGGCCGCCGCGCCAAGCGGCGCGTGAAGCGTTCGACCAGCCGCCGCGCGCGGCGCCGCGTCAAGCGTTCGGCTCCGCGCCGGGCGCGCAAGCGCAAGCGGTCCACGAAGCGGCGCGCGCGGCGCCGTGTGAAGCGGAGCTCGAGCCGCCGCGGTCGGCGTCGCGTCAAGCGCGCGAGCTCGCGCCGGGCCCGCAAGCGCCGTGCGCGCGGCCGCAGCCGCCGCACGAAGCGCATCCGTCGCCGCCGGTCGGCGACGATCGTCACGGCCGCGCCGCACGCGCGCACGATCAAGTACGGCTACTCGCCGAACCCGAGCCGTCGTCGTCGCCGCCGCCGGCGTTCGGGGGGACGGTCCCGCCGCCGCGTGCATCGTCGGTACGGCCGCCGCGGGCGTCGCAGCTACCGCCGCAACCCCGGCAACATGCTGATCGATCTCGCGAAGCGCGCGCTGCCCGTGCTGGGCGGCCTCGTGCTCACCCGCGTGCTCGTGAAGAAGGTCGCGCCGAAGATCTCGAGCAACTCGGCCGCCGCGCCCGCCATCGCGGTCGCGTCGGTGTTCGCGCTGCGCTTCGCCACCAAGAAGGTGGGCAAGCTCGCCAAGTACGGCCCGGAGCTCATGCTGGGCGCCGGCCTCGGTGCGCTCGAGGCGATCATCCAGGCGTTCGCGCCCGCGAGCGTGAAGACCGCGATCGGCATGGGCGACATCTACGACTCGGCGATCGGCGACTACATGGCCGTCGGCGACTACGTCCAGATGGGCGCGACGCCGATCGACGACGACATCGCGATGTCCGACTACATCGCGGTCGGCTCCGACGGCGTCGAGGAGGAGCTGGGCCTCGTCGAGGAGGAGCTCGGTGTCGACGAGGAGCTGGGCAACGACCTGCTGGGCGGCGTCGGCCAGGCCAGCATGCTCAAGAGCGTTCCCCAGCGGCAGTTCCTCGAGCCCGTGCCCGCGCGGTCGTTCACCAAGGCGATCCCGGACGCGACCAGCGCGTACGACAACTCGGGCAAGCTCTACCAGGGCGTGTTCCGAGGCGGCTTCTAGGCCGCCCGACGTGATGTACCTGCTCGAGCAGGTGCGGCCGAGCCGCCCCTGCCGAGCCCCGTGATGCCCCCCGAGAAGGAGATGTGGCGGGAGACACCCGCCTGCGGCAGCCCCGGATGGTCCGGCCCTGCCCAAACCAAACGCACGAAGAAGGAAACGACAATGCCTCGCCTCCACGGTTATCGCGAGCGGCTCCACCAGCCCATGTGGGACACGCTCCTCCGCGTCACCGGCACGCCGACGAACCCGCTGGTCAACGGCTACAAGCTGTTCGGCAACGCCAACATCGGCAACCTCGCCTACACGAACATGACCGTCGCCGGCCAGCTGGCCTCCGACGCGACGTACGTGATCCTGGCGCTGCGCTGCTGGATGTTCTTCGACGGCACGAACCGCCGCGAGAACTACCTGAACGTGACGAGCCAGCTGTTCTGGACGCTCACGGTCGGCAACAAGCCGATGTTCCAGGCGCCCTCCTGGTACTTCCCGGCGGGCGGCGGCGTGTGGGGCTTCGACGCGACGTCGGCGATCTTCAACCACGGCACGCCCGAGCAGGGCGCGATCCTGAAGCTCGCCCGCCCGATCATCGTCCCGGTCCGCCAGAACTTCTCGGCGACCGCGGACTTCTTCGCGATCGGCGCGACGAACGCGCTCGACACGCTCAACGCGGGCGCGCCCGACGACGTGAAGAACATCAGCTTCATGCTCGACGGTCTCCAGACCCGCGACGTGCAGTAGCCGACGTTCCGACACGGACGCCTCGCCCCCGTCACGGGCGCTGCGCGAGCGCTGCTTGACCGCGCGCTCGCGCACCAGACCCCCGCGATGTTCCCACCGCCGGCGACGAGCCGGCGAGACCTACCCCGGCACGCCGGGAGCCACCCGTCAGGAGACCCAGGACCATGGCTGATCAAGCCCAGTTGAATGCCCTTGTCGGCGCGATGCGTCGCGAGTTGCTCCAGCAGCGCCAGAAGCTGGCCGTTCTCGGCCAGGTGATCGCCGAGCTCCAGAGCCGGCCGCGCTCGGTCGCCGAGGAGATCGACGCGATCGAGGGGCGCCGGATGGAAGGCACCCTCTCGGGCGAGATCCAGTTCACCGCGACCGACGAGTTCCAGCGCGGCGCGCCCATCACCTTGCAGGTGAGCCAGGACGGCCCGTTCGTGATGACGCACTACCCGATGTGCGTGTGGCGCCCGAGCGCGCCCGACAACACCACGAACCTGGGCCGGTGGCGCCCGGTGAGCACGTTCCCGCTGCCCGATCAGGTCGTCGACACCGACATGATCGATCTGCTCTACGAGCTCCAGGACGGCGGCAACCAGCGCCTGCTCCAGAACGAGCCGCGCGGCCCCCTGCTCTCGCGGCCCGACAACATCGTGCCCGCGCCCGTGCCGACCCTGTGGTCGCCGAACTCGGTCGTGCTGTTCATCCCGACGTACCTGGCGTTCACGTGGGACTCGGCCGAGCCGCCCACCGCGGGCATCCTCCACGTCGACATCCCGGGCTACCGCATCGTCAACCTGTAAGGCGCCGTGACCTACCTCGCCGATACCCGTGCTCAGCTTGCTCGCGGTTCGCGAGCGGGCCGCGCCATGGGCGCCGTCGAGACCCCGCTCACGCCCTTGCAGAAGTTGATCGCGGCCGTGAACCGCTTCGGCCCGCAGGCGCCTGAAGCGTACCGCGTGACGCCCAAGATCATCGACCTTGCCAGTGGCATCGAGGCGCCTGCCTGGGCGGCCGCGGGCATCATCAACCTCCGCGCGCTCAAGTCGGTGCTCACGTTCCAGGACCAGGCGTCGATCGACCTCGTCAACAACGAGGTCGTGCTGATCTACAAGGACCCGGTCGCGTACGTCACCACCAACCTCACCAAGGTGACCGACGAGGTGAACGGGTTCGCGGACTCGCTGGGCCTCCCGGTCTGGCAGCCCACGAACACCACGATCCTGGGCGTCCCGCTCACGACGATCGCGCTAGGCGTCGGAGGCGTCCTCGCGCTCTACGTCGTGTTCACGCAGAAGGGAAGGAAGCGATGACGGCCATCTCCAAGCTGGACATGACGAAGGCTTCGGACGAGCTCGCGGGCATGAAGCGGTCGCTGACCTCGTGGCTGACCAAGCGCGCGTTCAACGACCAGCGCGGCATCGTCGTGCCCTCGCGCGCGACCGTCGAGCAGGGCCTCGCCGACAAGCTCCACGCGCTGCTCGCCGAGGTCATGCCGAACGCGGTGCTCCCCGATCCGAGCCTCGCGCAGAACCCGCTCTCGGCCGTGCAGCTCGCGCAGATCGCCATCACCGGCAAGGTCCCGGTCGATCAGGCCGATGCAGGCATGGGGAACTCCCCGCCCTGGCTGTGGCCCGTGCTGATCGTGGGCGGCCTCCTGCTCG